>Ga0082335_1002135_pt1 | contig 38047 bp, 37 predicted proteins | sample Subgrocontami58m_FD_72375 | JGI IMG/M metagenome (GOLD analysis project Ga0082335, IMG submission 72375) | Subsurface groundwater microbial communities from S. Glens Falls, New York, USA - GMW37 contaminated, 5.8 m (SPADES assembly) (version 2) ...
CGCGCTTTGCTTTACCTGTTAATCTATAACATCATGTTCATATTTCCTTTGATACTAATTTATTTTCTGGCTGGTTTCGGAGTTACTTCCGCTACCTTCAGCCGCTTAGCTAATAAAAATATCGGCGCAATCAAACTGGCGACAGCCTTACTGTTTTTCGCGCTTGCGGCGCTGCTTCTTATCGCGGTCTGATTTATGAAAAAAATAATCTCTTTATTTTTATTTATTTTTCTTTTTGGGTCCGCTCAAAGCCAGGCCAGTCAATTGACCATTCTTTATACCGGCCAGTCAAATGCAGCGCTTTTCCCTTGTCACTGTCCGTCAGAGCCGGCGGGTGGCGTAAGCCGCCGCGCGACGAAGATTAGGGAGTTACGTAAGGATAATCCTGATTTACTTTTGCTTGAGACAGGTGATTCTTTCGCCGGAGGCGTCAAAGATCACCTTAGCCAGGGTGAGACAATAGATAAGCGCAGGACATCTGTCTATTTGTCGAGTTTAAAATTAATGGGTTACGATGCGCTGAATTCCGGAGAAAACGTTCTTAATTTTGGCAACGCTTTCTTGAAAGACATGCTCAAAAAGACCCGGCTTGCGATTATCGGATTGAATACGCCGGGATTAAAGCCTGACATTATCCGCAACATCAACGGCCTTAAGCTGGCAGTTATCGGATTCGGCGGATACAAAATAGAAAGCCCCGCTAGCCGCGATGCGGATAACCTAAGAAATCTCATTGAAAAATTAAAGAAAGACGGAGTAGATTTCATAATTGTTTTAAGCGATAGAGGCCTGGAATCCGACTTTAAACTGATAAAACAGGTTGAGGGGATAAATTGCATCCTTAGTTCCAATGCAAGCGTTAATAACCAGAAGCCGGTCCTGGAGGTTGGCAATACCCTGATCGGGCTTTCCTTCTGGCAGGCGAGAAGGATATCGCGCCTGGACTTAGATATAAAGGACTCTAAAATAATCAGCTTCAAGCATTCGGAAATAAAATTGACGCCTGACGTTCTAGACGATGCTAAAATATCGGGCATACTTCTAAAATATCCGGAATTCAAAAAATAAAGTTAAAAAAGGATGATGTTATCATGAAAAAGCCAAAAATTTACATTATCGACGTAACAAACCGCGACGGAGTCCAGACTGCCAGGATTTGCCTGTCTAAACTGCAGAAGACTATGATAAACCTGCTTTTGAATCAGATGGGCATTTACCAGTCTGAATTCGGGTTTCCCGTAACCGCCCACGAGACTAATTATTTGAACGCCAATCTGGAGTTGGCAGCCAAAGGCGTCTTGAAACCCATAAGGCTTAGCGGTTGGTTGAGGGCGACCGAGGGCGATGTAAAAGTTGCTTTTAACCGCATACCTAAATTAAAATACGTCAATTTGTCCATATCTACAAGCGACCAGATGATTATCCATAAATTCAAAGGCAAGCTTGACCATAAAAGTGTTATCAATGAGATGGTCCAGTCGGTAAGGTTAGCCAAAAAGCTCGGGGCAAGCGGTATCGGCGTTAATGCTGAAGACGCGTCCAGGTCAAATATGGATTATCTTCTCGAGTTTGCCCTTGCGGCAAAATCTGCCGGAGCTGACCGCATCCGTTACTGCGATACATTGGGTTGCGATTCGCCTTTTAGCATATATTCAAGAATAAAACAACTTGCCAGCAAGGTGAAACTTCCCATCGAGATTCATTGCCATAACGACCTGGGCATGGTTGTGGGCAATTCCGTTGCCGGAGCAATGGCAGCTATAGACAGCGGCGTAGACGCGCTTATTAACACCTGCGTAAATGGTGTAGGAGAACGCGCCGGAAACGCTGACCTTGTCAGCGTAATTCTCGCCATTAAGCATGCTAAAGGTATAACCGGAAAATATATTCTTGATGAGAATGTCAATCTTAAGATGGCCTGGAAGATTTGCAAATACGCATCTTTCGCCCTGGGAGTTCCGATACCAATAAACCAACCCGGCGTAGGTTCAAACGCTTTTGCGCACGAATCCGGGATTCACGCTGACGGGGCCCTGAAGGACAGGCGTAATTATGAACTGTATGATTACGAGGAATTAGGCAGAGGCGAACCAGAGATAATCGAGACAGGCAGGAAGATAACTGCCGGAGAATATTCCGGCATAAAAGGCTTTAGGAATGTTTATGAACATCTGGAGATACAATTTAAAAACGATAAAGAGGCAACCGAAGTTTTGGAGTTAGTGCGTTACGCCAATGTCCATAACCAGAAGCCTTTGACCGAAGATGAATTGAGATTCGTAGCGCAATTTCCGGATATAGCTAAAAAGATATTCACGATGAAGCCGTTGGTATCAAAAAATAGCGATTAGCTAAATACAAAAAAATGTCAAGCATAGTAGTAATAGGAACTCAATGGGGTGACGAAGGCAAGGGTAAAATAATAGATATCCTTTCCGAGTCCGTGGACATAATAGTCCGTTTCCAGGGCGGCAATAATGCCGGCCATACCGTCGTAGTCGGCAAAAAAGAATTTATTTTCCATTTGATCCCTTCGGGAATCCTGCATAAAGGCAAAACTTGCGTCATAGGAAATGGCGTTGTCGTGGATCCGAAGGTCCTCTTAGAAGAAATATCCTGTTTGAAAAAGCAGGGCGTTGAGATAGGCAGTAATTTGAAAATTTCCCTCGCAGCTCACCTGATAATGCCTTATCACAAGGTCCTCGATTCTCTACGCGAAACGCAGCGCACTAAGAAAATCGGCACGACCAAACGGGGCATCGGCCCATGCTATGTGGATAAATTTATGCGCTGCGGTATACGCGCGGGAGATCTTTTGGATAAAAAGGTGTTCAAGGAGATATTGGCCGATAACTTAAAAGAGAAAAATGAAATTTTCAAAAAAGTCTACAATTATCAGCAATTCCGGTTTGAAGAAATTTTTGATGAGTACCTTGGGTATGCGAGCCGGATAAAGAAATACTTAATCGACACCTCTTTATTCCTCTATCAGTCAATTGAAGGGGGCAAATCAATACTTTTTGAAGGAGCTCAAGGGACGTTCCTGGATATCGATTTCGGCACTTACCCTTTTGTTACAAGCAGTAATACGACCTTAGGCGGGGCATTTACAGGTACGGGTTTGCCTTTTAAGAGCATAGACAGGATCGTTGGGGTTACCAAAGCTTATACAACGCGGGTAGGGGAAGGGCCTTTCCCAACGCAGTTTAGCTCAATACTCGGGGATAAAATCCGCGCCAAGGGCAAGGAATACGGAGCTACGACCGGAAGGCCCAGGAGATGCGGGTGGTTAGACGGACTTATGCTAAAATTTAGCAGCCGTATTAACGGCCTGACTGAACTCGCGGTTATGAAACTTGATGTTCTGGATTGCCTGAAAGAAATCAAGATCTGCACCGGTTACAGGTTTAAAGGCAAGGTTTTCAGAGAGATTCCTCAGGATGCCCAGGTTTTCTCCAAGGCCGAACCGATTTACGAGACACATAAAGGCTGGCTTAGCGACACCAGTAACATAAAGGAATATAGCTTGCTGCCGCAGCGGGCTCAGGATTATTTGGACCGCATTGAAGAGATATCCAATGTACCGATTAAATCCATATCCGTTGGCTCCAGAAGAGAAGATATTATTTATAAGTAAATATACCCATATTTTTAGTGGGGCAGAAAAGTAAATGCCTTGACTTTAAGTAATATTTATGTTAATCTGTTTTCCAACCTTATATTAGTCAAGGGGTTATACCTAATAAAGATTAGGATTAACGATTTCGCAAGAAGAGCCTAAAGGACAAAATTTAAATGGAGGGATGTATGAGGCGCAACAAAATAGTAACCTTAGTTGTAAGTGTTTTTGTGGCAAGTTTCTTTGTTTCTGGCTGCACTTTTATTTTCCAGAAAGGCAGGCGTTCTGATGTAGAGAAAATCAACCAACTGGAAAGACAGCTTACTGATTTAGAGAGGGCAAAAATAGCCTTAGAAAAGAGCCTGTCTAAGGAAATTGCTGACAAAGACGTAACCCTGGAAATGGCTGAAAAAGGCCTGGTTGTTACATTCTTGTCCGAGATATTGTTCGATTCAGGCAAAGCTACGATTAAAAAAGCAGCTGATGTAAGTTTGGATAAAGTTGCAGATGTCGCAAAGAATATCGTGCCGGATTTAAATATCGGCGTGGAAGGCCATACGGATAACGTGCCGATAAAGCACTCCGGTTGGAAATCTAACTGGGAATTGTCCACGGCCAGAGCCACAAGCGTCATCCATTACTTGATTAATGAGAAAGGTGTTGCTCCTCAGAGGCTGGCTGCAATAGGCTACGGTGAATTCAGGCCGGTTACAAGTAACGATACGCCGGAAGGCCGGAGAAAAAATAGAAGAGTAGAAATAGTGATTATGCCTAAGATTTCCAAGGCAACCGGTGGCGCGGGCAAAAAGGCCCAAAAAGGCGACGCGTACTCAAAATAGGTTATTTACTAAGACACAATACTTTTTAACCACTTAATTCTTAATATAAGCTTTTTAGTCGAGGAGGTAATTTTTTATGGAGTGGTTCAAGGGCAATACGAAGACTTGGGTTTTGATCGCTGTTTTAGTTGTCTGTTTTTTCTGGGCATTATCCAGCACAACGGCTCTTAATAAAGCCAGGAACGAAAACCAGTCAAATCTGGTTAAGGTAATGTCTTTAGAGGAAAAGTATGACGGGGCTATAAGATCTAAAACTGACTCGGATGAAAAGGTCAAGCAGCTGGCTCAGGAATTAGATCAGCAGAAAAAATTATATACGGACACCGTGAATGAACTTGAACAAGAAAAGATAACCGTAAAGGCGCTCAAAGAAGAAGCCCAGAAGCTTAATGACGCGGTTAAAGATGTTACCGGAAAAGCTATGGTGAACTAGGCAGCGGCTCTTAGGGGTTTTGACCTAATAATGGGGGATAAATTATCCCCCATTTTGTTATATAAAAAAGTTAATTTTTTTAAATGATTGAAGCCGAAAAAAATAAAACAAAAAAGGAAGAATTAGAGTTAAGCAACTCGCAGAAGCTGCCGGAACATATCGCCATAATCATGGACGGCAACGGCAGATGGGCCCAGAAGCATAATCTGGCGCGTTCCCAGGGCCACAGAAGAGGCGTGGAAAGGGTCAGGGAAATAGTCGAGGAAGCAGCTAAAATCGGCATAAAGGTACTTACCCTCTACGCGTTCTCTACCGAAAATTGGAAGAGGCCCAAGCAAGAAATCGATTTATTGATGCGCCTCTTAAAGATATTTTTGGCCAAGGAGATAAACAGGCTTAAGAAAAACAACATACGTTTCGAATGCATCGGCCGCCTTGATAAATTACCGGAATCGGTATTAAAAATTATATACAGGGCAAAAGAAGAGACGCGCGATAATAACGGCCTGGTATTGAATTTAGCCTTAAATTACGGCAGCCGCACCGAGATAATCGACGCTGTAAATAAAATAATTTTGGATAAGGCGGCTGGGCGTTTAAACAAGGCTTCCATAGACGAGGCTGATTTTTCAAAATATTTATATACGGCGAACCTGCCTGATCCGGATTTATTGATCCGCACCAGCGGGGAACAGAGGATAAGTAACTTTTTACTCTGGCAAGTTTCTTATAGCGAGCTTGTTTTTCCTAAAAAATTATGGCCGGAATTCGGCAAAAAAGATTTCCTTGATTGCATACGCGCTTACCAGCGGCGCGTCAGGAGATTTGGCGGGATATAAGTTTATCGTTTTTTTTCTTTTTTGGGAGATTTGACTATGGATTTTTTGAAAAGAGTGATAAGTTCCGTTCTGCTTATAACCTTAACTATTGTTGCAATCAATGTCTTGTGGCTTTTCTGCTTAGTCATAACCATATTAATAGCCCTGGCCTTAAATGAATTTTTCGCCATGGTTGAATCAAAGGGCACCAAGGTCTACAGATACTTTGGAATTTTAATCGGCATCGTTATTCCCATATCCATATTCTTCAAGTTCCAGTTGACCAAGAGCTGGGAATTGTTGTTTATCTCGCTGGCCCTCATCACGCTATTCCTTTTACAGCTTAGCCGCAAAAAAACCGCCGCTTCGGTGGAAGCTATTTCTGTTACGCTTTTCGGCATACTTTATATATCCTGGTTATTCAGCTTTTTAATAAAACTGCGATACCTGCCTTACGGCGCCGGTATCGTAGGCATGTTGATTCTGACCGTGAAATCCGGCGATATCGGGGCATATTTAATCGGTTCCAGGTTCGGCAAAACGCCTTTAATCTCTTATATCAGCCCCAAAAAAACAGTAGAAGGGGCGGTCGGCGGCCTTATTTTCAGTGTAATTTTCTGCATGGCCAGCAGTATTTTCTTGCCGATATTCAGCCTTACGCACCTTCTTTTTATCGGGATATTTATCGGAATCTTGTCTTTGTTCGGAGATCTTTCAGAGTCTTTGATTAAACGCGATTGCCAGGTTAAAGATTCCGGCAATATCCTTCCGGGTTTAGGCGGGATATTGGATGTTTTGGACAGCCTGATTTTCACTACCCCGGTAATTTATTTTTATATCAGCATAATTTACCATTAGTGAGGACACGATTTAGCGATGCTCAAAGAGCAAGCTAAATCGTATATCCGAACTAACCCTCCCACCACTTTTTGTAAATGCGTGGGAGAATAAAAATGGCAATAGTGCGAGATAAGTGTTTTATTTTTTTAATTATTTTATCAAAAAGTGGTGGGGGGTAAATTCGCAGACGACCTACGGTCTACAACTTATGTCGTTAGCACTCCGTAAGTTGTCTGCTCATTTAAAATGAAACGCGTAGCCATTTTAGGTTCAACTGGAAGTATCGGGAGAAGTGCCCTATCGGTCATTGAAAGTTTTCCAAAAGATTTCTCGGTAGCGGCTTTAAGCGCTGCGAGCAATATCGAGATCTTAGAAGCGCAGATAAGAAAATTTAGGCCCAAATTTGCTGTTTGTGCCGACGCAACTTCTAACTTAAAGCTAAAGAAGAGGGCGTTAGGAAATACTAAGATTTTATCTGCCGAGGACGGCATAGAGCAAATCGCCTCTAGTCCAGAGGTAGATCTGGTCCTTATTGCCATAAGCGGCTTTTACGCTTTATATCCAATGCTAGCTGCCATAAAAGCCGGCAAGCAGATTGCCTTAGCTAATAAGGAGGCCTTAGTCAGCGCCGGAGCGCTTATTGAGAAAGAATTAAAGGCTCATAAGGCGTTAATTTTACCTATTGACAGCGAACAGTGCGCGATTTTCCAATGCTTAGGGAACATCTCGGATAAGAATCTAGTAAAGACAATATATTTAACGGCAAGCGGCGGAGCGCTTTATTTTGAGAAGAGTAAAGATTTTAGGTCTGTTACAAAAGAGCGCGTATTAGACCATCCGCGCTGGTCAATGGGGCAGAAAATTACCGTTGATTCGGCGACTTTAATGAATAAGGGTTTAGAGGTAATTGAAGCAAGGTGGCTGTTTGGTATCGATGTTGACAGGATCAAGGTCTTGATACATCCCCAGGCAGCGGTTCATTCCATGGTAGAGTTTATCGATGGGTCTATCTTGGCGCAATTATCGATTACGGATATGAGGTTGCCTATACAATTTGCCCTGACTTTTCCCAGGCGATTAAAGACCCCTTTCTCAAGTTTGGACCTTGTTGGTTTAAAGAATTTATCTTTTCTAAAGCCGGATATGAAGCGCTTCCCAAGCCTTTCCTTGGCCTATGCGGTAGCTAAAATGAAATCCAGCGCGGCGACGGTATTAAATGCCGCCAATGAAGAGGCAGTCTGCGCTTTCTTGAAAGAAGAACTCAAGTTCGTCGATATAGTTAAAGTTATAGAGGCATCTTTAAAAAAACACAAAGCCTTTGATCTAGATTCCCTGGAGGATGTCCTGGAAACAGATTCCTGGGCTCGCGGTATTGCGCGCGAAATAATAAAGAGGAAAAATTAATGCTTATCTTTCTTGCAGTATTGAGCGTATTGATTGTTGTTCATGAATTCGGCCATTTTATTGTAGCCAGGTTACTCGGCATACGCGTGGAAAAATTTTCTTTGGGTTTCGGCCCAAAGTTATTCGGGATAAAAGGCAAACAGACCGAGTATTTAGTATGCGCCATACCCATAGGCGGTTATGTTAAGATGGCCGGCGATACCCGCGAGTCCTGCAAAGGAAAGCCGTTCGAATTTCTCTCCCGTTCCAAAATGGACAGGGCAAAGGTAGTTGTCATGGGCCCGGTGTTTAATTACATAATGTCCTTTTTCTGTTTTTGGCTGATATTTTTTGTCGGTTTCCCAGTGATGACGTCTAAGATCGGCGCAGTTTTGGACAACATGCCGGCAAAAGCCGCAGGTATACAGGCAGGCGATAGGGTTATTTCAGCTGACGATAAAAAAACAGAGTATTGGGAAGATGTGGCTTCGATAATCCAGGATAAAAAACAAGGCCAAAAGGTCCATCTGGTAATAATGAGGGCGGATAAACGCCTGGAGATAAACGTAGAGCCACAGATAAAGGAAACAAAAGATTTGCTGGGAGATAAAGTCAGTATCGGGCTTATCGGCATAACTCCTTCGCAGGAAGTGGTTAAGATAAAATATGGTTTATTAGAGGCGCTTTCCCGGGGCACGGAAAGGCTTCTTGTGATCACCTCTTTAACCTTTAAGGCTCTTTGGAGGATGGTCACGGGCAATCTCTCTTTACGGGACTCCATGACCGGCCCGTTGGGAATATTTTTTGCGACAAACGAGGCATTCAAATTCGGCCCGGCGGCATTATTGCACCTGATGGCTGTTTTAGGCATAAGCCTGGCTATATTTAACGTCTTGCCCCTGCCATTACTAGACGGCGGGCATATTATGTTTATGGTTATCGAGAAAATAAGAGGTAAACCGGTATCTGCCAAGACAGAGGAGATGGCCAATAAGGTAAGCCTGGCGCTCTTGCTGGTTTTGGTTACTTTTGTATTTTATAATGATCTCATAAAGTATAAGGTAATCGACAAAGTGACGGATTTCCTTTCTTTGCTTAGAAGAAGATGAATATAAAAAGAAGAAAGACGCAAAGTATTGCCATAGGTAGCGTCAGGATAGGATCGGGGCACCGAATAGCGATCCAATCTATGACAAAGACGGATACCCGGGATGTTGTAAAAACAGTGGAGCAAATAAAATCAGCCGTCGATGAGGGCTGTGATTTAATCCGGGTGGCGGTCAAAGAGGTAAAAGCTGCCGAGGCAATAAAAAAAATTAAAAAGGCCATCGATATCCCTCTTATTGCCGATATCCATTTTGATTATATATTAGCCCTGAAGTCTATCGAGGCCGGCGCGGATAAGATTCGTTTGAATCCCGGTAATATTTATAAGGAAAATGAGATTAAGGAAGTAGCTAAGCTCGCTAAAGAAAGAAATATTCCCATCAGGGTAGGGGTTAATTCCGGATCGCTGCGGACAAATTTGAAAGATAATTCGAAAGCCCTGGTAAAATCCGCAATTGATTACATAAGGCGGCTGGAGAGAAATCATTTTTACAATATAGTGGTCTCTTTGAAATCTTCCAGTTTATTTGAGACCATAGAGGCTAATAAAAAGTTGGCGTCCATAGTAGATTATCCGCTGCATTTAGGGGTCACTGCCACCGGCCTTGCCGATATAGGATTTGTTAAATCTGCCATCTGTTTAGGCATGTTGATTAGTGGGGGTGTTGGTGATACAATTAGAGTGTCTTTGACTGCTCACCCTTGCGAAGAGGTAAGAGCAGCGAAAAAAATCCTGGCGGCCCTCGATATCCGTAATCCCATAGACGTGATTGCTTGTCCGACTTGCGGCCGCTGCGAAGTGAACCTTGTTAGTATCGTTAGAGACCTTGAAAAAGAGATTCAAGCAATAAGTCAGCAAATAAATCCTACAAAAGAGCCCTTAAGAGTTGCGGTCATGGGTTGCGTGGTAAACGGGCCGGGAGAGGCTAAATGCGCTGACTTAGGGTTGGCTTTCGGAAAGGATTACGGGTTATTTTTTAAAAAAGGCAAAGCTATAAAAAAGGTAAATCAGAAAGAGGCAGCGGGGTTTCTTGTGGGTGAGATAAAAAAGATGCTCGCCTTTAGGAAAGTTTCTTAAGACGAAAAAAATCGCGGAGGAAGGCATGATTGAGCGGCTAAGAGCTAGGATAAGAAAATCTTTGTTAGCCAATAAGGACATTTTGGTTAAGAAGGACGCTTTAAGCAGGGACCAATTGCAAAAGACTCTGGAATATATCATCAGAGATTCCGCAAATATTGAGCGCATCCAGCTTGACCGCGAAACAAAAGATAAATTATTAGCCGAGCTAATGAATGAACTTATAAGCCTGGGCCCGTTACAGGATTTGATGGAGGACGATAGCGTTACCGAGATAATGGTTAACGGCCCCTTTAAGGTTTATGTCGAAAAAAGCGGCGAGATGATCCTCACCGACGTAAAATTCCGCGATGAGGCGCATCTTATGCATACGATTGAAAAATTAATATCTCCTTCCGGCCGCAGGATTGACGAGTCAAGCCCTTATGTCGATTTTTCTTTTGTCGACGGGTCGCGGATAAATATCATTATTCCGCCCCTGTCTCTTTCAGGGCCGGTAATCACAATACGAAAATTTTCTCCTAATATCTCTACGACAGAAGACCTTTTACGCCTTAATACTTACGATAAACGCATGTCAGATTTTCTTGTCGCGGCGATTAAGGCAAAACTGAATATTATCTTTTCCGGGGCAACCGGCGTAGGTAAAACCACGACTTTAAATGTACTCTCTTCATATATATCCGACCAGGAAAGGATCATCAGCATTGAAGATACCGCGGAGTTACGTCTCATGCAGGAGCACGTTGTAAGATTAGAGACCAGGCAGTCAAACATAGAAGGCAAAGGCGAGATTGCGATCAGGGATCTGTTTAGAAATTCCTTAAGAATGCGTCCGGATAGAATAATCTTGGGTGAGATCAGGGGTACAGAGGCATTCGATTTGATTCAGGCTATTTCCAGCGGCCATGAAGGCTCTTTGGCAGTAATACACTCCTCCAGTGCCTCGGATTGCGTATACCGCATGGAAATGATGATCCTGATGAGCGGAATCTCTTTGCCTTCCTGGGTAGTGCGAAAAAATATTGCCAACGCCATAGATATCATAGTGCAGATGGTGCAGTTCGATGACGGCACGCGTAAGATTACTTCCATAACCGAAGTGCACGATATCCTGAGTAAAGAGGAAATCGAGCTTGTGGATCTGTTTATTTTTGACCATAAAGGCTATGACGACAAGGGAAAGGTGCTGGGTTCTTTCAAGGCTTGCGGAAAGATCCCGACGTTTTATGATAAGTTCAAATTACGCCAGATTAATTTAGACCAGGGTATTTTTAAGGAATAAATGAAATTCTCAAACGCATTTCTGCCGACCTTAAGAGATTCGGCGCAGGAAAAAGAATCAATAAGCCATATATTGATGTTGCGCTCCGGCATGATCCGGATGCTTACAGCCGGTGTATACGTATATTTACCGAGCGGTTGGCGGGTGTTAAAGAGGATTCAGGATATTATCCGGGAGGAACTCGACAAGGTTGGCGCGCAGGAACTATTATTGAGCTGCTTACAGCCCCTGGATTTATGGAAATTGACCGGCAGGGATAAGGACCTGGGCGAGACAATGATCTGTTTTACGGATAGGAGAAACCGCCAGCTTTGCCTGGGGCCAACCCACGAAGAGGTGATAACTGACCTGGTAAAAAATAATCTAACCAGCTACAGGCAGATGCCTCTGATACTTTATCAGATACAGACGAAATTCCGCGATGAATTGCGCCCGCGTTCCGGCCTGATGCGCACTTGCGAATTTATTATGAAAGACGCATATAGTTTCGATACGGATGAGGCGGCTCTGGATAAGAATTATGAAATTATGTGCGATTGCTATAAGAGGATATTCTCCCGTTGCGGATTGGATTCGTTTATGATCCAGGCCGACCCCGGAGTCATCGGCGGCAGCGTTTCCCACGAATTTATGGTTATCTCCGATAACGGAGAAGATAAATTGTTTTATTGTCCGGATTGCAACAGCGCCTACGCCTACAAGGAAGATAAGAAGCCGGCGTGTCCGGCTTGTAAAAAAGACTTAATCTTAAAAACGGCTATTGAATTGGGCCATACGTTTAAACTCGGCACGAAATATTCTAAAGTCCAGAATGCTCAGTTCCTTGATGCCTCAGGTCGCCGCCAGCCGGTTACCATGGGTTGTTACGGCATAGGCGTAAGCCGCCTGATGCCGGCGATAATCGATCAGCATCATGACGAAAAAGGCATAATCTGGCCGAAAGAAGTAGCGCCTTTTGACGTGGCAATTATTACTATCGATGTATTTGAGGCAAAGGCTGTTGAATTCGCCGATAAACTTTACGATGATTTAAGGAAAAATAATATAGAAGTGCTCTTGGATGACCGGGATACGCGCGCCGGAGTAAAATTTAACGACGTTGATCTAATCGGCATACCCATCAGGATTATTATCGGCAAGGATTGGCTCAAAAGCGGGGAGCTGGAGGTTAGCCTTAGGAAAGATAAAGCTAGGCAATTAAAAATAAACCAGCAGGCAATAGTGGAAAAAATTAAGGGATTAATTTCAGAATAAATGCAGCTGCCTCCGGAATTAGCAGAAAAAATAGAAAGCATTGTTTCGGGCTTCGGCTTTGTGATTTTTCTCACAAACTTTTATTACCAGGGTAAGACAAAGGTAGTAAGGCTCTTGATAGATAAGCCAAGCGGCGGCATCAGCATAAAAGAGTGTTCCGAAGTCAATCGGAAACTAAATGAATTTCTGGATCAAGAATTCGGACCGGAAGGCGATTTTAGTGTTGAGGTTTCTTCGCCGGGCATGGATTGGCCGTTACGGGAAAAGAAAGATTTCCAGCGCGTAATCTTAAAAAACATCCGCATAGAGTTAAATCAAGCGGATACGGCTAAAAATGAGTTATCCGGCATGCTTAGGGAAGTAAGGGATGATTCTTTGATTCTAGATGTAGGTAATGAAAGCCTGGAAATCCGGTTTGACAACATAAGTAGGGCCAGAGAGCAGTATTAAGGAATTTAGGCAAACTATGAAAAAGGACGGCAGATAAAATGAACGGAGAAATATTAGCGGTTTTAGAGCATATTGAGAGAGAAAAAGGTATAAATAAAGATATCTTGATTGCCGCCGTGGAAAGCGCTTTATTAAGTGCCGCCAAGAAATCAATAGGCGCTGACATAAAGCCGGGCGAAGAGATTAAAGTGAAGTTTGATCCGGCTACCGGCAATATCAATGTATATGTCGGAAAAGAAAAGATTAATTCCGAGAAATTCGGCAGGATTGCCGCCCAGACTGCCAAACAGGTTATAATACAAAAAATTCGCGAAGCGGAAAAAGACGTAATATTCAATGAATTTCACAATAAGATCGGAGAGATTGTCAGCGGGACGATCTACCGTTATGACAAGGGCAATATTATCATAGATTTATTGGGTAAAGCCGAGGGGTTACTGCCTAAAAGCGAACAATCGCCTAAGGAAGAATTCCGGCAGGGCGAACGCATATGCGCATATCTCTTGGATGTCCGGCGCGAATCAAAGGGGCCGCAGATAATACTTTCCCGGACCCATCCAAATTTAGTGCGCAAGCTCTTTGAACTGGAAGTCCCGGAAATTTATGAGGCTATCGTGGAGGTTAAGAATATTGCCCGCGAACCCGGCGAAAGGACCAAGATTGCGGTTTGGAGCAAGGATGAAAAAGTCGACTCCGTAGGCGCCTGCGTAGGTATGCGCGGCAGCCGGGTAAAAAATATAGTCACGGAATTACACGGAGAAAAAATAGATATCGTACGCTGGTCGCCTGACGCAGAAAGCTATATTTCCGCAGCTTTGAGCCCGGCTCAAATAAGCGCGATGAAGTTTGATAAAGAGCATCAAAAAGTCGATGTTATTGTTGAAGAGGACCAGTTGTCTCTGGCAATCGGTAAGCACGGACAGAATGTCCGATTAGCCAGTAAATTGACGAGCTGGAATATAGACATCAGGACAAAAGCCATGCTTGCCAAAGAAGCCGAAGAAGAGAAGGCTGCCGCGGCCAAAGATGAATCCGCGCAGGAGGCGGTATCGGAAGAACCGGTATCTGAGGCGTCTAGCGATATACAATCGCTAAAAGGCGTCGGCGAAAAGTTAGCCGGAGTCTTGATAGAAAGCGGTTTTGACAGTATCGAAAAGATTTCTCAGGCAAGCGTAGAAAATCTAACGCAGATTAAAGGCGTGGGTGAGAAGAAGGCAGAAAATTTAATTAAAGAAGCTAAGAAACTAAGTAAAAAATAAGGATATTTATGAGTACCCCAGATAAAACTAAGGCGGGTTCAGGGCGTTTGAAGATAAAATCGAAAACTACCCCCAAAGTCAAAGAGTCTTTGAAGAAGAAGGAAAAAATCGTCAAGAAGGCTCTTGTTAAGACATCCCTGCCTAGCGTTAAAAGTCCGGCAAAAGAAAAAATAAAAGCTCCGGAAAAGAAACCTGTTATTCAAAAAGTTAAGCCCAAGATCGAAGCTGTACATGTTGCTCAGGCTCCCCTTGAAGTTAAAAAGCCGGCCGTAGAAATTAAAAAGCCGGCCGTAGAAATTAAAAAACCGCCGGTTCAAGCCGAGGTTAAAAAACCCCACATAGAAGTCAAAAAACATGAGCCGGTAAAAATATTCAAGAAACCCGTACATATTTTTAAAGAAAGAAAGCCTGAAGTCAGGCCAAAGCCCGAACCAGCCCGGGTAGAAGTAAGGCCCGCCCCGGTTGTTCCGGAAAAGAAGATAGAGAAACTTGTCGAAATCGAAGTCGAGTTTCCGATGAACGTGAAAGACCTGTCGGTAAAGCTGGGTGAGAAGCCTTCTAATTTGATCAAATGGCTTATGGAGCGGAAAACACTGGTAAACTTAAACCAGTCTTTAGACGATGAAGTCGCGAAGTCACTCGCGCGTCATTTTGGCTTTGAATTAAAGCCTGCTCCGTCCCAGGAAGAAAAATTGCTGGCTGAGCATTTCGTCCAAACCGCCGCAGATTTGAAACCCCGTCAGCCGGTCGTTACTTTTATGGGCCATGTTGACCACGGAAAAACCTCTCTTCTTGATTATATCCGCAAATCCAATCACGCTGAAGAAGAACACGGAGGCATAACCCAGCATATCGGCGCTTACGAAGTAGTTTTAAAAAAAGGTAAAATTACGTTTCTGGATACGCCCGGCCATGAGGCGTTTACTGCAATGCGCGCAAGAGGGGCCAATGTTACTGACATAGTCGTATTGGTCGTGGCTGCTGACGACGGCATTATGCCTCAGACAATCGAGGCCATCAATCACGCGAAAGCTGCAAACGTGCCAATAGTAGTAGCCGTAAACAAGGTGGATAAAGCCCCGGATAACGTTGATACGGTAAAAAGGCAGTTGATGAAATACGAATTAACAGCGGAAGATTTAGGAGGAAAGACCATAACCGTTCCTGTCTCGGCAAAGACCGGCCAGGGAATGGACGATCTGTTGGAATTAATTTTGCTCGAAGCAGAATTATTGGAATTAAAAGCTGATTTTTCTAAGCCGGCCAGCGGCGTGATTGTTGAAGCAAATTTAAGCAAAGGCAGAGGCGTAGAAGCCACTGTTTTGGTACAGCAGGGGATTTTACGCAGAGGCGATATAGTATTGGTTGAAGATCATTTCGGCAGGATAAAGGCAATGTTTGATAGTTTTGGCAAGCTCGTTCAAGAGGCAGTTCCTTCTATGCCTGTAAAGCTTCTGGGGCTTTCCGGAGTTCCGCAAGCCGGGCAGAAATTCTATTGCATAACCGATGAAAAACTGGCCAAAGAGATAGCCTTAAAACGTCAACAGTTGAAGCAGAAACAGAGAGCTACGAGCCGCACGCATATTACCCTGGAAGAATTGCATACCAGGATCAAAGAAGGAACTGTTAAGGAATTGGGAATCATTCTTAAGGCAGATGTCCAGGGTTCAGTCGAAGCCCTGCAGGATTCCTTAATAAAATTGGGCACTGATGAAGTAAAGATAAAAGTGGTCCACGCCGCGGCAGGCGCGATTAATTCTTCCGACGTTGTCCTTGCTGCTGCTTCTGATGCCGTAATTATCGGTTTCCACGTTGAGGCAGATGAGCAGGCAAAGGATATCGCGCGTAAAGAAGGCGTGGAAATAAGGACCTACAGGATTATCTACGAGGCCATAAATGAACTCAAAGCTGCCTTGGAAGGTTTGCTAGAGCCAACGATCAGGAGGACATTGATCGGCAGGATCCTGGTTAAACAAATGTTCGATCTTACCAAATCCGGCAAGGTAGCAGGTTGTGTCGTGCAAAAAGGTAAGGTAAGCCGGCACAATCAGGTCGCGCTTATCAGGAACGATGAAAAGTTATTTGAAGGCAAGATTGCCAACCTGAAACGATTTAAGGATGATGTACGCGAGGTCACGGAAGGCATGGACTGCGGCATAACTTTAAACGGCTTTAATACCATACAGATAGGCGACATTATCGAGGCTTTTGAAGAAGAAAGAATCGCGCGTAAACTCTAAAAAATGACGACGAAGAAGAGAATATTAAGCGGCATGCGCCCGACAGGAAAATTGCATCTTGGCCATCTTGCCGGCGCGTTAGATAACTGGGTAAAGTTACAAGCAAGTTACGAGTGTTTTTTTATGGTCGCTGATTGGCACGCCCTGATGAGCGAGTACGAAAATTCCGGCGTGATCAGAGAATATGCGATAGATAACGTCGTGGATTGGCTTTCCGTCGGCATAGACCCTGAAGTATCAACAATTTTTGTCCAGTCCTGCCTTAGAGAACACCTTGATCTTTATATGATTTTTTCCTGTCTTGTGCCTTTGAGTTGGCTCGAGCGCGTTCCTACCTACAAAGAACAATTAAAAGAGATAAAGAATCGCGAAATACACACATATGGCTTTTTAGGTTATCCTGCTCTGCAAGCCGCGGATATATTGATCTACAATGCGGATGCGGTTCCTGTAGGCTTAGACCAGTTGCCGCATCTGGAATTAACCCGCGAAATCGCCAGAAGGTTTAATCACATCTATAAGAAATCTTTATTTAAAGAGCCGGCTGATTTACTTACGACTACGCCTAAGCTTTTAGGCGTTGACGGCCGCAAGATGAGCAAAAGTTATAACAATACTATTGATTTGTCTGAGACTGAGGTGAGCCTTAAGAAAAAAGTCATGTCCATGTTTACGGATCCCACGCGGATTCATAAGTCTGACCCCGGCCATCCCGATAAATGCAATGTGCACGATTACTATAAGGTATTTTTCCCTGATGCTGCCTTGAGAGTGGCTAATGAGTGTAAAGAGTCTCAATTGGGCTGCCGCGAATGTAAAGAAGGCCTGGCAGAGCGGCTCAATCAAATGCTCAAGCCGATAAGGGAAAAACGCAGGGATCTCTTGTCCGACAAAAAAAAGATATTAAAGATTATCGAAAAAGGTAATATTAGGGCGCAAACCGCGGCCAGCGCGATGATGGCCAAAATCAAGGAAACGCTAAAATATGAGCTATAGGATAAAGCTGGATATTTTTGAGGGGCCCCTGGACCTTTTGTTATATCTCATTAAGAGGAACGATCTTAATATTTACGATATTCCTATCTCAAAGATTACCGAGCAATACTTGCAATATATGGAATTGATGAGGCTTTTAGATTTAGATATCGCTTCTGAATTTCTGGTCATGGCCGCGACTTTGATAGAGATAAAATCAAAGATGCTCTTACCTAAGCCGGAGTTAGAACAGGCCGCTGAAGACCTTGACCCGCGCGCCGATCTGGTAAACAGGCTCCTGGAATATCAGAAATATAAAACCGTTGCCGAAGAGTTACGTAAGCGTGAATTAGTCTATAGGGATATCTTTACCCGGCCCGGCGAACCTCCGGTTCAAGATGATTCTTCCGAGATTTATTTTGAGGCAAGCCTGTTTGATTTGATTTCTGCGTTTTCCAAGGCTTTAAAAGAAGTCCCGAAAGAAATATTTTACGAGGTCGTAAAAGATGAGTTTACGGTTGAGCAAAAGGTGCATGATATCCTGCGCTTACTTTTAAATTTACCGGCTGTTTCATTAGAAGAACTTTTCTCTAAAGCAAAAAATAAACTCGAGATTGTCGCGACATTTTTAGCGATATTAGAGCTTATACGCCTACACGAAATCACAGTTGCCCAGAAAGGCCTTTTTGGCGATATTGTAATAAAACGTTTCGAGGAACGCCTAAAGCCGGATAAGGCTGTACCGGATGCTACAAAACAATAAATTTATGCCTAAGGAAAATATCGGACCGGAAATATTAAAGTTACAGGAGACCGAAGAGGATGCGGTACTTAATCTATCGCTTCGGCCTACGACTTTAAATGATTTTATCGGCCAGGACACAGCCATAAAGAATCTCAAAGTAGCCTTAAAAGCCGCCCTGCAGAGGCAAGAACCGCTTGAGCATATCCTGCTTTCCGGCCCGCCGGGTTTAGGCAAAACTTCTCTTGCGCATATCATCGCCCACGAAATGAACTCTAATATTACTTCGACTTCCGGCCCGGCAATCGAACGCGCCGGAGATTTAATCGGGATATTAACCAATCTCAATAAAGGCGACATCCTTTTTATAGACGAAATACATCGGCTATCTAAAGTCGTGGAAGAGTTCCTTTATCAGGCAATGGAAAATTACCAGATAGATTTTGTCATTGATAAAGGGCCCTACGCAAAGACTATCAAATTCAACCTTAAGCCTTTTACCTTAGTCGGGGCAACAACAAGGAGCGGCAGCTTAACCGCGCCGCTACGCAGCCGCTTCGGACTATTCTATCACCTGGATTTTTACAGCCCGGAGGAGCTCAGCGATATCGTGAGGAATTCCGCAAAGATTTTGAGCGTGAAGCTGGATAAGGAAGGCGCGTTAGAAATAGGTAATAGAAGCAGAGGCACTCCCAGGATTGCCAACCGGCTGCTTCGCAGGGTGCGCGACTATAGCCAGGTTCATGAGCTGGGGACAGTCACCAAAGAAGTATCAAGCAAGGCCCTTGAAGTTTTAAATATCGACGAATGCGGCCTCGATGATTTTGACCGCAAAGTCTTACGGACAATCATAGATAATTTCTCCGGCGGGCCAGTAGGAATTGATTCTTTAGCCGCGACCCTAAATGATGATGCAGAAACAATCGAAGATTGTATCGAGCCGTATCTGTTAAAAATAGGCTTTCTTCGCCGTACAAACCGCGGCAGGGAAGTAACTGAAAATACATATAAGCATTTTGGCTTAAAATCTACTAAGCAAGCTCAGAAGGAACTATTCTAACAGTTCTCTCGCCTATAAAAAATTATCATGAAATCAATAATCTTGCACATCTGTTGTGCTCCTTGCGCAATTTTTCCGGTCCAATACTTACGCAAATATGGCTTTAAAGTAAAAGGGTTATTCTTTAATCCCAATATCCACCCATTCTTAGAATATAAGATGCGTTTGGAGGCCCTTAAAATTTTATCTAAAGACGCCGAGATAGAATTTGAGCAAGCCGAATACGAGCCAAAAATATTTTTTAACGAAATCCACGGCCAAGATGAGCCGCCCGGCCGCTGCTCAATCTGTTGGCGAATGCGTTTAAGAGAGACGGCAAAAAGAGCTAGCGCTTTAGGCTTTGAGTATTTCACCACGACCCTTTTAGTCAGCCCGTATCAAGATACCTCCACTCTGGAAAAGATCGGCGAGGAAGAGGCAAAGTCAGCCGGCATAAAATTTTTTACGGCTGATTTTAAGTCCGGATTCCGCCAGGCGCATGAAACAGCCAAGAAGTGCGGAATATATTGCCAGAAATACTGCGGCTGCCTTTATTCAGAAATAGAGCGGTCCAGAAAACATAAGAAGAACGCTTAAGACTTTCATGCAAACTTACGCCAGGATATTAATAATATTTGGGGTAGTTTTGGTTGTTTTCGGGTTTATTTTAACCTATATCCCGAAATTATCAAAACTGCCGCGGCTTCCCGGAGACATTTTTATAAAAAGTGAAAATTTTACGTTTTATTTCCCTATTGCAACTTCAATCGTCATCAGCCTAATTTTGAGCCTAATTCTATGGTTATTATCAAAAAGATAATCAGGCAAGTTTTGCTTTTAGGTGCAATTCTTTTGTATCAATTTAGTTTTAATTGCCAAGCGGCCATCTCGCCTACGGTTCGTGTTCAGGTTTTACGCGAAATGAAAAGGGTGCGCCTTGATGTGTCGGGAGCTTTCAGCCTGAAGATTGTCGATAACGATACAGTTATACTAAAAAAAGAGAGCGCCGGTAATTTATTGATTCAAGGAACGCCTTACGGATTTGATATCGAAGGTAAAGAAGCCAGGGGTAAGCGCATAGAGATCAGCCGCCTCGATGACGGCCCAATAAGCGTAAACAGCAGGCTCTTTAGGGGGAATTTAAGATTTGTGAAAGATGGGGTTTTAAGCTTTTTCGCGGTGAATTACGTTGATTTGGAAGATTACATCCGCGGCGTTTTGTATCATGAAATCTCACATCTATGGCCGTCGGAAGCAATTAAGGCTCAAGCCGTGCTAGTGCGCACATTTGCCCTTAGCCAGATGGGGACAAGCAAGGATAAGGAATTTGACTTAACAAACGATATTTATTCTCAAATGTACGGCGGCAGGACTTCCGAGCGTTTCAGGCTTAATAACGCTGTCGATGAGACCAAGAATGAAGTAATAACCTTTGACGCAAAAATATTTCCTGCCTATTATCACGCGACTTGCTCCGGGCATACTGAAGATGCGAAAAATTTATGGGATATTGATCTTTTGCCCTTAAGAGGTGTAGCTTGCCCATATTGTAAGGATTCGCCTCATTATAAATGGGATACATATATCGGGCTTGATGAATTGCGCTCTAAATTGAGGTCCAGCGGTTTCAAAGTCGGAAAAATCAAGGCAATAGAAATAACCCGGCACAGTAATTCAAATCGGATTTTAGAATTGAAAATAATTTCCGACTCTTCCAATCTAAAAATCTCAGGTAAGGCTTTCCGGGAAGCAGTCGGGCCCAATGTTCTGCGTAGCAATAATTTCGAGGTGCGCCTGGAGAGAGATAAGGCGTTTTTTGAAGGCCTGGGTTGGGGGCACGGCGTTGGTTTATGCCAATGGGGAGCTTATTTTATGGGGAAGGAAGGATTTAATTACAGGCAGATTTTAGAATTTTACTATCCCGGCTCAAAGTTAGAAAAAATTAATTGAATTTTTACTATTAATGAATATTAGCGAATTTGATTACCAGCTCCCGAAAGAATTAATCGCCCAAACCCCCCTAAAAACAAGAAGCAGCTGCCGGCTGATGGTGGTTGATAAGACGAGCGGCAATATTTACCATAAACAATTCAGGGATTTTCCGCAGTACTTAGCCAAAGACGACTGCCTTGTTTTGAATGACACAAAAGTAATGCCGGCTCGGATTTTCGGCCGTCGCGCTACCGGCGCTAAGGTCGAAGCCCTGCTTTTAAATAATCTCGGGGGCAATAAGTTTAGCTGTTTGCTTAAGCCTTCCCGGATAAAATTAAACGAGTCAATAGTATTTAACAACGGAAGTTTCAGCGCAAGATTGATCTCAAGATCTCCAGGTAAGGCTGTAATTGAATTTGCCCAAGGCCGCGACGCAAAAGAGTTGATTGCCAGGTTCGGGGTTATGCCCTTACCGGCTTATATAAATAGAGAGGCAGAGGACTTTGACCGCGAGTTTTATCAGACTGTTTACGCGAAAAACGAGGGAGCAGTTGCCGCGCCTACAGCGGGTTTGCATTTTGATTTGGAAATGCTCGAAGAAATAAAAGGGCATGGCATTAACATTGGTTTTTTAACTCTCCATGTCGGCATCGGCACATTTAAGCCGATAAAGAGCGAAGAAATTACGGATCACAAAATGGAAGAAGAAGAATTTGAGTTACCTCAAAGTACAGCTGATTTGATTAACGATACAAAAAGTGAGGGCAATAAAGTCATTGCTGTTGGCACGACTGCTACCAGGGTTTTGGAAAGCCAGGCTTATAAAAAAGGCGTTCTAACTGCCGCAAAAGGGTATACCGGCCTTTATATCTATCCGGGATTTGAATTTAAGGTCGTCGACGGCTTATTGACCAATTTTCATTTACCCAAATCTACGCTTTTTCTTCTTGTCTGCGCTTTTGCCGGAAGAGATTTAATGCTCAAGGCGTATGAAGAAGCTAAAAACGAGAAATACCGTTTCTATAGTTACGGCGACGCAATGTTGATTATTTAATGAACCTGTCTATTTCCTCGCTTCAGCGCGATTTTTTTAACGCCAAGGGTCTTTCGCATTCCGGTGGCTGCGGAACTCGCCCGTCGGCTTTCGCCAGACGGGCTCAAACATCCGCGCCATCCGAATATTTCCATGTTCGGATTCCCAAAATGCTCAAGCTTCCTTGGCTAAAATCGCAATTCGCTCGAGAAATTGCCAGTTTCATTTTTGGAGAGTAGGAGAGGATTTTTACTAAACGCAATACGCAAGACGAGAATATGCCCTTTAAAATCTTACATCAAGACAAGAATTCAAGCGCCCGATTGGGAATATTAAAGACCCGCCACGGCGAGATTCCCACACCATGCTTTATGCCCGTGGGAACTCAAGGCACGGTTAAGATGTTATCCAGCCGTGACCTTGAAGAGGCCGGCGCGGATATAATTTTAGCTAACGCTTATCATTTGTCTTTAAGGCCGGGCATAGAAGTAATAAAGAATGCCGGCGGGTTGCATAAATTTATCAGCTGGGACAAGCCCATACTTACAGATAGCGGCGGGTATCAGATATTTTCTATGGCCAGTCCCCCCTCAAAGCCGAAAGTCGCCAACAAAAAGACATCTGTTTTTAAAGTTACCGATGAAGGCGTCGAATTTAAATCGCATTTTGACGGCTCAAGACATTCTCTATCGCCTGAGCAAATTCTAGAATTTCAGGTAGATTTAGGTTCGGACATAATCATGCCTCTTGATGAATGCGTGCCGTTTCCCACTACCGAAAGTTATGCAAAAATCGCCATGGAACGCACAACACTCTGGATGAAGAGGACACTCGCCGCGTTTAAGAAAATTCCTGATGAAAAACGAAACTTACTCTTTGGCATTGTCCAGGGCGCGACATTTAGCAGCTTACGTAAAGAGAGCGCAAAACAGCTGGTAGAACTTAAGTTAGATGGTTTCGCTTTTGGCGGATTAAGTGTTGGCGAAACGCAAGATTTACGCTATAATATGCTCTCTGAAGTAATCCCCGAACTTCCACAGGAAAGTGTTCGTTATTTGATGGGCATGGGTAAGCCGCTGGACTTGATTGAAGCAGTAAGTTTCGGCCTGGATATGTTTGATTGCATAATCCCTACCCGTTATGGAAGGAACGGCAGCGCCTTTACGAGCCAGGGTAAGATCATTGTCAGAGATGCTCCTTTCAGCGAAGATCAGCGGCCGCTGGATCTAGACTGCGAATGCCTTGCCTGTAAAAGGTACTCCCGTTCATATATCCGGCATTTGTTCAATACAAATGAGCTTCTCGGCCTCTACCTGGTTTCGCTTCACAATATTTATTTTTACTTAAAATTAATGCGTGAGATTAGAGAAGCGATCAAGGCAGGTTCGATTGAAGGATTAAAGAAGAAATACAGCCAAAATTTTTAAATTTGCATGTTAATTGATGTATTGACAATTTTTCCCGATAGTTTTTCAGCAGTCTTAAACGAGTCTATTTTAAAACGCGCTCAAAGCTCTGGTAAAGTAAAAATCCGCATAAATAATATACGCGATTTTACCCTTGATAAACATAGAAAAGTCGACGACCGTCCCTTTGGCGGCGGGCCGGGAATGGTGATGAGCCCGGAGCCGATTTTTAGCGCCGTAAAACATATAATCGGAAGTAGAAAGCAGAAAGCAGAAAGCAGAAAGCGAAGGGTTATACTGCTTTCGCCTCAAGGCCGGACGTTAAATCAGGCAAATGCATCCAGGTTATCAAAATATAAACATATCATTTTGATTTGCGGCCATTACGAAGGCGTTGATGACCGGGTCAGGCAAAGTTTAGTAGATGAAGAGATTTCTATCGGCGATTACGTCCTTACCGGAGGAGAACTTCCGGCAATGGTGGTGATTGATAGTATAGTGAGGCTTTTACCCGGAGTTTTAGGCCGCAGCGAGTCCTTGAAAGAAGAAAGCTTCCAGGGCGGGTTATTAGAATATCCTCAATACACCCGGCCGGCAGTTTTTAAAGGGATGAAAGTTCCGGATGTTTTAATTTCAGGAAATCACAAGCTGATATCTAAATGGCGTAAAGCAAAATCCCTGGAATCTACGAGAAGAAAAAGAAACGATCTTTTAAAAACCAAACAGAAAACGGAGCGTTAAAATGAAAATCATTGAAGAGTTTGAAAAGCAGCAATTGAAAAAAGATGTGCCTGAGTTTAATGTCGGAGATACCTTGAGGGTTTTTGTGAAGACTGTGGAATTAGACAAGGTGCGCGTTCATCCTTTTGAGGGCACGGTTATTGCAAAAAACGGCAGGGGCATCAATGCCTCTTTTACCTTACGCAAAGTTTCTTACGGAGAAGGGGTTGAGAGGGTATTCCCGGTTCATTCCCCGGGCCTGGAAAAAATCGAAGTTATAAGCAAGGGCAAAGTCCGTAGGGCAAAGCTGTATTACTTAAGAGGCAAAAGAGGCAAGAAGGCAAAAGTTGCTGTTGCCGATAATCCTCAGCAACCGTAAGTAATTTTATTAAAGTTTTTAAGGAGCTGTTTGTCTATCATGAGATACCATGAGACAAAGGCTAAATCGGCAGGCTTTAAGCTTGTCGTTGGTATTGATGAAGTCGGCCGAGGCCCCCTGGCCGGACCAGTTGTTTCCTGCGCTATTAATCTAAAGAAATACAAATTCAAAAATCGAATAGACGACTCAAAAAAATTATCAGAGAATCAAAGGCTTTGCGCATTTCTGGAGTTGACAAAGAACTGCGACTTCGGCATCGGCATCGTGAATGAGCGCGGCATAGACCAGTTGAATATCCTGCAGGCGACCCGGATTTCGATGCAGAATGCGCTAGCGGATTTAGGTTGCGAACCCGATTTTGCTCTTGTCGACGGTGAAATCAACCTTGATCTCAGTATACCTTACAAAAAAATCATCGGGGGCGACGGTAAAAGTTTAAGTATTGCCGCGGCCTCTATCGTGGCAAAGGTGATTCGTGACCGGATAATGCATTGTTATGATAAGATATATCCTAAATATGGCTTTGGGAATCATAAAGGCTACGGCACGCGCGAACACTTTAAGGCAATCAAAAAATACGGCCCCTGCCCCATACATAGATTGAGTTTTTATCCGTTTAATAATGAGCCAAAATCCTAGAGAAATCGGAAAGGCGTCTGAAGAATTAGCCCAAAATTTCTTAAAGAAACAAGGGTATAAAATATTAAGTTTGAATTTTTATTCTCGGTTAGGTGAACTGGATATCGTAGCCAAGGATAAAGAAACGGTTTGTTTCGTGGAAGTCAAGAGCCGGTCTAATTTAAGCCGGGGGTTTCCTGAGGAAGCTGTAACGCGCTCAAAGAAACATAAAATTTGTAAAAGCGCGCTTGTTTTTTTAAAAAAGAACAGGCTATTAGAGGCTCAAGCGCGTTTTGATGTCGTAAGTATAAATTCAGATAACGGGGAAATCAAACTATTTAAAAACGCTTTTGATTTAGAGCCAAAGTATTCTTATTGACCATGTTAAGCGATATAGAGATAGCCCAGAAGGCGAAGATTTTACCGATTAAAACAATAGCCAAGAGGCTGGGGATCCTGCCCGGAGAACTTGAGGTTTACGGCGATTATAAGGCCAAGATTTCCTTATCTATCCTGGACAGGATTAAGAAAAGGTCGAATGGAAAATATATTCTCGTAACCGCGATTACGCCTACTCCTCTGGGAGAAGGAAAAACTGTTACGACTATAGGCTTGTCTATGGCCCTGAACCGCCTGGGCAAAAGAACATCTACCTGCATAAGGCAGCCGTCTTTGGGGCCGGTATTCGGTATAAAGGGCGGCGCAGCCGGCGGCGGATATTCACAGGTAATACCTATGGAAGATTTTAATCTCCATTTTACCGGCGATGTTCACGCCGTTGGCTTAGCACATAATCTGGCCGCGGCATTTTTGGATAATGCGCTTTTTAAGAGGACTGTAAGTATTGACCCCAAGACAATCAGCTGGAACCGCGTCGTAGACGTAAGCGACAGGGCTTTAAGAAACGTAAAAATAGGCTTAGGTACGGCTGAAGACGGAACCCCTAGAGATTCCGGTTTTGACATCACTGTTGCTTCGGAAGTAATGGCTATACTGGCATTGTCAGACAGCCTTCCAGATTTAAGGGCACGCCTGGGTAAAATCATCCTGGCAAAGGATAGAGAAGGCAGGCCAGTGACAACCGAAGTTTTAAAGGTTGCCGGATCAATGGCTGCGCTTTTAAAAGATGCGATAAAGCCTAATTTAATCCAGACCTTGGACAATACGCCTTGTTTTGTTCATGCCGGGCCGTTCGCCAATATTGCCCATGGCAGCAATTCCATATTAGCGGATAAGATCGCCTTAAAATTATCGGATTTTGTCGTTACCGAGGCGGGTTTTGGCGCGGATTGCGGCGGCGAAAAATTCATGGACATAAAGTGCCGCCTGTCCGGGCTAGCGCCTGATTGCGCTGTCATTGTTTGTTCGGTACGCGCGCTTAAAATGCATTCAGGAAAATTCGAGGTTGTTGCCGGAAAACCACTGGGTAATGATTTATTAAAGGAAGACATAGAAGCGGTCCGGGAAGGGTCTTGCAACTTAAAAAAACAGATTGAGAACATCTTATTGTTTGGAGTTCCGGTTGTCGTAGCTATTAATAAATTTGAAACCGATACTGAAAATGAGATTAAGGCCATACAGAGAATCGCAATCGATTCCGGCGCAGAAGATGCTGTTGAATCTTGCGTCTGGAGGAAAGGCTCAGCCGGCGGAGTAAATTTGGCCAAGGCAGTTATAAAGGCATCTAAAAAAAAGAAAGATTTTAAATTCTTGTATCCCTTGGAAATGCCCATAAGGGATAAAATAAGGACAATTGCCACTAAAATATACGGAGCCAAAGATGTAGAGTTTTCCGAATATGCAGACACGAAGATAGACGAATTTGAGATGTCCGGCTACGAAAAATTGCCGATATGTATGGCTAAAACCCACCTTTCTTTGTCTCACGACCCAAAATTAAAAGGCTGCCCCAAAGATTTTATATTACCCGTGCGCGATATACGCGCTTCTCTCGGAGCAGGTTTTCTCTATCCTTTGTGTGGTTCAATGCGCACCATGCCGGGTTTACCCAGGCATCCGGCAGGAGAGAACATTGATATCGGGCCGGACGGCAGAATAATAGGATTATTCTAATGTATATTGAAGGTCCAGTTAAAAAATATTTAGAGGATCTGGGCGCAAAGCTTCCTGCTCCAGGCGGCGGCTCGGCTGCGGCGCTCTTAGGCGCTTTAGGCACAAGTTTGATAAATATGGTTTGCAATTTCACTATCGGAAAAGAAAAATACAAACCGGTTGAAGAAGAGGTTATAACAATATTAGAGAATTCGATGTTGCTGAATCAAAGATTTCAGGAATTAATAGACCTCGATGTAGAGGCATTTAAATCCAGGGACGCTCAAAAATCACTGGAAGTGCCTTTAGAAATCTGCCGCTTGTCTATTAAAGCTGCCGAGCTTTTGCCTGCGTTGATGGAAAAAGGGAATGTTAATTTGATTTCTGACGTTGCCTGCGCCGGAGAATCCTTGCTCGCAGGTTTCTCTTGCGCTCGTATAAATGTGGAAATAAATTTAAAAAATGTCTCGGAGATGAGGATTAAAACAGATATAACTCAAGAACTTATTCGTAATGATACCAGGCTTCGCGAAATCAGGGACGAGGTAAGCCAATATGCCAGCAAAACTATTAGAGGGTAAGCCGCTTGCTGAGGCAATAAAAGAAGAAATAAGGCAGGATATAAAATCCTGCGGCCTTAAGCCAGTGCTTGCCAGCATTCAGGTAGGGGAGAATGCCGGGGCAGAGAGTTACGCCAGGGCTCAGAAGAAAACCGCTGAAAGTTTAGGCATAGAGTACAGGTTTTCTAAGTTACCGGCTGACACGGCTGAAAATTCGCTTATTGAGTTTATCAAGCAGTTGAATCTGGACGCCGGCATAAGCGGTATTATCATCCAGATGCCATTACCGGCGCATATTGATTATAAAAAAATCAGCCAGTATATTGAACCGGATAAAGATGTTGAAGGCATGCATCCGCAAAATATCGGCAAGATTGTCTTTGGCAAAGCCAAGATCCTGCCTTGCACTCCGGCGGCCTGCATGCAGCTATTAAAATCCACAGGCACAGAGCTCTACGGCAAAGAAGTAGTGGTTGTCGGCCATAGTGAAATAGTAGGTAAACCTTTAACGCTTTTATTATTGGAAGAATTCGCAACCGTAACCACCTGCCACATCGGGACAAGCAAAGCCGGAAAGTTAGAAGCGCATGTAAGAGGGGCGGATATTTTGATTGTCGCCGTGGGTAAAGCCAATCTTATTCCCGGCGATTGGGTTAAAGAAGGCGCGATAGTCATTGATGTAGGAATAAACAGGGTCGGCGAAAAGATAGTTGGTGACGTGGATTTTGAAAAGGCGGCAAACAAAGCCTCATTTATCACCCCGGTTCCCGGCGGCGTAGGCCCCTTAACTGTTACAATGTTGATGAAAAATGTCGCGGCTTCCTGTAAACTTGCAAAAGCTTAAAATTTATTGTTAATCTTATCCAGATGACTTTCAAAGAAAAACTTCTTCAAGAGAGATTCCTGGTTACTTCTGAAATCGGCCCGCCTAAAGGAACAGAAACCCAAACTCTTTTAGAGGACGCAGAACTTATCCGTAACCGGGTAGATGCCATTAATGTCACGGACCTGCAGAGTTCTTGCATGCGCCTGGGTTCGCTAGTTACCTGCCACCTATTAAAACAAAAAGGTTTTGAACCGATTTTCCAAGTTACTTGTAGAGATAGGAACCGCTTAGCCTTGCAATCTGATATCCTATCCGCGGCAAGCTTGAGGTTAGAAAATATCCTTGCCCTTACCGGAGACCATCCGTCTTTAGGGGACCATCCTCAGGCAATGCCGGTTTTTGACCTGGATTCTGTGCAGTTAATTCAAGTTATAAGGCAACTTGAATTAGGTAAAGATATGGCCGGTAATAATCTGGAAGGCCAGGCGCCAAAATTTTGCGTGGGCGCAGTTGTCAACCCCGGCGCAGATCCAATAGAGCCGCAAATATTAAAAATGGAAAAAAAGATTGATGCCGGAGCAGAATTTTTCCAGACGCAGGCAGTATATGATATCAAAATATTTGAAAACTTTTTAGCCAAGACTAAACATCTGAAAACAAAGATTTTAGCCGGTATTGTGCTTTTGAAATCCGCAGGCATGGCAAAATACATGAATGCTAATGTTGCGGGAGTCTCTGTGCCGGATAATTTTATTAAAGAAATGCAGGAAACAAAAGATAAGGGTAAAACTTGCGTTGATATTGCAGCCAGGCTTATAAAAGACTTAAAACCCATGTGCCAGGGTGTGCATATTATGCCCATAGGCTGGGATAAAAAGGTGCCGTTGGTTTTAGACGCAGCAGGACTCTAGTGAACCCCGCCCTTCCTAATAACTGGCACTATGTATATTTGTTAAGAAGCAAAAAAACTAATTGGATTTATATAGGTTGCACTAATAATTTGCTGAAGAGACTAGAAGAACATAATAGTGGGGAGGTTTATTCAACAAAGCATTATTTACCAATTGAACTTATATATTATGAAGCATACGCATCTAAAGACTCAGCATATAAACGAGAAAAGAATTTAAAAGCATTTGGAAGTGGTTTAGCCAAACTCAAATCGCGCATTGGAATAGCAAAAAAAGGAAGGGCGGGGTGAAAATAGCCGTAACTGGAAAAGGCGGAGCAGGCAAAACTACCATAGCCGCTGGCCTTGCGCTTAAATTCAAGGAATCAGGCAAGAAGGTAATCGCGGTTGATTGCGATCCCGACGCCAATTTCGGCATTGCTTTAGGTTTTTCTAACCTTGAAGAAATAAAGCCGATTTCAGAATTGAAAGAATTAATCGCCGAGCGCACCGAGGTCGAATCCCTGGATAAGCCGGCAACGCTGTTTAAGATTAATCCCAGAGTTGACGATATCCCGGATAAGTACTGCGCTGTTAAAGACGGGATTAAACTTTTAGTCATGGGCAAGGTCTGCAAAGCCGCAGGCGGATGCATGTGCCCGGAAAATACTTTTGTAAGGCGCTTATTAAGCCACCTGATGCTCTCTAAAGATGAAGTTGTGATTTTAGACATGGTTGCCGGCACCGAACATCTGGGCCGGGCGACCGCGGAAAATGTCGACCGGGCCTTAATTGTCGCCGAACCTACGCAATTAGGAGTATCCACGGCAAAAACAATTGAAAGATTAGTCAAGCAATTGGGAATTAAAAAAATAAGTTTTGTCGGGAATAAAATAAACGATTCGGAAGATGAAAAATTCCTGAAAGATAATTTAGGAAACGAATTTTTAGGCCTTATACACGCCAATCAGATTCTAACCAAGAGCCGCGGCGTATTTAAATTCGATGAACTTTTGAAAAAAGAATTTGACTTAATTTTTAAGAAATTATCTCTGGAGGATTAAATGAGTCAGGAAGATTTGAAGAAAGACCCGGCGCACAAACAACTCTTTGAGCGCGCCCATGAAGAGGGTGTTGACACTATCTGGGACAGAGAGGCAAAACAAGAGCCGCATTGCGGCTTTGGCACTCTAGGGATTTGCTGCAAGAATTGTAATCTCGGCCCCTGCCGCATAGACCCCTTTGGCGAAGGAGCAAGCCAGGGTGTCTGCGGAGCGACTGCGGATACGATTTCAGCCAGGAACTTAGTGCGTCACATTGCTGCCGGAACTAGTTGTCATAGCGACCACGGCCGGGAAGTTGCTAAAACTTTGTTGATGGCGGCTAAAGGCGAGACTAAGTTTTACAAAGTCAGCGACGAAGAAAAGCTAAAAAACCTAGCTGCCGAGTATAAAATAAAAACCGATAATCAGGATATTAATACAATCGCAAAAGAATTAGCCCAAAAAATACTCGCTGAATACGGCCAACAGGAAGGCGAGCTTGTTTTAGCCAACCGTGCCCCGGATAAACAAAAACAGATTTGGAAGAAATTCAATCTTATGCCCCGCGGCATAGACAGGGAGGTAGTCGAAGCCTTAAGCCGGACAAATATCGGCGTTGATAATGATTATGCGAATTTGATGGCTCATGGTATGCGCGTTGCCCTTGCCGACGGCTGGGGTGGTTCAATGATAGCTACCGAACTTACGGATATTTTGTTTGGTAAGCCCACACCAAAGACAGCAAAGGCGAATCTTTCTGTTTTAAAAGAAGACCAGGTTAATATTATCGTCCACGGCCACGTGCCGCTTTTATCCGAGATGATCTGTGACGCGGCATCGAGTGAAGAGTTGCTCGCTTTAGCCAAAGAGAAAGGCGCCAGCGGGATTAATCTCGCTGGAATCTGTTGCACTGCTAACGAGATTCTCGTACGCCGGGGTTATCCGGTTGCGGGAGATTTTATCCTGCAGGAACTGGCGATTCTTACCGGCGCGGTTGATTTAATGCTCGTAGATTTACAGTGCATAATGCCGACATTACCCGAAGTAGCTGAGTGTTTCCACACAAAGATGGTTTCGACTTCTTCCAAGGCGAGATTTCCCGGAATGGAACACGTGGAGTTCCGCGAAGAAGAAGCTTTGCCTATTGCAAAAAAAATAGTCAGGATGGCGATTGAGAATTTCCCCAACCGCGATAAGGCGCGGGTGTGTATCCCTAAGACAGCTGCTAATGACCTTGTGCCGGGTTTTACTACTGAATATGTATTTGGTATGTTAGGTGGCAGATACAGGCCGTCTTACAGGCCTTTAAATGACGCGATTATAAACGGCAGGATAAGGGGCGTTGCCGGAGTCGTAGGTTGCGATAATCCAAAAATGGCCAGCAGCCAGTCGCATGTAACCCTCGTAAAAGAATTAATCAAAAATGATGTTTTGGTTGTGCAGACTGGTTGCTCCGCGGTTTCCTGTGCAAGGGCCGGCCTTTTGACCCCTGAAGCAGCATTCGAGTTTGCCGGAAAGGGCTTAAGAGAAGTCTGTGAGGCTGTAGGTTGCCCGCCGGTTTTGCATTTAGGTTCTTGCGTGGATAATTCCCGGATCTTAACTGCCTGCTGCGAAATGGTAAAAGAAGGCGGCATAGGCAAGAGCCTCGACGAGCTTCCGGTTGCCGGAGCGGCTCCGGAATGGATGAGCGAAAAAGCCATTGCCATCGGCTGGTATTTTGTCGCCTCCGGCCTTTTGGTATTATTTGGCATGCCTTTCCCGGTTTATGGCTCAGACAATATGACCAAATATGTTTTTGAAGACGTGGAAAAAATTACCGGTGGAAAATGGGCGTTTGAAAATGATCCTTTAAAAATGGCAAAGGTTATGATCGAGCATATAAATTCAAAACGAAAGGCGCTTAATCTAAAACCTATGCTTTACGAATCCAAAGTGGAAGTATCGGCATAAATGAAGAGATTATATTTTGATGTAACCAAGTGTTTAGCCTGCCGGACCTGTGAACTGGTCTGTTGCGTGGGCCACTCTGTTAGCAAGGATTTTTTTCAGGCGTTGAAGGAAAAAAAAGTCCAATTGCCGCGGATAAAAGTGTCTCTAGGGAAGGGTAAGACTATGCCCATAGCCTGCAGGCATTGCCAGGACCCCAAATGCGTTGATGCCTGTATTGCTCGGGCGTTGACTTATGATTTTGAAAAAAAAGAAGTGGTTCACGATAAAGATAAATGCGTAGGTTGTTGGATGTGCATTATGGTCTGCCCTTACGGGGCAATACGGCCTGACGAAGAAGCCCGCCAGCCTGTGCGTTGTGACCATTGCGTAGAAATCGGCGAACCCCAATGCGCCAAAAATTGCCCGACAAAGGCGATTAAATACCAGGAAGATAATAAAAAATGAAGCATATTTGTATTATAGGTAATTCTGCCGCGGCGATTTCAGCGGTCGAGGCCATACGCGAGCGCGATAAAGACAGCCGCATAACCATGATTTCCGACGAGGAATATCCGGCTTATTGCCGTTGCTTGATTTCATATCTATTAGCCGGCGATATCTCTGAAGGGAAACTCGCCTTAAGGCCGCAGGATTTTTACACCCAAAATAAAATCGATTTGGTTTTGGGTAAAAAGGTGGTCAAGCTTGATCCGAAGAAACAACGCCTCACCCTGGCTGATAATGAAAAAATAGAATTTGATATAGCTTTGATCGCTACCGGAGCCAGGGCGGACTTTCCGGACATAAAAGGAATTAATAAAGAAGGGGTGTCGGGATTCCGGACCATTAAAGACGCCAAAGACTGTTTGACCTGGGCTCAGTTTGCCAAAGTTGCCTCGGTTTTAGGCGGCGGCTTGATAGGTTTAAAAGCTGCCTATGCCCTTAGAAAAAAAGGCCTGGATGTCAAAGTAATAGTAAAGTCAAAACATGTCTTGTCCCAGGTTTTAGATGAGACAGGCGCTGCTATAGTTCAGAGGCACTTAGAGCATCATGGCATAGATGTTTTGCCGGATCAAGATGTAGCTGAAATTATCGGTAACGGCCAGGTAAAAGCGGTTAAGCTTGGGTCAGGCAAGGTCATAGGCAGCCCGATAGTGATCGTGGGTAAAGGCGTTAAGCCTAATATCGAACTTGTAAAGGAAAGCGATATAAAAACAGAATTCGGAATTATTACCGATGAATATTTAAAGACTAACGTTGATGGAATTTTTGCTGCCGGTGATGTGGCGCAGTGTTTTGATCTGGTTAGAGGCGCGGCTTATATTAACGCGCTTTGGCCTAATGCTATCGAACAGGGCAAAATCGCCGGAGCAAATATCTGCGGCGAAAAAAAAGCTTACGCAGGTTCCCTGGCAATGAATTCGGTCGAGTTTTTCGGCCTGCCGATAATTTCCATAGGGCTTAAGAAGACAGAACCGGGTTTTGAGGCTCTCGAGTTTATCGATAAGAGGAATTCTATCTATAAGAAATTTATTATCAAGGAAAATGTGCTTAAAGGATTTATTGCTATCGGAAAAATAAATAACAGCGGCGTAATCCTGAAATTGATCCGCGACAGTATAGATATATCGAGCATAAAACAAGATTTGGTCAGCGATTCATTCAGTTACGCCAGGATAATAGATTTAGTCGGTAAGGATGAAATCTACACAAATATACCAGCATACTAATTCGGAGGTTTGAATGTCAAAGTTTGTAGCAAGCAGCGCGATAAGAGGCGCTCATGCATTTTTCGATGAGGCATCGGCTTTTTTTGAAAAGGCCCTGAAGGAAAAGGGGCCTCAAGCCGCAATCAGTTTTCCCGAAACCGCGTTTTATCTTCCTTTTGCTTACGCCTTGTTCGCTATCGAAGTAAAGACTCTGGCGGATGTAACCAAAATTTTAAACCACGCTAAATCCCTATTGCCGCAAGTTCCGTCCGAAAAACTCTGGATGCCTTATTTGGGGCCGACGCTCGACGCCGGCATTGCCGCGCTTTTATCCCAAGAGGTTATTATGGCGCTTAGGTACCTTTATAACCAGGAGCCTCAGACTGATTGCAACGGGTTTTTTACTGATACTGTGATGCGCTCTTTAGGCATTCAATTAGTCGACGGCAGGATGCCTGGATTTGCCGCGATTTTAGGCGCTGCTCCGGATAATAAGACCGCTGTAGCAATAGTCAGGGAATTTCAGGAAAGGAATATCCTGACATTTGTCGGCTGTTCAAGCAACGGCCGCTCGATCATTGACCAGCTTAAAGAAGAAAATGTCGAAATGGGCTGGGATACATATATTGTTCCCTACGGCAGGGATACGCAATCAGCCGTATATCCATTAAACTGGGCAGTCAGGTCAGCAATAACTTTTGGCGGCATAAAACCCGGCCAGACTATAGAATGCTTGAATTACACCAAAGCAAGAGTTTTTGCTTTTGGCCTTGCTTTGGGCCCGTTAGATGACCTTAAATATGCAACCGGCGCAGGCGCGATCGCGATGGGTTTTCCTGTAATCGCTGATACTGATATACCTGAGATTAAGCCTAGCGGCGTAACTACTTACGAAGCCCTGGTCAAGGAGTTTGATTACAAGAAGATTGTCAGCCGTTGTTTAGAGGTGCGCGGCGTAAAAGTAAAGATAAGCAAGATTCCCATCCCTGTGCCTTACGCTGCTGCTTTTGAAGGCGAGCGGGTCAGGAAAGAAAACCTGGCAGTGGAATTCGGAGGCAAGGCTTCTACTTCGTTTGAGTATCTGGAAAGCGTGGATTCGGACAAGGTCGAGGACGGAAAGGTCGAGATCCACGGCGAGGATATTGATTCGGTCAAGGGTAAAGACAAGAAATCCATGCCTCTAGGCATAATGGTCAAGGTCGCCGGCCGCAAGATGCAAAAGGATTTTGAGCCGATATTAGAGCGCCAGATACATAGATTCATTAACGGAGCGATGGGCGTTATGCACATAGGCCAGCGGGATATGAATTGGATCAGGATCAGTAACGACGCCTATGATAAAGGTTTCCGGCTAAAGCACTTAGGCTTGATTATCCACGCGATGCTGCATCAGGAGTACAGCGCGATCTTGGATAAGGTAGGGGTTGATATTTATTCCGGGCAGGAAGACGTGGATAAGTTTTTGCCGCGGATAAAAAAGACTTTTGACGAGAGGGATGACAGGATAAAAGGCATGACTGATGAATCAGTGGATACTTTTTATTCCTGCCTGTTGTGCCAATCTTTTGCGCCGAACCATGTTTGCATAATTACGCCGGAGCGCCTGGGCCTTTGCGGCGCATACTCGTGGCTCGACGGCAAAGCTTCATACGAAATCATTCCTACCGGCCCTAATCAACCTGTAATTAAAGGCGGATCTCAAGACGCTAAATTGGGCCAGTGGAATAACGTCAATAAATTCGTATACGATAAGTCCAATAAGAGCATTTCCGCGGTAAGTATGTATTCGATTATGAACAATCCCCAGACTTCCTGCGGTTGTTTTGAGTGTATAGTCGCGGTAGTGCCTGAAGCAAACGGAGTTATGGTAGTGAACCGCGATTTTACAGGCATGACTCCCGTAGGAATGACTTTTACCACGCTAGCCAGTTCCGTTGGCGGAGGAATGCAGACGCCGGGATTTTTGGGAGTCGGGAAATTGTATGTCGCGAGCAAAAAGTTCATTTCAGCCGAAGGCGGGCTAAAGCGCCTTGTCTGGATGCCAAAAGAGCTCAAAGAGGCTCTGGCAGATAAGCTTAAAATCCGCAGCCAGGAAATCGGAGACCCGGGATTTTTCGAGAAAATCGCAGATGAGACAACCGCGGTTACGGCCGAAGAGCTGGTTCCCTATCTTGAAAAAGTCGGCCACCCGGCTTTAAAAATGCCCAGCCTTTTATAGGTTGGATTAAAGCCTTAAGTTATAGAATTCTCTTGACTTAGGAACTATCGCGTGATAATATTTAACTACACTTATCCTTGATGAAAACTCCCAGAAAACCCTACTTAATAATCGTTTTAGCTTGGTTTTTTTATAGCCTTTCTTGCGTAAATTGTCCCCTTTGGAGCGAAGATTCAAGCCAAAAACAAGCGGCAATGCTACGTAAAGACGGATTTAACGCGCAATTGAAAGGTGATTATAATAAAGCCCTGTCTTTCTATCAGAAAGCCATCGAATTAAACCCGGATTATGTAGTTGTCTATAATGATTTAGGCATAATCTACGAAAAATTGCAGCTTCCTAACGAAGCCGAGAAGATGTACAAGAAAGCTATTGAGTTGGATCCTCAATACGCCGGCGTATATACGAACCTGGCGCTCCTCTATGAAAAAAGCAAGGATTTTGAGGCTGCGGCGCATATGTGGAAAAAACGCGTTGATGTCGGTGACCCTTACGATACCTGGACTATAAACGCCAAAAAGCATCTTGAGAATTTAGCCAAGAGCGACAAGAGTCTTTACAAGATTTACGAAGATAACGAGACACTGGACCTGGTCAAGGAGGTTAAGGATTTAAAGGATAAGTCCAGAGAGAGTAGCCAGTTTGCTGCAGAAGTTTATTTTCAGAGGGGCAAAGATTATTACCAGAAAGGAGAATATGTTTTGGCGCTTAAGGAACTCAGCCGCGCCACGAGCCTGGATCCCACAAATAGGGATATAGAAAAACTCCTGATTGAAGCCCAGAAACGCTGCCTTAATTCAAATTGAAAGTAGACTCTAACCCAAGAATTTTTCTTATTTAAACCCAATTCTAAATGTAAGATCACGCCGAAGAATGAATCCCAAAATAAGAAGCTAAATTTAATGTCTCAAGACAATATTTTCCTTATTGATGCAAACTCTTTCTGTTATCGCGCGTTCTATGCGATTAGAAATCTTACTACCTCAACCGGCATGCCTACAGGCGCGATTTACGGCTTTGCGACATTTATCATGCGCCTTTTAGCCGAGGAGCATCCCGGCTATGTGGCTTTTTGTTTTGATTCCGGAAGAAAGACATTCCGCAGCGAGCGTTTCGCAGATTACAAGGCGCACCGGCCAAAGATGCCGGATGATTTAAGTGTCCAGATGAGTAAGATCAAAGACCTGATAAAGGCCTTTAATCTAAAATCTTTTGAATTAGAAGGTTTTGAGGCTGATGATATCATCGCGACTCTGGCAAAAAAATTCGAAAAATTAGGCAAATCAATCTTTATCGTCACCTCTGACAAAGATATGTTCCAGCTTATTGACAAAAATTTAAAAATCTACAACCCGATGAAAAAACCGCCTGA
>Ga0082335_1002136_pt1 | contig 38037 bp, 34 predicted proteins | sample Subgrocontami58m_FD_72375 | JGI IMG/M metagenome (GOLD analysis project Ga0082335, IMG submission 72375) | Subsurface groundwater microbial communities from S. Glens Falls, New York, USA - GMW37 contaminated, 5.8 m (SPADES assembly) (version 2) ...
GCGGCCTGCGGGTGTTCGACGCGACCTGTCCCCTGGTCACCAAGGTGCACGTCGAGGTCGAGAAGATGCGCCGCGAGGGCAGCGAGGTCGTCATGATCGGCCACCGCGGCCACCCGGAGGTGGAGGGGACGATGGGCCAGGCCGCCGGCGGCATGTACCTGGTCGAGACGCTGCAGGACGTCGCACGGCTGGCGGTGCGCGATCCCGGGAAGCTCGCCTACGTGACCCAGACCACCTTGTCGGTGGACGATGCGGCGACGATCGTCGATGCGTTGCGCGAGCGCTTTCCCGCAATCACCGGCCCGAAGAAGGATGACATCTGCTACGCAACGCAAAACCGGCAGGACGCGGTGAAATTCCTGGCGCGGCAGAGCGACGTGGTCATCGTGGTCGGCTCGCCGAACAGTTCCAATTCCAACCGCCTGCGCGAAGTGGCGCAGGGCCGGGACGTCGAGGCCTACATGGTGGACAACGCGGAGCAGCTGCGGCCGGAGTGGATCGCGGGCAAGCGGCGCATCGGCGTGACCGCGGGCGCTTCGGCCCCCGAGGTGCTGGTCCAGGCGGTGATCTCCAAGTTGAAGGAGCTCGGCGCCGCACGCGTCGTTCAGCTCGCGGGCACCGAGGAGAACGTCACCTTCCCTCTGCCGAAGGGTCTCGCCGTCTAATACCCGCCGCCCGAGCGCGCGTGCGGGTTGAACGGCGTTCCCTTGGGGGGCAGGTATTCGACCTCGACTTCGATTTCGCTCCTGACCGCCACGCCGTCCAGGACGCCCGGCGAGAAGCGCGCGGCGGAGAATGCCGCAAGCGCGGAACGCTCGAATACGCCCTCGGGTTCGGCGCGCAGCAGCGTGACGTCGTCGACGTCGCCCCGCTCGTTGATTCTCACGCGCAACGCCACGAGGCCCTTGGGGATCTTCGTCTCTCCCGGATATTCCGGCGCGATCTCCTGCAGCGGCACGGGCGCGCGGTCCAGTTGCGACGCAGGGTAATAGCGCGGAGGAAGAACGCCGCGGGACGCTGAGGTCCCGGGTTCCGGCGAAGCACCCTGATCGGGGCGCGCGGAACGCTGTGCCGGTTCGGCGGGAGGCGCGTTGCGTGTCGCCGCCGCCGAGGACAGCCGCGCGGTGATGCCGGCCTGGAATCCCCGGGCCGGCGCGGCTGCGCGAGGCGAGCTCAGGGCGTAGAGCGCCGCGCTGTGCAGAACGGCCGATACGGCGACCGCCATGCCCAGCCGCGTCCAGGGCGGCGCGCCGGGCCCAGGCACGCCGCCCATCGCCGTCACGCGCGCGTCGCTGTCGGCGGTCGCTGGCATGGGCCCCTATTGCGCGATCTCGCGCCAGCTGACCCGCTTGCCTGTCGGAGCCGGCGTGTCGAACGGCACCGCGACGGTCGTCTGCTTCGCGTCGGAGGTCGTGGAGATCACCACCGTCTTGCCGCTGGGCAGCCGTACGATGTTCAAGCCCACGGCGAGCGAGGACGAGAGCTTCTGCGAAACGACCAGTCCGGGGCTGCTCGCCACCGCGGTGCCGGTGGCGAAGTTCAGGTAATTGAGCCAGCTGTAGCCGCCGATGGTGCAGGCCGTGGTCTGCGGCACGTTGCTTGCGACCACCAGCGTCCCGAGCTGCAATCTCATGTCCACGTTCACCCGCTCGCCGCTGTCTGGCAGATCGACGTACCAGCCGTCGGTCGAGGTGCATTGCGCATTGCAGTCGATGGTGCGCGTGGCGCTCGCCCCCGATCCGACCACGGTCATGGTCATCCTCTTCAGCGAGGTGCGAAGGTCGGTGTACGCCGTGGCCGTCAGCGGATCCTTGATGCCGTAGATCGACTGGACCTGCACGTTCGGGATATCGGTGGCACCGACCAGGCGCCCGGTGGCGACGTACACGAACGGGTCGGTGCCGACCTCCGCGAGCTCGGGACGCGTCGTGATCGGCTGTCCTACGCCGTCGGGGGACTTGGCGGTGGCGAGCAGGGTCGCTTCCCGCCCCCCGGGGGCGATCGTGTCGTTGACGTCGACGCGCCAGATGTTCCCCTGCAGGTCTACGGCGTAGACGCGCAGCGTGGTGTTGTCCACCGTCGTGTCGTCGACCCAGTTGGTGATGTGATTGAGCCCGCTCGGCGTCGCGGCGCTCCCGGCGCCCGTGGAGATCTTATGGATGATCTTGCCGGTCGCCGCGTTCAGCACGTAGAGATAGCCCACCCCGTCGCCGGCGACGGCCGGAGAGTTGACGTTGTTGTAGCCGGAGGTGACGAACACGACCCAGGTGCCGTCGGCGAGCTTGCTGATGACCGGATTGCTGAACGTATAGCCCAGGTGGCAGTCCGCCCCCCAGGTGGCCGAGTTGGCGGAGTCGTAGCAGGTGCTGCTCCACTTGAATTCCCACAGGCCCTTCGGCGCGACCGGATTGGTGATGTCGAGCGCGTAATAGCCCTTGCCGCCCGAGTTCAGGCCGGCGACGAGTATCGTCTTCCAGCTGCCCGACGTGCTGTCGTAAATGTCGCCGACGCTCGGGGTGCCGTCCACGGAGTAGGTGTGGTTGTTCGCGTAGTTGTCGTCGGCGAGCTTGTACAGGTTGGGCAGGACCATCGACGGGACGACCGCCCATGCTTCCTGGCCGCCCAGGACGTCGCTGGCCGTCGCTCCGGCGTAGAACGCGTGCAGCATGCCGTCGTTGGCCGCCGCGTAGACCATCGGCGTGCGGTTCGCGTTGGCGGACTTGTAGGCGGAGTACCCCGAGTCGGTGTAGTTCGCGAACGGCCCTTTGACGTAGACGGGCTGGGCGTTGATGATGTCCCCGAGCACGTGTTCGCGCGCGCGGTACAGGGTGTTTATATCGTTGGTGACGAATCCCTCCTTGCCCCGCTGCCCGCGCACGAAATTGACCAGGTTCGCCCCCGCAGCCGCGGTGCGCTGGTCGGCCGTGCTGGCCGAGCCGTCGGTCATGGAAGGATACTGGCTGAGCAGCGCCACCTTGGCCGAGTTGAAATTGGCCTGCTCGCTCGCGCTGAGCCCGGTGGTCGCGCTGCCCGTCGGAGCGCCGCTGCCGTCGCAGGCGTAGGTGTCCCAGGCGAAGGCCGTCAGATTGTCGGTCGCGCCGCTGCGGAACAGGTAGATCGATCGGTTGTCGCAGGCGTTCTTGGTCTTCGCGTCGAGCTTCGTCTGAGCGGACCAGACGACGGCGGAGTTGACGTCGCCGGTATCCAGGTTGATCTCGTGGGCCTCGACCTCGCCGGTCCATTTCGTGGTCACGTACTTGGCGGTGTAGGCGAAGTTGTCCCCCGCGACGGGCTCGAGGTTCGAGGTCGCCGCCGCCGCAGCCGAGGCCACGCGGGCATTGATGCCGGCGAGCGCGCTCGCCAGGCCGTCGATGACCGTGTCCGGATCCGCCGCGCTGAAGAACTGCCCGCGCCCGTTCACCGCTGCGTGCCAGAGGTCGTCGAGCGTCGAGGGCGAGTCGGCCGTAGGCGCCGGCCAGATCTTGGTGCCGGCACGGATGTCGGTGAAATCGCCCGTCGTCGAGGTCCTGTAATCGGACTTGAAGGCGAGAGTTCCCGAGAGTCCCAGGCCCATCGTGAAGGTGGTCATGTGCTGCCAGGGCGCCTTGTCGTCCTCCGAACCCTGGCCGGTCGCCGGGACGATGTCCGCGGAGACGTCGGTCGTTCCGTCCGCCGCCATGGAGCCGGCCGGACGCAGGTCGGTGTTGTAGAAGTACTGTGCCACGTCGGCGAGCGATCCGGTGCTGCCGCCGGTTCCCGCGCCGGTCGTCGAGCACGGCCAGGCGGCGCATCCCGTCGGTGGCTGCGGGAGCGCGGCGCCGGTCGGCCGCTGCGGATTCGGGTTGGGCAGGGCAGGCGCGCTCCCGGTGCAGGCGGCCGTGAGCCAGGTGGCCGTCGCCCAGGAGGTGGGTCCGGAGGTGGAGACCGTGGGCGAGCCGACCGGGGTGCCGCCGGAGTCGTAGAACGTGGTCGTGGTCGTGGTCGTGGTCCGGTATTGAATGCGCTGCTGACCGGACGGGCAGCCGCTGCTGCGATAGCGGTACTCGTTGCTCTGGTCGGTCGCAATGGTCGAGCTGCCCGAGGTGCCGTCCCACATCGGCCGGGGCGTGATGGCGAGGTTCGCGTCCTCGTTGCCGACAGAGGTGCCGTCCAGCTTGTCGCCGCTGTTGCCGTTCCAGTAGCCGTCGGTGGTGAGGATGGTGAAGTTCTGCTGGCAGGCGTACTGGACCGGATCGCCGGTCATGCCGTTGTTGATGCCGTCCTGCTTGCCCGCGTAATGGCGTCCGATTCGGGAGAGCGCTTCCCTGAGCGGCGTGCTTCCGGAAGGAACCTGCGAGAAGAGCTTGGTGAACCAGTTCGATTTCTGGGTCGAGTTGTAGTCGCCGATGGCGAGGTACTTGGAAGAAGCCACGGGGTTGGAGGGATTGATGGTGATGAAGCCGATGCGGTAGCTGTCGGTCAACTGCACGAAGGCGCGGCTCGCCGCCGCCTTCGCCATGTACATGCGGATCCGGTAATAGGTGTACCAGTTGGCGAAGTTCTGCCGCTCGTCGGTGCCGCCGGGGCCGGAGCTCGAGCTCACGCGCACCTTGGTCCAGGTGCCCCCGCCGGTCGCGGTGAAGGTGTGCGGATAGCTGCTGCTCGAGGAATCGCGGCACGTCCCCGTATGCGGCACCAGCGTCTGCGAGCCGCTGTAGACGTAGTAGTACGCCGGCTGGGCCGTGTCGTCGCCCTGCCCGCTGCTGGAACTATTGTCGTAGGCCTTGAAGCTCGCCGACAGGTCGGTCGTCGAGGTGCCCGAATAGCCGTTGGTCTTCGCCGCGGTGAAGGTCGAGTCGGCGAAGCTCGTGCCGTCGGCGTTTTTCGGCGCGACGTAGGTGATCGCCGGGTTGTAATAGACCGTGTTGCAGCGATGGCTCTTGTAGCCGACCCGCAAGGCGTCGGTCTCGACCGAGTCGGGCATGTGGGTCCATCCCATCGAGCCCGAGTCGTCCAGGACGAACATGATGTTGGGCTTCACCTGGGCCGATACCGTGCTCGCGAGCGGGACGTTCGATATGTCGGTCAGCGCGGCGAAGCCGGGCCCGGAGCCGGCGGCGAAGCACGCGAGCGCCCCGTACGCGACCGCCTTGCTGAAGGTCCTGTGGAATTTCTCGGCATATGGGCTCATGGTCGACCCCTTCAGTACATGATTGCTTGCACGTAACTCACGGTGTTTCTCGGTCCGGCGGTGCGCACGGTGACGCGGAAGAAGGGCTGCGTGGTGTTCGAGAGTGCCTGGCCGCCGTAGCCGGCGCCGCCCTTCGATCCGCCCGCCGCCGCGGATCCGATGGTCACGCACTGCTGGTTGGGATCGTTGACGGTCAGGCCGGCGTTCCTGCACATCCGGTGGACGACGTAGCGGACTTCGTTGCCGGTGCCGTCGTCGGTGGTCACCAGCGTGGCGTTGTTCGTCCAGTCGAATGTCGTCGGGTTGAACGCGGCCTGCCAGCTCGAGTAGTAGCCGGGAACCAGGTCCGACTGCAGCGTCGCCGCGCCCTGCGCCGTCAGCCAAGAGCGCCCCGACTCGATGCCCATGTCCGCGACCGAAGTCGCGTTCGCCTTGAACGCCAGGTTGCCTGCGATGGTGACGCCGGTCCCCACCTGGCGGAACATGGCGATCCCGGCGAGGGTCATCGCCACCATGACCACCAGCGCGATGAAGAGTACGACGCCGCGCTGGGCGCGCGGCGGCGAGCCTGGATGCAGGCGGCAAAGCCTGGATTCACTCATGGCAAGGTGCCCCAGATCATGTTGCGCAAGGGGACGACGGCCTGGTAGACGCGGTAGCGGTAGTGCCGCCAGTCGTTGGCATCCCCGGGACTGCTGTCCGCGGTCCCGTCGACGTTCCTCATCACGAAGGCGCCGGCGGCCCAGGTCGGCGCCGTCGTCGTCACGGCGTCCTTCTCGTACTGCTGGCTGCGCGCGAGGAGCGCGACCCGGATCGCGCGCACCCGCGACCAGTTGATCGGGGCGGTCAGCGGCGGCGATGTCAGCGTCGCGGTCCATTCGCATGCCGGGGGTGCGCTGGCGGCGGGACAGTCGATCTGGTTGTTGCCGTTGTTGTCGTAACCGTACTGCGCCTGCAGGTCGGCGATGCCTTCGGAGACCTCGGTCGAGGCGGTCGGGGTGCGAAAGCCCTCGCTCGAGGCGAGGGTCCGGGCGTTGAGGATCTGCCAGGTGTTCAACTGCGGGGCCGGTCCGAGGTTGTAGAGGCTGCCGGTCGTGAATGCGATGCCCGGGCCGGCCGGGTTGTTGTAGCGCGTGTTGACGACGGCTCCCGAGTAGAAGTTCGTGTACGCCATGTTGGCGTGGCCTATGCTCGCGCCGTCGGTGAACGGGGCGAGGTCGGCGACGTCGTTCTGGGTGACCTCCGCAAGCACGCATTGCGCGGGACTGTTTCCGGCCGCAACCACCAGGTCGCCCTTCTGGAAGCCCGTCCGGCCCCGGGTCCTCTTGGTCGTGTCGGAGGACGTGGTGAACGTCTGGTCGGCGACGAAGAAGGCCGAATTGCCCCACAGCACGGTCAAGGTATCCGGGGCGCCGCCGGCGCCGTCGGTGATCACCACGGGGGACAGCGCGAAGGTGAAGGTGTTGGGCGCCCGCAGGGCGTCGTAGGCGTTGACCGTGCAGCCCATGAAGGTGGATCTCCCGAACCCGTATCCTGCGAGCTTCAGGTCGCGCTCCAGGTTGAACATCGCGATCGTTCCGGCGATCTGGGCGTCGCTGCCGGAGGTGGTGGTTCGCTTGCGCGTTTCCCAGACTGCGAGCACCTGGAAGATCACGACGATGCCGATCAGGCCGATCGCCACGCCCACCATGATCTCCAGCAGGCTGAAGCCCCGTTGGCGGTCGCGCGGGCGCAGTGGGATGCGGAATAAGGCGTTCATCGCGTTCGCTCAGTTGACGAAAGTCGTCACGCTGTGCCGGCGGGGCGCGGCGTCGAGCGAAGCCCTCCAGCACAGCGTCACGGTCACGCGGTTGAAATTGCCCGCGGTCGTATTGACGAGGATCTGCTGCATCGATGCACCCGCGCCGGGCAGCCGCGTGGTGCCGCCGGTGACCGTGCCGACCCACGCGGTGACCAGCGCGTTCGCGGAAGCGGTGCCGGAGAAATTGCAACTGGCGACCGCGCCGTCCGGCTGATGCTGGAAGGTCGCGAGCGAGGCCTGCAGGGTCGCGGCGTTGGTTCGATTGACGTTGACCCAGATCTGGCTGAGGATCTGGTCGGCCAGGTTGGCTGCCTCGATCCGGAACTGCGCATCGGACTGCGCGGATATCGCCGAGGTCTGGATCGCCACGAGGCTGAGGATTCCGAGCGAGAAAATCAGGATTCCCATCAGGGCCTCGATCAGGAACACGCCTTGTTGAGGTTTGCGCATGATCGGCCTCAGCACCTGCGCGTGTCGCCCGCGGCGGTCACGGCCGGGTCGCACATCCGGGCCTGGCCGCCGACCGATACCACGATGTTCATGCACCGCATGGGCCCGGTCGGCGCGCACGCCCCGCCCCCGGGATTGGAGAACGCGAACGTCGCCGCGGCGCCGAGCGTGGTGGTGCCGAACCCGTTGAAGGTCACCGAGGAACTCGCCCCGCCGTCGATCTGCACCGAGGACGCGGCCGCCTGTCCCGAGCCCTCGGCCATCGCCTTCGCCTCGATGAAATCGTAGAGGCCGGTCGTCGGGTCCAGCGCGCGCACGATCCAGTTCTGCCCCGTCGTGCTGAGGGCCGTGGTATTGCGGTTGGTCACGTCGGCGTCGTCGTTCGTGAGGATGATCTGCACCTGGGCGTTGCGCCGCACGGCCTCGCCGCGGGCCGCCTGCATGCCCGCGAGGAAGGCTTCCGCCGCCGTGCGCAGCTTCGAGTTCTGGATGTAGGTGGTGAATGACGGCAGTCCGATCACCAGCAGCAGCGACAGGATGGCCAGCCCGATCACCAGCTCGACCAGCGAAAAGCCCTCGCCCGGCTGGCTGATCAGCATGAGCCGTCCTTCTTCAGGACCCAGCAGGTGCTCCCCGCGCCCGTCCACCCGGTCGGAAGGGCGACCGTGGTGCGCACGTTGGTCTGGTCCACCGAATAGGTGAAGCCCGCGGTGCCCTGGGCGGTGATGCCGGTCGCGGTCACCGTGAAGCCGGTCGTGCTCAGGTTCGTGCACGCATAGGTGAAATACCGGCCCGCCGGCAGCGGGGCGGCCGTGCCCGCCACGCAGGCCCCGACATAGGTCCGGTTGTCCTGAAAGTACTGCTCCATCCTCACCCGCATCTCTGACAGGCTCGAGGTAGCCTCGATGAGCTTTCCGCGCTGGATGTATTCGGTGTACGCCGGGACCGCGACGGCCGCGAGGATCGCGACGACCACGACGACGATCATGAGCTCGATCAGGGTGAATCCACGGACTTTGGACATTGTTTTCTCCGCACTGGTTGGAATGTTATCGACAGCGCCGCCGCGGCCCCAACTCCTCCCGACGGAAGGCCGGATTGCCGGCCCGAACGGCTAGGGCGGGGCGGCGCGACATGAAATATGTCACAAACCCTTACGATGATGGGCCCTGGGGCCGTTTTGGGTGGTCCCGAGATTAGACATAGTCCATAAGTTGCCCTAAACTTGGGCGCATGGACAAGGCACCCTATACCCGGGAATTGGTCGCGGAACTGCTGCGCGAGCGCGGCATTACGCCCACGCACCAGCGCATCGAAATCGCGCACGCCCTGTTCGACCGGCAGACGCACCTGTCCGCGGACCAGATCCTCGCCATCGTCAACGCGCGCCACGCCGAGACCTCGAAGGCGACGGTCTACAACACGCTGAAGCTGTTCCTGGAGAAGAAGCTCATACGCGAGCTGATCGTCGATCCTACCAAGGTGGTCTACGATCCGAACACCACGCCGCACCACCACCTCTACGACGTCGCCACGGGCCGGCTCACCGACATCCCGGCGGGCGACATCGAGGTGGTCGGCCTGCCGCCGCTCCCGCCGGGCGTCGAGTCCGAGGGCATCGACATCATCGTGCGCACGCGGCCGCGCGCCTGAGTCCCTCGCTCAGCCTGCCCTGATATAATCATGTCCCTCTCGCGGCGCCATCAGGCACCGCAGACGTGCTGGCGTAGCTCAGTTGGTAGAGCAACTGATTCGTAATCAGTAGGTCGGACGTTCGAGTCGTCTCGCCAGCACCATCTTCTCAGACCTTGTCATCCCGAGCGCAGCGAGGGATCTGCTTCTTCTGCCCGCGAAGCGTGTGCCGCATTTGTGCCATGCGACCCCAACAGGTACGCAGCGCACTGGGCCATCGTGTTGACCTGATGGACCGGCCGCAGAAAAAGACCGTGGAATCAGTGGGATGTGGGGCGTACTCAAAGCGTTCAATTGCGGACGGCATGGCCAGTGCACCATATGTAATTGCATCCATATGCCGTTAAGTCCATAATGTATGTCATGCGCTGGCTGGTTCTCTTCCATGATGAGTTCGACGCCGAGTTCCAGACCTTCGCAGAGGGACTACAGGACGAGCTTCTGGCTCATGCTTTGCTGCTGAGGGAATTCGGACCCAATCTGGGACGGCCCACCGTTGATACTCTGAAGGGATCGAAACACGCCAACATGAAGGAACTGCGTTTCGGATGGGAGGGCGAAGTGTGGCGCGTGGCGTTCGCCTTCGACCCCAAGCGGCAGGCGATTCTACTCGCAGGCGGCGACAAGGGCGGCGCCGACCAGAAGCGCTTTTACAAACGGCTTATCGGCGTCGCCGACGCGCGCTTCGACGCCTATCTGGCATCGCTATCGACCAAAGTGACAGGAAAGGACAAAGGACATGGCAAGAAGTCTTGAACAGGTACTCGCCGCGCTGCCGGCCAAGCGACGGGCAAAGGTGGCAAAGCGCGCGGCGGAACTCGCGACCCTCAAGGATCTGCGCCAGGCCGTGGAGCGGACGCAGGAAGACCTCGCCGCGGAGCTAGGCGTGGGGCAGGACACCATCTCGCGGCTCGAGCAGCGGAGCGACATGCTGCTCTCAACCCTCAAGCGCTATGTGGAAGCGATGGGCGGCAAGCTCAACCTCGTCGCCGAATTCCCGAACCGCCCTCCGTTAGTCATTGATCATATCGGGGAACGAAAGAGCGAAAAGCCGCCTACCAAAGGCAGGCGAACCGCAAAGAGCCACAAGGCGAGCGTCGCTTGACGAGTCCTAAAAGACAATATTGAATCCGATTCGGTCAGAAGGAACGAACCGTGCGCCGTTCATTGCGTATCAGATCGATCAGCTACCTAAAGGCCAACGCCACCGAGATCCTGCGGAAATTGGCCGAGCACAGCGAGCCCCTGTTGATCACTCAGAATGGTGCAGCTATGGCCGTAATACAGGATGTCGCCTCCTACGAGAAGACACAGGAAACGCTCGCCCTGTTGAAGATTCTGGCGCTTGGCAGCCGCGACATCGAGAAAGGCAAGGCGAGGCCCCCTGCCGATGTCGTGAAACGGCTTCGAGCGAGGAAGATTGGCGCCTGATGCGCCCCGAAGTGCTGCCCTCAGCGAGGGCGGAATGTAACCTCACGTGCGATCCCCAGGACATTGAAAATAAGCACTTTAGCCGACGGGCGTTCGTTCTAGCGTTCCATATGAAGTCGCTGTGGCCTCTGTTACTGGCGCGCTTGGGCGGAGTGACGTTACTGATAGTATGAGAATAGGTGTTGTAATGCGTCCCAATCGGCCTGCATTCCTGTGCACTCGCGCAGAGGGACATCGCGACGCGGAGCAATCTGTGAAGTTCATCTCCTGTGTTGGGGAAGAGTCGTCAATCCTGGATCTGTGCGATATGTACCCAAGGGAGTGCGCATGAAATATGGACAAATTTTCGAGGACTTGGTACGGAGAGTCGCCGAGGCGGTCTGGCGACTGGAACCAGGTGGTTGTCAGCCAGAATGGTATCGAGGCGATCCCATTCTTCATGAGCTAGATGGCATTGCCCGCCTGCCGGAAATGACCCACTTGCTAATGGCAACTGCAGAGACAAAACTCGAAAAGATTAAAGGCGACGTCCAGAAACTCGACGCTGCCGAGCGCCACGAGCGGAAGCAAGCAACAAGCATCAAGAAGTGGCTGATTACGGAGAAGCAACTCAACGCCGAACATATCACCCATGCGCGCAGTCGTGGTGTCGAAATACTTACCCTCGCTCAGTTTCGCGATCGCTTCTTCAATGGACGGGACTATATATCGAAGCGAAGAAATGCGGCATTCGGTTCGTCTCGCAATCTTCGAGACGGATCGATCTCAATACCGGAAGATGAGTACGTGCCACTCCCGATGTCGGCCAAGGCAATCGGGACTGGGTCCACGGAAGCAAGTTCGGTAATCCGGCTTGAGAAGCTCATTGAGGAACTTGCGAAGGGCCGTCCGGTTGTCCTCATCGGGCCGTTTGGTGCCGGAAAGAGCCTCACGTCAAGAGAAGTGTTCCTAAAGCTCGCGAAGGAGCACTTATCCAGCCAGGGGAAGGCGGTACCGGTCGCGATTAATCTTCGCGAACACTGGGGTGCATTGTACGCAGATGAAATACTGGAGAGGCATGCGCGCTCAATAGGCTATTCGCCGAAGGAAGGACTTACCGTGGCTTGGCGTGCAGGCCTGACGTGCCTAATTCTCGACGGTTTTGACGAAGTAGCCTCGCAACCAATTGCGAAGCCAAGTGATCGCCAATTTATGCGAAGGCTTCGATACGACGCGCTTCAGGCAACTCGGGATCTAATCCGCAATGCACCATCTGGAACAGGAGTTCTACTATGCGGGAGGGATCACTATTTCGATTCGTCCGATGAACTTACTCATGCTTTGGGCTTGACCGGTCGCTCCGTTCGGTTGGTTAGGGTAGACGAATTCACTGAACAGCAGGCGACAGAATATCTTCGCAAGTATGCTTCCACAGAAGGGCTCCCGGATTGGTTGCCCCGTAAGCCACTTATCTTGGGCTACCTAGCCCATCATCGCCTGCTCGACAGTATTCTGAAAATTGATGCCGCCAAGGGTTTTGGATTTGCGTGGGATTCGTTTCTGCGACTTGTCTGTGAGCGGGAAGCTCAACACGATAGGGCAGCAATGGTTCCCTCGACCATTCGGCATGTCTTAGAGCGATTGGCTTGCATCGCTCGTGCGACGCCGGCAGGCGATGGGCCAATTACCAGTTTGGATCTGGCTGACGCATACACGAGTGAGACGCATGAAATCCCAGGGGAGGGTGTCCTCATGCAACTCCAGAGGCTCCCGGGTTTGACGCCGCGAGAGCAGGATCCAAGCGCCAGATCATTTGTCGATGAGGACTTTCTTCAGGCATTGCAGGGGAGCGCCATTGCCCGAGCGATCCTAGAGGGCAAGTATGAAATGGCAGCTCGTAAATTGGGAACGGGGCTGGGGCGTGGAGGAATTCACATTGCAAGCTACTTGCTAGAACGGGAGGGCTTCGAAGTGGGCAGTGTAATTGGCGTTGCTGCGCATGTCTTACGCGAAGCAATGGATCAAAGGGATCTGAATCAATTCGCGGGGGACTGCATCGCTATCGCACTAGAGATGACGCCAGACGAAGGGATCCTTGACTGCAAGAATATTGAGGTAATCGATGGAATAATCCAGCGTCTTGACCTCGAGGAAAAGAGGATCAATAACCTTACGCTCCGCTCTTGTGGAATTGATGAGTTGATAGTCGGCGAAGGACTTTTGAACTCAACAATCAGGTTCGAGCGATGCGTTATAGACAGAATCTCTGGCGTGCCGTCAAGTGAAGCGTTGCCCGGCGCACGCTTTTCTGAGTGTGACTTTGGAAAATGTGATGACACATCTACGAATGCGGCGATTCTGCGTCTCAATGTCCCGCCTAAGCTAAAGGCACTGATGACCGTATTGCGGAAATTGTACCTTCAGGCAGGAGGCGGTAGGAGAGTGGCAGCGCTGAAGCGAGGCCTTCCTGGTGGGGGCGCAATTCAGGGGCACATCGATGGTGTGATTCGATCACTGGAACATGAGGGTATGGTCGTTGTTACCGAGGAAGTGGTGCATCCTGTGCGTCGCCATATCAGCCGAGTGAAGGAAATATTGGCAACTGGAAGTCTCTCAAAGGATCCTCTGGTCCGCGAAATTGCCACGAAAGAATGATGCGTGGACGAGCAAGACGCACGCGGGAGTCCGTCTACACTGGAGATAGGTTCCTTTCGGCAATTGTGGAACAATGTGTCGGCTGGCACGATCGCGTGTGCGGTAAACGTGCCATGAATTGGCAGACTCACCCCAAAATGTGCCTTGGCTCGGCTGGTTTGAAAATCGGCAAGCGCTGCAAGTAGTTGAACTAAAAAGAACTCCAATTTCGCTCAAACTCCGGCCCCAAATTCGTAATCAGTAGGTCGGACGTTCGAGTCGTCTCGCCAGCACCATCAAGACAAAGCTTGCTTTCCCACGGCCGGGTCGTCCGGCGCTTTGCAGGCGCCGCGCAGCCGGTCCGGTTGCCCGGCCGCGCGCCAAACGCATCGTCTTGTATCTGTAGAACCTACCTGAACTCCTTGCAAGTATTACCGGCTTCGCGGCGCGTGCCGGCGACGCGATCGGCCGCTCGCGCGGCACGGCGCAGAGGGCGCGATCGACGCACGGCCGCTCGCGGCGCCCATGGCACGTTGCTTGCCTCGGGTCGATGCGTATCGTCGATTCGCGGACGGACGCCATGCTCCATGTTGCAGTTCCTGCGACATCCTTCCCTGTCTGCCCTTGGGCGCCCGACGCCGACGACCTGATGAAGAGGGGACGCAAATGAACACATTCGAGAGCCCTTCCGGATCCCTGATCGCAGCGATGCTGCTGGCCGCATTGACGGCAGGATGCGGGGGAGGCGGGGGCGGAGGCGACAGCGGAGGACAAGGTTCGACCCCGGGCGGCGGCGGCACCACCGCTTCCGCGCCGACGGTCACTTCGACGTCTCCTGCTGCGACGACGCCTCCCGCCTCGGGCGTGGCGACCAACGCCAAGATCACCGCCGCCTTCAGCGCGACGATGGACGCCTCGACGCTCGACTCTCCCGCGGCCAACTTTACGCTGTCTTGCGCTGCCGGAGGGTCCGTGACGGGAGCGGTCAGCTACGCAGCGGCAAGCAGGGTCGCGACCTTCACGTCGAGCGCCGGTCTGCCGGCCAACAGCACCTGTACCGCCACGATCACCACCGGGGCCAAGGACACGACGGGCATCGCCTTGGCCAGCAACTTCGCGTGGACTTTCACGACGGCCGCGTCGGCCGATACGACGCTGCCCACCGTGACGCTCACGGTGCCTGCCGATGCGAGCGCAGGCGCTTCGACCAATTCACAGGTCGCCGCTTCCTTCAGCGAAGGCATGGACGCCGCAACGATCACCGGGGCGAGCTTCACGCTGTCCGGACCCGGCGCGACTGCCGTGGCGGGAAATGTGACGTACTCGGCCTCGGCAAAGACCGCGACGTTTGCGCCGACGGCGGCGCTCGCGGCCGGCACCACGTACACCGCCACGATTACCACCGGGGCCACCGATCTGGCCGGCAACCCGCTGGCAGGTGCGTCCGGGTCCGCGGCCGGCAACTTCGCGTGGTCGTTCACCACCGGTTCGGCGCCGGATACGACGCCGCCCGCGGTGACGCTCCTGAGTCCGGTCAGCCTGGCGACCGGCGTATGCCTCAACAGCGCAATCAATGCCACCTTCAGCGAGGCGATCGACCCCGGGACGATCACCAACTCGAGCTTTTCGGTGTCGGCGGGCGGAACCCCGGTTTCGGGAACCGTGTTCTACGACGCGGCAAGCAGGGTCGCAAGCTTCAGGGCGGCAAGCGCCCTTGCGGCCAGCACCGCCTTTACCGCAACCGTCAACACCGGGGTCAAGGACGTGGCAGGCAATGCGCTGGCAAGCAGCATGACATGGACCTTCAACACGGGCACGCAGGCATGCGCATCCGCGGCGGTGACCGCCCTTGGGTCGGCAACCTCGTTCGGGGCCTTCGGGGGCTCCGCGGGGATCACCAACCAGGGAACGCTCAGCGTGATCAACGGCGACATCGGGACGACGGCCGCCTCGACATTGGTCACCGGGTTCCACGATTCGACGGCGGCATGCGTCTACACGCAAACGCCGCAGAATGAAGGAATGGTAAACGGGCTGATATTCACCGCTCCGCCGCCTCCTGCCGTGGGATGCGCCACCGAAGGGACGGCGGCCACGCTTGCGATCGCAACCCAGGCCGCAGTCGACGCGCAAACGGCGTTCGACAATCTGTCTCCGGCTTCGCTGCCCGGCGGCACCGATCCCGGCGCCGGCGAGCTGGGCGGTCTCACGCTCACCTCCGGCGTCTATCTGGCCGCAGGTGGTTCGTTCCAGATTACCGGATCGGATCTCGTCCTCGACGCCCAGGGCAACGCGAATGCCGTCTGGGTGTTCCAGATGGCAGGCACGCTCACCGTGGGCGCGGCGGGAGCGCCTCGCAGCGTCGTCCTGGTGAACGGGGCCCAGGCCAAGAACGTCTTCTGGCGGGTCGGCGGCACGGCGACCATCAATGCGGCAGGCGGCGGCACGATGACGGGAACCATCATTTCCTCCGGATCAATGGCGATCTCCGCCAGCGGCAACGCCGGCGTTGCGACGCTGAACGGCAGGGCGTTGGCGCTGAACGCTTCTTCGGTCACGATGACCAACACGGCCATCAACGTGCCTGCGCCCTAAGCTCCACGGGAGAACTCTTCAATCCAGCGCGATCCCGGCCACGGGCGGCCTAGTGGAAGAAATTGCCACTCGTCTTTTCTGGATCCCGGAATTCCGGATCAGTCCGACCCGAGACTGACTGTGGACAGTTCTTCCAGGGATTCCAGCTTCTCCAGCAGGCGTGCCGCCTGCGCGCCGCCGAGGCCCGCGCACAACGTCATGAACTTTGCTCTGACCTCGTTCCGTGACGGCGGGCTCTCGGGCATGCCGCGGAAGCTGGGGCTGTCCTGGAGCAGCGTTTCCCCCTGGCGCAGGCGCACGCTGATTCGCGTGTGCCATGCGGAGCGCGGCGTTTCGCTCAGAGGGAATTGCACCAGCCGCACGCGCCGACAGGCCGCGCGGATCTCGGGGCTGTTCAGCGCCTCATCGCTGAAGGACTCCGGGTCGGCCGGATCGCGGTAAAGGGCAAGCGCGACGCAGAACGGCACGCTGTATTGCGCCTGCATCAGGTCCCGCGGCTCGGGAATGTCGTGGTGGCTGAGGAGTTTTGGCGAGCCTTCGACGAGAATTTCCTCAGCGTCCGCCCCCGCGAACCGGTGCCGCTCCATGAGTTGCCGGATCGCCTGGACCGGCGTATGCGCCGTGACGTGGCAGGGAAAGGCCTTGATGCAGATCTTGCGCGTTTCCCAATCGTTCCCCAAACCCGCAGTCAGCCTGGATGCATCAGGGTCACGGCAATAGGTTTCGAGAAAACCGAACCGCCCTTCGAGCACAGTCTCAGGTCCCGCCAGGTCTTCCTGGGCGAGCCTGGCGGCAAGCACCCCGGCTTCGGCTGCGCGCCCCAGGTGCAGTCGCTTCACCGCCGTTCCTTCGCGCGCCTTCGTGAAGGCGAGGATGCCCGCGGAGAGCGACCCCGCGATGCCGAGCCCGCGTGCCAGGGTCGCAGCGTCCTGGCCCAGCGTCCGGCCGGCCGCGATGGCGGCACCGTACGGTCCGGTCAGGCCCGGAGCGTGAAAGCCGAGCGCCTCGCTGCTGTGGTGCGACGCCGCGCCGATGCGGAACATCACCTCGCAGCCGGCGACGAACGCCGCAAGCAGCGTCTTGCCGTTCGCGCCGCTCTCCTCGGCCATGGCGAGCGCAGCCGGCAGGAGCGTGGCGCCGGGGTGAACGCCTGCGCCGGGATAGCGCAGGCTGTCCTGCTCGAACGCGTGCGCGAACGCGCCGTTCGACAGCGCCGCGTAAGGTGCGTGCAGACGAACGCCGGGAAGTCCGAGCACGGTGCACGGGCCGCCGGATCCGTATCGCGAGGCGTAACGGACGAGGTTCCGGCTCCACGGGAAACGCGCCCCGTAGGTGGCAACGCCCACCGTGTCGATGATGCAGCGCCTCGCGTGCTCGAGAACATCCGCCGGGATGTCCTTGAAACGGAGCTTGGCGGCGAATGCCGCGAGGATCTGCGATGCCGTAGGGGCGCTCACGTGGGACGCTGCGGGGGCGGTTAGCGCCCGAGTTCCACGAACACCTCGTCTCCCTCGGGGCTGAACCGAGTGCCGTAGGGAGCCGAGCGCTTCATGATCCCCTCGAGCGCCTTCTGTTCCGGCGCGAGCGGACACAGAACGGTTTCGTTGTCGTCGTTGTGCCGCACGAATTGGAAGGAAGCCTTGCAGACGCGATTGTCGTCGATCCACACCCGGGGCATCATGCCGACCCAGTTTCCGTGTTTGCGCCCGCCGTGTCCGGTGTGGAAGGAAAAGCTTCCCAAGCCGTAGAACACGGGCCTGCCCTTGTAGACCTCGACCGGGAGGGAGTAATGCGGTCCGTGCCCCACGACGATGTCCGCTCCCGCGTCGATCGCCGCGTGCGCAATCTCGGTCATGTACTGCAACACGTCCTCCCACAGTCCCCAGTGGCAGGAGGCCACCACGATCTCGGCCCCGGCGCGAAGCGCCTCGATGTCCTCTTGAAACGACCGCAGGTACTTGGCGTCGGCCCAGGTGATGATCGCCGGGGGAAGCCCCGGACGGTTCATGGGCGGAATCTCCGGCCGTTCCTTGTGCATCGGCAGATGATAGGCCGTGTGGCCCCGGATGACGGCCACGCCGGCCGAATTGGCGCGCGCCTCGTGATGCGTGGGCCAATAGACGGAGGTGCGCTGCAGGAATCCGACCCGCAGGCCCTTGCGCTCGAGGGTCGCGGGCGCCCGCGCCGCGTCGAGGTTCGGCCCGGCGCCCGTGTGCGAAATGCCGAATTCGTCCAGCCGCGCGATCGAGCCGACGATCGCCGCGTCGCCGTAGTTGACGTTGTTGGCGAGGCCCACGGCGCGGACTCCGGCGCGATTGAGCGCAGCGCCCCCGATTCCGGGCGTGATGTAGAAGCCTTCATTGTCGGCCGAATGCGAATCCGGCGGATCGTACAGGCAGCACTCGAGATTGCTGAACACGAAATCCGTCGCGTTAAACTCGTTCTTCACCCCCCGGAACGGGACGTCGGGGTCAGTGACGTTCATCAGGTTGACGTCGCCGGTGAGAATCATCTTTGCGGTCATGGGATTGGGCCTCTGGGTGAAGGCGGTTGCGAGCGCAGGCCTCAGGCCGCGACCATGAGGTCGGCGATCCGCGCCGCATCGGGAAGCTTCTCCATCGCGAGCACCGCGTCTCGAAGCTCGGCCACGCGCGCCCTGGGCAGCGCATGGCTGGCGAGCTTTTCGAATTTCTCGACGATTTCCGCAGCGCTCGCGAAATTCTTCTCGCTGCCCCGCGGAGACTCCTTGATGCACTCCATGCGCTCGCCGCTGCGCAGTCGGACTTCGACCCGCACCACGTGGCGGAACCCGGCTCCCCTGGCCGTGATCGCCGGATCGTGGCGTACCTCCACCCGGTCCGCGAGGGCCATGCGCCGCGCATCGGCCACGACGGCGTCGGTGAACTGGTCGACGAAGCAGTCCCCTTCGATCAGATAGGTTGCGACGCAAAACGGCAGATTGAGCTGCGCCGAGGTGAGCCCCTGCGGTTGGTACTTCCAGCCGACGTGATCCATCGTTACCTGGGACCCGCTCACGGTGATTTTCGCCACGTCGTCGGCGCCGAACGAGCGCGTCGACCGTAGCTCGCGGATGGCATCGAGCGTGGTGTGATTGCTGCCGACGCAGGCGTAGAACTTCAACGCGACGCCCATGGTTTGCCAGGTCTTGCCGAAGCCGGCGGTCAGCTCGTCCAGGTTGAAGCGGTCCGGCGACCGGGAGAATGTGGTGCAAAAGCCCCCGTACTCGCTCTCCAGCACGTTCTCGATGCCGGTGAATCCCTGCTCGGCGAGCAGCGCGCCGTAAAGGCCGCTTTGCGACGAGCGGCCCGCGTGCATGCGCTTCACCATCGCCCCATACTGGGCGGCCATGAGCCCGGCGGCCTGGGTGCCGCCGATGCCCAGCGCGTGGACGGTCCTGGTGACATCGAGCCGCAGCCCGCGCGCCGCGCCGGCCGCCGCGGAGAACACGCCGAGCGTCGCCCCCGAATGCCAGCCCTGGCCGATATGCTCCGGTCCCATGCACAGGCCAACGCGCGGCCCGATTTCATAGCCAGCGACCGCTGCGGTCAGGAACTCCGCTCCGCCGAGATTGCGGCGCAGCTCCGCAACGGCGAGCAGCGCCGGAAGCACGACCGCCCCGACATGCAGCACGCCCGCACGATGTACGTCATCGAGCTCGAAACCTTGAACTTGCGTCCCGTTCACCAGGGTTGCATGGGGTGCCGAGAGGCGCCGCGAGGTTCCCCATACCGAGCAGACCGCACTCGAATCCAGACCTGCGAGCGTGGTCTGCAGAATGCGGCACCACTGCAAGTGGGCACCGTAGAGCGCGCAACCCAGGGAATCCAGGATAAGCAGCTTGATCCGCTCCCTCACCTCGATGGGGACCGCCTCGTACTGCAAGCGCGACACGAACTCCGCGATCCCGCGCGTGTACTTGTTGTCCTGCGATGACTCGGCCATAGTCGCGCTCTCGTTTCCAGTTACTGCGATCGGGTCATGCCCGAAGTATCTGCTCGATCCAGCGAGCGGCCGCAAGCGCCTTCCTGTCATCGGAGCGCCGGCCGATCACCTGGATCCCCACGGGAAGGCCGTTCGGGCCCGAAGCCGCGGGGACGCTGATGCAGGGGACGTGCATCAGCGTCCAGGTTCGGTTGAACGCCGCCTTCCCCGTCGTCGCGAGCCCAAGCGGGGCTTCTCCGGTCGCCGCAGCCGCGAGGAGCACATCGTATTGCCCGAACACCTCGTCAAGCGCGTGTCGGCACGCCTCGGCCACCGCGAGCTTTGCGTCGTACAGCTCCGGTGGACAGGCCTGCCCGTGTTCGAGCCGCGCACGCAGCCCGGGCGTCAACGATTCCCGATGCCACTGCATTTCGAACGCCAACGCACGCGCCAACTCGAAATGCTCGATCTCATGGTGCGCGCTGTCGGCCTGCTCGAACCGCTCGGGCATCGCCGCCTCGGATACGCGGGCTCCGGCCGCGGCAAGCCGGCGAGCGGCCCCCTCGACCGCGGCGATCGTCTCAGCCTGGGCCTGGCCCCATTCATACGTCCGCCAGACGCCGATTCGCCATGACATCGTCTCGGACAGGTCCTGCAGCGCAGGCCGGCCGGTGACGGCCGCCGCCAGAAGGGCTGCGTCTCCCACGCTGCGCGCCATCACCCCGACCGTATCGAGGGATTCGGACAGAGGCTTCACGCCGTGCCGATTGATCAATCCGAATGTTGGCTTATATCCGACAATCCCGCAAAAGCTCGCCGGACGAATGACCGATCCCCCGGTCTGGCTTCCCAACGCAAGCGGGACCATGCGATCGGCGACGGCGGCGGCCGAACCACTGGAGGATCCGCCGGGTGTGTGGCGCGGGTTGTGCGGGTTCGCGGTCCTGCCCGGGTGACTGGTGGCAAACTCGGTCGTGACCGTCTTGCCGAGGATGAGGCCGCCTGCCGCTCGAATCGCGGCGACGCAGGCGGCGTCCCATGCCGGGCGATGTCCCTTGTAGATCGGCGAGCCGTATTCGGTCGGCATGTCGAAGGTGCCGATGATGTCCTTGACGCCGATCGGCAGGCCGTGCAGCGGCCCTCTGACCGGGCCGGCGTCCAGGACTTGCGCTTCGCGCAGGACGCGATCGGCATCCAAATAGGTCCAGGCACCGATGAGCGACTCCCTCGCCTGGATACGCTCCAGATGTGCGCGAGCGACCTCCTCGGCGCGGAGTTCGCGCCGCTGCAGCAGCCGGGCAAGCTCCGTGGCCGTGAGATCGTTAGGGGCGGTCGGCATTGCGGGGAAAGAATGTGCAAGGGCCCATGGGTGCAACGGCGTCCGGGGCGCCCAAGCTCCTTCGGATCGAATCAGAACGTCGCGCCCGAAGCGAGGTAGTGCCGCACGATCTCTTCCCCCGTGGCAAACCAGACGCCGGCGTGCCTGCGGATATGCGCGAGAGCCCGATCCAGGGAGTCGATGCGATGCGGCACGCCGGTCATGAAGGGATGCAGGCAAATCGCCATCACGCGCCCCGATTGCGCGCTCTCGCGATAGAGCACGTCGAACTGCCGCTTGATCATATTCTCGAATTCGTCGGGCGTGCCGAAACGGTAGTAGATGTGGGGCGAATCGTTGATCTCGTACGAATAGGGAATCGAAACGATGCGCTTGCCGCCCACGTTCATGAGATAGGGCTGATCGTCGTTCACCCAATCGGCGACGTACAGGCAACCCTCCTCGATCAGGTGGTCCAGCGTATCCCACGACTCGGCGAGCGCCGATCCCAGCCATCCTACCGGACGCTTGCCGCTCTCGCGCTCCAGGCGCGCAAGCGCGTCGTGAATCGCGCGCCGTTCCTGATCCGCAGGCACCGCGTTCAATCGCTGGGTATTGGTCTTGTTGTGTCCGACCAGTTCCCAGCCCAGCCTGACCGCTTCGGCGATGATCTCGGGGTGGTAGTCGCAGATGTCGCTGTTGACCGTCGCCGAGGCGCGGATCCCGTGCCGGGTGAGCACCTCCATGATGCGCCAGATTCCGACGCGGTTGCCGTAGTCGCGCTGTGCCCAGGCCCGCACGCCGGGCACCGGCCCCTTTCCCTCGAACGGATGACCGGAGAGCGCATCCTTGAGCGAGAAGAACTCGATGTTGGGAATCACCCAGACCGCGAGCCGTGCGCCGCTCGGCCAGGTGATCCTGGGACGATGCTTGATCGGAACGTAGGGGAAGGGACCGTAATCGCGCGGCTCCATGTTCAATCGGCCTTCGCCCCGGAGGCCTTCACGACCCCGCCCCACTTGGCGATTTCGCCGCGCATGAACGCCCTGAAATCATCTGGCGTTCCCGTGACCGGGACGATACCCAGGCCCAGGAACCGGTCCCTCATCTCCGGGGCATGGACGATCTTCGAGATCTCGGCGCCGAGTTTGGCGACGATCTCGGACGGGATTCCGGCGGGGCCGAGGATGCCGTACCACGAAGTGGCGACATATCCGGGCACCCCGGAATCGGAGATGGTCGGTAGGTCGGGCAGGGCCGCGGATCGTCGTGCGCTCGTCACGCCGAGTGCCCGCAACTGGCCCGACTTGACGAAGGGTGCGAGCGCGGCCATGTCGGAAAATATCATGTGGATTCGACCGCCGACCAGGTCGGTGAGCGCGGGGCCTGCGCCCTTGTAGGGCACGTGCACGATGTCCACCTTGGCCATCGACTTGAACAACTCGGCCGTCAGGTGAAGTGACGTTCCGTTCCCGGAGGAGCCGAAATTCAGTTGACCGGGCTTCGCCTTGGCAAGCGCAATGAATTCCTCCACCGTCTTGGCGGGCAGCGAGGCGGGAACCGCCAGGACGAACGGGCCCGAGGCAATCTGCGTAATCGGGGTCAGGTCCTTCAGCGGATCGAACGGCATCTTCGTGTAAAGGCTGGGGTTGACCGCCATCGTGCTCGTCGCGCCGATCATGAGGGTGTAGCCGTCCGGCGCGGACTTGGCGACGAGGTCGCTGCCGAGTACCCCGCCTACCCCCGGTCGGTTGTCGATGACGACGGATACACCGAGGCTTTCGCCCATCTTCCGTCCGAGGATACGGGCGATCACATCGTTGCTTCCCCCCGGCGGAAACGGAACCACGAGACGGATCGCCTTGCTCGGATAGGCCTGCGCCGTCGCCAGTCTCGCCGGGAACGCGAGCAGCGTAACCACCATCACCATTCCCAGCACCTGCCATTTGCTTCGCATGCCGACCTCCTCTGCGCACGATGTTGAGCTGCCCTGCCGAAGCCATTGCCGAGAATGGCCATTCGAGGGCCGTGCTCCATTCTTCACCCTGCGGCCATTCCGAAAAAGGCCTGAAAAGGACCAACCCTTGTTCCGAAAATGCAATAATCAGCACGCCGTCCGACTGGAGCTCGCGCCCATGAAACCCGGCAGCGCCCCGACGCTTCCCAAGACACCCGTCAATCTCGAGCCCTTGCGCCTGTTCATCCGCGTCGCGGAGCTGTCCAGCATCTCCGCCGCGGCACGGGATCTCGATCTGACACCTTCGCTCGCCACCCGGAAGATCGCAAGTCTCGAACGCGCGCTGAACGTGCGGCTCTTCGAGCGCTCGACGCGCAAGGTCAAGCTCACCGAGCCCGGCCGGATCGCGCTCCAATGGGCGCGCCAGACGCTCGATACCTACGAGGAGGCGATCGACAACATGGCCGCGATCGTCAAGCAGCCCTCCGGAACGATCCGGCTTGCCGTGAACCACTATGCTGCGACGGTGCATCTGCCCGGCGTACTGGGGCGGTTCTGCCTCAAGTATCCGGAGATCAAGCTCTCCATCACCACCACGGACAGCATCGTTCACTTGATCGAAGACGGATACGATGTGGCGATCCATTCAGGCAGCCTGCCCGACAGCAACGTCGTGGGAGTGCGCGTGCACGAGTTTCGTCGCGTCATCTGCGGCTCGCCCGGGTATTTCAAGCGCCGCGGAACGCCGGCGCACCCGAACGATCTCGCACAGCATGACTGCCTTGTGCACTCGGCGAAGGAGCCGACCAACTGGTTCTTCCGCCGCGGGAAGCGGCTCATCGCACAGGCCATTCGATCCTATATCGAGGCCGATACGAATATTCTGCTCGTGGAGCTTGCCCGCCAGGGACTGGGCATTGTCCGCATGGGTTACGACGTGGTGGCGAATGACCTGGCGGCAGGGCGTCTCGTGGAGATAATGACGGACTTCAAGTGCGTGTACTCCACCGGCGAGCTGCCCGGTCTCTGGATCATCTACCCCAACCGGAGAATTCTGTATCGCACGCGGGTGCTGATCGAATTCCTGACCGAGAAGTTCGCGCAGTACGACTGACCGATACGGGGATCGGGCGTCATCCAGGTCGTCGGCGACACGAGGCACGCGAGAGCATTTGGCATACTGCCTTGACCCGTCCTAGCCCGCCGCCAGTTTCGCGGTGAACAGGACCTGGCCGGTCGGCAGGCCGGTCGGCGAACCGCCCTTCGGTTCGAGGGATACGGCGAGGCTGCCGGCTCCGCGCAGCAGGGCGCGGCGGTCTTCGCGCACGGCGAGGCTGCCGCCGAGCGCCGCCTGCACGCCCAGCGACAGCGGGGTCTTCGATCCTTCTGCCGCGCCACACGGATTCGCTCGGGCGCGGCAGCGTCAGCTCCTTCCGATCGTCCAAGGCCCGTCCTCGATAGGGGCTCATTGCGGTTACGCGCGAAGCGGCTGTTTGGATGCGCGAAGCGAGCGTTATCGCGGCCAAGTTCGCGCAGAAAGACAATCCCCGCCCGGCATGCTCAGCGGCCGTCGGGCTCCCGACGGTGTAGACTGTCTTCCCCAGGATGGCGAGATTCCGCGAACGGAGGAGTTCATGGACGAGATCAGCGCGTTGCTGGGAGGTATAAAGTTCAGCGTCGGGGACATCGTCTTCCTGGTCGTGCTGTCGCTGCCGCCGGTCTTCGTCCTGTTCTCCAGGCAGGTGACGGGCCGCGCGAAGTTCTGGTGGTTCATCCTGACGTCCATCTTTTCCTGGCTCGCCTACGCCGCATTTCTCTACGCCGTCGCGAAGAAGAAGCGCGCGGAGGAGTCGGGGGAGCCGACGAAGTAGCCGTTCCCGGGCGGAAAGGGCGCGTCAGGCGCGCAGCACCGCGTCGCTGAACACGGTCGCGAAGCCGCCGTTCGGGGTGCGGAAATTCGTGGTCTGTCCCCGGTACCGGCGCGCGGCGACCAGCTGGATCCTGCCCGCGTACACGTAGCATCGGACGTCGAGCTTGAGCGGGGAGTCGCTCATCGGAGCCAGGTGCCGCAGGCTCGGGGCCACGTACTGCTGCGCGATGTAGTCCCCCGCGAGGATCTCCTTCCAGACGCGGCGCGTGAGCTTGTCCCCGCGATACGCCGCCCGCGACCCGAAGCCCGAGGCCGGCTTGAAGAACAGTTCCTTTCGGCGCGACCAGAGCGCTTCGGCGTTGTCCGCGGACACGCGAACCGCGTGCGGCACGGCGCGCTCGAGCGCGGCGACCGCGGTTTCCGCGATGCCCCAGCCGCGCAGGGTCGCGGCGTCGGACAGCAGGGTCAGGTTGCGCTTGTCGGCGTACAGCGCGTGGGCGCGCGGATGCGGCGTGATCACCGCCGCGCCGGCGAGATACGCCTGGGCGAGCGCCGCGTGGGCCGGGTCGGAGAAGTCGAAATCCGTGAGCCGGTTGTAGACGAGGTCGATGCGGGTCTCGCCCCGCCACAGGGCGCCGTCCCGATACTGCAGCTCGCGCGCATCGGCGACGCATGCCGAAAGCCCCTTGCGTTCGAACATCCGCGCGAACAACTCGAACTCGGTGCCGAGGAACTGCCGCTGCGGATCGTCGTCGACGATCGCCACCGTGGCGAGCGGCGCCTCGCCGCGGCAGCGCCGCCATTCCGAGACGAACATGGAGAAGAACTCGGTTTCCAGTTCCTCGGGGTCGACCGCGCCGGCCGAGAGGCCCACGACGGCGTCGCAACAGGCGCGCTGCGCGCGCGCGAGGACGGCGTTGAGCATTGCCCCGCCCGCATTGGTGTTGATCTCGATCAGCTTCGGTCCCGAGGGGCCCAGGTGGAAGTCGTAGCCGAAGAACACCCCGGGCGAATGGGGCTCGTGGCGGGCGATCTCAGGCGCCCACGCGAGGGCGGCTTCGCGGTAGAGGGGCGATGCCACTACGGTCTCGACGGCCGCGATCACGGCACGCATCGCCTCCAGGTGCGGGCGCGCGACGAAGACCGGCAGCGGAGAGAAGAGCGGGCCGCCCTCGATCAGGGCGTCGACGCCGCAGGTGGGGCAGGCGCGCGAGAACTCGCGCCGCAGAGCCTCGCGGTCGAGGCTGATGCAATAGCATTCCTCGTTGAGGCGCTCGACCCTTGCGGCGCAGCGATCGGCGGCGGCGGGGTTCTGCACCGGGGGCGGCTGCACCGGTTCCGAGGGGCTAGCGGTGCACCAGCACCGGCACCTTGGTATGCGTCAGCACCTTCTGGGTCTCGCTGCCCAGGAGCAGTCCCGCGAGTCCGCGCCGGCCGTGCGAGGCCATGAAGATCAGGTCGCAGTCGTGCTTCTGCACGGCCTTGATGATCGCCTGCCACGGCCTGTCGCTGGTGGCGAACGCGGTCTTGCAGCGCACGCCGGCGGCCTCGGCGGCCTTCTCGATGACGCCCAGGTACTTCTCGGCGGTGCGCCGGGTCTGCTTGGCGAATTCCTGCGGCGTGATGAAATCCGGCGGCACGAAATCGCCGTACACCTGGACGCTGTATTCGGGGGCCGCGTAGAACCCGGTGATGCGCGCCCCGGTCGCTTTTGCGAACGCAACCGCCTGGCGGATCGCCTTGGCCGACAGCGTCGAGCCATCGGTCGGCACGAGGATGTGTTTGTACATGGCTGTTCCCTTTCGTCCCGGGCGGCGCACGCTGAAGGCCCGCCCCGCCCATGCGGGCTTCAGTTGTCATCAGGCCACAGGTGCGAAAAACCCGTTTGACGTGGATCAATAGGGCCGATCCGGGATGCGTCAGATTGATCCCTTATCCGCCTCCGCGGATGCGGTGGTCGAAGGGCCGCTCGCTCGGCGTCGAAGTATAGCGTGGTTGGGGGCCAGAGCATGAATATCGATGAAGTATGCAGTCGTACCGTCGTGGTGGCGCTGCCAGCTACCTCGGTCCAGGAAGGGGCGCGCATGTTGCGCGAGCACCACGTCGGCGCGCTGGTCGTCATCGACAGTCGCGACAGCAGCCTTCCGGTCGGCATCGTCACCGACCGGGACATGGTGGTCGAAGTGCTTGCGATGGGCGTCGATCCGGCGAAGTTCACCGTCGCCGACCTCATGACCGGCGACATCGTCGCGGTGAGCAGCGACGAGGGCGTGATCGAGACCATACGGCGTATGCAGGCCGAGGGCGTGCGCCGCGTCGTGGTGGTGGACGAAGACGGCGCACTGGTCGGCATCGTCACCTTCGACGACCTGGTTCCATTGCTCGCCGAGGCGCTGACGGGCCTCGCCAACACCATCACGGGCGGCCAGGGGCGCGAGCGCGAGAGCCGCAACTGAGGCGACTCGCGCAGCCGGAGGCAACGCGTGCCGGTCCATAACGCGGACATCGCCCGCGTGTTCGAGGAGATCGCCGATCTGCTCGACATCCAGGAGGCCAACCCGTTTCGCGTTCGCGCCTACCGCAACGCCGCCCGTACCGTGAGCGAGCTGCAGATCGATCTTGCGGCGCTGTCGGCGAAGGGCGCGCCGCTGCCAAAGCTTCCCGGCATCGGCGAGGACCTTTCGGCCAAGATCCGCGAGATCTCCGCGACCGGAACCTGTTCCCTTCTGGAGCGACTGCGGCGCGAGCTGCCGCCCGCGGTGACCGAGCTGCTGCACGTTCCCGGACTGGGTCCGAAGCGCGTGCGCACGCTCTGGCACGAGCTCGAGGTGCAGACCCTGGAACAGCTTGCGCGCGCAGCGCGCGACGGCAGGATCCGCGGGCTGCCCGGGTTCGGGCCGAAGACCGAGACCCGCGTGCTCGTAGCGATCGGGCAGCGCAAGAGCAAGGCGCGGCGGTTCAGGCTGGTGGTGGCCGCGCAGTACGCGGAAGCCTACCTGTCCTGGCTGCGCGAGGCGCCGGGCGTCGCGCAGGTCGTGGTCGCGGGCAGCTTCAGGCGCATGCGCGAGACCGTGGGAGACCTCGACATACTCGTGACCGCGAGCGACGCCGGCGCGGTGATCGAGCGCTTCACCGGCTACGGCGAGGTTGCGCAGTTGGTCTCCAGCGGCACCACGCGCGCGGCGGTCGTGCTGCGCTCCGGGATAGGCGTCGATCTGCGCGTTGTTCCCGAGCAGTGCTACGGTGCGGCCCTGCACTATTTCACGGGCTCCAAGGCGCACAACATCGCCGTGCGCAAACTCGGCCAGGCGCGCGGCCTGAAGATCAACGAGTACGGCGTGTTCAGGGGGGCGAAGCGCATCGCAGGCGAGTCCGAGGAGTCCGTCTATCGCGCGGTCGGGCTGCCGTACATCCCGCCGGAACTGCGCGAGGACCGCGGCGAGATCGATGCCGCGCGGCAGGGAAAGCTGCCGCGCCTGGTGGGGCTCGGCGACCTGCGCGGCGACCTGCACGTGCACACCAAGTGGAGCGACGGCCACCATAGCGTCAAGGAGATGGCGCAGGCCGCCGCGCGCCGCGGCCTCGCGTATCTCGCCATCACCGAGCATTCGAGCCGGCTCACGGTCGCGCACGGGCTCGACGCGGCGCGGCTCGCGCAGCAGGGGCGCGAGATCGAGCGCGTGAATCGCGAACTGTCCGGCATCCGGGTGCTGAAGGGCATCGAGGTCGACATCCTGGCCGACGGGAGCTTCGACCTTCCGGATGCGGCGCTCGAGTCCCTGGAGGTCGTGGTCGGCGCCGTGCACAGCAAGTTCGACCTGTCGCGCGCGCGCCAGACCGAGCGGGTCCTGGCGGCGCTCGACGCGCCCAGGCTGCACATTCTGGCGCATCCGAGCGGGCGGCTCATCGACGTGCGCGAGCCCTACGATATCGACATGGCGGCGGTCATCCGCAAGGCGGCGGCGAAGGGCGTCGCATTGGAGCTGAACGCGCACCCCGAGCGGCTCGATCTGCTGGATACCTATTGCCGGATGGCGAGGGACGAAGGCGTGCCGATCGCCATCAACTCCGACGCCCACAGCGAGGCGGAGTTCGACAACCTCCAGTTCGGCGTCGGGCAGGCGCGCCGCGGCTGGGTCGAAGCGCGCGATTGCCTTAACGCGCGCACGCTCGCCGAGCTGCAGCGCTGGCTCGCCGGCCGCAAGCGGTAGGTTGGACTGAGGGCGCAGCCCGAAGTCCAACGATTGTCGCTGTTTCGCCGCGACGTTGGACTTCGCTTCGCTCAGTTCAACCTACGCTACTTCGCCCCGCCGCGCATCGGCTCGAGCGACATCGCGCGCCGGATGCGGTCGAGCATGACTTCGACGACCGCCTGGGCGAATCGTCCCGGGGTGACGCCACCCTCGGCGCGCCCGATGCCGCTCAGCCGGATATCGGGGAGCGGGATCGTCACGGTCTTGCCGGCGGTGAGCGCCGAGGCGTAGCTGAGCGCGGCGTTGTGAACGACCAGGCGCTCGACGATCAATTTCGGGCCCTGCGATCCCGCGCCGGCGGACGCCTCCGCCTGGTGCCGGATGTTCCCGAGGAGCACCTCGAAATTGCTGCCGGCGTTCCCGGATTCGTAGGAAAGGCGCGGCGACGTGACGGACAGGGCGCGCACGACCAGCACTTCCTTTCCCAGGGTGGCCGGGTCCAGCGCGAGCTTGATCGAATCCGCGCTGAACGCGGCGGGCGAATTGAAGCCACCGGGATTACCCACGGTGAAGCCCGTGATCGAGCCGGTGCCGTCGCCGGGCGAAATCTCGATGCGTTCCAGCCGGACGCTGGTCCGGGTCGCAGCGCTGCCGTAGCGTTCGATCGCGTTTCCGGCGAATCCGCGCGGCGAGAGATACACCCATGCGCCGGTCCCGATCGCCGCGACGATCGCCGCGCCGAGGGCGGCGAGCAGGAGTCTCTTCACGGGCCGGCGTCGCGCACTCATCCCCCTTGCGCGCGCTTGGGCCGGATCGCCGATTTCGGCCGGAACGCCCGGATGACCTCGTCGTTGGTTTCGATGTAGGGTCCGCCGATCAGGTCGATGCAATAGGGCACCGCGGCGAAGATTCCCGGCACGATCTGCTTGCCCGCCTTGTCCTTCGCCCCCTCGAGCGTCTCGCGGATCGACTTGGGCTGTCCGGGCAGGTTGATGATCAGGCAGCGCTTGCGGACCACGGCGACCTGGCGCGACAGGATCGCCGTGGGCACGAATTCCAGGCTGATGCGGCGCATCTGTTCGCCGAATCCCGGCATCACCTTGTCGGCGACGGCGAGCGTTGCTTCGGGGGTGATGTCCCTCGGCGCGGGCCCCGTGCCGCCGGTGGTGAGGACGAGATGGCAGCCCGCCTTGTCGACGAGTTCCACGAGCGTGGCCTCGATCAGCTCGCGCTCGTCGGGGATGAGCCGCGGCTGCATGCGCCAGGGCGAGGCGAGCGCGCGAGAGAACCATTCCTCGAGTGCGGGAAGCCCTTCGTCCTTGTAGACGCCGGAGGAGGCGCGGTCGCTGATCGACACCAGGCCGATCAGCAGTTCGTCATCGTTCGACATGGCGGCGCGATGCTCTCATTGAAGGATTTCCCGCAGCAGCCGGAACAGTTCCCGGTAGCTCTTGGGCGCCCGCGCGGCGTCCCGTTCCGCAACGGCGGCGCGCACGACGCTGCGCAGCCGCTGTGAATCCGCGTCCGGATGCTCGCGCAGGAATTCGGCAAGCGCCGCCTCGTCCTCGAGAAGCCTCTCGCGCCAGCGCTCGGCCAGGTGCAGCTTCGCGCCTTGCTCGCGCGACACGCCGTCCCAGACGGCGAGCTTCTCGCGGATCGGCTCCGGATCGACCTCGCGCATCAGCCTCCCGATGTACTGCATGTGGCGGCGGCGCGCCTCGTGGCGGGTGATCCGCGAAGCCTCGGCTACCGCGGCATGCAGGTCCTCGGGCAGCCCGATCGCGTCGAGCTGCTGGCCGTTGAGCGCGACCAGGCGCTCGCCGAGCGTCTGCAGCTCGTGCATCTGCCGCTTGCGCTGGGTCTTGCTGGGGCGTTCCTGATCGTCGTGCATACGCGGGGGTGCGGCACTCATGTGCTGCTATGATAGCGGCTTTTACGGTTCGTCCGCGATGTCCAAGGCCCGCTTCTCGCAGAGCAACGAAACCCTGCTGCAGATCGCCGCCGACGTGCTCGCCCGCGCCCGCGAACGCGGCGCCGACGCCTGCGAGACGGACGTGTCCGAGGGTTACGGGCAGACCGTCACCGTGCGCAAGGGCGAGGTCGAGACCATCGAGCACAACCGCGACAAGGGTCTGGGCGTAACGGTCTACATCGGCAGGAAGAAGGGCCACGCGAGCTCCTCGGATTTCGCCCCGCGCGCGGTGGACGACGCGGTCGACGCCGCGCTGTCGATCGCGCGCTTCACCGCGGCCGACGAATGCGCGGGACTCGCGGACCCCGAGCTGCTTTGCCGGGAGACGCGCGACCTGGACCTGTTTCATCCGTGGGACATCGGCGTCGACGAGGCGATCGAGCTGGCGCGCGCCTGCGAAGCCGCGGCGTTCCGGCTCGATGCCCGCGTGGTCAACTCCGAGGGCGCGACGGTGTCGAGCCAGCAGAGCCGCTTCGTGCTCGCGAACAGCCTGGGCTTCATGGGCGGATTTCCCAGCTCGCGGCACTACATTTCCTGCGCGGTGATCGCGGCCGAGGGCGAGCAGATGCAGCGCGACGACTGGCACGTTTCGCAGCGGCGCGCGGCCGATCTCGGCAAGCCCGAGGCGATCGGCGACTACGCCGGGCGCCGGGCGCTGGCGCGGCTTCGCGGCCGCAAGATCGATACGATGTCGGTGCCGGTGCTGTTCGAGGCGCCGGTGGCGAACGGGCTGCTGTCGCATTTCGTGTCCGCGGTTTCCGGCGGCAACCTGTACCGCAAGTCCTCGTTCCTGCTCGACAGCATCGGGCAGCAGGTGTTCTCGCCGATCGTGCACATCGTCGAGCGGCCGCACGTTCCGCGCGCGATGGCGAGCTCCTGGTTCGACGACGACGGCGTCGCCACGCGCGAGCGCGATGTGGTGCGCAGCGGCGTTCTGAAGGGCTATTTCCTGGGCAGCTACTCGGCGCGCAAGCTGGGGATGAGGTCCACCGGCAACGCCGGGGGCAACCACAACCTGGTGCTCGAGCCCGGCGAGCACGACCTCGAGGGACTGATCCGGCACATGGGGCGCGGGCTGCTCGTCACGGAGCTGATGGGGCAGGGCGTGAACCTGGTCACGGGCGACTATTCGCGCGGGGCCTCCGGGTACTGGGTCGAGGGAGGCGAGGTCCGCCACCCGGTCGAGGAGATCACGATCGCGGGCAACCTGCGCGACATGTTCCGCTCGATCGTCGCCGTGGGGCGCGACGTGCTCGTGCGCGGCTCGCGCCGTTGCGGCTCGGTCCTGATCGAGCGTATGACCATCGCGGGGAATTGACGCACCCGCCGGCGGGGGGACGCTGATGCTGGGACGCGTGTTGCGATCGGTGTTCCGCTCCGGCGCTGCCGAGGCGAACGAAGCCGGCATCGCGCTCTGGAGGGCGGGGGACCTGCGCGCGGCCGAGTCGCGCTTTCGCGAGGCGCTGCGCCGCGATCCGGGCAACGCGTCCGCCTGCTCCAACCTGGGGATGGTGCTGGTCGAGCAGCGCGTCCTGGACGAAGGGCTCGCGCGGCTCACGCAGGCGGTCGAGCTCGACCCCGCTCACGCCGGCGCGCGCATCAACCTCGCGAACACGCTGCACTACGACGGCCAGATCGACGCCGCGATCGGCCACTACCGCGAGGCGCTGCGGCTGGCGCCGGAGGCGCCCGAGACGCGCGTCAACGTGGTCAAGCCGCTCATGGACGCGTGCGAGTGGCGCGAAGTGGAGCGCATCGTCGCGGAGCTGCTCGATCTCCACCGCGGCGCGCCCGAGGCGCGCTGGGCGGAGCGCGTCACGCCGTTCGTATCGCTGCTGCTCCCGCTCCCCGCGGAATTCCGGAAGCGGCTCGCGGTCCACCGCGGCGGCGGCCTGTCGCGGGCATATGCGCGGCAGCGCGAGCGGATCATCAGCAGCCGCGTTCCCTGCGGGTCGGGCCGGATCCGGGTCGGCTACGTGTCGGGCGAATTCCGCAATCACGCGCTGGCGCATCTCACCGCCGGAATGTACGGCATGCACGACCGCGGCCGGTTCGAGGTCTTCGCCTATTCCTACGGTCACGCCGACGGCAGCGATTACCGGGCGCGCATCGAATCGGGCTGCGACCGGTTCGTCGACGTCGCCGGCGAATCCTTCGAGGCGACCGCCGGGCGCATCGCGCGCGACGGCGTCGACATCCTGGTCGATTTGTCCGGATACACCGGCGGCAGCCGCAGTGAGATCTTCGCCATGCGTCCCGCGCCGGTGCAGGTCAGCTACCTCGGCTATCCCGGCACGCTGGGCGCGGATTTCATCGACTACTTCGTCGCCGACGCGGTCGCGCTCCCGCAACGCATCGAATGGCAGTTCAGCGAATGCATCGCGCGGCTGCCGCACAGCTACCAGGTCAACGACGCGATGCAGCGCATCGCCGGGCGCACGCCGGAGCGCGCCGAGGCCGGCCTGCCGCAGGAGGGCTTCGTGTTCTGCTGCTTCAACCAGCCCTACAAGATCGAGCGCACTGTGTTCGAGGCGTGGATGCGCATACTCGCCGCGGTTCCGGGCGCGGTGCTGTGGCTCATGGAAGGCGGCGGCACCGCCGCGGCCAACCTCCGGCGCGAGGCGCGCGAATGCGGCGTCGACCCCGCGCGCCTCGTGTTCGCGCCTCCGCTGCCCAAGCCGGAGCATCTCGCGCGCCACCGCGCGGCGGACCTGTTCCTCGATACGCGCGTCGTCAACGCCGGCACGACGGCGAGCGACGCGCTGTGGGCGGGATTGCCGCTGCTCACCTGCCCGGGCGAGACGCTGGGTTCGCGCGTTGCCGCGAGCCTGCTCACCGCGATCGGCCTGACCGAGTTGATCGCCCGGGACGCGGGAGAATACGAGCGCATCGCCGTCGAGCTTGCGCGCGATCCCGCGCGCATGGCCCGCCTGCGCGGGACCCTGGAGCGCAACCGGCTGAGCACGCCGCTATTCGACACGCGCGCGTACGTGCATCACCTCGAGCGCGCCTTCGAAGCCATGCATGTCAGGTTCCGTTCAGGCGAGGCGCCGCAGCCGATCGCATACTAGGATCGCGGCTCCGGGAGCGGGACTGCACTGCTATAATCGAGCGCAACCCCCGTCGCTTATCCACCTTGAAGGAGAGAACCGATGAAAAGACGCGAATTCCTGAAGAAAGCCGGCCTGGGCGTGGCGGCCGGCTCGGCCGCCGCCGTGGCGGCGCCGGCCATCGCACAGTCGCAGCCGACGATCACCTGGCGCATGACGGCGAGCTGGCCGAAGAGCCTGGATACGCTGTTCGGCGGCGCCGAATTCATCGGCAAGCGGGTCGCGGAAATGACCGACGGCAAGTTCCAGATCCGCGCGTTCGCGGCCGGTGAAATCGTTCCGGGTCTCCAGGTTCTCGACGCGGTGCAGGCCGGCACCGTCGAGCTCGGTCACACCGTGATGTACTACTACATCGGCAAGGACCCGGCGTTCGCGCTCGCGGGCGCAGTGCCCTTCGGCATGAACTTCCGGCAGATGAACGCCTGGTGGTACTACGGCGGCGGCGCCGAGGCGTGCGCGCCCCTGTTCAAGGATTATGGTTGCATCGCGTTCCCCGCCGGCAATACCGGCACGCAGATGGGCGGCTGGTACCGCAAGGAGATCAAGACGGTCGCCGACCTGAAGGGCCTGAAGTTCCGCATCGGCGGCATCGCCGGCCAGGTGCTGGCGAAGCTCGGCGTGGTGCCGCAACAGATCGCCGGCGGCGATGTCTATCCCGCGCTGGAGAAGGGCACGATCGACGCAGCCGAGTGGGTCGGCCCGTACGACGACGAGAAGCTCGGCTTCAACAAGGTCGCCCAGTACTACTACTACCCCGCATGGTGGGAAGGCGGGCCGATGCTGCACGTGCTGGTCAATCAGAAGAAGTGGAGCGAGCTGCCCAAGGCCTACCAGGCGGCGCTCGAGACCGCCTGCGGCGAGGCCAACGTGCGCATGATGGCGCAGTACGACGTCAAGAACCCCGAAGCCCTGCGCAGGCTGGTCGCGAGCGGCACCAAGCTGCGGCCGTTCTCGAAAGCCATCATGGAGGCATGCGAGAAGGCCGCCTATGATCTCTACGGCGAGCTTTCGGCGAAGAGCGCGCACTGGAAGCGCATGTATCCGGACTGGAAGAAATTCCGCGACGAGGAATTCCTCTGGTTCCGCGTTGCCGAAAACGCCTACGACAGCTACGTGCTGCATTCGAGGGTCGGCGCGGGCAAGAAGTAGCGCGTGCGCGCTCACTGAGCCGGCGTGGAGGAAACCAAACAGGTTGCCTCTTTTTTGGAGCCCATTGATCTCGCTATTTTGGGAAGTTGCGAAGTTGCAACTTCCCAAAATAGCGAGACATTGATAACTTCAAATTCTTCGCCGGTTCCGTCAACACGCAGGCGGTTCGAGACTAACGCGGCCGCCTGAAGGCTTTCTCGAGCTCTTCGCCCGCGCTGTCTTCGCGGGCGGGCGCCTGCCCGTTCTGATCGGCTCCCGCTTCGCCCCCCGCGGCGCCCTTGTCGTCCTCGGACTCGCGCCCCTCGCCGCCCCGATCGTACGTATCGTACTCGGGCGTCTCGATCCTGATCTCGATCTTCGAAGGGTCGACGCTGCTTGGCGTCAGGCTGCCGGTCACCAGGCCGGGAAAGGCGATGAGAATGCCCACCATCACGACCTGGATGACCACGAAAGGAACCGCGCCCCAGTAGATCTGGCCGGTGGTCACCGGGGCGGTGAGCCTGCCGCTCACCTTGTCGACGTATTCCTTGAGCGGGGCGACGCTGCGCAAATAGAACAGCGCGAAGCCGAACGGCGGGTGCATGAACGAGGTCTGCATGTTCACGCCGAGCAGCACGCCGAACCAGATGAGGTCGATGCCGAGCTTGTCGGCGACAGGGGCGAGCAACGGCACGATGATGAACGCCAGCTCGAAGAAATCGAGAAAGAAGGCCAGAAAGAAAGTAAGCAGGTTGACCACGATGAGAAAGCCGAGCTGGCCGCCGGGCAGGCCGATGAGCAGGCTTTCCACCCAGAGGTCGCCGTTCACGGCACGGAACACCAGGCTGAACACCGTCGAGCCGACCAGGATGAACACGACGAAGGACGTGAGCTTGGCGGTCGAGTGCATCGCCTGGCGCAGCAGCCTCCAGGTCAGCCTGCGGTTGATAAGCGCGAGCACCAGTGCGCCGGTGGCGCCCATCGCGCCACCCTCGGTGGGGGTCGCGATGCCGAGGAAGATCGTGCCGAGCACCAGGAAAATCAGCGCGAGCGGCGGGATCAGCACGAAGATCACCCGCCGCAGCAGCCTGAAGCCGCGCAGCGTGCGCGCCTCGGGGGGCAGCGCCGGCGCCCGGCCCGGATAGAGCAGGCTCATCACCAGCACGTAGCCCGCATAAAGCGTGGTGAGGATGAATCCCGGGAGGAACGCGCCCTGGTACATGTCGCCGACCGAGCGGCCGATCTGGTCGGCGAGCACGATCAGCACCAGCGAGGGCGGGATAATCTGCGCCAGAGTCCCTGAGGCCGCGATCACGCCGGCGGCGAGCCGCCGGTCGTAGCCGTAGCGCAGCATGATCGGCAGCGAGATGAGGCCCATCGAGATCACCGAGGCGGCCACGACGCCGGTGGTCGCCGCGAGCAGGGCGCCCACGAATATGACCGCGAACGCGAGTCCGCCGCGCACCGGGCCGAACAGTTGGCCGATGGTGTCGAGCAGGTCCTCGGCCATGCCGCTGCGCTCCAGGATCAGTCCCATGAGCGTGAAGAACGGCACCGCGAGCAGGGTGTCGTTCGCCATGATGCCGAAAATGCGCTCGGGCAGTGCCTGCAGCAGCGCCGGGCTCAGCAGCCCCAGCTCGATGCCGATCAGGCCGAAGAACAGGCCGTTCGCCCCCAGCGCGAACGCGACCGGGTAGCCCAGCAGCAGGAAGACGACCAGCGCCACGAACATGAGCGGCGCCATGTAGGCGATCAGCAGCCCGGTCATTTGTTGACCTCGTCCGCGAGCACCTCGAGCGCCGGCTCGACGTGCTTCTCCACGGTGTCGGGGATCAGCCCCTTCAGGACCGCGATGCGCTTGATGAGCTCCGAGACGCCCTGCAGCGCGAGCAGGAGGAAGCCCGCGGGAATCAGCAGCTTCACGGGCCAGCGCAGCAGTCCGCCCGCGTTGAGCGACGTTTCGTTGCGCACGAAGGACTCGACGAACATGGGCCAGGACATCCACAGGATGAGGAGCGCCATCGGCAGCAGGAAGAACAGCGTGCCGAAGACGTCGATCCACAACTGCGTTCGCCGGCTGAAACGGCCGGCGACGACGTCGATGCGGATGTGCTCGTTGTGCAGCAGGGTATGGCCGGCGCACAGCAGGAACACGGCCGCGAAGAGGTACCACTGCGTCTCCAGCCAGGCATTCGAGCTGATGCTGAACGTATAGCGCATCGTGGCGTTTGCGGCGCTGACCAGGACCGCGGCCAGGACCAGCCAGTACACGGCGCGTCCGACGTACTCGTTCACGGCGTCGATCAGCCGGGAAAGGGCGAGCAGGGGTTTCATCGAGTCTCTCCTCGCTCGGGCGACGCGTTCCGCGGCCCGGCGGCCGGCGCGGGGAGGTCCCGCACACACCGTCGCCGCGCGCCCGAGGCTGGGGCGGATTCTCCCTCATGTGGGCAGGTTTGCAAAGGCGCGGCGCCACGAATTCGCTCGGATGACCGGCGGGAGGCCGCCTGTGCCGAAGCCACGGCAGGCGCCGAATTGAGAAAGGGGGTGGCCTAGTTCGCCGCTGTCGCCGGGCCTGGCGCGGAATGGGCGCAGCGGTCATGCGGCATGCGCGCGCACGCGTCGGTCTTGCAGTGCACGATCGCGGCTTGTGGACTTCGCCGTGGACCGGTACTAATCTTACTGTGTCAATAAATATAGGGCATTATAGGCGCTTCTTCAACTTCCAGGTGAAGAAGCATGAGCGCAACGGAGCGGTTTGAGCAATACATGGAGCTGCTTTCCGGGGGGCTGGGACA
>Ga0082335_1002137_pt1 | contig 38014 bp, 33 predicted proteins | sample Subgrocontami58m_FD_72375 | JGI IMG/M metagenome (GOLD analysis project Ga0082335, IMG submission 72375) | Subsurface groundwater microbial communities from S. Glens Falls, New York, USA - GMW37 contaminated, 5.8 m (SPADES assembly) (version 2) ...
ATTGGGTCGAGACCGGCGACGTGATTATCTTGTACCAGCAAGGTCTGAGGAAGCATCCGGACATTCCGAACGTGCCGCTGGTCACCGACCTGGCGGAGAACGACGAGCAGAAAAAAGTGCTCGAGCTGCAATTCACCGCGTTTGAGCTGGGGCGGCCCCTTTTTGTGGCTGAAGGGGTGCCGGCCGACCGCGTAGCGGCGCTGCGCCGGGCCTTTGATGCGGCCATGAAGGATCCCGAGCTGCTTGCCGATGCTGATAAGCAGAAGCTGGAGGTCAATCCGGCCACGGGCGAGGAGATGCAGAAGATTCTTACCCGCGTCTACGCCACGCCCAAGGGGCTGGTGGCGCAGCTTACAGAGGCGAGCAAATCCCAGCCGGACCTGAAGGAATTGAACAAGCAATAGAAGGGCTGGCAACGATCCGTCTTGTCGTCAACGGTGAAACCACCGCTCGGCGTAAGTTTGCCTGCAACCTCTCCCCGTTGCACGAGGAGAGGGACGAGAACTTTGCACGCTCGCGATTCTGCTTGCAAAGCTTCATTAATGAAGTGATTATATTGTAACTTAGGAGGAATCTGGTGTCCGGGCTGGAATGCCGCCACCGGAATGTATGACTGGCGGTCGAAGACCGATCAGCAATCCAAAAAAATAATAACAAAACGAGGAGGAAGGGCGCCAATCATGCAGACTCACAAAGCGCGCCTACTTGCAGTCCTCGCCGCAGGCGTTGCAGCTGCGGCGGCGCCCGGCGTGCCAAGCAACAAAGCGACGCCAAAATCGGTGATCGAGCGCGTTAAAAAATTCTTCGCTAAGTGAGCTGCACCGCAGGCAACTCCTTCGGAGCCAAACGAACCTGCATCGAATCAACCAAACCTCCGGAGCCGTCCATGACCGAAAAGAGACGCCTGACCATCGCCACTGCCGATTACGACCACGTCCGTGATTTCCGGCTGGGCGCGGTTCGTGCCGAGGGCATCGACGTCACCTGGCTGGTCATGGACTTTCACGAGATATTTGCGCGTTTCATCGCCAATCGCGAATGGGACGTGACTGAACTCTCCTTCGCCAAATTCGTCGCGGAGGCGACCCGGCCGGATGCGGATATCATCGGCCTGCCGGTCTTCATCCGGCGGGCCTTTCGTTTCGGCTTCATCTTCGTGAACCGCACCAAGGGCATCAAGGGACCCGAAGACCTTCGCGGCAAACGGATCGGCATCCCGGAATGGGCGCAGACGGCCACCGTCTACATGCGCGGGTGGCTTCAGGACGATGTCGGCATCCCCTTGACTGAAATTGACTGGTACCAGGCCGGGACCGACGAGGTCGGTCGCAGCGAACTGGTCGAAATGGGCCTGCCCCCCGGGGTCCGGTTCACGCGTGTCGCGGACAAGACGTTGAGCGAAATGCTGATCTCCGGTGAGCTCGATTGCGTCATCGCCGCGACGCCGCCCAAGGCGTTCGGGCGGCATCCCGATGTGGTCCGGCTGTTTCCGGACATCCGGGCGATGGACGAGAGCTACTACGCGGCGACGCGCATTTACCCGATCATGCATATCATTGCCATGCGCAAGGCGATTCTTCGCGACGATCCTTGGATCGCGCGCAATCTCTACGACGCCTTCGATGAGGCAAAGCGGCGAACCATGGATCGTATCCGGCGCGGGCTCGACTATCCGATGCCCTGGCTAAACCACCATGCGGCCTTGGTCGAGCGCACGTTCGGCCACGATTTCTTTCCCTACGGGATCGAGGAGAACCGGCCGACGCTGGAACTCTTCCTGCGCTATGCCCATGAGCAGGGCATTGCGCACAGACAGGTCCAACCGGAGGATCTCTTCCCGGAAGGAATCATGGTCACCGGGCGAATCTGAGATTACAGGAGCGTCGTCTGGACGCCGCCCTGACGATCGTATTGCGCCCTGAAATTACGACTCTGCGTAGCGCTCAAGATTGGACGTGATCTTCGTCAGAAGGCGCCGCAGGATTTCCTCGTCCGATTTGGCGATCCCGCTCATTGCGATCTTGTTGATCTCCCGGACGATGGGCCCGAGCAAATATTCCAACGCGCGGCCGCGTTTTGTGAGGAAAACGATATTGCGCCGCCGGTCGTTGCGATCCTGTTCGCGCCGCACCAGTCCTTTTTTTTCGAGCAGGGCAATCGAGGAAACGGCGGATGTTTCCAGCATGCCGGTGCGTCGGCTGAGTTCGCGCTGATCGATTCCGTCTTCTTCCCAGAGTTCCCTCAGGTAATGCCACATACTGATCGTTACGTCCTCTCCGGCGATGCCCGCCTGAAGCGCCCTATTAAACGTCCGGTGGGCCCCGCGCAGCAGACGACCAATGCTCTCTGAACTCATCTTGCGCCCATTAGCTTTGCGCTTCTTTGGAAGAGGTGCGGTCTTCGATAAGCGTGTCGCCATTGTCATCGCAAACGTCTTCTCCCGAGGTCATCTGGTGACGGCCTGCTACGGCCCTCACGGCTACGCGGGCTTGCCTGCCATGCGTTGGTTCCGAAGTAAAGATCGCAAGCTATGACGTGCATGGGACGGATGATTGGCATGGTCGATCGCCGACGCGAAGCCGATCGGAAGCCCCCGGCCGCCTCGGGTGACCCTTGTGCTTTAAGCCTGTCTGACCGGCCGCCATAATTACTTCATAGTTGAAGCTTTGCAAGAAAATTCGTAATCATGCAGGCGGCGGCGCGCTCCGCCTCCCGTGAAGCCTCGCTGTCTGGGGAAAGCCGCGCCTCAAAACGAGAGGATACCATGATTGCAACAGATGTCGTGCCGGCGCATCGATCGATCTGCGACGAGGCCCTGGATCAATTGTTCCGCAAGGCGCGCACGCCCAACGCCTGGCGGCCGGAACCCATTTCGGATGCGGTGCTGCGCGAGGTGTGGGAGCTGGCGCGGATGGGACCGACCGCCACTAATTCGACCCCGGCGCGAATCCTCTTTCTCCGTTCGCCCGAAGCCAAGGAGCGACTAAAGCCCCTGCTCAGGCCCGGCAACGTCGAGCAGACCATGGCGGCGCCGGTCACCGCCGTCATCGGCGGCGATCTCGATTTCGTCGCCACCCTGCCGCGGCAGTTCCCGCACGGCGATCCCGTGGCCCGCTACCTCGGCGACGAGGCCAAGATCGAGCGCACGGCCCGCCTCAACGCCACGCTCCAGGCGGCGTATTTCATTCTGGCGGCGCGGTCGCTCGGTCTCGATTGCGGGCCGATCACCGGCTACGATTTCGCCGGCGTCGACCGCGCCTTCTTCCCCAGCGGCCGTATTCGTTCGCTGCTTCTCTGCAATATCGGCCATGGCGACGCGGCAAAGCTGGCTCCGCGGCTGCCACGTCCCACCTTTGACGAAGTTTGCAGCCTCCTGTGAAGGCGGGTGGGCATGCAAATCTCGGTGGCCATCCTCAGCGGCCACGCACCAGGGCCGCCACGACCGCCGCCAGGCGCGGTGGATCGGGCAGCACCAGCGGCTCAAGCGACTTGCTGAAGGGAACCGGCACATTCTCTGCGCCGATCCGCAGAATTGGGGCGTCTAGCCAGTCGAATGCCTGCTCGTTGAGGGTGGCGGCGATTTCGCCGGTGATGCCGTACTGGCGGTAGCCGCCGTCGACCACCACCGCCCGCGAAGTCTTCTTGATCGACTTCACCAGGGTGGCGACATCGAGCGGCACTAGGCTGCGCGGATCGACGACCTCCGCCGAAATGCCGTCGGCAGCCAGCAGATCAGCCGCCGCCAGCGCCACTTGCACCATGCGCGAGGTGGCGACGATGGTGACGTCGTCGCCGGCCCGCTTGACGTCGGCGACGCCGATCGGCACCAGGTGCTCGCCCTCCGGCACTTCGCCTCGCCGGTTGTAGAGCATGCGGTCCTCGAAGAAGACCACCGGATTGTCGTCACGAATCGCCGCCGTCATCAGTCCCTTGGCATCGGCGGGAGAGGACGGCATGACGACCTTGAGCCCGGGGATATGGGCGGCCCAGGCATGCAGGCTCTGCGAATGCTGGGGCCCGAGATTGGCGCCAATGCCGACGGCGGTGCGCAACACCAGCGGCACTTTGATCTGCCCCGCCGACATGTAATGGACCTTGGCCGCCTGATTGACCAGTTGGTCCATCACCAGGGTGATGAAGTCGCCGAACATCACTTCGAAGACGGGCCTGGAGCCGGTCATCGCCGCGCCGACGGCAATGCCGAAAGCGCCGGCTTCCGAGATCGGCGTGTCGATCACCCGGCCGCTGCCGAAGGCCTCGAACAATCCCTCGGTCTGCTTGAAGACGCCGCCGGCGGCGGCGACGTCCTCGCCGATCATCAGAACCGACTCATCGCGCCGCATCTCCGCGAACAATGCCTCAAGAACGGCGGCACGATAGGTGGTGATCCGCGGCTCAGGCATAGAGGAAGCTCCCCAGGTCATCGCGCGTGGGTGGTTCGGCGGCCTTCGCCGCCTCGACGGCGGCACGCACCTCGGCCTCGACCTCGGCCGCGAGCGCGGCAATCCGCTCAGCGTTCGCCACCCCCTCAGCCTCCAGGCGCCGAGACAGCCGCGCAATGGGGTCCTTCTCCTGCCAGGCGCGAACCTCCGCCGCGTCCTTGTAGTCCTGCTTGTCCCCGACGTGATGGCCACTGTAGCGGTAGGTTGTACAGACGAGGAAGCTTGGCCCCTCGCCGGCGCGAGCGTGTGCAACCGCACGGCCGGCAGCCGCGCGCACGGCAAGCACGTCCATGCCGTCGACGGCTTCCGACGGGATCTCGAACACGGCCCCGCGGGCCGCCACGTCGAGCCCGGCGGTAACGTCCTCGATCGCCGTGAATTCGCCGAAACCGTTGTTCTCGCAGACGAACAGAGCCGGCAACCGCCAGATCGCAGCCATGTTGAGAACCTCGAACAACAGGCCCTGGTTGAGAGCGCCGTCGCCGAAGAAGCAGGCGGCAACCTCGCCGAGGCCTCGCCGTTTGGCCGACAGCGCCGCCCCCGCCGCCAGAGGAATGCCGCCGCCAACGATGCCGTTGGTACCGAGATTGCCGTTGGCCGCGTCGAATAAGTGCAGGCTGCCGCCACGGCCCAGGCCGTAACCACTGCGCCGGCCCATCACCTCTGCCATCATGCGGTCGGCCCGCGTCCCCTTCGCCAGGCAGTGGCCGTGGCCGCGATGGTTGCTGGCGATGACGTCGGCTGGTCCTAGTTCGGAGCAGACGCCGACGGCCACTGCCTCCTGGCCGGCGCACAAATGAACGAGCCCTGGAACCAGACCACCCGCAAAAAGGCTGCGCACCTGTTCTTCGAAGGCACGGATCAATTGCATGCGCCGCAGTAATGCGAGGGCCTGTTCGGGCGAAGGCAACGGCGGCGGCGGCGGCGGCGGCGCCGCCGCTGCTCCGCTCGCCTTGGATCGCTTGCCGATCATGCGATGCTCGGCGCCGGAATTCGGGCCTCCGCCGCGGGTTTCGTCGCAAGCTTCGCGACCGGATGGCCCCTCAGCACTAGGTTAAGGTACTCGTCAACTTCGCAGGTGAAGCCGGGGACCACCAGTACCGTGGTGGTCTTGTCGTCGATGAGGGCCGGGCCGGTGACCTTGTGGCCAGGCTCCATCCGATCCCAGTCGTATGCAGGGGTTTCCACCCGCTGGGGATTGCCCTTGAACATGCACAAGCGGGAGCCTCGGCGGGCCGCTTCAACTCCAGAGACCGCCTTGGCGCTCGTCGCCATCTTCACCGGCCGCCGCGGCGCCGTCACCTTCAGCCGGAAGGTGAGAAACTCGGCTTGCCGCCAGGGCATCGAGTAGGTGAACATTTTTTCGTACATGCTGTGGAAATTCCGCAAGAGCATCGGCAGGTTCTCGGCGGTCAGGGTCTCGCCTGGAAGGTCGACCTCCACATCATGGAACTGGCCGGCATAGCGCATCTCTACCGTGGGCTGGAAGGACAGCTGTGCCTCAGGAATGCCGATGCGGGCGAAGTCTTCCCGCGCCTGCCGGCGCATGTCGGCGTAGAGGGCGCTGACCTCGTCGAAGTCCTGCTTGGTCTGGCTGCGGAAACAGGAGCGGGCGTAGTCCAAGCCGAGATCCTTGGCGAACATGCCGAAGGCGCTCAACAGGGCGGCCACCTTGGGAACGATCACCATCGGAATGGACAATTGCTGGGCGATGGCCGCGGCATGGATGCCGCCGCCGCCGCCACCGGCGACCAGGGTGAAGTCCCGCACGTCGTGGCCCTGCTTGGTGCAGACTTCGGTGATCAGGTTGGCCATGACGGTGTTGATGGTGGTGAAAATGGCCTGGGCGGTCTGGTTGACGTCCATGCTCAGTTTGCTGCCGACCCGGGCCACGGCCTGGTGGGAACGCTCGACGTCCAGCTTGATGTCGCCGCCCAGGAAGTAATCGGCCGGAATGTAACCGAGCACCAGGTCGGCGTCGGTCACCGCCGCCTCCTCGCCCTTGCCGTAGGCGGCGGGGCCGGGATCCGCGCCGGCACTCTGCGGACCGACCCGCAGGAGGCCGAGGGAGTCGATGCGCGCGAGCGAACCGCCACCGGCGCCGACCGTGGGAACATCAACCATCTTGATGCCGACGCGATGCTCCCCCACCCAGGATTCTGTGGTGGTAGGAATTTGCCCGTCCTTGATGACGCAAACGTCGAAGCTGGTGCCGCCCATATCCACAGACAGCAGGTTGTCCTTATCGTAAAGGCCGCCCAGGTACAGGGTCCCGGAGGGAGCGGCGGCGGGGCCTGAATTGAGAAGGTAGACGGCGCGGTCGACGCACTCGTTCACCACCTGCACCAGGCCGTTGGCCAGCATCATCAGCAGCCGGCCATGGAAGCCGTGCTCCTTCAGACCGCTCTCTAGCCGACGGCTGTAGCGGGTGACCGCCGGGCCGATATAGGCGCTGACCACGGCGGTGGAGAAGCGCTCGAACTCCCGCCAGACCGGCAGAATCTCATGCGAGGTGGTGACGTAGGTATCGGGGGCCATCTCCTGGATGATGCGCTTGGCCTTCAACTCGTTCTCGCCATTGGCATAGGAATGCAGGAAACAGATGGCGATAGCCGTGCAACCGTCGTCCAGGAGCTTCTGCGCCGCAATCCGCAGATCCTTCTCGTTCAACGGGGTGAGTACCTTGCCGTCGTAGAGGGTGCGCTCCTCCACTCCCAGGCGCAGATAGCGGGGAACCAAGGGCTTGTACGGCTCGATGAAGATGTCGAACATGGAGCCGTGCAGGTTCTTGATGCCGCGTCGCATCTCAATCGAATCGCGGAAGCCCTCGGTGGTGATCATCCCCACCTTGGCGCCGCGATCGGTAATCAGGATGTTGGTGCCGAGCGTGGTGCCGTGGACGATTTGCTCCACGTTCGCCAGGAACTTTTCCAGCGTTTGCCCGTAATGGGCGGCGGCCTTGCCGACCGCATCGAAGAAGCCGCGGGTGGGGTCGTCGGGCGTGGTGGACGCCTTGAACCGCTGCAGTTGCCCCGATTCTTCAAGCACGAGGCAATCCGTGAATGTTCCACCGACATCAATTGTCATCTGCTGCATGGCGCGTTTCCGTTCTTTCGATGCGTCAGTGTCTAGGCCTCGGCGAATTCGATGGTCGTCAGCACCGCCTTGGCGATCTTTTCCGGGGTCACGATCAGGGCTGCTTCCAATGGAGGACTATAGGGAATCGGCACATCCGGCGTGGCGACGCGATACACAGGCGCCTTCAGCGCACCGAAGGCGTCCTGCGCGATCGTCGCAGCAAGCTCGGCGCCGGCGCCGAAACTGAGATGGCATTCATCGGCGATCACCGCCCGGCCGGTCTTGACCACCGAGGCGATCATGGTGTCGCGGTCGAGAGGGTTCAGCGTGCGCATGTCCACCACTTCCGCGGCAACACCGTGCTCGCGGGACAACAGGTCTGCTGCCGCCAGCGCCGTCCGCACTGTCACCGAGTGTGCGACGATGGTCACGTCCCGCCCTTCCCGCGCGACCCGCGCCTTGCCGACGGGCAATGCCGGCGCGCCGAGATCCACGTCTTCGACATCGTCGAGCAGCAGCGCATGGCTGAGATAGACCGTGGGGTTTGAACTCTCCTGCAGCGCCCATTTGAGCATCTGATAGGCATCAGTGGCCGTGGCGGGCAGCAGGAGTTGCAGCCCCGGAATGTTGCCGAGCATCGCCTGGGTGCGGTGGCTGTGCTGGGCGCCGCCGGCGCCGCGAATGCCAATCAGGGAATAGAACGTGACAGGCACGCATGCCTGACCGCCACTCATATAATGGATGTTGGGCGCCTCGTTGACCACTTGCGCCCAGGCTTGCAGGCTGAAGCTTCCTGCGCCCAGATCGACCAGGGGGCGGCAGCCGGCAAGAGCAGCGCCGATCGCGGCGCCGGCTAATCCCAATTCCGCGACGGCCGTGGACACGACCCGGTCGGCGAAATCCTGCACCAGAGAAGCGAACGCGGCGCGGCCGGAGAGGGAGACACCGGCAAACGAGTTGCCGATGAGGAAGACTTTGGGGTCCTCCGTCATGACCTCCCGGATGGCGCGCGCCATGGCTTCGGCGTAGCTCAGCCGCACGTCCGCCTCCCATTGGCATAGGTGCCCTGCAGGGCTTCGGCGGGATCGGGCCAGGGGCTCGATTCGGCAAAGCGCACCGCTGCCGCCATCTCCGCCCGCACACGCGTATCCAACGACGACACCGTTTCGCGGCTGACTACACCGGATTGAGCCAGTTTTCGCAGATAGTGCAGCACAGGATCGCTGGTCTCGATCCAACTCGCTAATTCCGGCGGTTGCGGCCGCGCATCGAACGCCCAGTCGAGTTGGCATTCGCCGCCAATCAATTCCGGCCATGTCATGGTGTTGCCTGGCCAGCGGGTGCAGCGCACTTCGATGAAACGTGGACTCCGGCGGGCGCGAACCTCGCCGACGAGACGCTGGAAGCAGGCGAACAGGCCATCGGCGTCGGCGCCGTCCGTCACCTCGGTCGGAATCCGAAGAACACGAGGCACATCGATCAGCTCCGCCGCGCTCAGGGACGACGACGTATATTGCCCGCGCTTGCGCAGTTCCGGCGGAATACTGTTGTTTTCGCAGACGAACAGAATGGGCACCGCCCACAATGCCGCAAGGTTGAGCGCTTCGTAAGCGGCGCCTTCATCGAGGGCGGCATCGCCGAAAAAGGCGACGACGATTCCCGGCGATTGCTGCTGCTTCAAACCGAGAGCGGCGCCGACTGCCATCGGCAGACTGCCGCCGACCATGGCGGAAGTCGCCGGCACCCCCAATTCGGCCACCGAAAGATGCAGCGAACCGCTCTTCCCTCCGCTGTAGCCGGTAGCACGGCCGAAGATTTCCGCCATTAACCGGTCGGGGCTGGCGCCGCGCGCCATCAGGTGGCCGTGGTTGCGCCAGGTCGTGAAGATCATGTCGTCGGCCGTGAGCTGCTCGCACGCCGCCACGGCCGTCGCCTCCTGCCCGATGTAGACGTGGTAATGCCCGGCGAAGGCATGGGCCTCGCCCGCGCGCAGGACCTGCTCCTCGAAGCGGCGGATGCGCAGCATTCCTTCCAGGCGCTGGGCCGGACTGGCTGTGTTGGCCACGAACCGCCTCCTGACTACACCCTGCCGCTCAACCGGCGCGGGCCGGTGCGATCTCTACCGACAAAGTCTCTTCGTTGATGACGACCTCCCAATCCTCCGGCGCCTGCGCGCGCAGCCGGCGAGTCTCTTCCTCGTCGATGGCGAAGGTGACCGGGTCGACCGCCACGCCGTAGATCTTGCGCGCAGCATCTACCGTGATCATGCCGTTCTTGACATCGAGACTGACCAGTTCCGCCGGTCGATCGGTGGGCAGGCCGACGCCGCCGCCGCCGCCGCTGATCTTGACCACTTGATCGCCCTTCTTGATCTCGACCATGCGGTGGGGCTTGATCCGCATGACTTTGCCATCCCGCAGGATGAAGGTACGGGAGCACGGTGAGGGATAGCCACCCTGTGCGCCCGCGCCGGGCGTGGAGTCGCCGTCGGAACTGCCGGTCGCCATGCGGCCGTCGGTCCCCTCGTTTATCGCTCGCCAGTCGATGCCGCCGCCGCCCCGCCAGCGGCCGGCGCCCATCAGGTCGGGGGCCACTTCCCACTTGGTGATCCGCCAGGGGAAACGGATCTCCATCTCCTCTGCGTTGCTGCGCATCACCGTGGCAAGCGAGCCGATGGAGAGCGGCCCGGTAGGACCGTCAAAGCCGGTGACGGCGCCGGCGGAACCGTCATAGTCGAAGGTCGTGCGGACATAGGGCTGGCCGCTGCGGGGATCCACCGACGACACGTAGTCGCCGCGGCGCTTGCCCCAGGCGGCCATCGCCCGGTTGGGCCGGGCCTTGGACAGTGCCTCGCCGACCGCGGTTGCGATCTGGTGGCCGACATTGACCGGCGCCGCGCCCACGGTCGCCGGGTAGTTCGGATTGACCACGCTGCCAGGCGGGGCGATCACCGTGATGGGCCGCAATGAGCCTTCGTTGTGGAAATCGGCCAATGCCGGATCGAACAGCAGCATCATCGAGCCGACGGCGATGGCGTAGGAGGCGCCGAAGGGGCAATTGACGAACCCCTTGCGCTGGGCGTCGCTGCCCGTGAAGTCCACCGTCAAGCAGTCGCCCTTGACAGTAATATTGACTCGAACCCACACCGGCTCGTCGAGCACGGTGCCGTCATCATCGGTGGCGGCGGCGCCGGAATAACTGCCGTCGGGGATCGCGGTGATCTCCGCTCGCACGGCCCGCTCGGTGCGGTCCAGCATTTCGCGGATGCAGCCCATCGCAGTGTCCTTGCCGTAGCGGCGCAGCACTTCGTGAATCCGATTCTCGGCAAACCGGGTGGTCGCCACCATGGCGTAGTTGTCCACCCGCACGGCCTCGGGCCAGCGCACATTGTTGAGGATCAGGCCCATAACGTCTTCACGCTCCTTATCCCCGATGAAGACCTTGATGGGTGGAATGCACAGGCCCTCGGCATGGATGTCGTAGGAATTGGGAAAATACCCGCCGGGGAAGGAGCCGCCGGTATCCTGCTGGTGGCCGCGAACCAGGACGAAGAACAGTAATTCGCCCTCGTGAAAAACCGGCCGGATGAATCCCCAGTCGGGGAGGTGAACGTTGGCGCCTTTGTAGGGGTCGTTGGTGAGGATCACGTCGCCCGGGTGCAGGTCGTCGCCGAACTGTTCCTTGATCGCCTGAATGGCGAACTTGGTGCCCATGAACTGGCAGAGCAGCCCCTGCGGCATCGCCACGGTCGAGCCGTCAGCCAGCCAGATGCCGACAGAGACGTCCTTGAGCTGGGACATCAGATAACTCTGGGCGGTCCGGGTGACCATATGGCGCATCTCCCGCACCAGAGTCTGGAAGGAGTGCCAGACGGTGGAAAGGGTAATCGGGTCAATCTCGGCCATGATCCTCAGCCCCCTCAATTCAGCGAAGCGTCTAATTGCTTTCCGCGCCGCCGCCGCGCTGCAGTGCGGCCAGGCCGTCGGCGTCTTGGCGCGACACGCTCATTCTTCCTTGTCATTCCGGCGGACCTTTGATGCGGCGGGCGAGCTGGCCATCCAGCAACGTCATGCAGCCCGCATGACAGATTCAACTTCACTCCTGAGCCAAAATATGATTACTTCATTTATGAAGCATTGCAAGAGGAATCAAGAGGATTCTTGTCAGCAAGCTACGGGCATCCGGCGAAGCAAAATATGATCTAGAACAATGTTTGCCGCGGTAAACGAGCTAAAAAGCTCGGTAGAAACTCCCAATGGGAACCGATCAGGTGTATGGCATGGCGCAGACATCGGACAACATTCAGGATCTTCGCACCCATCTCGCGAATCTCGAACGGGCTGGAAAGCTTCGCCGCATCACCCGGCCAATCTGCAAAGACACCGAGCTGATGCCGCTCGTCCGCTGGCAATTCCGCGGTCTGCCGGAATCCGAGCGCACCGGCTTTCTGTTCGAAAACGTGGTGGATGCGAAGGGACACTCCATACCCGGCAGTGTGGCGGTCGGCATCTATGCCGCCTCCTCCGATATCTATGCCATCGGCATGGGCTGCCCGACGAGCGAGCTGCGCTCTCGCTGGCAGCAGGCGCAGGCCAACCTCTTGCCGCCTCGGTTGGTCGACAGCGGCGCTGTGCAGGAGGAGGTACACGTCGGATCGTCGCTCCTGTCACATGGCGGATTGGGCGAGTTTCCAATTCCAAACTCGACGCCGGGCTTCGACGTCGCGCCCTTTACGACGGCGTCCAATTGGATCACCAGAGATCCGGAAACGGGCTGGATCAATGCCGGCAATTATCGCGGTCAAGTCAAAGCGCCGGACCGCATGGGAGCCCTGCTCGAAGACCTCAATCATGCCTCGCAACACTGGGAGCTTGCCCGCAAGCGCGGCCGGCCGCTCGAAGCGGCGCTCGTCATCGGCGGTCCACCCGCGCTGACCTATGCGGCTGGCACGCGCATTCCCTATGGCGTGGAGGAATACGCGGTGGCCGGAAGCCTGATCGGTCAGCCGCTCGAGGTCGTGCGGTGCAAGACAGTGGATCTGACCGTGCCGGCGCATGCCGAGCTCGTCATCGAAGGACGTTTCTCAAATGAATTCGTCGAGCCCGAAGGTCCCTTCGGCGAATACACGGGTTTCATGGGCGGGCGGGGATACACCGCCGTTTTCGAGGTGACAGCCATCACGCATCGCAAGAATCCGATTTTCACCTGCATCATGAGCCAAATGCCGCCGAGCGAGAGCAGCAAACTCAAGAAGGTCGGACAGGACAATACCTACCTCTATTATCTCCGCAGTCATTGCGGCATCCCGCAAGTGCAGGACGTCACGTTTCACGAGATCGCGCTCGACTCCTGGACGGTGATCCAGATGAAGGCGTGCGACCCGGCGCTGACCTGGCAGGCGCTCTACGGCCTTGTCGGTCGCCACAACCACGTGGGCAAGATGGTGATCGCGGTGGACGAGGACATCGATCCCAATGATCTTGAATCGGTGGTGTGGGCGCTGAGCTACCGTATGCAGCCCGCGCATGATGTTGTCGTACTGCCCCATCGCCGCGCCGCACTCGACCCGTCGGTGGCGCCGCAAGGCGCCAAGGCGACAAGCGAGCCGCCGCAGGTCATGCTGATCAACGCCATGCGCAAATGGGATTATCCACCGGTTTCGCTGCCGGCCAAACAATACATGGAGCGGGCGAAAACGATTTGGGAAGAATTGCAGCTCCCGCGGCTGACCCCGCGGGTGCCCTGGCACGGCTACGAGCTCGGCGCCTGGACCGAGCAGGATCGGGAGGAGGCGGCGTGGGCCATCGAAGGCGAATATTATCGCACCGGAGAGCGCGCTAAGCAGCGCCGCCGCCCGATCGGATAGAAGCCGGGCGCCCGCCCGGTTTGCTGCGCGAGCCGTCTTCCGCCTGCAGACGGGCAACGACGCTGCCGGGGATTTGGATCGCAGATCACATTGCAGAAAAGGCGTCGCAATGAACCCCATGGTCGCCGTACCGCTCGCCCGCGCCAGAACATCTGGAACAGCCAAGCGAAGAGCCAAGAGGCCGATTCAAGACCTGCGCGAATGGCTTTCGCGGGTCGAAGAGATCGGCGAATTGCTGCGGATCACGCAGCCGGTGGACCGCGACGAGGAAATGAGCGCCATCACCTATCTCGTCGCAAAACAGCAGCCTTCGCCCGCCGTGCTGTTCGAGCGTGCTCGCGGATTCGAGAAAAGCCCGATCGGCGCCAAGCTCCTCTGGAACATCCTTGGCCCCAGCCTGAAGCGCATCGCGCTCACCCTCGAGGAACCCGCGGATACGCCCACGGTCGAATTGATCCGGCGCGTCAAGGACAAGCTCAAGCAACGCATCCCGCCGCGGGAAGTGTCGCGGCGCAGCGCGCCTGTCTATGAGAACACCATCACCGGAAAAAAGATCGATCTTAATCTGCTGCCGATCCCCCGGCACTGGCCGCTGGACGGAGGACGCTACGCCGGCACCGCCGATGCGGTGATCACCCGCGATCCAGACAGCGGCTATCTCAACATCGGCACCTACCGGATGATGCTGCAGGGAAAGTCGCGGGTCGGCCTCTATCTCTCGCCCGGCAAGGATGCACGGCTGCACATCACCCGTGCCTGGCAGCGCGGCCAGCCAATCGAAGTCGCGGCCGCCTGGGGAATTGATCCTCTGTTCATGCTGGTCGGCTCGCAGACGTTTCCCAAGAATGCGTCGGAATACGAGTTTGCCGGCGGCATCAAGGGCGAATCCATACCGGTGGTGCGCGGCACGACCACCGATCTGCTGATTCCGGCCAATGCGGAGCTTGTGATCGAAGGGATCATCCGCCCCCATTCGGTGAAGGCGGAAGGACCGTTCGGCGAGTTTCCCGGCTATTACGGACGACCCGAGGCCGGCTGTCCGCTCGTTGATGTCACAGCGGTGCACTACCGCTCCCATCCGATCCTGACCAATGCTCTGATGGCGGACTATCCGTCGTGCGAGCAGAGCGGGTTCTTCTCCGTCATCCGCTCGGCCAAGATCTGGGACGATTTCGACAAGCTTGGCGTCCCTGGGATCCAGGGGGTCTATTGCCACCCGGCAGCGGCCGGCGGTTTCGGCATGACGGTGATCAGCTTCGAGCAGCGCCATGCTGGCCATGCGGCCCAGGTGCTGGCGCTTGCGGCGCAGGTCCCGGGCGGGGCGTATTACACAAAATGGATCGTCGCCGTTGACGAAGACATCGATCCGACGGACATGGACCAAGTCATTTGGGCCATGGCGAGCCGATGCAACCCGATCGATGACATCGACATCCTGCGCAACACCTGGAGCACCTGGCTTGATCCCACGCAGAATCCGCCGGAAAAGCGGCCCTACGGATCGAAGGCGCTCATCAACGCTTGCAAGGAGCACCGGCATCTTCCGGTGTTCTCCAAGCGAACCACGTTGCGCAAGAACGTCTTCGACAAGGTCGCCGGCCGCTGGAAGGAACTTGGGTTGCCGGGTGAGGTTCCACTGGTGCGGAGCTTTGAGGCCGAAAATAAGGTGACGTATCACGAGATCGGAGGCTTCGAACCTGGCCGCCAGCCCGGGGAAAAGAAACCCGGGGATACGAAGCGCGGCAAAAAAAAGAACAAGAAAAGAAATTGAAGCTAGAGCGCGTTCAGCAAAAGTGGGCACCGGTTTTGCGGAAAGCAATCAAGCTTGCGCAGATTGCGTACACTTATCTGCGATACGCGCTCTAACTCCTTAGAATAGAGCGTTTTCTTCACGCAAACCGGATTCCACTTCGCTTGAAAACGCTCTAGCCGACAGAGCGCGCGTCGATCGGATATCGACGCCGATGTCGAGCGCACCGGGCAAACTCGGCCGCGTCAAACGCGGATACGAGGTCGCGTTGTTGCCGAAGAATGGCTCTGCTTTGCACCCTCGCCATCAGCGTTTTCCCAAAAGAGCAGGCAGCCAACCGGAAAACCTTTGTCCATGCTGTCGAAAAGGTCGCCTGAAATAGGTCTTTGCCCGATTTGTTAAGCAACTAGCTCAACAGCCTCGATCAGCGTGGGATCGCCGTCGAATGCACGGACCGGCGCCTAGGCGGCGCCTAGCTGCTTCGCTTAATCGACGTAAGTATTGGAGCGGGCGAAGGGAATCGAACCCTCGTATGCAGCTTGGGAAGCTGCCGTTCTACCATTGAACTACGCCCGCGCCCGCGAAGGATAACCAGGCGAAGGCGGACGCCGCAAGGACTTGAAGCATCTCGATCGTCATGGCCGGGCTTGTCCCGGCCATCCCGATCAGAGACGCACTGCCCGCCTAAACGAGATGCCCGGGACAAGCCCGGGCATAACGAAACGTCACTTCCCTGCGCTGATCGCCGCCTTCGCTTCCGCGATCACGTCCGGCGGCGTGCGATAGAGTTCGGCCACCAGTTTTTCGACCTCGGCGCCGCTCACCGGATTGACGTCCATCTTCCGCTGCTTGGCCTCGGCGAGGAATTCGGGATCCTTCATCGTGTCGTCGAACGCCTTGCGCAGGGCTTGCTTGCGATCCTCGGGGATTCCGGGCGGCGCCGCGAAAGGCCGGCCCATTGTTTGGCGGCTCAGCACCACCTTCAGGATCTGCCGCTGCTTCTCGTTGGTCGCCAGATCGAGGATCAGCGGCACCTCGGGCAAGTCCGGATTGCGGCCGATATTGAGCTGGACGAGGTAGTTGACTTTCTTGTCCCTGATCCAGTCGGCCTTCGCGGATTTCAAGCTGCTCCACGACCAGCTCGCGCGGCCATCGATTTCGCCGCGTTCCACCGCGAGCATCAGCTCGGCGCTGCCCGGATAGCCGGTGACGAGTTTTATTTTTGCGCCGAACAGGTTCTTCAGCAGCATGGCGTAGATGTCTGAATCCGATCCGCTGCCCTCGCCGCCGACGGTGAATTCCGTCTTCAGCAGGTCGTTCCAGGTCTTCACCGGCGACGTATGCCAGGCGAGGACGACGCTATATTCGCTGGTCGTGCTGCCCAGCCAGGTGAATTTGGCGGAGTCGAACAGCGCGGCGCCGGAGCCGATCAGCGGCTCCATCGGCATGCCGCGGCTGAAGGTTCCGATCACGGTGCCGTCCTTGGGCGCGACGCTGTAGAGATAGTTGGTCGCCTTCAGGCTGCCGGCGCCGTCCATGTTCTGCACGACCACGCTGGGATTGCCGGGAAGATGTTTCTTCAAATAAGGCGCCACTATCCGCGCGGTCGTGTCGTAGCCGCCACCCGCGCTGAAACCGACGATCAGATTGATCGTTTTCCCGCGATAGAATTCCTCGACGGATTCCGCCTTGGCCGCGTTCGCAAGAGGCAGGGCCAGTGCCATGCCGCTCAAAATTCCGATGATCCAGCGACGCATTGTTCCCTCCCCCAAATTTTTGCCCGGCCCACAAGTTGGCGCGGCTTTCCCGCATCTTCATGCAGAACTCAACGCTTGTCATCCCGGCCGAGCGCAGCGAGCCGGATGAGGGACCTTTTTTCCGTCATGCCCGGCAGCGCAGTCTAGCTTGCGCAGACTGCGTAAACTTGTCTGCGTTGCCGGGCATCCACGTCTTAGGACCATTGCCGCGGCAAAGACGTGGATGGCACCGGAACTCGGGCCTGCCCGAGTTCCGCACGATGAAGTGCCGCGAGTCGGGTAAACCCGACGCGCGGTGACGGGCCCGGCCATGACAGGTGAAACGCCCGCTTGACTCCCTTTGCGTGTTGTGATTTAATTCCTACACCTTGTCCGCTGAGGGGCGCTCTCATGAGGCGTCTTGAGGGCGGGATCGGGTGCGGCGCCCGCGGATGTGCCTCGCAAGCGCATCTCCGGGAGGCCTCGGGTCACCGTCCGTCCCTACTACGGGGGACTGCCTTCAATGGCTGGACGCGGGCCGGATGAAGGGCGGCGAAAGCTGCCCGGATCAGGGCGGGCGAATGCCCCCCGTCCGTCCCCGGAAGCACGGTCCCGAGGACAGAAATCGCCGCAAGTGGAGCGCCGGGAGGCGAGACACACCGATCGCAAGGTGTGTGCCGCGCCTCGCAAGCGCGGAATTGTTTTGCGCCTTCTCGGCGCTCCGCTCCCCTCATTGGGGAGCAAAAAGAGAACTCCGGCGCGCCCGCGCCGCAAAGAATAGGGCCAGCGGAGCGTTGGCTTTTCATTTTCGTCATGGCCGGGCTTGTCCCGGCCATCCCGATAAGGGACGCAGTGCTCGCCTAAGCGAGATGGCCGGGACAAGCCCGGCCATGACGAAGAAAGAGAACGGGACTGTTTGAAAATTGAATCAGGAAATGCGCACGCTCTCATTTAAAATGCTTGCTCAGCTTCAGGCTCTGCGCCTGGTAATTCGAGCCGATGCCTTCGCCGTAAAGCTTCGACGGCCGCGCAATCATCTTCTCATAGACCAGCCGCCCGACGATCTGCCCATGCTCCAAAATAAACGGCACTTCGCGCGAGCGCACTTCCAGCACCGCGCGCGCGCCGCGGCCGCCGGCGCCCTCGTAGCCGAAGCCGGGATCGAAGAAGCCGGCGTAATGCACGCGGAATTCGCCCACCAGGGGATCGAACGGCACCATCTCGGCGGCGAAATCCGGCGGCACCTGCACCGCTTCTTTCGATGCGAGAATGTAGAACTCGTTGGGATCGAGGATGAGGCTACGGTCGGCGCGCGCCAGCATCGGCTCCCAGAAATCCGCCACCGCATAACCGGCGCGGCGCTCCACGTCGATCAGGCCGGTGTGGCGCTTGGCGCGATAGCCGACAAGACCGCCCGGCCCCAAGCCGGAAAGATCGACGCCGACGGCGATACCCTCGCCCACATCCGCGTCCGTCGCATCAACCAGCCGCTCGCGCGCATGCAGCGCCCGCAGCGCCTCCGCATTGAGCAGCGCATGGCCGCGGCGGAAACGGATTTGCGACAGCCGCGATCCTTCGCGCACCAGCACCGGAAACGTGCGCGGGCTGATCTCGGCATAAAGCGGACCGTGATAGCCCGCCTCGACGCGGTCGAAGCCGCGGGTCTCGTCGGCGATCACGCGGGTGAAAACGTCGAGCCGGCCGGTGGAGCTTTTCGGATTGGCCGCCGCCGCAATGTCATCGGGCAGCGCCAAGCTCTCCAGCAGCGGCACGATATAGACGCAGCCGGTCTCCAGCACCGCGCCGTCGGCCAGCGCGATCTCATGCAGCTTCAACTCGTCGATGCGCTCAGCCACCGTCGTGCGCGGCCCCGGCAAGAAGCTCGCGCGCACGCGATAGGCCACTTCGCCCAGGCGCAGGTCGAGGCTGGCCGGCTGGATCTGGTCGGGCACGAAGGGATAAGCGGGCAGAATGCCGCCCGCTTCCGCCAGCGCGGCGATCATCCGGTCCGGCAAGATGCCCTTGTCTGCAACGGAGAAGGAAAGCGGCACGGCGGCTCTCAGGCTTGTCCGTCATCCTGAGGTGCGAGCGGAGCGAGCCTCGAAGGATGATCGGCCGTCGCCCTTCGAGGCCCGCGCAAATGCGCGGGCACCTCAGGGTGACGGATGACGGGCCGCGATCTAACCCGATGCGTGCCTTGACGGGAAGCCGGGTGGGGCGTATCACCCTCACTATTCCGTGGTCATTTGAGCCGGCCGGCTTGCAGCCACGTTAAATAAATAGCTAAAAGGCCGGGGACGCGTGTGCCCGGCCAGGATATTTTTCCGGCCGGTTTTTTGTTGGCTACGCGCGTGATCCCGAAAAAGCCTGCCCCGGACTTGATCCGGGGTGGGCACCGGTTTTCGGAAAAGATCATGTGCCAGGCCAAAAGGAGGTCCACATGCCCGCGTCTACAGACCGAAAATACCGCCCCGAGACCCGCCTTATCCATGCCGGCACCCTGCGTTCGCAGTTCGGCGAAACCTCGGAGGCTTTATTCCTCACCCAAGGCTTCGTCTACGACAGCGCCGAGTCCTGCGAGAAGCGCTTCAAGGGCGAGGAGCCCGGCTACCTCTATTCCCGCTTCTCCAATCCCACCGTGGCCATGTTCGAGGCGCGCATGGCCGCGCTGGAAGGCGCGGAAGCCGCCCGCGCCACCGCCAGCGGCATGGCCGCCGTCACCGCTTCATTGATGGGCCAGCTCAAGGCCGGCGATCATGTGGTCGCCGCCAAGGCGCTGTTCGGCTCCTGCCGCTATGTGGTGGAGGACTTTCTGCCGCGGTTCGGCGTCGCCTCGACACTGGTCGATGGCGCCGATCTCGCCCAATGGCGCAAGGCGGTGCGGCCGAACACCAAGACCTTCTTTCTCGAATCTCCCACCAATCCCACGCTCGAGGTCATCGACATCGGCGAAGTAGCCAAGATCGCGCACAAGGCCGGCGCGACGCTGGTGGTGGACAATGTCTTCGCCACGCCGCTGTGGCAAAGCCCGCTGACGCTCGGCGCCGACTGCGTCGTCTATTCCGCCACCAAGCATATCGACGGCCAGGGCCGCTGCCTCGGCGGCGTCATTCTCGCATCGGAAAAATTCATTCAAGATCACATTCACATGCTGCTGCGGCAGACCGGGCCCTGCATGTCGCCGTTCAATGCCTGGTTATTGCTGAAAGGGCTGGAAACGCTGTCCGTGCGCGTGCGGCGGCAGACCGACACCGCCGCCACCGTTTCGGTCGCGCTGTTCGATCATCCGAAGATCGCGCGGCTGATCTACCCCGGCCGGCCCGACCACCCCCAGGCGGACGTCGTGCATAAGCAGATGCGCGGCGGCTCCACCCTCGTCGCCTTCGAAGTCGCCGGCGGCAAGGCCGCCACATTCCGCTTCCTTAATGCGCTGAAGCTCATTTGCATCACCAACAATCTCGGCGACGCCAAGAGTCTTGTCACGCATCCCGCGACCACCACCCACCAGCGTCTGACGCCGGAACAGCGCGCGGAACTTGGAATCAGCGATGGATTGATCCGCTTCTCCGCCGGCCTGGAGCATCCGGACGACGTGGTTGAGGATCTGCTCGCGGCGCTCGATGCAGCGTGAGGCTGGCGCGCCGACTGGACGGCGGCCGGTTTCGCAGGCCGCGGCCTTGTGAACACGGAACTATTTGGCCCGTTGCAAGCGGCAGGCGGACGCTGTTCACTATCCAGACTTGGTGCCGCCAAACCCGTGGGCGCCATAAGGACATCGCATGTACCGTGCAGTCACCCGCAACATCGAGGTCACGGTAACGCCGCGCTTTCTCGCCGAGCGCTCGTCGCCGGACAACGGATATTTTTTCTGGGCCTATACGATCGGGATCACCAATACCGGCCCGGAAACCGTGCAGCTGCGGACCCGGCACTGGCGCATCACCGATGCTTTCGGCCGGTTGCAGGAGGTCAAGGGCGCGGGCGTCGTCGGCGAGGAGCCGGTCCTGAAATCCGGCCAGTCATTCGAATATACCAGCGGTGTGCCCTTGCCCACGCCTTCCGGCTTCATGACTGGAAGCTACGGCATGGAGACCGAAGCCGGTGAAGGCTTCGACGTCGAAATTCCCGCCTTCTCGCTGGACTGTTCCTATGCCGAGCGAACGATTAATTGACGCAGTGGAATATCTTCCGACGCATTTTTATGGTTTATGGCTTGCCGCCCGCAATCTGCGGCAAGCAACCGGATAATCGGCTGAGCGCCGCTTGCGGCAGGGTTGCGAGAACCGCACCCGGCTCGGCGAATTCCTGCAACGCCGCTACGCGTGCTTCGGGCAGCGCAACACAACCCAGTGTGGGGGATGTCGCCGAACGCTGAACGTGAATGAAGATGCACGACCCGGCGCGCGCTTTCGCATTCGTCGGGTAGTCCACAACCAGCCCGCGGCGATAGCGGGGATTACTGCGCATATTCTCACCGTGAACCTTGTGGCCAACGAGGCCACGCGAGGTAATCGTATTGTAGGCAGGCGAGGCGGGATCATCGACGCACACAGTCTCCTCCTTAAGCTGGGTGTAGCCTGGCTGCGGCGAAGCGGCGAATCCGAAACTTGGCCCAATGCGATAGAATCCGGCCGGCGTTCGCTTGTCGCCTTCAATTTTCCTCGGCTCGGCGTCCTGCCCAAGATGGTAAAAGCCATATCCCCAAGCCATTCCCGTGCGGCCGAGCAGCGCCGCTTCGGCCGGCGCGACCGGACGCCACGCATCGGCCGGCGATGCACGCTCAAAAAGCTGCACCGTCGCGGTGGAGGTCTCCATGTTTTCAGCGGTCACCAGGACGAGCCGCCGGGCGCTTTGCAGCGGTTCAGGGCAAGTCTGCCCAAGGGCAGAAGCGGTCGCCAGCGCTGACGTGACGCATGCAATGAAAACGGTTGTGCGGCGATTCATTTTTCCTTGCTTGCACGAAAGATCGGCAAGCCCCCGCCTCGATGGCGCTACGTTTGTTCTTTTGCCTCCACCTCGTCCGGCCTGAAGTCATAGGTGGTATTGCAGAACTCGCAGGTTACCGAAATCATACCATTCTGGACCATGTGATCGCGATCGTCTTGCGAAAAACTTCGCAACATGGTTGAGACGCCTTCGCGCGAGCACGAGCATTGTGCGCGCAGAGAGGCGTTCCTGAAAACCTTGACGCCGCGTTCGTGAAACAGCCGGTAAAGCAACGCCTCGCTGGATACGGCGGGGTCGATCAGCTCGATGTCCTCGACGGTCTCGATCAGGGCGCGCCCCTCGACCCAGGCGTCGTCCTCCGGGAGCTCATGCGGCGTGACGCCCTCCGGCGCGTCGCCGGGATCTAGGTCCGAACCGCGCATGCGCTCGGCTGCCTTGGGCAGAAACTGCAATAGGATGCCGCCGGCCCGCCAGCGATGCGCGCCGCCGGCCGCACCGGGACGCAGCTCCTCGGCTACCGCGAGCCGCACCCGCGTCGGGATCTGCTCCGAGCGCAGGAAATATTCATGCGCGGCATCTTCCAGGCTGCCGCCTTCCAAAGCCACGAGACCCTGGTAGCGGTTCATGTCCGGTCCCCGGTCTATGGTCATGGCGAGGTGGCCGTGCCCGAGAAGCGCCCCGGCATCGGCCCCACCCGCGGCGATGGCGGTCACGCGGTCGCGATCAAACCGCGCGCAGGCGCGGACCTGCCCCGGCGTCGTGAAGTCCACCACGAGCATGCGCACCGGGCCGTCGGTCTGCGTCTGCAGGATGAAGCGGCCCTCGAACTTCAGCACCGAGCCGAGCAATACGGTGAGCGCGATCGCCTCGCCGAGCAGCTTGGCCACCGGCGCGGGGTAATCGTGGCGCGTCAGGATATCGTCGACGGAAAGGCCAAGGCGCACCACGCGGCCGCGCAAATCCAGCGCCGGAACCTCGAACGGCAGGAACGTGTCGTCTTCGGACGTGACCGCCGGAGCGCGCACGGGAATGGCAGTGTCGGGATTGGTCATCGTGGCGCTTATGTAAGCTCGGCTATAACGAAAACGAGCCCTAGGCCCCCGCCTTGAGGCACCAAGCCAGGATGCCCTTTTGGGCGTGCAGCCGGTTCTCCGCCTCGTCGAAGACAACGGAATTGGGCCCGTCGATCACCTCAGCAGTGACCTCCTCGCCGCGGTGGGCGGGCAGGCAATGCATGAACAACGCATCGGGTTTCGCGCGGGCCATCAGCGCGGCATTCACCTGGTAGCGGGTGAGCAGATTGTGCCGGTCCCCGTCGGCGTCGCCGTCGCCCATCGACACCCAGGTATCCGTGACGATGCAGTCGGCTCCCTTGACCGCTTCTTCCGGATCGTGACCCAAGCGTATGGACGCGCCGGAGCTTTTGACCCAATCGAGCAGCGGCTTGTTGGGAGCGAGTTCCGGCGGGGTGGCGACACGAAGGCTGAATTCGAACCGCTCGGCGGCATGCATCCACGAAGCTAGGACGTTGTTGGCATCCCCGGTCCAGGCGATGGTGCGCCCGCGAATGGAGCCGCGGTGTTCCTCGAACGTCATGACATCGGCCATGACCTGGCATGGATGCGAGCATTTGGTGAGGCCATTGATGACCGGCACCGTGGCGTGCCGCGCGAATTCCGCCAGCGTGCCGTGGTCAAGAGTGCGGATCATGATGGCATCCACATAGCGCGACAGCACGCGCGCGGTATCCGCGATGCTCTCGCCCCGGCCGAGCTGCATTTCCTGCCCAATGAGGATGATCGTGTCGCCGCCGAGCTGGCGCATGGCGAGATCGAAGGACACCCGCGTGCGCGTTGAAGGCTTGTCGAAGATCATGACAAGGGTCTTGCCGGCAAGCGGACGCTCACGCGCGGCTCCGGCGGCCTTGCGCCGCGCCTTCATCCGGCGAGCCGCTTCGATCATGGACCGCAACTCCCCAGCCGGAAGCTCAATGAGATCAAGAAAATGCCGGATGCCGTTGCCGCTCACAGGGCCGCTCCTTGCTTGGCCAGTCCTGCCAGTTCGCGCGTGATGCCGGTGCAGGCGCGGTCGATTCGCGCCACTGCTTCGCCAATCTCCGCTTCGCCGGCAATGAGCGGTGGCAGCAACCGCACGACATTGTCGCCGGCGGCCGCCACCAGCATTTTCTCCGCCCGCAATGCGTCGACCAACTCGCCGTTCGGTATCAAGGTGCGCAACCCGATGAGCAGGCCCTCGCCGCGAACCTCAGCGATCACAGCCGGGTGCCGGTCCTTCAGCTCGGCAAGCCGCTGCTTCAGCAGCAGTGCGGTCCGCCGCACGCGGTCGAGAAAGCCCGGAGCCAGCGTTACGTCCAACACTGCATTGCCCACTGCAACGGCAAGCGGGTTGCCGCCATAGGTGGAGCCATGGGTCCCGACCGTCATTCCCTTTGCCGCCTCGGCGGTGGCAAGGCAGGCGCCGAGCGGAAAGCCGCCTCCGATGCCTTTGGCGATGGCCATGATGTCGGGCGCAATCCCGGTGCGCTCATAGGCGAACAGGTTGCCGGTGCGGCCGACACCGGTCTGCACTTCGTCGAACAGCAAAAGCAGGCCGCGCTCATCGCAGAGCTGCCGCAAGGCGCGCAGAACCGGCGACGGCGCCACGCGGACGCCGCCCTCGCCCTGGATCGGCTCGATGAGGATGGCGGCGGTTTCCGGACCGATGGCGCGTTTGGCCGCCGCCACGTCGCCAAAGGCGACTTGATCGAAGCCCTCAACGGGGGGACCGAAGCCTTCAAGATATTTCTTTTGCCCTCCGGCCGCGACCGTCGCCAGGGTCCGCCCATGGAAGGCGCCCTCGAAGGTGATGATGCGGAAGCGCTCCGGCTTGCCGCCGGCGGCCTGGTATTTGCGCGCCATCTTGATGGCGCATTCCATCGCCTCGGCGCCGGAATTGGTGAAAAAGACGGTGTCAGCGAAGGTCGCCCGGCATAGCCGCTCGGCCAGCCGCTCGGCCTCCGGGATGCGATAGAGATTGGAGACGTGCCAGACCTTCTTGGCCTGCTCGGTCAGCGCTTCGACCAGGCGCGGATGCGCGTGACCCAGCGAATTGACGGCGACGCCGGAGGCGAAGTCGAGGTAGCGGTCACCGTTAGTCGCGATTAGCCAAGCGCCCTCGCCCCGCTCAAATGCGAGATCGATGCGCGCGTAAGTCGGCAATAGATGCGACGTCACGGCCGGGTTCTTTCAAGACGACGAAATCCCAAAATGAAATGTGCCGCCTCTCCGGGCGGCACGGATTCAGCATTGTATTGGAGCCCTTTGGGCTGTCAACACTCCGCCGGAGCCCCAGCAGAGTACCTTCGTGATGCGGCGCGGTTACACATTTGGGCCACGGCACTGCATTTTCTGAGGAATGTGTGGACGTTCCGAGGAATGTGTGGACGCGCGGCATCACGACTCTTGCGCCCGAGTCGCGTCATATAGTAGTTTTTCGATTGTCGCATACGACATCTCGTGCGGCGGACAGTTCCTAGAGTTTTTGACTGCGTACAGGTCCGGGCGGCCACAGAGCTGCCGGACAACAAGGGTGGATTCTGCGCGGCGGCAGTCGAGGAGGAATGGACATGAGCTGGACCGACGAGCGGGTAGAACTGCTGAAAAAGCTATGGTCCGACGGCCTTTCGGCCAGCCAGATCGCCGGCGAGCTCGGCGGCATCACCCGCAACGCCGTGATCGGCAAGGTCCACCGCCTGGGTCTCTCGGGACGCGCCAAGAGCTCGTCTTCCGGCACCGCACGCCCGCGCAAGGCTCGCGCCTCGGGGCATATGCTGCGGGTGTCGCGCCCGTCCATGCGCGGCAACACCGCGCTGGCCCATGCTTATGAGCACGACATCGACCCGGAGCCGGAGCTGATCGAGAACATCATACCGATCGGCCAGCGCCGCACTATCCTGGAACTGACCGAAGAGACCTGCCGCTGGCCGATCGGCGATCCGGGCAGCCCCGATTTCTTCTTCTGCGGCGGCAATACCTTGGAAAGCCTGCCCTACTGCGCTTACCACTCCCGCATCGCCTATCAGCCGGTCAACGACCGGCGCAGGGACAGGCGGCCGTTCCGGAGCTGACCTCAGCGTCATCGCCTGTGAAGGCGGGCAATGACAAAGCAAGGTCACGCCACCTTGCCAAACTGGTCATCCAAGGCATAACCCGCCCCGCGCACGGTGCGGATCGGATCGGCGGCATAGCCGCGGTTGAGCGCCTTGCGCAGGCGGCCGACATGCACATCCACGGTGCGCTCGTCGATATAGATCTCGCTGCCCCAAACGCCGTCGAGAAGTTGCCCACGGGAAAACACCCGCCCCGGGCGCTCCATCAGGAACTCCAGCAGGCGGTATTCCGTGGGACCAAGCTCAACCGGGCGGCCGGCGCGCGACACCCGCTTCTTTTCCCGGTCAAGCTCGACGTCGCCGAAGGAGAGAATGGCCGCCACGCGCTCGGGACTGGCGCGGCGCAGCAGAGCGCGCACGCGAGCGATCAATTCCGGAACGGAGAAGGGCTTGACGATATAATCGTCCGCTCCGGTCGCCAGCCCACGCACGCGTTCGCTCTCCTCGCCGCGCGCGGTCAGCATGATGATCGGCAATTGCCGGGTCTCTGGCCGGGCGCGCAGGCGGCGGCATAGCTCGATGCCGGAAAGGCCCGGCAGCATCCAATCCAGCACCACGAGGTCGGGCACCTTTTCCTTGAGCTTGGTGTCGGCTTCATCGCCGCGGGCCGCGGTGTCCACCTCATAGCCTTCGGCCTCAAGATTATAGCGCAGGAGCAGGGTCAGCGGCTCTTCGTCCTCGACGATCAGGATATGCGCGCTCATGCCGAGGACATCCCCGTTTTAACTGCCGACCGCCAATTTGGTCGTGTCGCCTTTCGGGCGCGCATCGGCGATGGGCCGGCCCTCAATCATGTAATAGACCGTCTCAGCGATGTTGGTGGCGTGGTCGCCCGCTCTCTCGATATTCTTGGCCGAGAACATGAGATGAATGCAGAAGGTGATGTTGCGCGGGTCTTCCATCATATAGGTGAGCAGCTCGCGGAACAGCGAGGTGCACATGGCGTCGACTTCCTGGTCTCCCTTCCAGACCGCGAGCGCCTTATTGAGGTCGCGGCCTGTGTAGGCGTCCAGCACCTGTTTCAATTGGGCGAGCACCAACGCCGACATATGCTCCACGCCGCGGATGAGCTTTTGCGGGTGAAAATCTCCGGTGAGCTCGGCCACCCTTTTGGCGATGTTCTTCGCCAGATCCCCGATCCGCTCGAGATCATTGGAGACGCGCAGCGCGCTGACGATCTCGCGCAAATCAATCGCCATGGGCTGGCGCCGCGCGATGGTGAGGATCGACTTTTCCTCGATCTCGCGCTGCAACGTATCGATGGTACTGTCGACCGCCACAGCATGCGCGGCCAAGCCGGTGTCAAGCCTAACGAGCGCGTCCACGGCATCGGCCAGCGCCTTTTCGACCAGGCCTCCCATCTCCGCGACGTATTTGTTGAGCTCCTGGAGATCGACGTCGAAGGCTTTTGCGGTGTGTTCGGGCATCATCTTTATCTTTCCTCGCGGGCTGCCCCCTGCTGTGTCAACCGAAGCGTCCGGTAATGTAGTCCTGGGTACGGGGATCGTTCGGCGTAGTGAACAAGGTGGTCGTCGGCCCAAACTCTATAATTTTGCCAAGATACATGAAGGCGGTGTAATCGGAAACGCGCGCGGCCTGTTGCATATTGTGTGTCACGATGACGATCGTCACCATCGACGCGAGTTCCATCATCAACCCCTCAATGCGGGCGGTTGCGACGGGGTCAAGCGCCGAAGTAGGTTCATCGAGCAGCAACATATCAGGCTCGGGCGCCAGTGCGCGGGCGATACACAGGCGTTGCTGCTGGCCGCCCGAAAGGCCGTAGGCCGAATCGCGCAGACGGTCCTTGACCTCGTCCCACAGCGCCGCGCGCTGCAACGCCCACTCCACGCGTTCGCTTACGATCGATTTCTGCCGCACGCCGCGCACCCACAGGCCCGAGGCGACGTTCTCGAACACGGATTTAGGAAACGGATTGGGCTTCTGGAACACCATGCCGATGCGCAGACGCACGAACATCGGATCGATGTCGCGGCTCACGATGTTGACATCTTCCGGATAGAGCCGGATTTCACCCTCGTAGCGGTTGCCGGGATAAAGGTCGTGCATGCGGTTGAAGCAGCGCAGCAGCGTGGTCTTGCCGCAGCCGGACGGACCGATCAGCGCTGTCACCTTGCGGTCGGCGATCGGGAGGCTGACCCCCCACAGCGCCTGTTTGTCGCCGTAGAAAAAACTCAGGTCCTTCACCTCTGCGCGGCGGGGACCGCCGCTGGCGGCTTTTTGGTCGTGACTTACCGGATCGGACATTGCGGCACTGGCCTCGGGCGTCGGGATTGAAACGGAATCCTGCACGGTAACGTCTTCCGTCGTCAAATCCTCTGGACTTCCGCGGCGATCACGAGACAAGGGGTCTATTGCTTTGAGCGAATTCTGTAGCGCAGCCATATGGCAAATCCATTCATGAGGAGTGTCATCGCGAGCAGGATGAGTCCCGTCGCCGCGGCGTTGATGTGAAAGCCGGCCTGCGGCCGTGAGATCCAGTTGAACATCTGGATCGGCATTGCGGTAAACGGCGAGAACAGCCAGTCGAAATTGATGAACGGAAACTCGAGCTGAATAGGCGTCGGCGGCAGGAAGGCGATGAAAGTGAGCGCGCCGATGGTAATCAGCGGGGCGGTTTCTCCGATTGCGCGCGACATGCCGACGATCGCGCCGGTCAAAATCCCAGGCCGCGCGGCGGGGAGAAGATACATCCGTATGGCCTGCCATTTGTCGGCGCCGAGGCCATAGGCGGCTTCGCGAATTTCAAGCGGGATCGAGCGGAGCGCCTCGCGGGTTGCAACGATGATGATGGGCAGAATCAGCAGCGCAAGCGTCATGCCGGCGACCAGCACGATTTCGCCCAAGCCGAGGGTCTGCACGAACAAACCCAGCGCAAGCAGGCCGTAAATGATCGACGGCACACCGGCGAGATTTGTCACGTTGATCTCAATCAAATCGTTGATGAGATTTTTGGTGGCGTATTCCTCCAGATAGATGCCCGCCGCGACGCCGAGCGGGACGGCGAGAAAGGTGGTGGTGACCATGACCATCGTGGTCCCGACCCAGGCGGACAGAATGCCGGCCTGTCCCGGATGGCGAGAGGGGAAGTTAATGAGAAAGTTGTAATCGATGCGCGCAAGCCCATCCGCCATGAAATCAAAGATCAGGGCCAAGAGCACGAATATTGAGACCACAAGAACGGCAAGCCCGACGATCTCGAAACAGCCGTCAGAGCGCTTGGCTTTCTGGACGAGTGACCTCTCATCGATCCGCGGCATTGTCGAAGGGGGCATTTGAAGTGTCCGGTCTGTCATCAATAGACCTCCCGGTACTTGTGACGCAGCCAGAAGGCGATGATGTTGAAGACGAACGTCATCAAGAAAAGCGTAAGGCCAGCTGCGAAGATGGTGAGATAGGCAAGCGAGCCGTGCGGCAGGTCGCCGAGACTCATCTGAACGATATAGGCGGTGATGGTCGCCGCGCCCTCAAGCGGATTGTAGGCGATGCGCGCCTGCTGGCCGGCAGCGATGGCGACGACCATCGTCTCGCCGACGGCGCGGGACATGCCGAGAATGTACGCTGCGGTCACTCCGGAAAACGCGCCGGGAATGATGACGCGGAGCGCGGTCTGCAGCTTGGAGAACCCGAGCGCGTAGGCGCCCTCGCGCAAACTCGCGGGAACCGCGCGCATCGCATCCTCGCTCACGGACACGATGTAAGGAAGGATCATGATCCCCATGACGATGCCGGGCACGAGCAGATTGAAGCCGGAAAGGCCGGGAATAAAAATCTGGAAGATTGGCGTGAGAAATAGCAGCGCAAAATAGCCAAAAGCGACCGTGGGTATGCCGGCGAGCAATTCAAGGCAGGGTTTGATGATCTCGCGCACCCGCGAATTGGCATATTCGGACAGATAGATCGCGAGGATGGTGCCAAGCGGCACCGCGACCATGAGTGCGATCAGAGAACTCATGAACGTGCCGGAAATCAGCGTGATGATGCCGAACCGGGGATTTTCGAACACCGGCGTCCACTCGGTGTCGAACAGAAAGTCGAAGATCGAAACATGGGCAAAAAACTTCGCGCTTTCGCTTACCAGCACATAGACGATCCCAAGGGTGACGAAGATCGAAAGCGCGGCGGCCGTGAACAGTATGCCTCGCATGACCAGGCCGATGAGTCGGCGGCGTTTCAAGAAGGCGGGGCTTGCACCGAAATGCCGTCTTTCGCCGGACAGGAGGAGAGCGCTCAGGTCTTGTGCATAGGCCATCCGATCCCCCTGGAAGCGCCGGCGATGGACGATGCAAACCTTGCCACGGTTCGACCCAATTTATTCACCGAAAATACCGGAGGGCGGCAAGGATGCCGCCCTCCCTACCCACACAATTTCCCGTCAATAGACGAGCTTTTCCTTCATCAGCTCCTCGACCGAGACGCCGATCTTGGAGCCGGTGAAGCCGGTACCGATCTCGCGCTTGGCGATGCGCTGGCCGAATGCCTTGAGCGCAGGCTCGGGCAGCGGCACATAGCCGACCTCGGCTACGAGCTTCATTGAGTGCTTCGGGTCCATATAGAATTCGGCGAACTTCAGGACCTCCGGCTTTGTGTCGAGCGACTTCTTGTTGAAGTACATGAAGATCGGCCGCGACAGCGGCTGATAGGTGCCGTTCCTGGCGTTCTCGACGGACGGGAGGACGCCCTTGGATTTCTCATCCAACTTGATCGCCACGGCCTTCAGCTTGTCCTTGTTCTCAGTGTAATAGGCAAGGCCGAAGAAGCCGAGGGCGTTCACATCACCGGCGATTCCCTGAACGAGCACGTTGTCGTCCTCGGACGCGGTGAAGTCGCCGCGGCTGGAGTGTTCCTTGCCCACGGTAGCGAGCGTGAAATAGTCGTAGGTGCCCGAATCGACGCCAGGGCCGAACAGCTTGAGCGGAGCGTCAGGGAAGCTTGCGCGAATCTGGTTCCACTTCGTGATCTTCCCCTGCGCCTCGGGCTCCCACATCTTCTTCAACTCGGCGACGGTGAGTTCGCTGGCGAAGTTATTTTTCGGGTTGACCATGATGGCGAGGGCGTCGAGCGCCACCGGTAACTCAACAAACTCGATACCGGCTTTCTTGCAGTCGTCGATCTCTGACTTCTTGATTGGGCGCGAGGCGCCGGAGGCATCGGTATCGCCGCGGCAGAATTTCTTGAACCCGCCGCCGGTGCCGGAAATGCCGACCGTTACCTTGGTTCCCTTATTGGCCTTCTGGAATTCCTCCGCCATGGCCTCGGTGATGGGGAAGACGGTGGACGAACCGTCTATCTGCACGATCGTCTGAGCCATTGCAGCCACGGGCATCAGGGCTAGCGTCGCGGTCGCGGCGACGATGCCGGCGGCGACGAAGGTTTTAAGAAGGTTCACGGGATCTCTCCATGTTTGCGGCCAAGAAACGAGCCCGGGCTCCACGGCCCAAGAGCTTGCATTTCCAAACCCAACGATTGGGCAACCGCTTTTGTTTGACGGCACGTCAGTGCGTTTGCGGATTTTTTTAAGCCGTTCCGCAGACGGCCGACCTTTAGGGGGTGCATGTCACCGTTCTATGAGAGATCGGTGACGTCTGTGTGACAGCGTAAGCGGCTGATCTTTCTTACTTATTCAGGTGCGCGTGGAATCCGGCCTGGGGATAGGCAGGTGCACGGTGAAGGTCGCGCCTTGGCCCAACATGCTGGCGATCGAAAGCCGTCCGCGATGCCGATTGAGGATATGCTTGGCGAGCGCCAGTCCGAGACCGGTGCCGCCCTGGGCGCGGCTGTCAGCAACATCAACACGATAGAAGCGTTCGGTCAGGCGGGGCAGATGTTCAGGCGCGATGCCCGGCCCGTAGTCGCGCACCGATATGCGGGCCTCGGGCGCGCCGTCCGCGGTTTCGCCGCGGCCGAAATTGATCTCAACGCGCTTGCCCGACGCACCGTATTTCAACGCGTTCTCCACAAGGTTCTCGAACACCCGCAGCAGTTCGTCGCGGTCGCCGAGCACGATGAGAGGCTCCACGGGGGCATTCACGAGAATTTTGACGGCGCGGTCGCGCGCCAGCGTCTCCAGGCCGTCGGCGACCTGCCGCACGATGGCGACGAGGTCCGTGGGGGTCTCGGGACGCAGATGCGCGCTCAGCTCGATGCGCGACAGCGAGAGCAAATCGTCGATGAGCCGCGCCATGCGCGTCGCCTGCGCCTGCATGATCGGAAGAAAGCGCTGCCGCGCCGCCGGGTCGTCGCGCGCGGTGCCCTGCAGGGTGTCGATGAAGCCGGACAAGGCGGCCAGCGGCGTGCGCAGCTCGTGGCTCGCGTTGGCGACGAAGTCGGCGCGCATTTCCTCGACGCGCCGCAGCGGCGTGAGGTCGTGGAAGGTCAAGAGCAGGACGTCAGCCGGAGTTTGCGTGGAACTTCGGCCGAGAATTACCCGCGTCACGACCATTTCGAACCAGCGATCCACCGGGACGCGCTCGGAAAATTCGACCCGTTGCGGCTGCCCACTCTCCCCGGCGCGGCGGATGGCATCCACCACCTCGGGCATGCGGAACGCAATCAGCACAAGCTCGCCGCGGCGCAACGCAGGAGCCACGAGAGCGGCCTGCGCATTGAAGGCCAGGACCCGGCCATTGCGATCGAGCGCAACCACGGGATCAGGCAATCCGGCGATCACCGTTTCGAGGATTGAATCGCCAACGGCGGGCGGTGCCTGATCGCCTGCGGGAAGGACGCCGTCCGCCTGCCTCGGCCGGACGCCTGCGAGCAGCGCCGCCGAGGATAAAATGGCAAAGCCGGCAAGCGCCTGACCAATGCCGAGTGCCGCCGTGACAATGAACGCGGCGCACACGGCGGCCGCCGCAGCAATCATCAGGCCGACGCGAAAGATCGCGCCAGGCGCGAATTCCCATCGCCGAAGGAACTCCGCCATCTTACGGGCCGGTCATTTTCTGCAGCGTCTCTTTGAAGGTCTTGGCAAAGCTGCCGTTGCGATCACAGACCTTGGGGCCTTGCTTTTCAAATTCGATATCGGCCTCGGAATACAAGGCGTTGGCCTGGCTGCCCCCCAGCTTCAGGCTTTCGGTGAGCGCGCCCGCCGCGCGATCGACGGCATCGGCTTGCTTCGCCGTCATGGGAAAGCCGCAGCGGTCGGCGGCCACTGACAGCAGATAAAGCGCGACGAGGTCGTCCTTGCCCCCTTTGCCGGGTTCCACCGGCGCGGCAATCGCGCTCGGCGCCGCGGCGATGGCAGCACATAGAGCGATGCAACGGACAACCTTCATTCTCTGCTCCTGCGCTTCGTGCTCCCGCCGCGCCCTGGCGCTTGCGACATCTTCCGTCCCTTCGATAGCCGCTTCATGCGCCCCGCGCAGCCCTTCTTTATTCTTTATATATGGAGTCCGTTTTTTGTCCCGCGGCGCCAGTATCCGGCGCTTTGGCGAGCGATGCGGGCGGCGGCGGATAAAAATTCAATATCAGCTCGCGGCCGCCGAGGATGGCGAGCGACAGCGTGAACGGCGCGATGTAGTAGAGCAGCCGGAACAGCAAGAGACCCGCGAGCAATTGCTCCTTGTCGTACTGCCACAGCGCGACCAGCATGGCCGCATCGAACACGCCGAGGCCGCCGGGTGCGTGGCTGGCAAAGCCGAGCAGCGTGGCCGAGACGAAGATCACCGCCAGCGTGACGAAGCCGAGGTGTGGCTCGCCCGGCAGCAGCATATACATGGCCAGCGCGCAGCAGGAGAGATCGACGATGCCGATCAGAATCTGCAACAGCGTCAAAGGTCCGCCCGGAAGCATGACTTGCCATTGCCCGCGGCCGATCACGCGCGGGTGGCGCCAGACCCAGACAATATAAGAGTACAAAATTGTCAGCGTCAAAATCGCAAGGCCGCGATTGACCCACGGCGGCAATTGGTTGATGGCGCTCGCCGCTTCCGGCACATAGGCGATGCCGAGACCAAGCACCATGGCATTGCCGAGCCAGAAGGTGAGGCCCGCGATAAAGCAAATCTTCGCCACCTCCGCGGCGTCGAGCCTCCAGGCCGAATAGATGCGGTAACGCACCGCGGCGGCGGAAAACACGCTGGCGCCGATATTGTGACCAACCGAATAACTGGTGAATGCGGCGAGCGCGGCAACGCGATAGGGCACGTCGTGGCGTTCGATCGTGCGCAAGGCAAACAGATCATAAAAGGTCAGAGTGAAATAGCCGGCGGCAACGAAGACCGCAGCCAGGAGTATATCGTGCGGCGGCGTCGCGCGTATCGCGGCAATGACCTGGTCGATATCGATGTCTTGAAGAAGATGGTAGAGCACCACCACCGCGATGGTGATGATGGCGATGCTCAAGACGAAGCCGACCCGATGCCAGCCGATCTTTTCCTGGCAGAACCGCGCGCAGGCGCCCATGATCCTCGGCATCTTGTCCGCTGCAACGCGTTTGGCTGAATCAGTCATTCATTTCAACTAGCAGAACCGCGGGCCGGGCGCGAGAAAGACGAGCAGCGCAAACCGCCAGTCATCTGTAACCTTAATTGGCGCGCCCGAAGAGATTCGAACTCCTGACCCCCAGACTCGTAGAGCCCGGGTTCAAGCCCTATCGACACCCCGGCCGCCTGATTTACATGGATATACGGCAGAAACATCACCTCACAAGCCCGACCTGCGACGTCCTACTTCGCCGTCCCACCGTGGCTAGATCACGGCTACGCCCTATCGTTGGAATTTGCCGACCTTCCAGGAGACACCACACGTTGCGACTAGGGGCTAGCCACGGATTTAAGCCACCCCAAAGCTGAGAATTCTTCCGTTTAGACGCGCCCAAGCAACTCGCTAACAACTTCGCTAACTCTCGCTCTCCAGTTCACCGCCCTATACCCGAAGGTCTGCTGAAATAGCGTGCTATTGAGTACCGAATTAGCTGGTCTGCGTGCCGGTGTTGGATATTCCGCCGTGGTAATTGGAATGAGTCGAGGGCGCTGCGGCAGATATGGACTGGCGAAGTCAAGGATAGCCTGCGCAAAGCTGTACCAAGTTGTCTCACCCTCGCCGGCAGCGTGATAAAGTCCATAAGGCGCATCGCCGCGCTCAAGCGCCAACGACGCGTATAGTATCATGGTTGAAAGATCTGCAGTGGCAGTAGGGCAACCGTGTTGATCCGCGACAATTCGCAAGTCGGATTGTTCGGAAGCGAGTTTCAGTATGGTCTTCAAGAAATTCCGACCATAAACACCGTAAGTCCAAGACGTCCTTAAAATAACATGACGCGGATTCGCTGCCTGAACCGCCAATTCTCCGTCCAATTTTGTAGCACCATAAATATTAAGGGGCGCGGTTGGGTCTGTCTCTACGTAAGAAGACGGCTTTTGGCCATCGAAAACGTAATCTGTAGAAACGTGGACGATTGGTAGCCCAAATTCGCCTGCGGCCGAGGCAAGTATTTGGGCGCCAATCGTATTGATACTGCGGGCTTTCTGTGGCTCACTTTCCGCGCGATCGACAGCGGTAAAAGCAGCTGCATTTATTATAATTGTCGGAGCAATGCGAGTAATCGCAGACATAACCCGATCGAAGTCGGTGATGTCAGCGGCCTGTCTATCCAGGCCAATTATCTCGACGTCGCCAGACAAACGTGCAACGAGTTCTTGTCCTAGTTGACCACCCGCGCCAAACACAAGGAATTTGCTCATTTTGCAGCGGCCCCCAGCCGGTGGCCCTCATTAGACCCGCTGACGTAGAGCAAGCCCCCAAGGACGATTGGCCAAATACCAATCGACCGTCGATTCGAGCCCGCTGTCAAATGTGTAGGCCGGCTCCCAACCAAGCTCAAATCTGATTTTCTTTGCATCGATCGCATAGCGGGTGTCGTGTCCCGGCCGGCCGGAAACGCAGGTGATCAGTTTTTCTCGAGGCTGAAAGCCTGCAGTTGGATCGCGCTCAGTAACAAGGTCACAGATGGCGGTCACGACATCGATGGGGACTGGAGGCGCGGGTAAGCTTGTCCACGTTGAGAACAACATGAGGTGTGTGCCTGATAATGTGGCGAACGACAGCGGAGCCGATGAAGCCCATTCCGCCTGTCGCAACTATACGTTTTGGCGTCATGACATCAGGCCACAAACGGCGAAGCAATTTCGCGCAATAGAGGTAAGGTTGAGTCTCTTTGGGATAGCGTGACTTGTCCGGCACCTGCAGGCCATTCAATTGCGATATCCGGATCGTTCCACAAGATACCGGCGTCATGCTCTTTCGAATAAAACGCATCTGCCTTGTAAGCGACTTCTACGTCATCTTCGAGCGTGCAAAATCCGTGCGCAAAGCCACGTGGAACAAAGAGTTGCTCCCCACCTTGGGCGGTCAGTGTCGCCGACACCCATTGAAGGTAGGTGCTCGAACCGCGTCGCAAATCTACTGCAACGTCAAAGATCGAACCGTGGATGACTCGAACAAGCTTCGCCTGTGCTGCGGGAGGCCTTTGGAAATGTAAACCTCGGACGGTGTTGGCTTTGGTGCCGAACGAGACGTTGTCCTGAACAAAATCCGCGCGGATTCCAACGTCGGCGCACTCAGCTTTATGATAGCTTTCCATGAACCAGCCACGATTGTCGGTCCACCTTTTCGGGATCAGCACTTTGACGTCGGCAATGGCTAGTTGGTGGAATTTGATCATTCGACAGGCCCCGTCCGATACGGCCTTCCTTAACGCGATATTCTCTCATACAATGACATCGAAAAGAAATGCTTAGCTGTCAGATCAGGTCTGAGCTTCTATAATTCAATGGCATGAATAACTCGCACAAGCATGTCCATTGGCTGATTCCATATGATGGTTCGCTTGAGTCCGTTTGCCAGTTGAACCTGGCAAGCATTCGGCTTCGCGCTGGTTGCATGGTTGCCTGTCCCGATGACCAGTGGACGATATCCGTTGGGGAACGGATTCCGCTAGGAACCTCTCATTGCATCGTCGGAAAAATCGGCAAAGGCGGCATCGAAGAACGCAAGGGGCTCTGGCTCACGCAGCTTGCCAGATTCAAGAAATCGGGTGGCAGGATCATTTTAGATTTCACTGACAATCACTTGAACTCAGTCACGGCCCTGGGGGCATTCTATCGGTCTGTCACTAGCATGGTTGACACTTGCGTATGCTCTTCTCAAACCTTGAAGAATGCGCTGGCGGCCCACTGGCCAGGACAAATTCACGTCATTCCTGACCCCATAGAGATCGAACCCGTCCAACCAAAGAGCGCGGCTGGAAGCCCAGCGTCAATCTTGTGGTTCGGGCACGCCACAAACGTGAAGTATCTGGTTGATTTTCTGCCCCGGCTTCAAGGAGCTGCTCCGCTCCGCCTGATGCTGCTGACCAATATTGAGGGCATTCGCTGGCTTCAGCAAAGCGGCGCTTCAGTTCCGCCCAACCTTCGAATGGAACTGGCGCTTTGGTCGGTGGAGCGAACTCTTGAAGCGGGAAAGGTTGCAGACCTGTGCATAATTCCATCCGACCCTGCCGATGCTCAGAAGTCCGGCGCGAGTTCCAACCGACTAATCACAGCCTTAGCTTTGGGGCTGCCTGTGGCCGCGTCAATGCTCGGCTCCTATCAAGAATTTGCGTCCTATTTCGTCGACATCCAATCAGGGAGGTTTAACGACCTCCTGCGCAATCCGCTTTCCTTCAGTGATCGGGTTAAGGCAGCACAGCGGGAGGTTGTTCCAGCTTTTCAAATGGGCCATATCGCGAGAGACTGGTACCGCATGCTTGGCACAGTCAGCTTGTAGATTATGCGAGCAGAGGTGGTCCCACTTTCTGAGACAGCCGGCTAAGGTGGATTCGCCGATGCAGAGGACGAACCACCATGAGGACGCGGAGACGGTTTTCCGGGGAGTTCAAGGCCAAGGTTGCGCTTGAGGCGATCCAGGGCCACCAGACGGTAGCGGAGCTGGCGACCAAGCACGAACTGCATCCGACCCAGATTGCGGCTTGGAAGCGCGAGGCGATCGAGAAGCTTGCCAAGG
>Ga0082335_1002138_pt1 | contig 38014 bp, 32 predicted proteins | sample Subgrocontami58m_FD_72375 | JGI IMG/M metagenome (GOLD analysis project Ga0082335, IMG submission 72375) | Subsurface groundwater microbial communities from S. Glens Falls, New York, USA - GMW37 contaminated, 5.8 m (SPADES assembly) (version 2) ...
CACGAACCTGATACTCCGGAGGATGAAGGGGAGCCGGGTACCCCGAAACTGCCCTTCTAAACCTAGGTTGATAGCCTAGTGTTCCGAGCCCCACGGATGACCTCTGTGGGGTTCGTGCTTTTAGGTGTACGTCTGGGTCTTGGAGTAGCCAGTCTCGGCGGAGATAAGGCGAGGTACGATACCAGCGGTGTAGCGTTGGATGATGAGGGATTGGGTGGTAGGGTCCACGTATCCCCGCACGCCAGATGCCACTAGGTCTAAACAGAAGGCCGTCAGTCTTGAGGGACGACGGCCGACGTAAGAGCCTGATGAACAGAGGGTTAGCTTAGAGCGGTACGTAGTTGCCGAACGAGCCTGAGGCCACTATTCCTCGGTTGAGGTAGTTCGATCCGATCCCTTGCAATTGGGTCGTGTAGGTCAACCTCACCGTGCTGTTCTGACCGATGGCCGCGCTATAGTCACGGTTGGTCAGCTTGGCCTGATTGAACCAGTAGGTGATCCCATTGGAACCGAGCCGCGTGCAGCTCGGGTTCTTGAGCTGGAACTGGAGGTTGACGGGGTCGTAGGAGCAGAGGAGATCCGCCGAGTTATCCTCGGAGATATCGGCCGCCAGTGCATCCATGGACAGCGTGCAGTTGACCGGTAGACGAACGATACGAGTGATCGGGAACGGATTACCCAGCTGCATGATCGGGTCGAGGTTGATCGGCACCGACATGCTGAGGCTCTGGATGTGGATCTGACCAACACCAGAGGTGTAATCGCTGAAGGACCCGGTGCGCGGCAGGCTGAGCACGATGTCGCCGGGGCGCAGGGCGGCCGAGATGGCGGCCCCGGTGTAACCCGTCATCGTGGGCAGGCTGAACATCGGGCCGACAACCTGAAGCGCGGTGTTGGGGTCGATGGCCGGCGACTGCTTACCTGTGGAACCGACGTAGGTTTGCAGGTTGTTACCTTGAACCGTAACCGACGCGCGCGGGATCTGGCCGACCGCCAGATTGATGGCGTAATTGGAGATGATGCCGTTGCCGACCGCCACGACGTTGATGTTGGCGGGGGCGATGGTAGAGCGGATCAGGTCGGTGCCGGGCGGGGCCACACCGATGAAGTAGTTCTTCTCGCTTTGGGTGCCATCGAGGAGGCCCGAACAGAAGGCTTGCTGGCCGGAGGCGGCGAAACCGAGTAGGTTCTCGGCATAGCCGTCCAACAGGAGGTAGTCAAAATTGAGTGTGACGTCAGGGGCCGAAACGACGATGTTGTCGATACGATCGGTCTGCCCAACTTGATTGACGTCTTCGGCAGCAACTGAGAGCGATACGCTGGCCGATTGGACACGGGGGATGAAGGAGAGGCTGTTGGTGCCCGAATAGGGGAGAGCGGCCGTCGCAAGGGAGTACATATACCCCGTTGCCGGTGATGGGCTTACTGCTACTCCGAGGCAGTTGTATCTCTGCGCGTATACCTCAATGTTAGCCATGGGAAGAGTGGGTCGGGACGTCGGGCGTCATGATAAGGGGGTTGGGTACGAGATATACACCCGCAACGGGATGCCGTGTAACGGGACGTCGCTGATAATGGGTCTCAAGCAGCTGATCAAGCAGGATAATCGCCTCCTGATATTGGGTGTACTTGCGGTCGAGATAAAGGCCAAACGAGGTCTGATCGTAGATCTCGGTGAGCATCGCCTTCATCTTATCCCTGCAACCCCGAAACCGGATTGACACAATGCCTCGTCCCGCCCTCCGCTCCACGTAGTGGGTCAGCCCCCAGTATTCCTCAAATATCCGCCCCAACGCCTCAACGAAGCGCGGCGATGCTGAGGCGATGGTGAGACCCACGTAGGGTCCTTGCCGCGACGGCTTGCGGCTGATGTGGATGCAGCCATCTCCTTCAATGACCCCGCGCAGAAAGGCGCAGTTCTTGGCTCGGGTGTCAAGGACGGCATGGGGGTATTCAATCGTGAACGATTTCGCCTGTGTACAGCCAACCCGAGCCAAATCCTCAGACATCTTGCGCCGTGTGACGATCAGGGTGGAACGCCGATAGGAAGGTTCGCGCTGTAGTGGACGAGTGCTCCCTATGAGCCGGGACATCTTGACCAATACCTCCTCGTCCTTGTCATTCAGGCTAATACGAACGTCGCCCGCCTTCTCACTGTTGTAGCCATCAGTGTAGAACCAGCCTAGCATCCAGCACTTTTCAAGGGTGTCAATGGTCTCGAAGAACCTCTCATTGACCTCGTATTTCGTGCACTTCTGGCGAGCGGATTCCATGCGCGATCTCATTACTCCCTTGGCCCGCAGCAATCGTTTGAGGGGGGTGTCGCTGACGCCATACCGTACCGAGAGATCGTTAACGGATTGGCCGCCCTTGTAGAGCGTGACAATCTCGTTGCTGATAGCTTCAAGCCGACAGGCGATGGCAGAGGGCATGCCCCCTCATATACACCTCCCGCCACCCGTTTATCAGGGGTCTAGGTAATGGTTACGTTGGAAGGCTGGTCGCCCGCCGTGGTCTCGGCAGCAATGATGCTGAGAGGCACCCCCATGGCAACATTGATCTGGGTGAAATTCCCCACCTGTACCCCGATGGACTGGCTGAGGAGGTAGGGGTTGGTGAAGGTCACGGTCGTAGCGGGTTCCGGGCCGCAGGCGGGCTGGAGGGATAGCGCGTATTGGCCGGCGAGCGGGGACCCGAGGTCAAGACCGGTCAGGGAGGTCAACTGGTTGGTCACGCCGCCGCTGATGAATGCCGAGATGCTTAGGACCGCCGCCGCGCTGGTCATCCTCTTTTCGGGGTACTTGGTCCCAATGGTGAAGGTTTGGGCGTGATCGAACGTGAACTGGCAATTGAAGGATTGAACCAGCAGGCCCGAGTAGCCGATGCCGGCGAACGAGAGACCAGTCAGGGTCTGGTTCTCAGGGGTGACTAGTTGCCCACTGTAGCTGGGAACCGTGCGGGCCGCCACGTTGGCCACCTGCCGCACGTCCAGTGCCTCGACCGAGAATTGGCCGCGCACCGCGTCGCCAATGCTGCCGGCGAGGGAGAACGACTTGAGGACCCCCGTGACAATATCCCATTCGCCCGCATAGGTTGTGGTCGTGGTCGGGGCGTTACGCAGTTGAAAGGAGCGCGCGCCCCAGTCGGCCACGGTCGTGCCCTGCCCGATCTGAACCGCCACCCCCGTGGTGTTCAGTATTCCGAGGAGTCGCGGCACATCCTTGTTGCCATAGGAGAACGAGACCGACATCGTGCCCGGCGTGTAGTTGATGACCGGCTGGCCCGGGAGAGGGGCGAAGCGGCCAATGACCCCCACCTGCGTCCTAGGGATCTGGTACTGAATATCCACTCCCTGTACGCGGTCCACGCGGGCGAAGGCCGTGGCGGACGCGCCAGTGGACATGAACAGTTCGCCGCCGTTGTAGAACACATTGGACATTGGATAGCCTTATACCGCGAGGAGCATTGGGGTATACACCTACACGAAGATGTTGGTGCCGAGCGGCGACTGGCGGACGTACTCGGTGTCCACATCGATGATGCCCACAAACAGCTGGGGATTGACCCGGACCTTATCCGACACCTTGGAGGTGTGGACGTTGTCGATGTAGACGAGGTTGCCCTGCTGACCATAGGTCGCCACGTATGACAGGTAGTTCCAGCCCGTGCCACCCTTGGTGTCCCCCCACTGGTCAATGGGGTCGCTGATGGTGTTGAGCTGGGGGTAGTATTGGTACCTAGCGTCCGCCCACAGCCCGAGCATGGCGTTGAGTTGGGCGTTGGACTCGGCGAAGACCGTCATGCTGAACGTGGTCTTGGTCACAATTCGGCCACCAAACTCAAAGGGATCATTCTTCACCGTTAGGGGGTTGATGAAGACGGCGGGGGTTGAGATGATGTTGGGCGGCAGCCCCGAGGTGGATAGGGGGTAGACGTAGCGGGGATTGACGAAGTATTTGTTCTGCGTGATGACCTGTGCCTCCGACTCGTTGGGCTGATAGAATCGAAAGTCGGGGACGCTAGCCGTGCCTGTGAGCACCATATCGGTACCTAAGCTCTTGGGCACCAATACTCTACCGTTGAGGTAGTCGATGTGGATACCACTGTCGCGCGTCAGGGGCGCGCTGAACCCGCCGCCTGAGACCGATTGGATGATGTAGGCCCCGGTCACGCCGCTATCGTAGACGAAGCCGCCGAGGGGGGCCGAATACCCCTGAAAGCCAGTGGGCAGGGATGGGTCCACTGTGGGGAATAGCCGCATCGTTCGGGTCTGCCAAGCGACGCCATACTGGAGGGTCCTGTACTCGCTGTACATCCAGAAGCTGGCGAAGGCGTTATTGGAGTGCTGGACGTTCACTTGGTAGAGGGAGTGTCCCTCCTATACACCCCCTGCTAGATGGACCGCCCGTTAGGGGTGCGCCCGGTCGCCCGCCTCAAAAAGTCGTTGACCATGCGCGAGAGGTAGGAGGTGGGCTTGAACCTGCCACTCCTCAACTGCCCCTCAATCTGGATACCTCCGCCGCTACGGCTCGACGGCCGCCCCGCGACATTCAGGAAGTGGCCTATGCCGGGAAGTCCGACCTCAATCCTCTTGACCCACGATATGCCATCTGCCCAAGGTAGACCGGTGTCTGCATAGATGGCATCCATATCGGGGCCTTGCACATCCCAAGCGTAGGTTAGCTTATCACGATTGGGGCGTCCGCGATAGATCATCTTGGGTCCATCGGGGTGGCGGGGGTCCAGCCTTATCCGGATGGGGGCGAGCTGCTCGGCAGGGCCGCCCGTGTCGGCGTCAAACCCAATGAAGCCCCACAGATTGGGGATGGTGTCACCCTCGGCATCGCGGAACTCGCCGTCCAGCGTGTCGCTGATATTAGCCGCGCCTAGGCCGCCGGCTATCTCTTGAGTGACCGCACTACCCTCGAAGTCGGCCTTCAACTGTTCCACGGCCGGCTCGAAGAACGCCTCCTTGAACACCTCCTCCGCCACCCTCTTGAGGATGGGTTCGTCGGCGGTCAGCTCCGCTATCAGAGCCTTACGGTTGGTTGTAACCCGTACGTTAGCCATAGGAGCCTATTGGATGATCTCAGCCCGGTAGGTCCACCTATCTGGTGATCCGGCGATACCGTGTGGCCGCGGTGTGCTGTTGAGCTGGAACTGGAGACCGTCCACGACCACCAGCTTGCATTGGGATAGCAGCGCGTGACCCGTGGCTTCCACCTTGATTCGAATGACGCCATCGGCCTCACGTAGCTTTAGCTCCTGCGCGGAGGTCGCGCCATCGGGGGAGATGTAGGTCCATGGCTGATTCTCCCCATATAGCAGGCAACCCGTCACCGTGTATACCTGTGGCGTCACGGCGGGGTTATCGACTCCCACCGGCTCGTTCTGATCGTGCATCCCGAACCGGCTATAGGTCAAGCTGGTAGAGATGACGGCCGTGTTCGCTTCTACGTAGAGGCTGAACGGGCGTGCAAAGGACCAGAAGACATCAGCGATGGCCCTCTGAAACTCGGCTTGCTGAGTGGTGGATAGGAGGCTCGGCATACCCCCATATACACCCCTTGGGGTCTACCCCTTCTTGCCGCTCTTGACCGCCTTGTCAGCCTCGGAGATCTTGTTGATCATCAGCCATGCATCGATGGCTTGGATGTCACCGAAGCCCTTCCAAGCACTAGGATCACCCTGCACCCGCTCGTTGGCACGCTCAGCGGGGGTATCAGCATTCAGCTTGACGGCCGCCGCCTTGAGGGCGTCGAACGGGATGGCGGGCTTGTGGGAGCGGCAGATCCGTGCTAGCTCATCGCAGGGCTGGAAGCCGCCCGGGGCCGGCTGGTTGGCAACGGCCTCCTCCGCGGCAGCGTCAGCGGCGGCATCGCGCCCGTCGCCGCCCACCTCGATATCGCTCAGGATGTCGTCGATGGATAGCGCGCGCTTCACGCACCGCGCGAACGAGCGGTTCTCGGCGAAGGCTTCGAGGTAGGGCAGGAACGCCTTGTCCATCGAGGTCCGGCAAGCACTGCCAATCCCGCTCCACGTTTCGGGGTATCCGCCTGACTCCTCAGACGGGAGGAAGGTCATCTCGCAGACGGCGGAGGCGAAACCTTCGCGGCAGATTAGGTGGGGGTAGGTACAGGAGGTCACCCCGCGGATGTGGGCTAGTTCGTTGAGCCCGGCCACGCGAATGCGCAGCCACTGGTTGCGGACCGCCAATATATCAACCTCAGCTAGCGGTTTGGCTTGCTCCCGTACCACGTCATCGATCCGTTCCTTGGCGATGTAGAGATACCGTTTGGGGCACATAGCTCTCCAGTCGATTCGGCCATCCGGTGTGTAGTGATAGGTTAGGCCGATGATGAGCCCCGTCTCGGGGTCGCGCTTGAAACGGATGGGCTGGTTGGCGGGCTCAGGAGGTAGCTGTGTCATGGATGGGGGTCTGATAGTGAACGGCAAAGTGCGCGAGGTCTCGGTACCACAGGGGGTCGTCTATCACGCGCGCGACCTCACCGATCGCCTTGATGGGGAGGTTGGCCTTGACATGGGCAAGGGATGGAAACGTGAGGCCATTGGCGATGATGAGCTTGCCGGACCTGAACATCAGGCCGCCGGCATTACCCGTATTGTACGAGGCTTCTGACGCCAGGTCAAGCCTGTTCTGGGCCGTATCCTCACGGTTGAGGTACTGGAGGACGGTAGAGAGGTAGTCCTCCTGCGTGGTATCCTTCATCTGCTCCACGAGGCAGATGTCCAGATAGCGGAACCGAATATCAGCTACCACCTTAGCGTCCACCTCCTTGGTGTAGAAGGTCGTCTGGTTGATGAGGCCCTTGACCGATCCCACGTATTCGGCTGATGGGTAGGCCTCCTCGGGTAGGGGCTTGCCGGCCCCATCGAGTGCCGCGATCTCGTGGTTATAGGAGAGGATCTGGGCGCGGTGCGCGGCCAATAGGTCGGGCTTAGCCAGCGGCCGCTTGGTGAACAAGTTGATGCGGCGACCCGTCGCCAAGACGGCGGCCAACACCTCCTCATTGTGCAGGTAGTCGAGGCGCACGTTGATGGGGAGGTTGGGGAGGAACGTGGCCGCGACCGCTCGCTCAGGGACCAGTTCGAGGATGGTGTGCTGATAGACGGCCCCCCAGTACCGGGATTGGTGGGTGAAGGTGTGGTCGATGTGGAGGTGGCGGAGGACCTCGCGCGCGATCTGTTCGGGGGGGATGAGAGCGATGGATAACCCCGGCTCTTGGGCGGCAAAGGTGGCTCGGCGTCCCCAGCGGTGAGACTCGATGAACGACGTCTTCTCGGGATCATAGGTGTAGGCCCCATGGTTGGCGGCGGTGGTCGGACCGAACAGCGTGACAAGAGGGATGCGTAGCTCTCCTGCGCGATGAGCCAGCCAGCTATCGTTTCCAAGGTGCAACATGCTGCGGCGCAGGATGTAGCTAGCCTGATGCTTCGTGGTCTTGCCCTGAAGGTGAACGCAGCCGCTCAGCGGAGGGTCCTCGGGTCCACCCAGTTGGACGATCTGGATGCCAGCGCAGGATAGCATGGGGGCGATGAGGCGGATGACCTCGTTATACAACGGGTAGTTCTTGGCCGCCATGCCGCTGGAGGCGTGTAGTGTGATGTAGCGCGTTGCGACGAGCGGGTAGAAGGTCTCAAGGAGCCACTGGTGGCGGATATCGAGACCGGTATCAGAGGCGTAGAGAGGGAGGAGCTTCATGATGCGTACCTCCATTTGAAGCCCTTGGCCGTTCGATTGCGACCCCTACATACACGGATGATATCTGTGTCCTCGGCCCCGATCGCCCTACATGCATCCGCGATAGAAGCGTACCGCCGTATAACAGCACCGGATTGTCGATCCAGCTGTTCTACCGGTCGGGCGGCACGATGCTTCCCACCTAGCTGACGTTCGCTTCGCTGTCTGCGGCGTTCTTCGGTCATGCTGCGACGTAGTCCTTCGCTTATGCGACGACAATGCTCTGGCGTTTTGGGGATTCCAGCTAATCGGTGATGACCCCTCTGCACCCGTGATATCTGAGCCTTTGATTCCTCCGAATGATGTTTGCCTTTATGTGCCTCGCTCATACGCTGGCGCGTTACATCTGATACATGCGTTTTGCGAGAGAACAAGAAGTGGTTATAGCCACGAGGGTGAAGGCATTGATGGGACCAGATCAGGAACGGTTCAAGTTCTAGCAGCTCTTGCGCAGTACAGCCTTCGATAAGGATGTCTACTTCAAATGCCTGAGCCCCATATTGCTCGTAGTCGGCTTTAAGCTCGTGGTTATGGGTGTGCTTCCACCACTCTCCCCTACGATAACGATCGACAAAACGTTTCGTTGCTTTCCCGATATATACTCGACCTAGTACGGTGTTGGTGATACGGTAAATAATGCCTCGGGGGACATGTACCGATTGGTGTGACGGTTCAGATCTGAAGAGTAATAGATTTAGATCGATCATCGCGTCAAATAGTTAAGTATCCTCTGGCTCTGGATGGCTGGATGCATATATAGATCAAAGTATTGGTCTCCCTCTTTCTGGCCGCTGCCAGTCATGATCATCTCGTTCTCCATCGCTTGGATATAGGGTAGCACGCGGAACACATGAGGATTGCCGGCAAATACGTCGGCATTCACCGGATCTGTCCCGATGTACAGATCATAACCCGGATGCTTCTCGTGGAACGACTCAAGCAAGGAGGTAATCATCAAGCAATCGCCGATGCTCTGTTTGATGACCAGAAGAGCGCGACGCCTGCCGGTTGTCTTGTCCAATAGTGACCCGAAATCGGTGGACGGTGTCGCCGCGCCCGACGCATACCCCATCTTGGCGTTCTCTTGCTCTGCCACCGATCTGAAGTACCCTACGATGGCATCGCGCGATTGGCCAGCGGCGAGCCCGCGGAGCCAGTCGTTCAAACCGGTATCGTTATCGGCCACATCCATCCCGAGGATACCCTTGTAGATGTCCTTGAGCCACGCCGCGTTGTCCACGATGGGAGGCGGCTGATAGGCGGGATTCTTGGGCGGCGGTCGGTTAGCCACCTCCACGGACGACCAGTCAACGTTGGTCGGGAGGCTGGTGAACAGCTTCTCCCACTGTGCACCGATAGCCTCGATACTGAACGTCTTGATGGCCCAATCGCGGCCGCGCTGGCCCGCCTCCTGAATCTCCGCCTTAGACAACCGCACCATGCGACGCATGAACGAGGTCAGGCTGCTCACATCGTTGGCCGCCTTGATAAAGTTGGTCCCCGGCTCGTGGTAGGGGTGCCACTTGATGGGGTAGACAAACCCCTCGGTCTCAGGCAGGCAGTAGTCCTCACCACAGCTGTAGCTGGTGCAGGCGAGAGGCTTGCCACAAAGGAGGGACTGGCTGGAGTGCAGCTCGTTGCCACCCGAGGTGAAGAGGGAGAGGCAGGCGTCCGCGATCCCATAGATGAGCCGCATCTGGTTGCCCGGAACGCCGTGCACAATGGACGCAGTATTGAGACCCTTCTCGTCCCCGCACATGGGACACCTCTTCTCCTCTCCTTGAAAGGGGGCCACCGACCACGCGCCGCAGCGGCGGCAGACATAGGTGCACAGCATCTCCTCCGCTTTGACACCGTAGTAGGTTGCCATCTTGGGCAGATCCCAACCCTGTCCCCTCTCGTGGAAGGCGGTGTGGAAGTGGAGGGCCGTCTTGATGCCGGGATGCTCAGCGCGGAACCTAGCGTAGGCCTCTAGGATGGTGTTCGCGCTCTTGCGCAGCTGGTTGCGGAAGACGAAGAGGAAGACGAAGGTGTCGGGCGTGATGGCGAACTGCTTGCGCAGGTCGTCCCTTAGGGCGGGCTCGATGGGACTGAAGAGGCTGGTGTCCATAGCTCCCCAGATCGACTGGACGTGAGACATGGATGGGCCACCCACGCGCTGCATCTCGCGCGCCGCAAACGGTGCCCACGTGAGGTAGTGCTTGGAGCGTTTGGCCTGCTCGTAGGCCTGTTCAAGCACCGGGAGGCTGTCAATGGTGACGTGATGGAGGGCATGGACCCGCTTGAACCACGCCGCGTCGCTATATTGGGCCAGTGGGAACGACCAGATGTCATCACTACCGATCCAAATCGTGGGCTTCCAGTCTCGGACTACACCGTCAATAGCGAGAGCCCCGTAGCTGGCGTCGCGACCGAACAGGGGGTCACCGTTGATCCTATTGATGACCTCTTGGTCGGCGGGGATGGACCCATAGCTCTTCCACGGCATCAAGCCCAGTTTGGGATCGGTCATCAGGGTACCCTGTGTACAAAGGCTGGCTAGCTCATAGCGGCCCGTCTTATAGAGGTAGGAGAGCAGGGTTCGGGCGTTCTCGCTGAGGCCTGTTTTGATCCACGTTGGGTTGGACTGCAAGAGGATACGGTGGCGGTCGGGCATAAGGGGGTCTGATACCAGATGGTAGGCGGCCGGCCTCCGACCGTCAACAAACGCGCGCGCCGCGGGTGTATAAAGCTGTGCCGGTGTGTCGCTAGGTGGCGCGCAGGCAGGTACAAGGTCCCCCCAGTCAAGGTCAAGGCATGTCTATTCCCCCCAATGTCCCGCAGGTCTCGATAGACCTCAACGCTCACGTCCGGCTGACGTGCGAGCGCCATATCACCATCCTGTTCAAGGAGTGCTTGGCCATCATCGAACAGTTGAAGGAGGAGAACTACGAGGCACTCGAAAAGCTGTACGAGGCCCTGCCGCCCGAATACCAGCCCTACGTGGACCTCGCCGACCATCATACCGACGAAAAGCAGCGGCGCATTCGGCGCGCGGTGCTGGCGCGCGGGAACGATGCTATCAGGGCGGTAGACGACGAGTTGGGCAAATATCAGATGACACTAGGGAGTCCGCCGCCTACCATCTCTCCATGAGCACCGTCCCTCTCTCCAATCATGTCACCGAGGCCGCCAATCAGGCCGGCCATCCCACCGTCACTATCCGATCTCACGGTACCCCCGAGATGACCTCCATTGACCTATCTGACGGTCGATCCCTTGGCCTTATCCAATCGGCCACGTGGTCGGTCAGCCTGACAGACTACGCGCGCGCCACCATTGAGACCATCCTGCCGCCGGCCGACCTCAAGGTTTTGCTGCGCGACACCACCATCCTCGTGCGTCCCGCGCCGGGTTACAACCCGTTCCAATACCTCTGGAATTGGGTCTGCGCGTGGGCCTACAACCTCTTCACCAAGCCTGACCACCGCTAAGCCCCCATGTCCTTCAAAACGCTCCATTCGTTCACCATCACCCTTGACCGCACGGTCACCGAGACCGCCGTCCGCGAAGAGAACGGCCAGAAGATCACCGTGGAGACCAAGGTGGTCAAGCCCGTCGAGCATGTTGTCCTCCTCAAGGAGCCCAGCCGGCGCGAGAAGAACGAGCTAGCCCTCTTCAAGGATGTGACCTATGGGGATGCCATCTCCAAGGGGCTCGTGACCAAGCTCAAGATGCAGCAGTTGCTCGGGCGCAACGACCCCACCAACCCACTGTCCGAGGCGGAGGACAAGAATTTGACCGCCCTCAACCGGCGGCTCACCGACCTCTCCAACAGCTATATGCAGCTGAATGGCAAGGAGGTGACCCCGTCCAAGGAGGTGGAGGACAGGAAGGCTGAGATACTGTTGGAATGGGGGGTCCTCCAGCAGAAGGCCCTCGACCTGAACGGTGCCTATCAATCGGTTTACGCCCACACGGCCGAGAGCTATACGCAGACGAAGATGCTGATGTGGCTGACGCTGTACCTCACCTATATCAAGGAGGCGGGGGCCACCGAGCCGCGCGCCCTCTTCCCCGGCGCGGATTACGCTGCCAAGGAGAACGTGATGGCGGATCTGGAGGATACCAGCGACCCACTGTTCGCCAAGGTGACGGCGGATGGGAAGCTGTCCACGTATTGGATGCTGTTCCTGTTTGGGCGGGCCGGCAGCCCCGAGGACTACAAGGCCATCGAGGAGGATTGGGCCAAGGAGAAGGCGATGAAGGAGGAGGCGGAAGCGAAGCTCAAAGCGGCTGAAGAGGCGGCGGCCGCGGAGGCCAAGGCCAAGGTGGCGGCTGATGCGCCTGCGGAGGTGGCGTCATGAACCGGCGTACGTTCCTGAGGACTGCGTTGGCCGGTGCACCCTTGGCTGGTGTGGCGGCCATCGTTGCGGCCGAGGTCCCGCCCTCTACCCCACGCCTGTCTCCTGCGCGGAAGATCGAGATCTACGATGACGGCACATGGGTCCGATTGGACGAGGAGATCCGCCGTATCGCGATAGAGACCATCAACAGAGACATGCGTCCCGGCGGCGTCCTACGGCGGCATGGCGACCCCGTTTAACGCGACCGTCCTACGCCGTGCCTTCGTAGACGTCTGTCGGGGGTACAGTGAGACCGTCTATGCTGGCAAGCCCCTGTATATCAGGCACTTGTCGCACGTTGACCACGTGGGCTACGATCTGGTGCAAGAGAGGTTTGAGGTAGAGGCGCGCGCCAAGGGGGCGACGCCCGAGGCGGTCCGACTGGCCCAGCTTCACAAGGATGGCCGCTGGTCCGAAGCCAAGGAGAGGGCGATAGCTGTCCAACGGGATGCCATCACCCGCTTCGAGGATACTATCCGCAACACGCCGCAACCCAGCGTGGCGCAGAGCCTAACCCAGCAGATGGAGGGGGAGAGGGCGAAGCTGACCACTATGCTGGTTGAGAAAGCAGAACTGCTCGGCATGACAGCGGAGGTCTGGGCACAGCGCATGCTCAACGACCACTACGTCATGTCCAACCTGTTTGCAGACAAAGGGTTACGCAACCCCCTGTTCCCCGAGGTGGCCTTCGAGGACATGGACGACAGCACCGTGGAGGGGGTCCTAGCGGTATACCACAAGGCGATTGAGCCATGCAGCGACGCCGTCTTGCGCCAACTGGCTGTCGCCGAGTTCTTCACCTCCTACTACAACCTCTGCGCCGACCGCGCGGACGCCTTCTACGGGCGGGCAGTGTGCGAGATGACCTACTACCAGATAAGGCTGATGAGCATCGCCCGCTACTACAAGGCCATCCTAGAGGGGGTGGACTTGAGCAAGCTTGAGGCATCATACCGTGGTGATCCCGACGCCATCGAGAGGTTGTACACGGCCCAGCGAAGCGCGAAGCAGATGGAGGCAGAGGGAAAGCTTCCGGGCAATATGACCACCAGCGACATGGAGCAGACGGGCCTCAAGGGGCAGTATGCGACAGTTGATCGCGCCGAAAGTGCGATGGACATCGTGAAGCGCCTATCGCGCGGTGGTCGTCCCGGATAGCCGGTGTATAGGGAGGGGACAGGTATAAGGTAGATCCCCCAGCATAAGGCCCCATGGCACAGCCCTCCCTCCGCGCCACAGTTGAACTGACTCCCGAGACCACCCGGTTCGAGCAAGGGATAGCCGCGGCCACCAACCGGGCTGTCAACAAGGGTCTGTCCACTCTGGGATCAAAGCAGGTAGCCCAAGGGTTTCGCGACGCCACCACCCAGTTAGGCCGCTTTGATCAGCAATTGGACCGCACTAACCGCCGGGTCATCGCCTTCGGGGCATCTGCCTCCATCATCTACGGTGCCGTCCGGGCCTTCAAGGAGCTGATCGTCTCCACGATACAGGTTGAGAAGACCCTGACCTCCATCAACAGCATCTTCCGCCTCAGCCAGCGCGAGATGGAGAGCTTCGGTCGGGACCTGTTCAGTATCGCCAAGCAGACTGGCCAGTCGTTCAAGGAGGTGGCGTCAGCGGCCGAGGAGTTCTCGCGCCAAGGCTTCGATGCGGCTGAGACGGCCAAGCGGACGCGCGACGCCATGATCCTCGTCCGCCTCTCGGGCGTGGACACCACCAAGGCGGTCAATGGCTTGACGGCGGCCATGGCCACCTTCGGGAAGACCGGCATCGATACCACCGACATCATCAACAAGCTGGTCACCGTTGACCAACAGTTCGCCGTGTCGGCGGGCGGCCTCATCGACGCCTTCACCAAGGTGGGTAGCACGCTGGATGATGCGGGCGTATCGTTCGAGCGGTTCATCGGGCTGGTCACCGCGGCGCGCCAGATCACTGGGCGCAGTGAGGCACAGATCGGTAACGGCCTCAAGACCATTTTGACCCGTCTGGAACGGTCCTCAACGATTGACCAATTGGAAGGCTTCGGGATAGCCGTGCGCGACGCATCGGGCGCGGCTAAGGATGCGATGGGGGTGTTCGAGGCTCTGGCTGGCTCCTACAACCAGCTTACCGATGCCCAGCGGCAGCAGGTGGCTGAGCTGGGGGCCGGCGTGTTCCAGATCAACCAGTTCAAGGCCCTCGTGCAGGACCTCGGGAAGGCCAATGGGGTCACGGCGCAAGCGATGCGGACCGCCACGCGGGACACCAACGATGCGTTAGCACGGAATGAAGCGCAGAACAAGACGCTAGCGGCCTCGCTCAATACGCTGAAGGCCAGCGCGACCGAGGCGTCAGCCGTTATCGGCAACCTTGTCATCAACCCCACCTTGCGCGGCGGGATATCGTTCACCAACTGGGTAGCGGAGCTGTTCAGCAAGGATAAGGATGCGACGGGTGAAGAGGTGGAGACATTCGGGTCGTACATGGGTGAACGTCTCCTCAAGGGGTTTGGTAACCTACTGGCTGGGCCGGGATCGATCCTATTGGCCAAGGCGGTCGTGGGCACCATCTACCGGGTTGGGCGCGACTCAATGGCCGACTTCCGGTCAGCCCTCAATTTCACCGATGCAGGGGTCGGTAGGGGGCTTGGGGGAAGAGCGGGTCCCGAGGTGACCCAGATGACCATCGTCAACAGCCTGCTGGATCAGGCGACCAAAGCGGAGGTTAGGCGTTACGAGGCGGCGCGCACGGTGGCGGAGCAAGAGGCGGCCATCCTAGCCATCCTTGAGCGGCAACTGGCGGCACAAACGGCATTGGCGATGCAAGGGGGGCGCGGTCTGCGAGGCGGTGCGGCGTGGGCTGGGCGGGCGCGGCCACCGGGCGCGGCGGGAGGATATGTGCCAATTGGGGAAGAGTCGGCGGCCATCGCGGCCGGCGTAGGCGGGGCTCCAGCCACGGCGCGACCGGTATACATCCCCGACTTCCCGCGGCCGGGCGGCCAGCGCGGCATCGTGGCCAATACAAGCGAGTGGAAGGTCCCGATGGGGGCTCGCGGGTATGGTATCTACAACAGGGAGATGATCCAACGGGTTGGACTGCCGCCCGGTAGCACACCAGTCGCAGCTCGGGGCTTCATTCCGAATGCGGCTAACAGCTACAACGTGCCTAGTGTGTATCGCAGTCCACCCTACCAACCTCCTCCGATGGTGATGGGGGTACCGTGGGGTGCACCCACGAGTCCCGCAGGCCCCTCATCCTCCTACCCTCCCTCTTACCTCCCCGGCCCGGGTGGCTTCGCTAGCCTCCTTGGTGTCGGAGCGACCGTGGACAAGATCTCCCAACTGGGAGCCGTCCTATCCCAGCAGTCCATGGCTAGAGGTGCGCAGGAGATGGCGACGGCAGCTGGAGCAATTCGCGGTTTGGGAACCGGCCCCACCAACCAGATGTTTGCGAACGATGCCTACGGTCGTGCACAGATTGCATCAATACGCGAACGGAACGCCGCCAATGTCGCGGCATCCGAGGCTCAGCTGGCGATGTCTCCATCTATCGGCCGCCCAGTTGGTCCACTAGCCCGCAACCTCGCGCGACGAGATAGGGTTGGAGTGGAGATGGACGCAAAGGCGGACGCTCTACGACGTTATGGCCGTCTCGTTCAGACCTCCAATCGCATCCAGATGGGCAGCCTCGCCGGCTCGTTCGGAGCCGCCTTTATCCCAGAGGGTACCTCGGGTCAGCTAAGCGGCCAGCTATCAGGAGCCGCCAGTTCTGGCTTGCAAGCCCAAGGTGTGGGCTCACTGGTAGGCAGTGCGTTCGGACCACAGGGTACCATCTTGGGGACCGCCATCGGGGCCTTCGTTGGAGCCGTTTATGGCTTCGTGTCGCGCTCGCAGAAGAGTTTTGAGGAGCTGGCGGGCGAGATAGAGGAGAGCAACCGCAAGATTGGCAGTCAGCTGGAGAACACCCAGAAGGTCTTCCAGCTCGATGAGCAAGAGGCCGAGCTGCGCGCCAACGGTGGGTCGCCACGGGATATCGCGCGCGTGCGACGTGAACGTACGACTCGGATAGCCTCCATCACCGACAAGGAGCTGCGTGACTATGTCCTTGGTCGCGGGTCGGACCCCAACGCGAGGGAGAAGATAAATCAGCGCGGGCAGAACCTGCTGGACGAACAGTCTCGTAGCGGCTCGCTGGTCCTCGCCGGCCGTCGCATGACCAACTGGTTTGGGGTTTCTACCAAGGATATCGAGGGTGCCGCTACCGGCGTCAGCCCTCAGCTGTCCTCTCTGTCGGATAGCCAGATAACTGCCCTTCGCAGCCTAGCCCAGAAGGACCCTAACGCCGCCCTTGCCTCCCTCATCAAGATGGCAGGTCTGACACCCCAGCAACAGCAGGAGATGATGGGGCCGCGCACCGCGATAGGACGTCTCGCTGGCTCCTATAATGCGATCACCGGAGGTACTGCGGTCTCGACAGGAGGACTGGGTGCTCTCTCTCCGCTCTTGAACAGTCTAGGCCTCCTCGGCACATACGGTCAGCAGAACACTAATGCTGCCACCACCCAATCCATCGTCAAGGCCATCGACGATATGGAGGCGAGCGGAGCACGCACCAAGAAGGGGAAGACATCCGCGCCGACCATGGAGCCAAAGGATTTCCAGCAGATCATCAACCTGTTCAACCGTGACGTGATGCTTGGTGGCATCCAGCAGGAGGCGGGTCTTCAGGTTGCGCAAGCGCGGCAACGTATGGCCCTCAGCGATCCCGGTCTCAGCGAGATGGAACGCCTTGTCAGGGAAGGGCGTTATGGGGGGCTCAACATCAAGGCACAGTATGGTATCCGCGGGGCGGGTGAGCTATCGGCTGGCAAGGGCCGCCTGTTTGAGCTGCTCAAGTCTGAGAAGATTACCAACCCGGCCGTCTCCGAGAGCCTCGCGGGTATCACGGACGTAAGCGAACTGCGCGCGCTGCGTGCCGGCGGTTTGCCGGGTATGTTGTCACAGGATGCGGCACCTAAGGTACTAGACGCCATTGATGAGCTGATCAATGCGATGGACCAGTTGACTGAGCAGGAGAAGGCGGCTCTGTTCGTCAACAAGACCGAGAATGAGCTGAGGCAGAAGCAGCTAGCCGAGAGCCGTACCTATGGGTATGCCAGCCGTGAGTACGCCGGGGCTGGTCGCCAAGCTAGGGACGCCCTCACCTTCGCCTTCCAACGCAACGATACCCCCGATAAACTGGACACGCTACGACAGAACGCAGATCTGGCCGGCTTGATGGAGGAGTACAACCGGCGTGCGGGCGGCAACCCCAACATGCTTGACCGAGCGGCGGGACGTATTGCACCGATGAGTCGGGCCGAGTTTTTCGGTCGTCAGCTTGGTATGAACGTCCGTGAGGGCTACAACACGCGCGCCCGTAACGCACAAGCTGTCCGGTATGCCCTGAACGATCCCGTTGACTCCCGGTTCCTGTCGGGTGCCGATGTAGAGGAGGGGTTGATGGGCGAGGCTCGTAATGCTGGGGTACGAGGGAACGCCCGCGAGTCCTTTACGGGTGCCTTCGGTGCCCGCATGGCCGGTCTCAAGAGGGACCTCATGGACCTCTCGCAGGTTGGTGCACAGGTGGCTACCAGCCTTGAAAACGGTCTAGGCAACGCCTTCGGCGACTTCGTGACCGGTGCACAGAAGGGCAAGGACGCCTTCCGGCAGTTCGCCTTCTCGGTCACCAACGATGCGGCGCGCGCCTTCGCCACCAAAGGGGTCCAGCAGCTCCTCGGCATACTGCTCGGCTCTCTCGGGGGGGCTGGCGGTGACTGGTCGGGCTTCCAGTCCCTCAATTTCGGGGCTCCTCCGGGCGGCGCGGCGGCGGGCGGCCCCATCGGTTTCGCGGCGGGCGGTCGCATACCGGCCAACGTCATGAAGGGAGAGGTCATCTATGGCCCGCGAGCGGCGCGGCGCATCGGGTCGGCCCGGCTTAACGCGATCAACACAGGGACCTATGCGGGCGGCGGCGCGGCTCTCGTTACGGGTGGCTCGGGATATGGGGACGATGTCTCAACCTCCCTTGCCCCGGGTTCCTACGTGGTTCGCAAGGCCATGGTGGACCGCTACGGTGTGGGCCGGCTAGCCGGTCTCGCGGCGGGCGGCGCGGCGGTCTCTATCAGCGGAGTCCCCGATATGGGCCTCTCCCCAACCTCCTCACTGGTAAGGGGTTACGCCGAAGGCGGGGCAACGTCCAGCTTTACAGCTACTCCAACCACCGCGGCCAGCTCGGGCGGTGCGCTATCCATCAACACGTCCGTAACCATCAACGACCAGAGGACGACCGCCACATCTGAGACCAAGGGGGGTGGTGGCACGCTGGCTGACCGCCAGATGGCCGCGGGCCTCGCGCGCCAGATGGAGCAGATCGCCCTCAAGACCATCGAGACCCAAACGCGGCTCGGCGGCATGCTACGGCTGCCCAGTCTAAGGGGGAACTAGACCATGGCCACCACAACCTACAGCTTCTTCGGCTGGAACGCCAACTACACCTACACCAAGTGGGACGTGGTGTACGGGGATGGTGATACCCTCTTCTACTACAGCACCAAGGGGGATAACCTCGCCGCCAAGCCTCACGCCCTCTTCACCTATAGTGCAACCCAGACGGCGCGCACGGACGACGTCATGCGCGTGTCCTTCACCCAAACGGGTACCACCTACTTCCAGCCGGGCTCCATCGTCGAGATCTACAACGTGGCACCCGATGCCTCGTCCAACTACTCAGGCGTCTGTCTCGGCGCGGGGGCCGGCTACGTGGACATCCTTAACCCGGGTCTCAGTACGACCAATGCCGCAACGGCGGGCACGGTGCGCGCGCCTATCCACCCCTACTGGACGACTGGGTTCTACTGGGTACCCGCTTTCAGTACCTCGGTAGACCACAATCAAGCGGTCATCAACACCCAATTGGGGGAGGGCTACAGCCAGCGCATGAACCCCTGCATCAACAGCAACAGCCTGAACTGGAACCTCATGTTCGAGAACCGCACCGACAAGGAGGCGCGTTCGCTGCTCACCTTCGTGCAGAATATGGGTGGAGTGGCAGCGGTCCAGATGCCGTTCCCAGTCGGGCTGCTATACAATGTGCCGACGCTCAAGTACATCTTGGGACCGGCCAAGCACTCGCTCGATTCCTACGGCCTCAATTCGGTCAACCTTCCTGCGAGGCAGGTTTTTGACCTCTGACAGATCTGGGGTCTAGCGGGTGTATAAGCGATGGTCAGGTACAAGGTTTCAGTTCAGGTATAAGGTGTCATCATGCCGCTAGCCTCAGTCAACGCTACCAGTTCGTCCTTTTCACCAAGCACACTCTTGGCGCTGTATACGCTCGATAGCAGGTTTGTCTCCGTGAACGGGCAGATACTGAGGTTCGTGTCCTCGGTTAATGGTCTCTATCAGTCTGTCGTCTTCAACAGCCTGACCTACACCCCGTTCCCTATAGAGCTGACTAGTAAAGAGATTGCGGGCCAAGGAACGCTGCCTCGACCGAGGCTGCGCGCAAGCAATATCAACGGATTCATCAGCGCCTTCCTACTCACGCAGGGAGACCTCGTAGGTGCGCGTCTCACCGTCACTCGTGTATACGCGAGGTACCTCGACGCAGCCAATTGGCCCGGTGGCTCCAACCCCTATGGCACGCCCGATACCACCGCGGCCTACGAGGACGACATATGGTGGATCTCGCGCAAGATCACGGAGAATCCAGAGTACGTCGAGCTTGAGCTTAGCTCCCCCTTCGAGCTTGATAACGTCAAGCTCCCCAGCCGCCAGATGAACGCCACGATCTGCTCCTTCCGGTATCGGGACGGCGAAACCTGTGGCTATACGGGAGTCCCCGTAATGGATCGCTTCGGCAAGAGCTTCACCGACGCCGCGCCGGGCGGCTATGGATATACCCTTAACGCGCGCGGCGCGTGGGCTTCCGGCAACACGTATGCGGTGGGTGACTGGGTCTATATCATCAGTGAGAGCGATTTCACCAACGGTGAGACCCTCGTCTACGTGTGCACCAAGGCCGCGACCACGGGCACTGCTAACAATCCCCAGTTCAACGCCACCAACTGGATTGCTGATGCGTGTCCCCACAATCTGTTCGGGTGCGACGGTCACTTCGACTCACCGATCCCAGCCGGGTTTTTCGCGGGTATCAGTCGCGCCAGCTACATCAACTGATGAACACGCGCGTCAAGCAGACCATCATTGACCACGCCCTCTCCTCCCCAGACGAGGAGGTCTGTGGGCTGGTGTACCACACCGAGAGGGACGTTGTTGCCTACCCTTGCGCCAACGTGGCTCCGGATGGTCCAACCGAGGACTTCCAGATTGATCCTCAGGCGTACGCGGCGGCCGCGAGCCTTGGCAAGGTTTGCGGCGTGTACCATAGCCACCGAGCGGCCGGCTCCGGCGCGGTGTTCAGCGAGGCTGACCTCGATATGGCGGTCGAGCTAGGCCTGCCGTGGTACCTCTATGCGGTCGGCCCGCGCCAGTGGGCCGCCTACGTACCACCCACCTATCACGTCAACCCAGTGGGTCAACCCTTCATCTTCGGCTGCTTCGATTGCTTGGAGGCAGTGCGGGTCCACTATCGGCAAACCCTCGGGATCCACCTTACCGACCATGACCGGGACGAGACCTTCCGCACGTCTCAACCTAACGCCATACTGGACGGCATAGCCGCCGAAGGCTTCATCAACGTGGGTGATGATCCCCTCGTCATGCAGCCTCACGACGTCCTCCTATTCCACACCCGGAGCCGCCGCTATCCCCACCACCTTGGGGTATACATGGGATGCAACCGGATGCTCCATCACCCCGCCGATGGGCTATCCCGCATCGATGACCTCAGTCCCGCTTGGTTCCGCGAGCTGGTTGGGGTCTTGCGCCACGCCAGCCGCATGCCGGCTTTAGCCGTATGACTGACCTATCCAACCTCACGACCGTTGTCCTCGTAGGGTCCCTTGGGCGCGCCCCGGGCATCCCCCTGTCCACGTGGCATCTGGATGTCAAGAGCCCGGCCGAAGCCATCCGCGCGATCGACATCAACACGCGCGGGAAGCTGGGTGAATATCTGCGCGGGCCAGCTGCCAAACGATACTACCGCATCGCGGTCCAGCGGCGCGATAACGTCATTGATCCTATGGTTGAGGGGGGGCATCGCAGCGGGCGGTCTACCATCTACATCATGCCCACCATCCGGGGGCGTGATAGTGGAACGACCAAGATTATCGCGGGAGCCGCGCTCATCGCCCTCTCGTTCGTCAACCCCGGTTTGCTGCCATATACGTGGTCATTCGTCGGTACAACCGCCTTCACCGTTGCAACCACAGTAGTGGCCAGCTATGGCGTATCCCTCCTGTTGGGAGGCATCGCCCAGCTCTTGGCACCCAACCCCAAGGGTCCCCAGCAGAGTGCCGAGCAAGCCCAATCCACATCATTCCAAGGTAACGCAGCGGCCATCGTGCAGGGTGGCTGTGTACCTGTGGTCTATGGGCGCGCGCTGGTCCCCGCCTTCCCCATCTCGATCAGCATCAGCAATAATGATGTGAGCATCACCGATGCTGGCACACAGGGTACGGTCACCACCCTCTATCTGCCGGGCGGTGGTGTCCAGTACGAGCCCGGGGAAAACGTGTCCTAAACCATGGCCTCTCCCGTCGAATCCCCGAATACCCTTATCTCGAACACCCGCGTCAAGATCATTGACGCTATATGCGAGGGCGTCAACGGTGGCTTCTGGCCCGTGTCGGGTGTCTCGGGCGTAAACCCCCTATGCTCGGTCATCTTCGACGATATCCCGGTGATGAATGGGGATGGGTCCCCCAACTGGAACATATCGGGCCAAGGGTTTGCCTTCCAGTATACCAGCGGTGCCAGCGGTCAAGCCCCGATGGTTGGTTTCGAGAAGGTTGAGGCCCTCGTTCCTCTCCCCTTCAACACGCGCGTCTTCAACCCACCGCCCAACAATGGCGCGGCCAAGAGTGTCATCGTTTCGTTCAACACGACGCAATATCCTGACGCCGAAGGTGTCAAAATCACCACCCGCGTGCCGGCACTATATACGGTGGATACCAGCAACGGCAACACCAACGCCTTCGCGCTCTTCTACGAGATCGACATCGCGTTCAATGGTGGCCCGTGGGTCTCGCAGATCCTTGGTCCAGATGGCGATGGCAACCCGAGTACGGTACAGCAGATCGTCGGCAAGTGTACCTCACCCTACTACAAGACCCACATCATCCCACTGCCCAAGGAGACGCCGGCCGCGGCGTACTATAGCTGGAAGGTGCGCGTTCGTCGCATTGACCAGAACATCCTTTCATCCAACACCGCCAACGATCTCTACGTTGACAGCATAGCCATCGTCTCCTCCAATACGTACAGCTACCCCATGACGGCGGTTGTCGGGCTGGAGCTGAGCGCGGACCAATTCGCCGGCACCGTCCCCTCGCGCGCCTACGAGATCAAGGGTATAAAGGTGCAGGGTCCGGAGGGTTATACTCCGACCCAGTACAACGTACAGACTGGGACCATCACGGCAGCAGTCTATCCGGGGGTTTGGCTGGGAACCTTTGCCAGCGCGCGCGTTTGGACCGATAACCCAGCGTGGATATTCTACGACCTCGTCACCAACCGTCGCTATGGGCTCGGCAACTACATCAGGCCCGAGTGGCTGGATAAGTGGACGCTCTACCAGATTGCACAGTATTGCGACGAGATGGTGGACGATGGCGACGGAGGCTTGGAGCCGCGGTTTACCTGCAACGTGGCCATCACCAGTCCGCAGGACGCTTACACCCTCCTCAACAACCTCGTCTCGGTGTTCCGCGGGATGCTCTATTGGGCCAATGGGCGCATCTTCCCGGTGGGGCCGGAGACGCGCGACCCCGTGTTCAACTTCACGAACGCCAACGTGGTCGGCGGCGGCTTCAACTACAGCGACACGCCGCGCAACACGCGCACGACCGTATGTGTGGTCAAGTGGACGGACCCGTCCAACCTCTACCGTCCCACGCCGGAACGTATTGAAGACCTCGATGGGATCGGGAAGTACGGCTACATCGAGAAGCAGATCACTGCCTTCGCGACAACCTCGCGCGGGCAGGCCATTCGCGCGGCCAAGTGGCTTCTGACGGTAGAGCAGCTCCTCACCGAGACGGTCTCCTTCCAGACCGATCTGGAGGGTCTCTACCTGCGACCGGGCGACGTCTTCAACGTCTACGACAACTACCGCAACAACCAGCAGCAGGGCGGGCGAATCGTTGACTTCAATGCGGCGAACACCTACCTGACCCTCGATAAGACCGTTACGCTGGAACCCGGGTTTACCTACGTGATGTCAGCACTGGTTCCGGCCACCAACATGGCGACTGGCCAAGGTCTCACGGGGTCCAATCAGGTGGGTCTCATCCGTAACAGCCAGATCGAGACGCGCGTGGTGGCCACCCCAGCTGGATCGTATACCTCTGTGACCGTCTCGGGCGCGGGCTTCTCGTCTAACCTTTACCGCGGCTCCGTCTTCATCCTGAATGGAAGCGGCACCAGCGTGACGCTGTTCGATCAAGCTACCCAGTACAAGTGTCTGGTTACCACGGAACCACAGAATGGGGTGGTGGAGATATTGGGGGTCAAGTACAACACGGGGGTCAACTACCTCGTCAACAACAACTACTCGGTAGTGGTCAGTCCCCCTATAGATGGGGACACGACGCCGCCTGCGCCACCCACGGGTTTGGCCGTGGCACGCGTCACCGGCCTGTTGAACGACAACACCTTCTTTCAATACCTCTACATATCGTGGTCTGGCTCCCCCTCGACCAATGTAGCCTACTATACGGTGTCGGGATTAGAGCTTGCCTTCCCACCAGCATTCCCCATCGGTCAGACGACCAATACCGGGATCAACTATGTCCATACGCCGGGTATCGTCTATCGTTTCTATGCGGGCGCTGTCAATGCTAATGGCTATGAATCTGCCTTCGTCCAAACCAACTATACAGCACCGGGTAACAATCCTCTTGGTACCACGACCCCGCTGTCTGGTATCATCATCTCCACCAACTACGACCCCTACTACTTCAGCACTGCCCTGAACCGTGCGACGGGCTATGTCGGCACTCAACCGGTGTTCCTGTGGGATGTCGCACTGGACAGCATTGATGATACCTTGGAGACCCCCACGGCCCAGTTCATAACGGGTTATCGCGCGCGCGTTATCAGCGTAACGGGTGGCGAGTGGAATCTGCTGGCCAACCCCATCATTCTGAGCGGCAAGAACAACACCTCTCTCGCGTGGAACAGCTCATTCCTGATCACGGGTGCCAGCATCAAGAGCCTGCGCGCATTCACACTAGCCGTAGACACCTTGGATGAGTACGGCAACACCGTGTCCGGCGGTCGATTGGCGGTCAATAATCCCCACCCGCGGGCACCCGTGGCCTCGGGGTTCGTTGGCTTCAACGGCGGCGTGTCTTACAATATCACCCCGTCGCGCGCCGCGGATATCAGCGGCGTGTACATCTGGACGAATGCGCTGCCTTCGTTCACACCCACTTTCGATAACGCCACGCTGTATAGCAGCAATCTGGCGGGCTTCGCGGATGCGCCGCAGGCGGGCAACGTGTACACGTGGTTCTCGATCGTTGACACCTACGGACCATCTGGATCTATACTAGCAAACGGCGACTACAACGCCCCCATCTATGGCCCCATCAGCGGCAATGCCAACCAGATCGCGGGCGAGTTGTTCATCGATGTGACGGCGGATATCAGCGGCGCGTTCAGCCTGATCACTGGGATGGTGACCAACAGCATCAACATTGTGTCGGGCGATACGTTGCTCAGCCTGCAAACCGTTCAGGGTCTCAGTGGCCAGATCACAGGGCTGGGCGGCATCCCCGGGGCCGTCAATACCGCCCTCAATGTGCGTGTCAATACGGCCATTGTGTCGTCCTCGGGCAGCCTGTCCCAGCAGATCGATGCGGTTAGTGCGCGCATAGAGACGACCGGCAGCTCGCTGACAGCGACCGTGGGCGAGGTCAAGACCGCGCTGGCCACAACCGGTGGGGCATTGTCCCAATACACGCAGTCGCTGCAAGCCTACGCCTCCGGCCTCAATTCGCAGGTAACGATCGCCGCGCAAGCGTTCGTGACTGGACAGGTAAACGGGTTTGGCGGGGTGGCGGTCTCCCGATGGGGTTTCAAACTGGATAGCAACGGTAAAGTGGTCAGCATGGAAGCGGTGTCGGCGTCAGCCCCGGGACAGACCGGCAATAGTCTTGGGGTCATCGCCTTCGCGGGAGCCAGCCTTCAGTCCAACACCTTCACTGCCGGTTCAGCGGGTTGGCGTGTGCAACCAAATGGGGACGCCGAGTTCAACAATATCTCGGCGCGCGGGGCGTTTACGGGTGGGGCGGGGAGCTATCTAGCCGTTATAGATGGCCAGACATTCTCTATTGGTGCTCCTGCCGGCAACCGCATATCCACAGCCGTGGTGCCGGGCGTATCAGATGCGCGCACGTTTGCCATCTCTAATACAAGCAACACCGCGGTGGCCATCATGCAGATGGTGTCTAATGCGGGAGAGTTCTACCTCGCTAACTCGGCTGGCACGGCTAACATTACAATGATTGGAAGTGCAGGTTCCATCAACTGCGACACCCTTGATGTAGATAGCACCTCCAATTTCGACGGAGACATGACCTTCCCCGGAACGCAGAAGATCAAGTTCACCAATGGTGGCAACACTGCGGTCTATATTAACGAAAGCAACGGTCTGCGCCTCTGGGGTGATGGCACCCACCCCGTCCAAATCAGCGGCTCGAATACCATGCTCCAATACGGCGTGTACACCAATACCCCCCTGACCATCGCTGGCTACATCGAGATCCTTGACGCCAACGGAACCACACGTAAGCTGGCCGTCGTAGCCTAATCCCCCTATGGACCGTCCTACCCTCGAAACCCTCCTCAAACGCTCACTCGAAGGCCACTCCTCCTTGGAGCACCTTGCGCGCGAAAAGCAGGCCTCTATTCAGCAGACCGAAGCCCAGCTTGCCGATCTCAAGGAGGGTCTCAGCCGCGTGCGTGGCGCACTCGAATACAGTGGTCTCACCCTCAAGAGTCTCAAGGGCGACCTAGAGCAGATTGATGCTCGCGACAAGGCGGCCAAGGCGGCGGCCGAGCAAGCCGAGAAGACGCGGCAGCCCGAGTAGGGGCTTACCAGCTCCCACCCCACGCGCCGGTTGTGTCCAACCTGACCAACGTAGCCCAGAAGGGGCTGATGAAGGTGTCGCTGGGGGTCTTAAGATACCCGCGCCACGAGGTGGACACGGTGTCACAACCGCCTAGCCCCACCCCGAAGGATTGGTCCACCAGTTGAAGATCGGTGAAGTAGAACCCGAACATGGTCGTAGAGCTGCATGGCTGCTTCACTATCACGTTGAGCTGTTGCCCGGTCACGGTACAGGCGAGCCGCCGCAAGGTGTCGGCCTGATAGCGGCCAACGATGGCCTCGGTCCTCAGATTGACCGGTATTGGCCAGATGACGGGGCGGTCGGGCGGGAAGACGAAGCCCAAGGGTTTCAGGGCGCCCCGATTGATGGTCAAACCTAGCTGGAACGATTGGAGGTAGCAGGCCTGCTGTCCCGTGAAGACAACCCCGAAGGGGCTGTTATCTGGGAAGGTCAGGAACATGTCTTGGGCACCAATGGCCGCCACGTTATCAAAGGCCGCGCCAGTCGTGCTGCGGTTATACTGGGAGGAGGTTCCGGGTAGCACAAAGCGGCCCGTCACCTGCGTCCCATCCTGATAGTTGACCGATGGCTTCGCAACCCCACTTGAGCCGGTCAGTACGAAGGCCGAGAGACAGTTCAGGGTACTATTGGCCCGCACAAGACCCCCGACCGAGGCCGATAGCTGGTACGACGTAAGGACACCTTGGGCGAAACCGAGAACCTCCCGCGGGGCCGCATAGGGCGCGCCGATCGCATCGACACCCGCGCTGTCCTCGACCGAGACGTACAGGTTCTTCTCCTGTTCCAGATCTATTATCAGTGTCCCTGTGGCGTTGAAGCGGGCTAGGCCGAGGAAGCGTTCGTTGAACCCGTTCGTGTGGAACCACTCAACGTTGACGTCAACAGAGGGTGGGGTGGCATAGTAGGATTCTATGCCCGCATCAAGGTAGACTTGGTCATCAAGAGGGTAGTTGATATCCCATGTGACCGCCTGTACGCGGCTAAGCTGCTGGAGAGAGCCGCTGACCGTTTCGTCAGCCGAGGCATCGCCCGACGAACAGAAGAGGGCCTTCCCCGGGTATTGGGGGCAAAGGGGGAGGGGCATGGATTAGTTGGACTGAGGAACGGTATAGTATCGACGATACCCGTTGTATTCCTTGCGACGCCCGCGAGAGACGTTGAGTAGAGGATAGTAGTCGAGGCCCTTCGCCACGGCCCAGTCTTTCAGTCCCTTCCAAGGTAGGCTAATCAGGCTACCGTCAGGGCAATAAAACCGGTAATAGTGACGATAGTGTTCTACGCGGGCAGGTAGGCACCATCCTTCCGCAATATCCTTGGTGCCCTCCAAAAGGTAGCGGAGGTAGGTAGAGTTCACCCCGTAACGGTTACAAAAGTGGGAACGTGCGTCCAGTCGGACGTAAGCCCTTCGTCCATCAATGTGCTCGATCGGCGTGTATCGAGCGATATCTTCGGGACGACTCCATCCGAGGCATTCATCTCTTCCCCCCTTCATCAGATCCTTAACGGCAGACGGCGCGAGATGGTTGCGACGACAGAAGGCATAAAGCCCATCCTTCGGGATCTCATGTAGTACACCAAAGGGATCGAGGATGGAGAGAGTCTCGGATGATGGGTCGCTTGTGCGCGTCCATCCTTGGAGCGAATCAATGTGTCCGTTTACGAGCGAACGTAGGGAATCGAGACTGAGCCCTTTGCGTTCGGCCAGCTCAGTGAGCCCTTGACCGGTCACTCGCTCACCGTTTGGGTCTAAAAGGTCGTACGCAACCCCGAACGATCTGTTGCGCGCGGCGCGCCATATCTCGCGATTGCGCGTCCATCCTTCACGAAGACGAGCCTTGCACTCTTCACTGGCTAGGACGCCTCGTTGTCGTTCCGATTGGCGGGCTCTCTGTTCATCGGTCCACTTACGACCCGTCTGATCCTTGGCGCACGGGTTGATGTTGAAGCCATAGGTGTGATCGTACGACTGGTAAAGGTCCATGTATTGCTGCTCCCACTGGATGCGTATGTCGAGAGGACACTCGTCTAGCACCCGACATTCAAAGGCGTCTGGACCATATTTGTCCCACGTTCTTTGAAGGTGGTGCGACGAGTGCTCTCTGTGTCGCAGATGACACAGGTGAACATTCATGCGCTTCCGGATATTCTTCGCGCTGCCGATATAGACCTTCCCGTTTGCGCGGCAGGCGATGAGATACACGCCGGACGTCCGAGGGAGGCGATCAACGCCATGCATGGCTAATATCTCCAATTATAGCCACCCAACGGTCCGGGATATCCTACTGGTGGAGGTGAGAGGTATTCGCAGTCTCGCGGTCCCGACTCATCGATCGAGTAGGCGTTCGCGAGATACAGCATGAACTCTTGGGCCTGCTTCGCCATCTCCCTGTACTCCTTGCCTATATTGATCGCGTTGCCGCGCGCGATCTTGGAGTCTCCCTCCGCCAAGCTGGTCCACGGTATGTCGGCCGGCACCAGTCCCATCATCGTTTGGGCCAGCTGATTGTACCAGTTGGTACGCACCATGCCCTCGATGATTGCTAGCTCACGATTGGTGAGATCTGGTGCGGCATCGAAGACGGCTCCGGTGCCGAGGTAGCCAGTGCCGCTGTAGCAGGCACCGATCAGGCTGTTCAGCCTTCCTAGTGTACTAGGTTGGACGGCGTAGCCCGAGATCGTGAGTGCAGAGAGGGTGGACGGTGATCCCAAATCTGTCCATATTCCCGTCGCCCAAGCCCCGAGTAAAGTATTAGAAGCCAAGACAAGGTCCTCCTAGGTAGTGGATACGGTCCGTTAGAGACCCGAGGGTGGTCATATCCCTGATATACACCGCCGCACCCCTCGGGCGGCCCGCGCCTCGGCCTACCCCTTGAACCACTCGCCCACCTTATGCAGCCGATCAACCGTGCGCTGATTGCGCGCCAATATGGCAGTTAGCCATCCGGCGAGCAGAGCGGGCGCGGCGAGGCCCACGTATAGGGCACGCTTCCAGAGGGTGGCGAACGGACGAGAGGTAGCTGTTACAACCGCCTCTAGGGTGGTAGCAAGGGGTAGCCAGACGACGAGGATAACGAGGGCGGTTGAGAGCATGGTGGGCTTAGGCTAGGTGTTTGAGCATCGACTTGCGCTGCTCCTCCTGCTTGGCCATCTGCTCAGGAGTGAAGCCCCGGTGCGGCGGCGCGGCTTGGGCCGCAACGCTTCCTTCGCGCCCGCGATGATAGCTCCACTCCAGCTCCAACCGACGCGTCAATTGGTCGCGGTCATCGATAGCCACAATGTGGGCCTCCTCGATGGCGTGCCGGTGTAGCTCGATGGTGCTAAGCTTGCGCAGGTAGGCTCCATAGGCCTCCAGAGTGGGGTAGGAACTGATTGCTCCCTTGGCTACGTTTGGGGTCCGGATCAGCTGGCGAACGCTTGTAACGGGGCCAGATGGGGGCGTGTAGCCTCCGTGCGTCTGGTGACCCGGGGGGTTTGCCGCGGGCGGGGCTTTGGGGGCGGAGGTATCCGAGATTTTACCGGTAGTAGTCTTGCGAGCCATATAGATCCTTGTGCTTGGGGGTGGGGGCCTTGAACCGCCCAGATAGCGGTAGGCGCACTGAGCGGAGGGGGTATACACCTAGGGGAGGGGTTAGGCGAGGGCGTCCACCTCAACCTCTTGTGGCTCAAGGGGTTGTGTGACGGACACGTGGAGTCCAAAGGCGGCAAGGATCTCGTCCGATGGGTGGCACCGTGCAACCGCCCGCCTGAAGCGCGGCGAGCACATGCCCCCTTCCACCTTCCCGATCAGATCCTTCAGCTTGTCCCACTTGCGCGTCAAACGAGGGATGTCTAGCGCCCAGAACAGCTTGGCGAGCCAGTAGACCTTGGCTCCTCCGATGCCGTAGTCGTAGATGTTGGACGACTCGTTGGGTTGCAGGGCAGCACCGTCTGAGTGGGGGACGTAGAGGTCGAACATAGCTTTGGTCCACTCCATCATCTCCTTGGTCCCCATAACGCAGATGGTGTAACGGCAGCCACGCGTCGGATCACTCTTGTCCTCGATGATCCAGCCGTCACCATCGATGAGACCAGAGAGGTAGGCCATGACGAGGCGCGGGTTGGTTAGAGGGGGAGGTAGGAGAGTGTGGGTTTTGCGCGGCGTGATGTTCCAGTTTCTGGCAAGAGCAGCACACAGTTCGGGGCATTGGATCTGGATGGTAGAGACGTAGAGCGTACCGTCGTATGGAGTCTCCTTACCGTACTTCTTGACAATCAGGTTGTATGGACGCACGTAGTCGTAGATACGCCCCGAGTATTGGACGGCCTTCACGATGGTCTCCAGATGAGAACGGTCCTTTGTGGATAGACCGAGGGTCAATCGTCCAATATTAGATATACAGCCATCGGCAGCAAGAAATCCAGCGATAGAGCAGTTAATCTCGTTGGGCACGTCGAAGAACGTGCGGTCATGGATTGGCAGCTTCTTCATCTTGACGCCGAGATATTTGGTGGCTCGTGACCGGATAGCATTGTACGTGCGGCCCGGAAGGAGGGGCATCACGTCTCGGGTGATGTCCTTGCCGTTGGCGAACTGCTGCTTGAGGATAGCGTCTTCGGTGGGGGTCCAAGGGATATTCATGGTATGGTTAGCGGGACAGATAACGTAGCTGTGGATGCCATGATGATAAGCAAAAGCCCGCAGTAGTGTCAACTGCGGGCCTTGAGGGGGTAGGGAGAGCTAGAGGAGGTCTAGTAGGCGACGGCGAATTTGCCTCTGCTTTCTACGGAAACGTAGCCTTCCCTAAATCCGCCGTACATTCCGACGCGTTGTGACCTCAAACTATACGTGTCATCCGCGACCAGCGTGAAGGTGTCACCCTTCTCGTCGGCCATCGTGAGACGCGCGAGGTCGAACATCTCTGTATTGAGACCCACGACAACCTGCTCAGTGGCTCCATTGAAGGCTGCGCCGGCTGTGCCGCCGAAGCCGGAACCATTGGTGGGGAGGAGGGTGGCACCCACAGCGGTATCGAAGACGCCGTTGAAGGAGGCTTGGCCGCCCGCCATCGTGGTGCCGACACCCATCTCGTACACCTTGTGGAGGACCTTGCCGAACAGGGTCGGGACGGAGCCGCCGCGGAAGATCTCTTCACGCACTGACTCAGGAGCACCGAGGGCAGACGCACCTTGCGTCGCAACAACCTGCCGCGTGTTCTGCGGCTGGTAGGCAATGGACCGGACTTGACCCATCCACTCCGGAGAGCCGAGGACGTCGGTAATCTCGCGCAGGTCGTTGACCGGGGTACCGCCGACCCACGAGGCCGTGGTGCGGTCGTAACCGATCTCCATGTTGTTCCAGTCGTCCAGCTGGAAGACGCCAGCCGTCGTGGAACGACACATCGGGATGTTGTTGGTCGCCGTGTTGGCGGAGTTACCGTCGATACGGGCACCGGCCAGCGAGTTGAACAGCACGAAGGCACCGTTGGTTTGCTGGATGAGGAGGATCTCCTGCATCAGGCGCGTGAGGGTGTTCGCGAGGTGATCAATGTCGCCCGCCGCGAGGTAGTTCTTGTTGAACGATACCGCGGAGTCGATGGGGTAGGTCTGGACGTACAGCTCGGTCGTGCCCTGCACGAAGTTGGTCTGCGTGCCGCCGGGCTGGCTCATCGACCACGACGTGAGGTAGTTGGCCGCACGAATGTCGAAGTAGTCGTCCAGCTTGATGGTGGCCGGAGCCCCCTTGCTGTAATTCAGCTTCTGGTACAGGTTGGCGACCGTGTTGGCCTGCTCGATCGCTTGCAGGATGGGTCGCGTCATGACCGCTGCCACCGCTTCGAGGGCGGCCATGGACTCGGTCTTGTTGTTGGAGCCCATGCGGCGGACGAGGTCGAGTTGCTCGGGGGTCTTGTCGAGCTGGACGCGGATGCTTCTCTTGCGGGGATTCATAGGGGGAGTGGTATACCGGGGGTTAGGGTGGATGGGTTACCGCGGGAGGTTAGAGGTCCAGCTTGAGCTGGGCGTAGCCGCCGAAGGCCGAGCCCGAGTAAGAGAGCCACTTGCCGACCACAGTGCGACCCGTGGCGAGGAAGGGGATGTTGCCGACCGGGTTCACGACGCCGAACTGGCCGGCGTTGCCGATGGTGGCCGCATAGCCCGGGTAGGGCGTGCCGTTGATGTTGGCCAGCTTGACCGTGAGGATACCCTTGGTGACGATCGGTACCGCGAAGCCGGTCTGGACGAAGCCGCGCTCAATCGTGTGCTCGTAGGGCTGGTTGACGAGCAGATTGCCGTTTTCATCAAGGGTCGCCGTGGTGTGCAGCGTGACGCCGATGACGTTGTCCACCGTGTCGGACGCCGTGGCGGCGCGAACCGCGCGGCTCAGGCCATAGCCGTAGTTGCCGACGTTGGTGAAGGCGACACCGTTCGGGGCGGTCGTACGATACGCGCCGACTGATGCAGACGGGTCCTGCGCGCCGGTCTGGATGGTGACCAGCATGCCGTTGAGACCAGTGCCATCAAGCTTGAACAGGCCGTTGATGACGAAGGACTCGTTGATCTGTCTGAAGGGGAGGAGGTTGCCGTCAGTGAGGAAGCTCATGATAGAGGGGCTTTAGAGGGGGTTGAGGTCGTATACACCAGATCTCGGTGTGTTTGTGCGAGGGGTGGTGGAATTAGCGCGTCTTCTTGACCGTCTTCGAGCGAGCTTCGAGGTCGGTGATCTTCTCGCCACCAATGGTGGTGTGCTTCGCGAGGATGGCGGCGTAACGGTCCTTGAGGCTCTGGGTCTCGGGGAGGGTAACGGTGTTGTGGACGGGGGCATCAATCACATTGGTGGCGGCGGAAGCCAGCGCGGTTTGCGCGGCGGCCTTGCACTTGTCGGTCTTGTCGTCCTCATCATCATCCTTCTTGGGCGGGACGGCGGCGGCAGTCTGCGCGGCCTTCAGGTAACCCTTGTACAGCCTCTTAGCGCGCGGCATCCACGCGGCGAAGGCGGCATCATCGGCCAACGCCTTGACCTCGGCCACGATATCGGCGCGGGTTTCGTCGTCAAAGGCGAAGACCTGCTCGATGGCTTCCATGCGGGTCTGGAAGGCTTGCTCAGCGGCGGCGATCTGCTGGGCGTTGATGAGAGCGTTGTACTGGGTGGTCAGGGTTTCGAGCCTCGCCTGTACCTCGGAGAGGGTGGTCTGGGCGGTCTGTTGGGCGGCTTCGGAGGCCTTGCGCGCGGCGACCTGCTCTTCGCTGGCCTTGGTGATGGCGTCCACGAAGGCGGCGACGTTGGCCATGACCTGAGGAATGTCTTCAACGGTCTTGACGGCGGCCACGGCTTGCTTGAGGGTATTGAGGTCCATGGATTGGGGGGTAGTAGATGGGCTGATGGTGATTGATACACCAGCGGAGGCGGTGTTTGTGAGCTGTGAAGCGAACTCGGCCATTGATTGTGCGCTTCGAGCAAGGGAGCTATCAACACGAGCAAAGGCGGCTACGACCTCATCGGTGGTAGAGACTGAGGCACCCGTATAGCCCGCATGTTGCCCCGCTTCGCGCTGAGCCTGAAGCTTGGCATCATTGGCCTGTCCAGCCGGCGCGTTGACCGGATACACGTCGGTCTTGCCGGGCGGGACATACTCGGGTGCGGCCACGCCGGGGGTCATGCTGGTGATAACGCAGCCGTCATACGAGCACTCGATATCAGTGCCCAACGTGGCGGCATCAATCACCTTTGCGGCCTTGATGACGCGGCCATCCGAGAGAGTGACGTCGATACCGGCGGGGAGACCTTTGTCGCCAGCCGCCGCTTGCAGCTCAGCCAGCTTGGTCTGCCAGCCGGCGGATAGCTTGAGGGTGCGAGTGGGGGTAGGAGATGATGCCATGGCAGAGCCGAGATCGCTTGGGTCTGCTGGGCTATACACCAGATCGGGAGAGGTTTGTGCGGCGGTCTCCGTGGACACTGGCGGGGTGTCGCTGGGCAGGGGTGGAACAGTGGGGATATCTAGCAGGATCTCTTCGCGCGAACCTTCGGCAGGGGACCACGTTATGCTGTTGAAGGTCAAGGTTTTACCCTCGAAGCGGGTATCGCCTATGTAGCTGGCTGCCACACCTTTGCGCACGTAGGCGATGGTCGCATGGGGGGGGAAGATGGGCCACGTGTCCTCGTGGTCGAGTGAAGCCTTCAGTAGTGCATTGACACGGCGGATGTCGTCGCCATGGACATCAACCTTGATCACCTCGTAGGGCTTGTCCTCACTGGAAAAGGCCGAGACCTTGCCCAAGGTGGCGGTGATGGGGCCACAACCCTTCAGCGCGCGCCGGACCGCCTCGGCATCGTTCCCCTTGATACCATACAGCGCGGTTACGTGGGGTTCATGCTCTCGACCGTAGTCATCCTCCTTCTCGTACAGATGGTCGTCCGGGATGGAGGCAGCGTACTGGAGGAAAAGTTCGGCATCAGCCGCCGCCAGCGTGCACTGGGTAGAGCTGTACGTATGGGTCCCTGCATCGGCTTCGGTCGCAGCCACCTCGGGCTCCGCCGTCACGATAGGCGTGATACCCTTGACCGCGGCCGCGGGCATACCCACAATCCCGCCACCCATGGGGATGATGGGCCACACGAGGACACGCCCGACCGTCTCACCCTTCCACTCACCCGGCCCCTTGTTGACCCTCAGCCTCTTGTCCCAAACCTTGTAGTCGGGCGCGGACGATTCGATGCGCCGCGTGACGGCGGTGAGGTTGATGACCCCCTTGGGAAGGGTGATGATGGCGTAGTCGTCAAATCCCACCTCGAAGGAGAGGCTCAAGTCATCCTTGGTGGGAGACCCGGGTATCGCGCTCTCAAGGATATACTGAACCAGCTCGCGGTCCACGACCTTCCAGAGGGCCACAATGATGGCTACATTGACGGGTTGGCCAGCGGCGCGAGCCTCGTCCTCTGTGATCAAGCGATCAGTGCCGTACTCGGACAACCCGGCCTTCACGATGAAGCCCACGACCGAACCTCGGTTGTGCTCAATATCGATCTGCTGCCACTCGAAGCCCTCGTACATCCGCAAGGTATCCTCAAGGGTGACTGCGTCACCATTGCGGTTCATCGTGCCCCCCACAAACAGATTGCCCGCTACGAACAGGAGGGTAGGGTGGGCGGCCGGGTCTATCTCGGGCGGCAGCAGACCCTTGAGCCGATCAATGGAGGCATATACCTCCCCCTCCACCTCGGGGGTTGGCTGATAGACGTGCGCGGCAAGCGTGAAACGGGTGGTATGGAGCGGAGGAGCCATAGGTCACCGCTGTATACACCCCGCCTAGATGACCGATCTCAGGAGCACCCCTGCCTGCCAGCTGCTGACAGGGGCGTCAGGGGAGTCAAAGGTCGTGCGTATCTCTAGCAGGTCCTTGGTGACCTCTTCGGGCAGATCTTTGGGGGCCTTGATGTAGGCCGGGATAGCCTTGAGCCAACGCTTGCCCAGCTCGCCACCGTCCTCGTTGAACACGATGGCCTGTGCAATACTGGCCGCGACGCCGCGCTCCTCGGGTCCAAAGGTATCCACCTTGACCTTGAGCTTGCGGGCCAACGCCTCCTCAACCGCCGCCTTGAGGCCGCCCATGCAGACCACATTCTCGGCAATCTTGTCGATGGAGAAGCGGAAGCGTCCGTCGCGCTCGTCGGCCATCGCCTCGTCCAATCCGCCGCGCACCTTCTGTTGGCCAATGGGGGTGGCAACACGCCGCGTAGCAGGGGTCCCGCCGCTGCCAGCCGGCCGCCCCTTGGCCGCCGAACCGCCGCCCGCTCCTTCCGCCTTTTCAGGGGCCAACGGTTGATACAGCTTGCGTGAACGCTCGTCCTTGTAAGCCTCCTGATGCTTGAGGCTCTCTTCCTTGGTGGGCAACATGCCAGTGCGCAACGCATCATTCAGCTCCTCATCGGTGAGCAGACCAAGCTGAGCCATCTGGACGTAGAGGCGCGCCATCAGTGCCTCATCCTGCATCTGGATCTCCTCAAACTCGATCTCGGGCACATTTCGGAAGGACATAGCCTCGCACACCTTCTTGACCTCGGGAATGAGAAAGTTTTCCATGAAGGCGCGCCGCCCCTCCTTCAGACTCTCGATGAAGATCTTAACCTTGATGGTGGCGTTGGCGAACTTCTCCTCGCCGAAGAACATGTACTGGAGGCCCTCCTTGATATCCTTGTCCACCTGCTGGTACTTGTCACTACCCAAGAGCCCCTTCATGTCCGGAATCACCCACTCCAATTTGGTGGTATAATTGGACACCAACACGCGACCAATGGTTTGGTTGCGGAAGTACGACTGGAGGTCCTCGATGTGGCTCTTGGGTGGCACCTTGTTCCACTGGTCGGCCGGGCGGCCGGTAGTGACCAGCAGGATGACCCGCTCGATGGTCGAGGCCAGTGCCATATCCACGCGCCTCAATTCCAGCTTATACTCGATGTCGTTGAGGACTGGGAAGGCCATGGGGATGGCCAGCGGCTCGTAGTCCATCTTGTCGTAGAAGACGGTGAACAGACGCTTCGCGTCCAATGGGACGTAGAGGTAAGGGTAGGTGCCCGGCGTCTGGATCTGCTTCTGGACGTAGTCGGGGAGGCTCTGGAGGACCTGAACGTCCTCCTCGGTCTGGGGGTTACGTAACCTCTGGATTTCGTAGGTAGACATCATGCGGACCCAACCGTAGGGGGCCGTTGGCCCCAATTGTAGGTAGACCTGCATGGGGTTCAAGATGATGTAGCGGATGGGTACCGTTGCACTAACGCCGCTGGCTCCATAGGCGCGCTTCAGCATGTTCATGCCATCCTCGCTTATCTTGCCCGAAAACTTGTACAGGAACACGTTGCCCGAGCGGTAGTATTCGAGGAAGTATTGCATCATGAGGGCGTTGAGCCCTATGGAATCGAACCATGTCTCGATAAAGGTCTTGACTCGCGTGTTGGTGGTCTTGACGTGGATGGGGCTAACTGAAAAGTCGCGGAGCAGTTTTATAGCGTTCCTGAGCAGCGAGAAGTTGTAGAAGCAGGTGTAGCACAACGAGATAACCTCCGACACGCCGTAGTAGTTGCCGTCCACCATACTATAGGGGACAATGCCGCCTCGGATATTGGGGAATTGGCTACCTAGTACCCCCGTGGGGGCAGACATATCACGGTAGGCCGGGGCCGGGCCACCGCCGCACGCCGCACGCGCACTATAGTGGGGCTGGTCATCGAAGCCACCAACCGTGTCCCAGTGTTCAGCCTGCTCGATGGCGGGTGCACTAACGATAGGGGCAGGGGCCGCGGGAGCTGGCCGCCTACGTCCCTCCCAATAGACCGTGTTGATCTTGCGATAGGGGCGGGGACTGGAGGGATTACGCGGCATTTTAGAAGTGAATCAATCTACAATACACCAGATTTGGGCTAGATGAGCGAGGGGGCGAACAGGTCGTCGGCCTCCTCAACAGGAGCATCATGGCTGGCGATCAAGATTTTTAAGCCCCACGCAGCCAGCCACAGTGCACTATAGCTATCCCTACGTATCCGATTGACATTCTTGCGGTTACGTGTCATGTGGTGAGGTAGATCGTAGGTTAGGTGACCTAGTGGACTAGAAG
>Ga0082335_1002139_pt1 | contig 38004 bp, 32 predicted proteins | sample Subgrocontami58m_FD_72375 | JGI IMG/M metagenome (GOLD analysis project Ga0082335, IMG submission 72375) | Subsurface groundwater microbial communities from S. Glens Falls, New York, USA - GMW37 contaminated, 5.8 m (SPADES assembly) (version 2) ...
TGATCTGTTCCTTTGTGAATATTCTTTTGCTCATATGATAGTAGTTTAACAGAATCAAAAAGCGGACACTTTCGTGTCCACTTTTTGGGGTACAGATCAGTACCTCTCGGTTTTTTGGTTGTTTTTTAAGTTTATGATTCTTCGACCCCGATTTCACGAATAATGTTGGCAAGAGTGAAGAACTCATCCATATGGTGATGCCATGATAACATTTCTGTTAAAGAGTTTTTTATAAGCTCCCAATCTTTTTTGGAAATGGGAGGAGGGATAACCTCTCCTTCCCGCCATAATTTTTTTAAAGCGTAGAAGGCATCCACTTTATAAATAGGTGAAGAGTTGCTTTCTATAACTTCCCGCATGATGTTCTTTATTTTCTCTATCTCTTCTTCTCCTATCAATTCACGTGTTTTTTGTGGATCGATTTCCATCATTCTTGCCAGAGCCATTCTAAAGGCATGGGAGCGAGGATGACAAAATGTTTTTAAGTCTTTGATTAATTGCCGCCAACAATTTTCATCCATGGGTATAAGTTTTTCAAACTCTTTGGTTCCAACTAATTTTTTTAAACTTTCGGCAAAGTGCAAGAAGCAGAAGTAATTACGGTGATCTTTGTAGAGGTTGATTCTTTCAACAATTTTCTCGATAGGATATTGGTCAAGTTTTACTTCTATATCAAAACGTTTTTGGTCAAAATTCTTTGCCTCTAAAATCAGAGTAAGAGTATGAGGTTCACCATGTCCATCATCATGTGATTCAATTTCATCCGAGATTTTTCTCCAATATGGGTCAACAATATTTTGCAGTTCTTGCTCGACTGCCGATGGTTGACGCTCTGCCTCTGGTTCGGCCGGTTTGGACGAAACTTCCAAAAGAGGTTCGCCGAATAGTCGGTGCAGATCTTGAGCAATGGCGTCTGCGCGTTTAAAATCCCCTGCATTCACGGCTTGTGTAAACGCTTCGGCTGCTGCTTCTTCGATAAGACGCTCTTCTTCCTCGGTTTCCGCCGGAGTCCAGAGTTCAGGGTACCCCATGGCGCGTTCCCCAAGTCTAAACTTTACTTTTTTTCGATGCGCTTCAAGTTGCGCTTCGGGAGGCATATAGCCACCTTCGGGATTTGACATAGAGAGGTTGATCAATAAATTATTTCCTTCTCATGATATGTCTCTTCCCCCCCCCTTCTCACAAGCAAGGTATGTGGATAGATTTGCAAGAACAAAAAACCACCGAAAAAATTTCGATGGATTTTTATTCTGGCTGTGCCAAGCCGAAGTCTTGATGAAGGATGGTGCGCCGTGGGGGATTTGAACCCTCGACCAAGTGGTTAAGAGCCACCTGCTCTACCAGGCTGAGCTAACGGCGCGTAAGAGGTGAGGAAATTATGACGAAACGATTGACCTGTGTCAAGAATTTCGCTACGCTATCGCAACAAGCAGGAGTAGCTCAATTGGATAGAGCGCCAGTCTTCGGAACTGGAGGTTAGGGGTTCAATCCCTCTCTCCTGCACCACCCTTCGCCCTTCGATAAACTCAGGGCTTCGGGTGGCAGGCCATCCACAACTATTCAAAATAGAGTAAAGGGTTGGTAGTGCCACGTGAGAGGAGCGAAGGGTGTCCTTCCAAAGTCCCGCCATCGGCGGGACGAAGGAGGACTCTGAAACTGTTAGTCCTTCGGAGCTTTGGGTGGCAGGCCCCATCCTATTATTCCAAAAAACCACCGTGGCCCGGTGGTTTTTGCTTCCTAGATTGCCAATTATTTGTTACTCTTATTGCCGTATGCGTTATTCCACATCATTTGCAAAGACAAATAAAAATACTCCAAGTGATGGAGATTCGGCCAATGCGCGTTTTTTGGTGCAAGCCGGATTTATCAATCAACTCATGGCTGGAGTGTATACATATTTGCCGCTTGGGCTGCGAGTTTTAGATCGCGTGAAAAAAATCGTGCGCGAAGAAATGCAGGCGATCGGCGGGCAGGAAATTTTGATGCCGGCTCTTACACCAAAAGAAATTTGGGAAACGACCGGACGATGGGATGGCATTGATGTTTTGTTTAAGCTCGAAGGCGCGGGAGGAAAAGAATATGCGCTTGGTTCCACACACGAGGAAGTGGTGACACCTTTGGTGCAGCAATATGTAAAGTCATATAAAGATTTGCCTGTCGCTGTGTATCAAATTCAAGATAAGTTTCGCAATGAGCCGCGTGCCAAGTCCGGACTTTTGCGAGGCCGCGAGTTTTCCATGAAGGATTTATACAGCTTTCATCTAACCGAAGAGGACATGTGGGCCTATTATGAAAAATCCAAGCAAGCGTATTTGAATGTGTTTCATCGCTGCGGAATCGATGCGATTATCACCGAGGCTTCAGGCGGAGTTTTTTCCAAGTACAGTCATGAGTTTCAAACACCCACCGAAAGTGGAGAAGATGTGATCTATGTTTGTGACAAATGTCAGTATGCGCAAAATCGTGAGATCAGCGAGTATAAAGATGGAGATGCTTGTTCCAAATGTGATGGGGGAGTGATGCGGGAAACCAAAACGATTGAGGTTGGAAATATCTTTCCGCTTATGGAAAAGTTTTCCGAGCCGTTTGGGTTTACCGTTGCAGGAGAAGATGGAAAGCCCGTGCCTGTCATCATGGGTTGCTATGGGATCGGTCCTTCACGCGTCATGGGAACCGTGGTGGAGATTCATCATGATGAACGTGGAATGTGTTGGCCAAAATCGATTGCTCCTTTTTTGGTGCATCTCGTAAGCTTGGGGTCTAAGGATGACGAAAAGCGTGAAGAGATTTTGGAAAAGGCCAGCGGGTTATATGAAGAATTGCAAAAGGCCGGTGTGGAAGTGTTGTGGGACGATCGAGCCGAGGTGACAGCCGGGGAAAAATTTGCAGATGCGGATTTGATCGGAATTCCTCTACGGCTTGTGATGTCTGAAAAGACCTTGGCTGAAGGGTCAGTGGAATGGAAGAGGAGGGAAGAGAAAGAGGCTCACCTAGTTTCCTTGCAAGATATTATTGAGCAGGTAGAAGTTTTTGCAAAAGAATAAGAGAAAAAAACCGTGGAAAATCCGCGGTTTTTTGTTTAGAACGATTGACCAAAAGATTCGATTGTGGTTTTCTATAGATGTATGACATGGCATAACGACAAGCAAATGTTCACCCGCCCACAAGACATTTCTGATGTCGGTGGTTTGGTTTTGGATATTTCCTCTGTCGCCTTTATGTCGTGTCAGCGTTGCGTGTAATCGCATCTTCTTTCATAAAAAATAGGCCGCCTGGGGAATGATCCCCGGGCGGTTTTGTTTATCCCCCGAAGCTCGGCAAAGCCGAGCGAAGGGGGATTCTCTTACCTCACAGAGGTTCCTATGTCTATCACCAAAACCTACTATCTCTTCGTTCTTTCCAAGGACTTTGGACTGGCGTTTACCTTCGCCTCCTTTGTCCCTTATCTTCTTTGGCTCGGACTTTCCTACAGTGAGGTCGCCTTCGTGAACATGGTGTTTGCAGGGGTGGTCTTTTTGGGAGAGCTTCCCACAGGCATGTTTGCTGACAGCAAAAGTCGTGTCTGGTCTTTGCGCGCAGGTGTGTGGTTGTGGATCATTGGATCCATTTTCTATGCATGCGCGCGAGGCGTCTGGACCGCAGCTCTTGCTGATGGCATTTTTGCCGTGGGCAATGCGTTTCTTTCCGGTGCCAGACAAGCATGGATCACGGACGCTCTTAAAAAACACGGAAGAGAAAAAGAACTACGACATGTTTTTGGCACCACGGCCATGTTAGGCGGCCTTGCCTGTGTGATCGGTGGATCTCTTGGTGTTTTCCTTTCCTCCGTACATATGCGTTTGATCTGGCCGCCTCTGATCGCCGGATGTTTGGTGAGCCTCTACATCGCCTACTATCACATGAAGGATGATGGGGAACCACAAGAGCGGATTAGCCAGTGGCAAGCCTTGAAATGCAGCGTGAATCTTCTGCGTCAAAGCCACGCGCTTTCCTGGATTTTGATCATCTTGGTGGTGACCGGAGGATTCATGACATTCAACCATTATTGGTCGCCATTGTCAGAATCTATCTGGGGTCGTGAGGCACTTACCTGGGTCTGGCCGCTTTTATACGGAAGTACGGCTTTGGCTGGGTATCTTGTGCGTAGACATGAACATTTGGAACGCTATGGAAGTACGTGGATTGTCACCACACTTTTTCTTTCTGGTGTGAGTCTTGTTCTTGTGCGTTTCCTCCCTCTTCCATTTTGGATCATGAGCATGATGATGATGCACGAACTGACTCGCGGAATTCTCGGGCCGCTGATTGATACCTATGTTCAAAAACGAGTGGAAAGTTCTTATCGAGCCACGTTCGGATCCCTTCAATCCTTTATCGCGCATTTTGGATTCACCTTGGCGCCAGCTTTTGTCTGGTTGAGCTTGGACGGGGAACCCAATACCCCTGACACGATCACATGGCTCTGGTTTATTGCTGGTGGATTCATTGTCATCGTCGCGATGATTTTGTGGGTGTTCCGTCCGCAAAAGGAAAGATCAATCCCCGAAGAAACATAACGAACCGTCAGGATTATCCCTGGCGGTTTTTTCGTTTTGTAGAAACCAAAAACAGAGCCTTGCGGCCCTGTTGGCTAGACATGATAAGAAACCAGAAGACTTTTTCTTTTCTTATATCTTTCAAAAGCGAGATCAATAAGACGATCTGCCAATTCTTTTCCGGACACACCACTTGCTTCCCATAATTTGGGATACATACTTATGGCGGTAAATCCCGGGATGGTGTTGATTTCGTTGACAACGACTCGCCCATTTTTCTTTACAAAAAAATCCACTCGAGCCAATCCTTCACACTCCAATATTTCAAAAACCCGTAGGGCTAACATCTGAACTTTCTTTTTCAAAGCAGAAGATAGATGAGCAGGAATATTCAACGAGGCTCCACGTGCATCCAGGTATTTTGCTTCGTAAGAATAAAAGTCATGATGCGTTATCACCTCTCCTGGAACAGAAGCTATTGGTTTCCCTCCTCCCAAAACAGAACATTCGATTTCTTGACCTTCCACAAACTCTTCCAGAACAACTTTTGTGTCATAACGATAAGCATCTAAAAGAGAGGTTTTATATTCTTTCTGATTTTTTATTTTGTGAATTCCCACCGAAGAACCGGTATGGGAAGGTTTGAGAAAAAACGGAACCCCTAATAGAGATTTCACTTTTTGGAAAGATATTATTTTTTTGTTTCTACAAACCAAATACTTTGTAACCGAAATTTTAGCTTCGTGTAATAATCGTTTTGTCACTTCTTTATCCATACCTAAAGAAGATCCCAGTACACCTGCACCGACATAGGGAATGTTTGCAAGTTCCAAAAGCCCCTGCACAGTTCCGTCTTCTCCAAAAGATCCATGGAGCACAGGGAAAATAACATCTACATTTGATCCGTTCTTTCCGTCCAGAAATTTTATGCGTCCATCAAAACCTGGAGGGAACATTATTTTTTTATCACCGATTTTTTCGACAAAAACTTTTTGTGTAAGTGCGGAAGGTTTGGTGAGATACCACACTCCTTTTTTATCAATACCCACAAGAACAGGGGAATACTTTTTCTTGTCCAATGCATGAAAAATAAAATGTGCTGATTGGATGGAAACTTCATGCTCGGTTGATCGGCCTCCAAATAAAATAGCGACGCGTGTTTTCATAGTATCTTTAGCTTATCGGTTGCTGAATGGAATGTCGAAGTACTCATGAACCAAAAACAGAGCCTTGCGACCCTGTCTTTTTGTTTATACTTGTCGTTTTCCTTTGAGAGCATCCTTGAGGGCTTTGCCGGATTTGAACTTTGGGACGGTGACCGAAGGTATTTGAATACGTTCGGTAGGTTTTTGAGGATTGACTCCAGTACGGCCTGCGCGAAGGCGGGCACTGAAGGTTCCAAATCCTGCCATGGTGACTTCCTCGCCTGCCACCAGGGCGCGAATCACAAGTGTTTCAAAGGCATCTAAGAAATCTTCGGCAGATTTCTTCGGGATTCCTATATGCTCGGCCAGGCGAGCAGCTAACTCAGCTTTGTTCATATGTCTCTAATTTTAGCGTAAAAAGACTATTTTAGCAAGAGGTTAGCGCGCGTATTCAATCGCTCGTGTTTCACGAATGACCGTAACCTTTACTTCTCCCGGATAACTTAATTCAGCTTCAATCTTTATAGCAATATCCTTGGCAAGTTTTTGTGCAGTTAAATCATCAATATTCTCTGGCTGTACAAAGACGCGCACTTCACGTCCTGCTTGGATCGCATAAGCCTTTGCCACACCTTCAAACGTCGCGGCTGTTTTTTCCAATTCTTCCATGCGCTGAATAAACTGTTCCAAAGATTGTTTGCGTGCTCCTGGACGGGCACCGCTAATAGCATCAGCGGCTTTGATAATGGCCCCTTCCACGGTTTTTGGATGATCTTCATGATGGGCGATGGATTGATAACAAATCTCTTCAGGGAATCCGAATTTTTTCATGATATTGTAACCAATCTCCGGATGAGCCCCTTGCATATCATGATCCACAGCCTTTCCAATATCATGGAAGAGTCCACCTTTTTTGCAAACAAACACATCGGCTCCAAGCTCTACAGCTATTAAACCGGAAAGGAGTCCAACCTCGATTGAATGTTGCAGCGCATTTTGACCATAACTTGTGCGATACTTCATGCGACCCAAAATAGAAATGAGTTTTGGATCAATGGAAGAAACGGGGATACCTAATTGATAAAGTGCATCTTCTCCGGCCTTGCGCAAATCTTGAGCCAAGGCTTTCTTTGCTTCATCCACTGCCTCCTCAATACGCGCAGGGTGAATGCGACCATCAGCGATGAGTGCATCAAGCGCACGTTTGGCTACTTGTCGGCGAATGGGGGAGAACCCGCTAATGGTAATCATTTCTGGCGTATCATCCACAATGATTTCGGTTCCGGTCAAAAGCTCGATGGCTTTGATATTGCGGCCTTCCTTGCCAATGATGCGCCCCTTCATCTCATCGGAAGGAAGCTCCACTGCCAAGGTGGTTGTTTCCACACATTGTGAGGCTGCATAACGCGTCACAGCCAAAGAAATCACATTGCGTGATTTGCGCTCGATTTCCTCTTCGGTTTGTTGATCGAGTTTGTGTAAACGATTAAGAAGCGCTTCTTGGCTTTGTGCTTCCACTTCTTTAAGTAAACGCTCCAAGGCTTCTTCTTTGGAAAGGGAAGCGATGGCCTGCAGTTTTTGCACCTGTTCTTCTTTGATGGCGACAATCTGCATCTTCGTTTCTTCCAAAAGTTTTGTTTGTTCCTCAAGTTTGGTTTTCTTTTCCTCCACATCCAACAGTTTTTGGTCAAACAAGGTCTCACGTTTTTCCAAGCGTCGTTGCTGCTCTTGAATATCACGACGTCGTTGCTGTTCATCTTTTTTGGCTTCCTCGATGATTTGAATTGCCTTGTTTTTTGCATCGAGCAAAACCTCTTGGCGCTTATTTTTGATCTCAAGCACCAGCTCTTGCTGTTTTTGTTTAGCTTCAGTCAAGAGTTTTTCCGCACGTTCCTCGGCGTTATCCACTGTTTTGCGTGCGACATAACGTCGGAAAAAATAGCCAGCAATACTTCCAATAAGGAGGGCGCCAAATCCTTCGATAAAGAGGACAATGAATGTAGGGATCATAAAAGCTTCTCATGAGAGAAGCATTGGGAGATCCAAATTGAGTCGTATGACTAAAAGAGGCGCAAGAGAATTGCGCATGCCAGAATCTGCTTTTTAGTTTTTTTACTCAAACGATTCATGAAAGTTTATCGGAAAGATTCAGGATCTTCATGAAGAAGGATGCTCCGTCTGCTTCTTTCTAAATCAAGAATTACATTATTACTTTATCAAAAAACTTCCTTTCTGGCAAGGGAGTATGGCTAAGATTCGCGGTTTTCTGGGAGTTTTGTCAGCATTTCATTGATAGGGATGAGATGAGCTGCGACGTCTTCCAGAGTAATGTTTTCAAAAGGGGTGGCTTTAGAGACATAAAAAGGGCCGATTTCTGTGCGTCGAAGGGTTTGAACATATCCACCAGTTTTTAAGATTTTTCCAAGGTCTCTGGCAATAGAGCGGATATAGGTGCCAGAAGAACAATGAATGGAAAGGGAAAGGAGCGAGGTTCCATTGTTTGCTTGTGAAAGAGGGGAGGTTTGGGTGATAGTATAAACTTTCACAACGCGGGGTTTGACTAGGAGATTTTTTCCTCGAAGAGCCGCTTGGTACATTTTAACCCCTTCTTGCTTTACCGCAGAGAATTGGGGAGGGACTTGATCAATCGTCCCTTGGAATTTTTGAAGAGCCTCTTGAATAACATCTTGCGTCAATGGAGAGGGAGGGAGGCAGAGAGTGGGTTCCTTGGTGGAGTCATCGGTTGGAGTCGTGGCCCCTAAAACAAAGGTTACCTCATAGGTTTTCGGAAATTGAAGAAAAGCCGCCAGATGTTTTGTTGCAGGTCTTCCTACCCCCACAATCAAAAGACCAGTGGCAAAGGGGTCAAGCGTTCCCGCATGTCCTACACGTTGAATACCCGTGAGTTTACGAATGGTATGTGTGACTCGGTGCGAACTCACCCAGACAGGTTTATCGATAAGTATGAATCCTTCCATATAGGGGTATTGTGGCATGAATAGAACAAGAAAAGCTAGGGTTTTCTTTGACTCCCAAGCATTTTTTCGCTACACTTCGAGCTACTTATATTTCTTACCTTCTCTGTCATCCTGAACTTGATTCAGGATCCCATCCATTTATTTCACTATGAACATTACTGAATTAGCACGTCGTTTACGAGTCAACCCCGAAGAGATTCGACAAAAATTACCAGAGTTAGGGTTAAGCATTGGACGACGTGCGCTCAAGATTGATAATCGTCAGGCTCAACGCATTATGGAAGCTTGGTCTGAAATGCGTCGTCGTGAGCGTTTGGCTCAAAAAGTAGAGCTGCAAAAAACTTCTCAACTCAAGCGGTATCATGAGGATGGAGAAGAGCAAGTTGTTATTTTTTTACCCACGGTGATTACAGTGCGTGATCTTGCCTCTCGTCTCAATCTTCCTGTTCCTCGACTCATGCAAGAGCTCATGAAAAACGGTATTCTCGCCTCTCTCAATGAGCGCATTGATTTTAATACGGCTTCCATTATTGCCGAGGATATTGGGTTCAAAGTCCAGCTTGAAGAAAAGGGCAAAGAGGAAGATGACACCCAATCTGTAGATCGTGTGCGCGCAGCCGTGGAAGGAGAAAAAGCCGAAGCTCTTCAAATTCGCCCACCCGTGATTGTCGTTATGGGACATGTGGATCATGGAAAAACAAAATTGTTGGATGCGATCCGTAACACGCATGTCATGGAAACCGAGGCCGGAGGCATCACTCAACATATCGGAGCCTATCAAGTGGTGCGTAAAGAACAGCCCATGACCTTTATTGACACTCCTGGACATGAAGCATTTACCGTGATGCGTTCTCGTGGTGCCAAGGTGGCGGACATGGCGATTTTGGTTGTTGCCGCTGATGATGGAGTGCAACTTCAAACTAAGGAAGCTATCAATATCATTAAATCAGCAGGTCTTCCGTTTTTGGTTGCGATTAACAAAATTGATCGCGAGGGGGCCAATATTGAGCGTGTTAAAGGACAATTAGCAGAATTGCAAATCACTTCAGAGGATTGGGGAGGCAAGACGGTGATGGTTCCCATTTCTGCAAAACAAGGACTGCATATTGATGATCTCCTTGATATGATTCTTCTTGTGTATGACATGGAAAAGGAAAAGATCAAGTCAAATCCCAATCGTCGAGCGATTGGAACGGTCATCGAATCCCATGTGGACACAGGTGCAGGCCCGGTGGCAACTGTTCTCGTGCAAAGCGGCACGCTTCATGTGGGAGAGACCTTGGGAGTGCGCGATATTTTGTACGGCCGCGTGCGTGCCATGTTGGATTGGAAAGGGGAGCAGATCAAAGAAGCCCCTCCTTCTACTCCAGTGCAGATTATCGGATGGAAGTTGTCTCCGGCCGTGGGAGATATTATGGAAGTGCCGCAAGACGCCACCGCACTCAAAAAGATCAAATCAACGGATAGTTCTCATAAGGCTACTGAAGAAATGGCAAGTCTTAAAAAAGTTTCCACAGAAAACACAGATGAAACCGGAAAGAAATACCTCAACCTTTTGATTCGTACTGATATGCTTGGATCTTTAGAAGCGATTTTGGGAATGTTAGATCGTTTGGAACACGAGGATGTAGGAGTTAAAGTGGTGCAAAGAGGACTTGGGAATATCACCGAAGCAGATATTGCCAGCGCTGAAGCAGATCATTCTTTGGTGATGGGCTTTAACGTGGTGCCCACTCCTACAGCCGAGGAAATGGCGCGCGATAAAGGTGTGGAGATCGTTCAATTCCAGATCATTTACAAATTATTTGAAGATGTTCTTGACCGTTTACAAAAGTTGCTTCCATCCGAAACCACGATTACCGAAATTGGCAAGTTGGAAGTTTTAGCAAACTTCCGTCGCATGGATCGCGGATGGATTGTTGGAGGTCGTGTCAAAGATGGGAAAATTATTCCAAAAGCAAAGGTGCGCTTATCGCGTGAGGGGGTGTATGTGGGGGAAGGGGAAGTGGAGACCTTGCAGATTGGGCGATCTGAAATCAAAGAAGCAAGACAAGGCCAAGAATGCGGTATGAATTATGTGGGTAAGGTAAAACCTGAAATTGGAGACGTGATGGAAATGTATACGGAAGAAAAGAAGGCGAAAAAGCTAGAGATTCGCGGAGTTTCCAAACGATAGATCTACGTTTATAATAAACAAGGCGTGAGGGCAGGACATGAAAAGAATGTCACCTCGCGCCTTGTTGCTTTCTTTATTCCTTATCCATTTTTTATGGCGGTTTTATATCTTACACAAGAAACTTTTGATTCAGAGGTTTTACAGGCGAGGAAGCTTGTACTTGTTGATTTTTGGGCACCTTGGTGCGGACCATGCCAAATGATGAGTCCGGTTGTGGATGCGCTTGGAGAGGAAATGAGCGAGGTTGTGATTGGGAAAATAAACGTGGATGAAGAGCCAGAACTTGCTCAACAATTTAATGTGCTTTCAATTCCAACCTTCATGATTTTTAAGGGAGGACAAGTGGTGGATCAATTTTCTGGCGCCATGTCCAAAGAAGCATTAAAACAACGCCTTGAAAAACATTTTTAGATATGGACATACGAAAGGTTATTATTTTGGGATCTGGTCCGGCCGGATATACAGCAGCGTTATATACAGCGCGTGCCGGATTAAAACCTTTGGTGTTTGTTGGTCCTCAACGAGGTGGACAACTGATGTGGACAACCGAAGTAGAAAATTTTCCTGGATTTCCCGAAGGGGTCATGGGGCCCGAGCTTATGGATCGCATGAGGAAACAAGCAGAGCGTTTCGGAGCCGAGATCGTGGACAAACAAGTCACATCTGTGAACCTTTCTTCCCATCCGTTTGAAGTAAAAGTGGATGGCGAGACTTATCCGTCACAAACGTTGATTATTGCCACAGGAGCCTCTGCCCGATGGTTGGGCGTTCCCGGAGAAGAGCAGCATAAAGGTAAAGGTGTTTCTGCTTGCGCAACCTGTGATGGATTTTTCTTTCGCGGAAAAGAAGTGGTAGTGGTGGGGGGAGGGGATGCGGCGCTTGAAGAGGCGACGTTTCTCACCAAGTTTGCAACGCATGTGACTGTTCTTGTGCGAAGCAACGCATTGCGAGCCTCAAAGCCTCTTCAACAACGTGCATTAGGAAACGATAAAATTTCTTTTTTGTACCATACCCAGGTGGAAGAAGTTTTAGGAGATGGGGTGAAGGTGATCGGAGTAAAAATCAAAAATAGTCAGACACAGGAAACAAGTGAACTTTCTACCAGCGGATTGTTTGTCTCAATCGGTCATCAGCCCAATACAGGAATGTTTGAAGGCCAACTGGAACTCACCAAAGGATTTATCGTGCGAAAGCCAGATTCTTCCCACACATCAGTAAAAGGAGTATTTGCCGCCGGGGATGTGGCGGATTGGAATTATCAGCAAGCCATTACAGCTGCAGGACTTGGGTGCATGGCTGCGATGGATTGCGAAGAATACTTAGCCTCCCAAGAGTAAAAAGAAAAACCGGTCCATCGTCATGCGGCCGGTTTTTTGATTACAGACGGAGTCGTCCTCGTTCATGTCTTTCTTGCTCGATGGGCATTTCGGAAGTCGGTTGAGAAATGATTTCCCGATCAATCTCTCCTCTGACCTCATATTGTTCACGGAGTTGTCTTCTTGCCTCGACCACATATTCTTTTACATCCTCTTCCACAAACTCCTCATACCAACCAGATTCGGCGATAACTCTTTGCAATTCCTCGTAAGGAATACTCCAGTAGTCGTGAAAAAAAGAAAGAGCTGTAGAGTGTTCACCTATCACAAACGTAGCCCACCCTTCGGCAGTTTCCATTTTGACCAGATTTTCCTCAAAAGATACTTGACCGGTTTCACCCGTGGCCTCCACATTACATAACATCACATCAAGCATAGAGTATTGACGCATCACGAATTCTTTTACAGCTCCGGATAAAAAGAATTCCAATTCTTCCGCGGTTGTGGAAAGCAAATAAGAAAAATCGCGTTCTTCCACAATCAATTTTTGTAAAACATCATCTTGGGGCATGAAGTAAAAACTTTCTTGTGCAACAAAAGCGTCGGTTGCTGTAGAGTGTCCACCTTCTTTATGTGCCGCTTCATGAAGCTCTATTCCATAGGTGGCTTTGTTTTTGCCATCATATTCAACAACAAGGGAAACATGCGCTTCATTAAATGCGATGAGATCTTTTCCCGTGCTTCGATAAAAAGCAGCGGCAGAATAGTTTGGATCATTGAAAAGATAAACTTGTTCTTCTTCAAGCACAATGTCTCTTAAATTTTTCGATGCATCATGGAGATCTTCGGAAAAGGCATGGACACCTCCTACCCCATCCACCCCAAAGACCAAATCTTCATTGGCGACCATAGCCATTTCCTCGAGCACAGGATAAATAAATTCATCCCCTTGTCTTACGAGTTCTTTTGCAAAGGCTAATTTTTCTCCTTGGGCTTGAGTTAAATCTTGACGGCATCCTTGACCGATCAAGGAAGCAACAGCGCCGCAGACTAAAGTACTTCGGAAACCAGGAGGTTGTTGGGAATGCATAGATTTTATTTTTTTGTCTCCGCTTCTTTCATAAACGCGTAGACTTTTTTATGGTTTTTTTCTAGATCCACGTCGGGAAGATACTGTGTAAGGATTTTTTGTTTTCTATATCCTAAACCTTCTTGATCCATATCCTTCCGGATGAGGAGGGGGCGCTTCGGAGGTTGGTTTAAGAAGAGTCTCCATGTTTATTTCCCCTCGCGTCTCCTCATATGGCATACCAAGTTCTTTTCTTGCCTCGGCGGTATATTCTTTCACATCTTTTTCCACGAACTCTTCATACCAACCAGACTCTGCAATCACTCTTTGTAATTCTTCAGTAGGAATGCCCCAGTAGTTATAAAAAAATGGGAATGTGAACTCATCTATAACCAAAGAAGCCCACCCTTCCGCCGTCTCCATTTTTACCAACTCTTCTTCGAAATTTTCTCGACCACTCTCACCCATAGCGTTGGCATTTTCTACTTCCTCTTCAAGCGTAGCATATTGACGCTCCACAAATTTTTTCACATCTGAAGATAAAAAGTATTCCAATGCTTCCGCGGTTGTGGAAAGTAAATAAGGAAAATCACGTTCTTCCACAATAAGTTTTTGCAGAATGTCATCAACGGGCATAGTAGAAAAATTTTCCTGTGCGACAAATGCATTAGTTGTCGCAGAATGTGTTTCTTCCTCTTTGTGAGAAGATTCATGAAGTTCTATCCCATAGGTGACTTTTCTTTTTCCATCGTTTTTATCTACAAGAAGAGAGAGGCGCGCTTCATTGATAGCAATAAGATCTTTTCCCCTACTTCGATAAAAAGAGTCGCTTGAATAATGGGGATCATTAAAAAGATAGACCTGTTCTTCCTCCAGAATGACTTTTTTCAAATTTTTTGATGCCGCAGAGAGACCTTCGGAAAATGTACCTACACCACCCCTTCCATTTACACCAAAGACCAAGTCTTCATTGGCGACCATGGCCATTTCTTCCAATACGGGATAGATAAATTCATCCCCTTGTCTTACGAGTTCTTTTGCATAGGCTAATTTTTCTCCTTGGGCTTGAGTTAAATCTGGACGGCATCCTTGACCGATCAAGGAAGCAATAGCGCCGCAGACTAAAGTACTTCGGAAATCAGGGGGTTGTTGAAAGCTCATAGATTTTATTTTCTTGTCTCCGCTTCTTTCATAAACGCGTAGACTTTTTTGCGGATTTTTTCCAGATCCACGTCGGGAAGATACTGCGCAAATATTTTTTGAAAAGCCTCAAAACGTTCTGGTTCGTTTCTTTGGAGTTCACGTGGGAAAAGACAGAATAGCCGGAAGTTATCGGCAAAATCTTCTTCAAGACCCTGCACAATTCCTTGCTTGAAGTAGGTGTCATTCACATAGTCTTGCATCAGTTGATCGGAAGTAGCTACGGCTTTGAGAAATTGACGGCGAATATCTTGATCGGTTGGAGAAATGCCGGCGATGAGTGCATGCCCAAGTTCGTGAAACCATGTCTGTAGGATGCTATGAATATCTGTATGTTCGTTCATGAGAAAAAACATGGTGCGATTTTCTCGCTCAAATTTGCCTACGATATCTTTTTGCACAGCTTGTCTGTGTTCTTTGATTTTTTTCGGTTTCCGAAATCCTACCAAAGAGATAAGACTGACTGCTTTTTGTAGGGAAGGCGGAAGGAGATCATAGAGAACAGCTGCTCCTCTAGGCCCAAAGAGCCGTTCGACTTGTTCTGACGAAACCTGATCACTAACCATGACCTCAATGCCTCCGTTTCCTAACCATTGTTGTTCAAGCACGCGCGCTTTTGCTACAAATTCCCGTTCAAGCGTTGCATAAGCCGCAATATGTTTGATTTGGGGAAGAGTATTTTCTTGGAGAAAAAACCAAGTGACTTCTTTCGGTGTTTGTGCGAGGAAATTTGCCTCTGGAATGAGGGGATTCATTTGCGGGCCTAAAACCCAACTGGCCGCTTCGACCGCATCAGTTTTTGGAGCTTCTTTTTGAAGCGCTTGTACATCAGACACAAAAAGTTTCCACCGACGATACACTTCGCCAGGTTGCTTTCTTTCCAATGCTTCCAATTCCGTGATTGTCTCTGCGAGAGTTCCTTGGTAGGAAATATCATCAAATAATTCCGCCAACCTTGCCCCATAGGGGGGAAGGCCAGCTTCTAACATTTGCTGACTCAAGATACCGCCGGGGATAAGATGTTGACGGTGTCGATTGATAAAAGACAAAACAGAATCCACAGGACGTTCTTGTTCTCGTATTTCGTGATGAATATCTTGAAACCGTTTTTCAATAGGATCTTCTGTTTGTGTGTGAATATGTTCAGGGCTTGTTTCGGTCATAGGATGTTTTTCTTATTCTAGCACAGCATTTTCTCTCTGCGGGTTTTTTCTTATGTGCATAACAATCGGTTGAACCTCGATGGGAACGGGCGTATTCTACGATTAACTTTTCCTTTTATGAATGAATTTTTTCGACCAACTTCGGAATCTGCTCCTCGTCTTGAGGAAGATGAATCGTCCACCCTCGGCAACCACCCCTCACCCCTCCTTGGAAAGGAGGGGGAGCAGTTTGTTCCTCCCCCTTTCCAAGGGGGAGATAGAGGGGGTTGCCGAAGCTTACTTTTCCTCCGCGAAGCCATTCTCGCTTCCTCTTCGAGTGTCCGTGATTCTCTCCCCGAGCAACACCGTGTGCATTTTGAAACTCTGCGACAGGAGATCATTGATTTTGCACAAGCTCACAACATCCCGAGAGAATCACTCTCCAAACCCGATGCTCTCCGTGAGGCAGCCAAGAAACTCTCCACTCCTGACCTTCAACGATTTGCAATTCTTCTCGAACGGTTTGAGTATCTGCTTGTCCATCATGAACTTAAGAAAGAAGACTACACCGAAGCTCTTGAGTATGTAGAAACGCATTATCACCTCAAAGAACAATATGACTCCCAGTTTGCTCTCCTCGAACAAGTGGGCATTCTCAAAGATGATGCAATCACAGGCATAGATGGACAGGAATATCCTATCCCCACGCTCGAACAGATCGCTCTCCGTCTTTTTGAACGTCACGAGACTCTCAAGACCAAACATGACCAAGGCTTTACCAAACTCCTCCTTGTTCCCTTTGGTATGAGCCTTGATGCTCTTCAGGAAACCCTTAAACAATTCCTCCTTAAGTACAAAGAGTCTCACCCCACCTTTGATCTTGATATCAATGAACCTCTTTATACTTGGTCAAACTATCAAGGAGCAGACATAGGAGATTCTCCAAAGCTTGTCTATCACCCACAGTCTTTTACAAAGGAGGGTCATAGGGGAAAGACAAAGATGGAGGTACTTCAAACAAACTACAAATTACCCACACTCACACCAACGCCCACACTCACACCCACACAGACTTCCTCCCCAGGTTGGACTGTTCACCTTCTCCAACCCTCTGACCCATCAAACATAGATTCCCCCGGCTTTGCTCTCATTCCCAAAGAAGACCAAAGCACACCCCAAGGAGGCCTCACTCCTCGTCCTCCTCTTGAAGCAAACAAAACCGCTCATGAATATCTTTCTATTCTTCAAAAAGCTCAAGATGACCCATGCTCTCCTTACTCCCATGAATCTGGCATGACTCCTGAAGACTGGATCATAGCTTTCATGATTCACCTTTCTGAAACAGGAAAACCTTTGGATAATTGGCAAAACAACACAGAAAGTATCTCTTACCTTACAGGAGCTTTTTTCCCTTCCTCCGTCAATGTGCTGGTTGTGTTTTGGAACCGTGACCGTCGTCTGGCCAACCTCAACAGGGGCGATCCCCGTAGTCAGAGCGGGAACCGTGGCGCGCGGTTCTCGGTGATGGTTTAACCCTTGACCTTTAACTCGCTCATTCCGCGCAGCTTGCTGCGCAGAGATTCATTTCTATGCCCAATCCTTTTGAGAACGCGCTTTCACAATTACGTCGTGCCAAGGCGGTTCAAGATTTTTCCGAAGATTTTCTTACGCGTTTTTCCACACCTGACCGCGAAATTCATATTTCTATTCCTGTACAAATGGATGACGGGTCTCTCAAAATCTTTGAAGGCTATCGGGTGCAACATAATAATGCTCGCGGGCCTTACAAAGGTGGCATTCGTTATCACCAAGATACGGATATTGCCGAGGTAAAAGCGCTCGCGCTTTGGATGGCGCTGAAGTGTGCGGTTGCCAATATTCCCATGGGGGGTGGCAAAGGGGGAGTGACGGTCAATCCAAAAAATTTATCTGATCGAGAGCTTGAGGCCTTGTCGCGCGGATGGATTCAAAAACTCGCGGATGTGATTGGTCCCAAAAAAGACGTTCCCGCACCTGATGTGAATACGAATCCAAAAATCATGGCATGGATGGTGGATGAATATGGAAAGATTACGGGGGACACTTCTGGGGCTGTGATCACAGGAAAGCCTATTGAGCATGGAGGATCTGAAGGCCGCGGAACAGCCACGGCCCAAGGTGGATTTTATGTGTTTGAGGCGTTACGGGAAAAATTGGGTTTGCCCGAAGTATGTCGTGTGAGTGTGCAAGGGTGCGGCAATGCCGGACAAATCGCGGCGCGTCTTTGGGGGCAAGCAGGTCACAAGATTGTCGCGATTTCCGATTCACGCGGCGCGCTTATGAATCAAGAAGGTCTTGATGTGGAGGCTGTGATCGCTCATAAAGAAACGACAGGATCTTTGAGTGGTTTTGCAGGAGCTAAAGAAATCACCAATGAAGAATTGTTAGCTGTGTCCTGTGATGTTTTGATTCCGGCTGCACTGGAAAATCAAATCCGTGGAGATAATGCCGATCGTGTGGGAGCCAAGGTGGTGTTTGAACTAGCTAATGGTCCCACGACTCCGGAAGCAGATGACATTTTGTTTGCAAAAGGGATTCCGGTTGTACCTGACATTTTGGCAAATGCAGGCGGGGTGACGGTTTCCACATTTGAGTGGGAGCAGAATCTTAAACACGAACATTGGACCGAGGAGGAAGTGTTTATCAAACTCAAAGAGATTATGGAGCGAGAGGCTTTGGGGATTTATGAAAAGTCCCAAGCGCTTCACACCGATTTGCGCCGCGCCGCTTTCAGTATTGCTCTTGAACGGATCGCAAAAGCTATGGGAATGTAAGAAATATACCGATCAGAGAAGTCTGGTCGGTTTTTGTTTTGGGAAATCACAACCAATTTTCTTAAAGGGGCTTCCCGCCCCTTAAACCCAGGCCCAGCTTTCTTTGAAAGGCAAAGAAAGCTGGGAGAAAGAAACCTTTTCCGCCCGCCTGCGCTCGCCAGGCCACCTTTGTCACCGCAAGCCTTGGCTGCGGAACGTCGCTTGCCTCCTGCGGCTGACAGAAAAAAGATAACGGTCAGCCTTGGAGGCTTCGTTCGAACCATCCTCGCCACAACAAGCTAAGCTTGTTGACGGCTTGCTTGTGCCAAGGTGGCTCTGGCGTGCTCGGAGGGCGGCGGAAATATCATCGCGTGTCACATCATGATGTTATGGTGTCAGGTCGGACTACGGACTTTTTTGCAGATGGTTTTTTACAAAGGGATTTCCCACTCCTTAAACCTCGGCGAGATGGAAAATATTGTTTTGAAAAGTCGCGGGTTTTGTTTTCGCTTCACTTGCTTCAAACACATTCTTCCCTTACACTCTCGCTTATCGCTCTTTTCACATGCAGGAGTTTTCGTGGCTGAAGCAGCATCTCTTTCCTCGCAGACGCTCCCCGCAGATTTTTTTTCTGGTCCTGGATGGGCTACCTTTTCTCTCACAGGAGAACGACACATCAAAAAAGATCTTCCCAATCAAGACAGTGTTCTTCTGGTGCCCTCTTTTTTGGGGGAGAGTGGTCGCACCCTTTTTGCCCTTTGTGATGGGCATGGGAGAGATGGACATCTTTGTGCACAACGATTGTTGGATCATCTGCCCACGAACCTGCCAGAACTCGCTTACGCACAAGATCCTTCCAAGGCTCTGAAAGAATTTTGTCGAGTGCAAGATCGCTATCTTGAGGATCGTTTGTTTCATGGAGGTACAACCCTTGTTATAGCAGACGTTTCTCCGCAAAGGATTCTTATTGCTCATGTGGGAGACAGTCGTGCCACTATGGTTACCTCTCATCATCGCATGGCTGATCTGACGGTAGACCATCATGTAAGCCTTATTCCTCCACAAGAGCTTGAAGCGTTGCAAAGGCGTGGAGGCATGGTGGTGGCGATCGGTAAAAAACGAACCCCTTTTCTTTGCGCAGTCGAAGAAGATCCCATTTACATCGATATCCATACTCTTACGACATATCGCAGTATTGGTGATTATCATTTTGGTCGCGGTCCTTCTTCCACCCCTGACGTCCAACTATTTTCTTGGGACCAATTATCCCAAGGCACGCATCTTCTATTGTGGAGCGATGGAGCTTGTGGTGCGATAAGCGAGACAGCGTTTTCCTCATCCGTTATTCGTCGCATCTTTCATCCTTCGAGCATTGAGGAGATTTCCTTACGCCTACGCGAGGAGATTGTCCGCGCCGAACCCTTTGATGATGCCACAGCCATGGTCGTAGATCTCTCATCCTTTCGTCCGCCTTCTTAGGCACACGTCACGCAAAGCGTACCTCCCATGGTACGTTTTTTTTGTTCAAAACTTTTTTGATCCGCCTCTCGGTCCGTGTTACCATCATGTGCGTATGTATCATCATCAAGAGATCGAAGTGAAATGGCAAAAACGTTGGGAGGAAGCTGGGCTTTTTCATGCAAAAGACCAAAGCGACTTGCCAAAGTTTTATGCCCTCATTGAGTTTCCTTATCCTTCTGGCGTCGGGTTGCATATCGGTCATACGCGCAGTTACACAGCCCTTGATGTAATTGCTCGTAAGCGCCGTATGGAGGGATACAATGTTCTCTATCCGATCGGGTGGGATGCGTTTGGACTTCCGACGGAAAACTATGCGATTAAGACTGGATGCAAACCCCAAGATTTGACCAGAGAGAGCATTGCTACTTTTAAGCGTCAGTTACAGATGTTGGGATTTGGTTTTGATTGGTCGCGGGAAATCAATACCACTGACCCTGCTTATTACAAATGGACCCAGTGGATGTTTCTCCAATTTTACAAAGCAGGCTTGGCGTACAAAGCAAAGATGGAAATTAACTGGTGTCCTTCTTGCAAAATTGGTTTAGCAAATGAGGAAGTGGTGAATGGGTGTTGTGAACGTTGTGATGGAAAAGTGGAGAAGCGTGAGAAAGAACAATGGATGATTGCGATCACCAAATACGCTGATCGCTTGCTTGCGGATTTGGAAAACGTGAATTATTTACCCAAGATAAAAAAGCAGCAGGAACATTGGATCGGGCGCAGTGAGGGAGCGGAAGTGATGTTTCAAGTGGATGGACGCGAAGAAAAAATCACGGTGTTTACCACACGTCCAGACACATTGTTTGGAGCAACTTATATGGTGTTGGCACCCGAGCATCCGCTTGTATCTGTGATCACTTTGAAAGATCAGAAGTCTGTGGTTTTGGAATACATGAGCGCGGCAAAACAAAAGACCAATTTTGAGCGAGGAGATGGAGAAAAAGAAAAGATCGGTGTGTTTACAGGTGCCTATGCCATCAATCCAGTCAATCAAGAAAAGATTCCCATTTGGGTCGCGGATTACGTGATGATGGGCTATGGCACAGGAGCGATCATGGCTGTGCCTGCTCATGATGATCGTGATTTTGCATTTGCAAAAAAGTACAAGCTTCCGATTAGGGAAGTCGTGCGATCAGAGCATTCAGACGCACAAGAATGTTGGTGCGGAGATGGCGTGGCCGTGAATTCCGGATTTCTCGATGGCCTTCCAACTTCTGAGGCAACAAAAAAAGTTATTGCCTGGCTTGTCGAAAAACAACTTGGCAAAGCTTCAGTGCAATATAAACTCCGCGACTGGGTGTTTTCACGCCAGCGCTATTGGGGCGAGCCGATCCCGCTTGTGCATTGCGACAAATGTGGATGGGTTCCTTTGCCCGAAAATGAACTCCCTCTGATTCTTCCTGACGTGGAAAAGTATGAGCCGACGGACACAGGGGAGTCTCCGTTAGCGAGTATGGAAGATTGGGTGAATACGGTTTGTCCCACTTGTGGCGCTCCTGCAAAACGTGAGACCGACACCATGCCAAACTGGGCAGGATCGAGCTGGTATTTTTTGCGCTATACGGATCCTCACAATGATCAAACATTTGCCGATTCTGCCAAGCTCAAGTATTGGATGCCCGTGGACCTCTATGATGGGGGAATGGAACATACCACTCTTCATCTTCTCTACTCTCGTTTTTGGAATAAGTTTTTGTTTGATCAAGGTTTTGTGCCTGTGAGCGAACCTTATATTCGTCGTCATAGTCATGGACTTATCTTAGCCGAGGATGGGCATAAGATGAGTAAGTCCAAAGGCAATGTGGTGAATCCAGATGAGATTGTGGTGGAATACGGAGCGGACGCTCTGCGCATGTACATTTTGTTTATGGGGCCGTTTGAAGAACCCGTGCCATGGAACAAAAACGGTATTGTGGGCGTGCGAAGATTTTTGGAAAAGATGGATCGGTATGTACAAGATTGGAGAGAGAATCCACACGCGCGTCAAAATTTAGGAAAGGTTGTTGAACCTTATCTCAAACGCATACAGGAAGATATTGAGAGCTTCCGTTTCAACACCGCGGTTGCCGCATTCATGGAATTATTAAATCGTCTTTTGGAAAAAAATAGCGAAGGGCGGATTGTATTTGTGGACGAGGAACAGCTTCAAAAAATTCTCCGTATGCTCTGTCCATTTGCTCCTCATCTTGCCAATGAACTTTGGGAGCGTTTGGGGTACAAAGGATTTGTGGAAGAGCAAGCATGGCCGAAGATCGACGAAGCTCTGCTTGTACAAGACATGATCGAGATAGCTGTGCAGGTGAATGGAAAGGTGCGGGCTTCAATCACGCTTTCTCCAAGTGCAAATGAAGAAGAGGCAAAAGCAATCGCACTTACGGAGATTAATGTGCAAAAACATCTTGACGGAAAAGATGTCAAAAAGATTATTTATATTCCAGGAAAGATTCTCAATATCGTTGTGGGATAAATCGTTCAAAGGAGGGTAATGCAAGGTGTATGAAAATCATCATGATTGGTACAGGCTATGTGGGACTGACAACCGGACTTGCCTATGCCAAACTCGGCCATCATGTGGCCTGTGTGGATCAAGACGCGAACAAGATCGCGTGTTTGGATTTGGGAGAAACACCTTTTTACGAGCCAGGACTTCCCGAGCTTTTGGAAGACATGCAGGCGCAGGGGAGAGTGATGTTTACGACTGATTTATCTGCCGTGATCGGGGGCGCTGAAGTCATCATGATTGCGGTGGGAACTCCGGCCACTTCAAATGGCGAGGCAGATCTCTCCGCGGTCTATCATGTGGCAGAAGGAATCGGGAAACTTTTAGATCATGAGGCAGTGATCGTAGTGAAGAGCACGGTTCCGGTTGGAACCAATCGCCGTGTGCTCGTGATCGTCAAAGAGGCGTTAACAAAAGCCGGACACACAGATCTTGCTGGTTTGATCGCCATTGCTTCGGTGCCGGAATTTTTGCGCGAGGGAAGTGCGATCAATGATTTTCTTTCTCCAGATCGGATTGTGATTGGATCAGAGGACGATACGACTCGTACGATCGTCGATCGTCTTCACATGGGCATCAATGCCCCTCGTGTCTTTACAACACTTGAAAGCGCCGAGCTCATCAAGTATGCAGCTAATGCCTTTTTAGCCACCAAGATTTCTTTTATCAATGAGATGGCACAACTTGCCGAACGCACCGGGGCAAACGTGATGGAGATCGCGCGAGGAATTGGTCTTGATCGTCGCATTGGTCCACATTTTCTTCAGGCAGGAATCGGATACGGAGGCTCTTGTTTTCCCAAAGATGTTTCTGCTCTCTATCAACTCTCCGGCGCCAATGGATATCATTTCAAATTATTATCTTCCGTGATTGAAGTGAATAATCGTCAGCGGGATTTATTTTTTCATAAAATGGAATCTGTCATGGGAGATTTGCGTGGGCGAAAAATGGCGGTGTGGGGATTGGCGTTTAAAAATAATACCGATGATGTGCGTGAGTCTGCCGCAGTAGATATCATTGAGCGTTTGATTGGTCACGGAGTCGAGGTTGTCGCCTATGATCCGCAAGCTATGGAAAGCGCACGCAAAGTTTTACCATCCGTGGTGCAATATGCTCCGACCGCTCTGGATGCTGCACAAGGAGCTGAAGCGATTTTGGTCTTGACCGAGTGGCCCGCTTTTCGCCAAGTGAGTTTTTCCACCTTGCTCGATTGTATGATTGAGCCGAGAATTTTTGACGGGCGCAATCTTTTTGCGGATCTTCATTTGTCACAAAAAGGATTTGAGTATTATGGCATGGGGATAGGGAAGTAGGGGATATGAGGAAAGTGGCTTGGCGCCAAGGTCACAGAGCGCTGCAACAACTCATTGATTCTCCTTCCCAATCCTTTTTTGTTTTGGCAATCGCGTGGTGTACAGGAATTGCTCTTGCCCCTCTCATGATCTGGGCTCCGCCATGCTGGTTTTTTCTTTTCGCACTCACTGGGTTTGGAATTGGGTTATTGTTTCCAAGTCGCCTCTTACGTTTTCTCGTGCTGGCGATTTTTTTATTTTGCGCTGGATGGTTTTGGTATGGGCAATCTCTTCTTCCTGCCTCTTTGGCGACTGTGGCCGATCGCGCGGGAGAAACACTAAGCGTGGAAGGGAGAGTGGATACCCAGGTAGATCGTCGTATAGACAAACAATTAGTGAACCTTCAGGATCTTCGAGTTGGAGAAGATCAGGTCGAAGGCCGTTTATTGGTTTCCTTTCCTTTGTATCCGGAAGTTTCTTTTGGTGATCGTCTTGCTTTTGCTTGCACCATTCAAAAACCTGAACCGTTTGGCGGGTTTGCGTATGATCGCTATCTCGAAAGCCAAGGAGTGCAAGCTGTTTGTTATGATCCGCAGTATGTGGTTGTGCAGTCCATTTCTCACCCAGGACTGCGTTCATCACTTTTTTCTCTCAAAGATTTTTTGAGTGATCGCATGGCAAAACTTTGGCCCGCGCCTTATGGAGCTTTTTTGGAAGGTTTAATTTTTGGAGGAAGCTCCGCGCTCCCTGGCGGCCTGCGTGATGATTTTTCCTCCTCCGGGCTTGCGCATATTCTTGCTGCTTCCGGTTTTAACGTTTCTTTATTCACTTCAGTTCTTCTTTCCTGGCTTTTGCAAACCTCACTTCCACGTAAGCGATCACTCCTCTTGGTTGGCTTTTTTCTTTTTGCCTATGTCATCATGGCCGGTGCCACGGCTGCGGTGGTACGCGCTGCGCTTATGGCTAGTCTTCTCCTTTGGGGAGCATGGGTGGGGCGTCGCGCGTTTCTTCCAAACATAGTGATGGGAGCGCTTGCGCTCATGCTTTTTTGGAATCCGCTTTGGCTTTGGGCTGATGTGGGATTTCAACTTTCGTTTGTTGCGATCATTGCGTTGCTTGTTTTGGCGCCAAGATGGAAAGAATATTTTGTGTTTATTCCGGATCGCTTTGGGATTCGCACGGCCTTTGTTTCCAGTCTTGCTGCGACGTTTTTAACGGCCCCGATTTTGCTTTGGCATTTCGGTTCCCTATCTTTGATCGCCCCTATTGCCAATCTTTTTGTCCTTCCGTTTATCCCTTTTCTTATCGCGTGCGCTTTAGCGGCTCTTGTCGTCAGCATTTTTTATCTCCCTTTTGGAATTATTTTTGCTCTTCCTTCCTGGGGGCTTTCTAAAATTGTTCTTCATGTGATTGTTTGGTTTGGATCTTTGCCCGTACTTGCTCTTCCTTTAGGATTTGCAAGAACAAGCGCTGTTCTCTTGGGAGGATTTTGGATTTTTTTGATGATTCATTTTTGTCGTAGAAAAAAGATATGAGCCTACGAACCTCTCGAGGACAACAGAAGAAATTTTTATACAACAATGTTTTTTTTCGACAAATTATTTTTCTTTGTCTCATTATTTTGTTGGGTGCTTGGGTGTTTTGGAGTGAGACTTCTTCCCCTCAAGGTTCTTTACAGGTTTGGTTTTTTGATGTGGGGCAAGGAGACGCCATGCTCATCAAGACACCTCATGGCCATCAGGTTCTTATTGATGGAGGACCGGATCAAACCATTCTTTCCAAATTGGGAGAGACCTTGCTTCCTTGGGATCGAACGATTGATCGCATGATTGCCACACATAATGACGCTGATCATGTGACCGGACTTCGTGCGGTTGCAGATGTGTACGCGATTGAACAGATGATGACAACCGAGGATATGGATTGGATAGAGGGTGAAACGTTGTTGCGACAAGGAGATCAATTTATTTTTGATGAAGTGATGTTTGAAGTTCTTTGGCCTACGCAAAAAGCTCTAAGTGATCGGTCTTTGTCAGATAATGAGCAATCTCTTGTCTTGAGAGTGACATATAAAGAAACATCTTTGCTTCTCATGGGGGATTTGGAAACACAAGAGGAAGTTCAAGGGGAGTGGGTGGATGTGGATGTTCTTAAGGTGGCTCATCACGGGAGCGCTTCCTCTTCTTCACTTGATTTTTTACAAACAGTACAAGCGGAGACGGCGGTCATTTCTTGTGGAAGAGAAAATTCTTACGGTCATCCTCATCCAGTTATTCTTGATCGTCTTGCACAAGTTGGTGCTCAAGTTCTGCGCACCGATCAGGATGGAGACATTTTATTATTGGCAGATGAAGAAGAACCGGAAGTTTTTTTTTCTCCCTTGCCGTTTTAAGATAGCCTATCCATTGTTTTTGCCTTACAATAAGGGCATCTATGTTTCCTTTCCGTTCATCTCCAGAATCATCTGCCACCCCTGCGGAGGCAGGGGTCCATCGCACTTCGGAAATCTTAAACGAAGCCATCCTTGCTTCCTCTTCGAGTATCCGCGATTCTCTCCCCAAAGAACATCACGTACATTTTGAAACTCTCCGACAAGAGATTATTGATTTTGCGCAGGCTCACGGGATCCCCAGAGACACACTTTCCAAACCCGATGCTCTCCGCGAGGCTGCCAAGAAACTTTCCATTCCGGATCTCAAACGACTCGCTACCCTTCTCGAACGCTTTGAGTATCTGCTTGTCCACAAAGAACCTCGCGAAGGAGTCTCCGAAGCCCTTGAACATGCTGAACGTCTTTATCACCTCAAAGAGCAATACACTTCTCAAGTCGAGTTTCTTGAGGAAGTAGGGATTCTTGAAAACAGAGCAATCATAGGTATAGATGGCAAAATTTACTCTGTCCCCACTCTCGAACAAATCGCCTCCCGTCTCTTTGAACGTCGCGAGACTCTCAAAACAAAACACAACCAAGGCTTTACTAAACTCCTTCTCGTTCCCTTTGGTATGAGTCTTGATGTTCTCATAGAAACCCTCAAGCAATTCCTCCTTAAACATAAAAAAGATAACCCCTCTTTTGATCTTGATACCAATGATCCTTTCTATACATGGTCAGAGTATCAAGGAGCAGACATGGGAGATTCTCCTAAGCTTGTCTATCATCCACAGTCTTTTACAGAAGAGTGGCATGGAGGGAAGACGAAGATGGAGATACTAAAAACCAATTACAAATTACCCAAACTCACACCCACACAGACTTCCTCCCCAGGTTGGACCATTCATCTTCTCCAACCATCGGATCCTTCCGATTCAGATTCCCTTGGCTTTGCTCCCATTCCCCCACAAGGCCAAGGAGGAACACCTCAAGGAGACCTCACTCCTCGTCCTCCTCTTGAAGCAGGTCAATCTCCCATTGAATATCTTTCCCTCCTTCAAGTATCTAAAGACAATGAAGATTCCCCTTACTCCCAAGAATCCGGTATGACTCCTGAAGACTGGATCATAGCTTTCATGATTCACCTTTCTGAAACAGGAAAACCTTTGGATAATTGGAAAAACAACACAGAAAGTTACAGTTATCTTACAGGAGCTTTTTTTCGTTCCTCCGTCAGCGTGCCGGGTGCGTTTTGGGGCCGTAGCAATCGTCATGCCATCCTCCGCGTGGACGATCCCCGTGGTCAGGTTGGGGAATTTGGCGTGCGGTTCTCGGTGATCGTTTAATCCTTGATATTATGTCTCTTTCTCGACCAACAGTTTTCACAAAAAGTGAAAACTGTCCCTCCGAAGTCCCGCCAACGGCGGGACGAAGGGGGACTCTGTCTTCTGAACCTCCTTTATCTGCTACTCTCCACGAAGCCATCCTTGCTTCCTCTTCGAGTATCCGCGATTCTCTCCCCAAAGAACATCACGTACATTTTGAAACTCTCCGACAAGAGATTATTGATTTTGCGCAGGCTCACGGGATCCCCAGAGACACACTTTCCAAACCCGATGCTCTCCGTGAAGCGGCCAGCAAACTCTCCATTCCAGATCTCCAACAACTCGCCACCCTCCTCGAACGCTTTGAGCATCTCATTGTCAAAAAGGAACCTTGGAAGAATGAAGAAACTCTTGAGTATGCCGAGGAGCATTATCACCTCAAAGAGCAATATGATTCACAAGTCAAACTTCTTGAGGAAGTGGGTATTCTCAAAGAAGGAGCCATCACTGGTATAGATGGTCATGAATATTCCGTTCCAACTCTCGAGCAAATCGCATCTCGTCTCTTTGAACGCCGTAAGGAGCTTGAAACAAAACATGACCAAGGCTTTACCAAACTCCTTCTTGTTCCCTTTGGTATGAGCCTCGACTCCCTTGCCGAAACCCTCAAACAATTCCTCATCAAGTATAAAGAGTCACACTCCTCTTTTGATCTTGATATCAATGAACCTCTTTGGACAGGGGACGGATATGAAGGGGCAGACATAGGTGATTCCCCTAAGCTTGTCTATTATCCACAGTCTTTTACAAAAGAGGGGCATGGAGGAAAGACAAAGAGGGAGATGCTCGAGGGACAAGAGACCCCGGGTCAAGCCCGGGGTGACGATGGTCGGACGGGTGACAATGGATGGAGAGGTTGGACAATTCATCTTCTCCAACCCTCAAACCCAGAATTACAAGACACTGAAACTCCCACGGGCTTTGCTCCTATTCCTCGTGAAGGCCAAGGAACACCCCAAGGAGACAAGAACCCCCGTCCTCCTCTTGAATCAAACAAATCCCCCATGGAATATCTTTCTCTCCTCCAATCCTCTCAAGAAGACATAGACTCCCCTTATCATGATGAAACAGGCCTTACTCCTGAAGATTGGATCATGGCTTTTATGACTCATCTCACAGAAACAGGAAAACCCCTTGATGATGTATGGAATCCCACAGAGACTGAAAGTTATTGTGATCTCACAGGAGTTTTTTTCCCTTCCTCCGTCTATGTGCCTTACGCGTTTTGGGTCCATGAAGATTATCAGGCTATTCTCTTCTACAAGGACGATCCTCGTAGTCAGGTTGGGTTCATTGGTGCGCGGTTCTCGGTGGTGGTTTAAAATTATTATTTTTTTACTCGTTTATCAATTTTTCTATGTCTCAACACGCTATCGAGTTTATTCATGCCCATGAGATTTTGGATTCTCGCGGTAACCCGACCGTGCAAGCCACGGTGCTTCTCAAGGACGGCACCACAGGAGTGGCCAGTGTGCCAAGTGGAGCGTCAACCGGTATTCACGAGGCGCTCGAGCTTCGTGATGGAGATGCTTCCCGTTATGGTGGCAAGGGAGTCCTCAAAGCGATTCGCAATATCCAAACGATCATCAGCAAAGAATTGATTGGCATGCGCGTAACCGAACAGCGAAAGATTGATAACACGATGATTCTCCTCGATGGGACCGAGAATAAAAGCCGTTTGGGTGCCAATGCAATTTTAGCTGTGTCCTTGGCCTGTGCGCATGCCGGAGCCAAAGCGAAAAAATTGCCGCTCTATGCCTACCTTCGTTTTGTGTATGATTTTCCTTTCAAGTCTTACAAAATGCCTTTGGCAACCATGAATGTGTTAAACGGTGGCGCACATGCGGGTTGGGCACTCGATTTTCAAGAGTTCATGATTGTGCCGCAACAGAGACGATTCAAGGAACGTGTGCGTTGTGGAGCTGAAGTGTTTCATGTGCTTGGTAAAGAGCTTCGTAAAAAAGGATTTTCCACCATGGTGGGGGACGAAGGTGGATATGCGGTACCACTTTCACACAATGAAGATGCGTTAAAGTTTTTGATGCGCGCGATTACACAAGCAGGATATCAACCAGGGAAAGATGTGATGCTTGCCATGGATCCGGCAGTGTCCGAACTCTATGATCCAAAAACCGAAATGTATGATTTGAAAAAAGAAGGTAAGAGTTTGACACGCGAAGATATGATCGCACGATGGGAGCATTGGGTGGAAAAATATCCGATCATTTCTTTGGAAGATGGATTGGAGCAAGATGATTGGCAAGGATGGCAAGAACTGACGCGACGATTGGGAAAGAAGATCACCCTTGTAGGAGATGATTTGTTTGTGACAAACCCCGTGCGATTGGATTTGGGAATCAGAGAGGGGGTGGCCAATGCCATTTTGATCAAGTTGAATCAGATCGGGACATTATCTGAAACCATGGATGCGATCGCTCTGGCACAAAAAAATAAATATCGCGTGAGTGTTTCTCATCGCTCTGGTGAGACGACTGACACCACGATTGCGGATTTAGCTGTGGCTGTGAATGCGGACTTTATTAAAACAGGATCTCTCTGCCGCAGCGAACGCGTGGCCAAATATAATCGACTCATGGAAATTGAGGAGGAAATTCTTTAAGCTGTTTACATGTCTACAAAATCTTTACAACCTTCAAAAGCCGTTCTTGTTATTTTGGATGGATTTGGGATTGCGCCCGATCAAGAAGGCAATGCCATTTCACAAGCCCATATGCCCGTGTGGCAAGAGCTGATTTCTCATTATCCTGTCATGACTTTGCGTGCGTCAGGAGAAGATGTGGGATTGCGATGGGGGGAAATGGGAAACTCTGAAGTGGGACATTTGACGATTGGTGCGGGTCGTATTTTGCATCAAACCATTCCACAGATCGATCGTCTTATGGATGATGGAAGATTTTTTGATCTCTCCGCATGGCAAAGTCTTCGCGATCATCTCAAAAAAACAAACGGGTCTTTACACCTCATAGGTCTTTTGAGTGATGGAGATATACATGCGTGCAAAGCACATTTGTTTCATATTCTTAAGTGGGCTGAGACCGAACAACTCCCCGTTGTTGTACATGTTATTTTAGATGGACGAGATGCGATAGACAATAGTGGTTTGGATTATGTGCGTGAGCTACAAATGTTTTTGAGGGAAAGTAAAGGAGGAAAAATCGGGAGCGTGAGTGGACGTTACTTTGCCATGGATCGTGATAATCGTTGGGATCGAACGCATAAAGCGTTTGATGCCATGGTCAGGGGAAAGGGGAGAATAGTGCGAGATCCCATGGACGCCATCAAAGAATCTTATGCAAAGGAAGTTTTTGATGAGCGTTTTGTTCCCACCGTGATGGTGGGAGAAGATCAAAAACCCGTTGGATCTTTGCAGGAAGGAGATGCTGTGTTCTTTTTTAATATACGTGCAGACCGTATGCGTCAATTAGTTGCCGCTTATACTGCACCGAACTTTAAGAAATTTTTTCGAGGTTCTTTACCATCTTTCTTGCCTGCAAGTATCGTAACCTATGATGCTTCCCTTCCTATTTCAGTTGCATTGCCGCAGGAAGAAATCACAAAGTCTTTTGCTGAAGTGTTGAGCCAACATCATCTGACACAATTACATATTGCAGAAACCGAGAAGTATGCGCATGTCACGTATTTTTTAAATGGCAAGCGTGAGAAGCCCTTTGCAGGTGAAAGTCGCAAATTGATTCCTTCTCCTTTGGTGTCTCACTATGATGAAACACCTGGGATGAGTGCAGAAAAGATTACAGATGCGGCGATCAAAGCGATTCGCGCCACCACTCCTCACGTTGTGATCATTAATTTTGCTAATCCGGATATGGTGGGACATACAGGGAACAAAGAGGCGACCTTGCAAGCGCTTAAAGTAACTGATGTTTGTTTAGGGCGATTGGCACAGGCAGTGGAAGCCGCTGACGGATGGATGTTAGTGACAGGGGATCATGGAAATGCCGAGGAGCTTACTAAGATGCGGACAGGGGAAGCAGACAAAGAGCATTCCACCAATCCTGTGCCTTTGATTTTTGTAGGACCAAGGTTCAAGGGGAAAACTTCGCGTGCAGGTGTGGCGCCTGAAGGGGATTTGTCTCTATTGGCTCCTTCCGGAGGGTTGTGTGATATCGCTCCCACGTTTTTGACCTTGCTTGGAATAGATCCTCCGCCTGAGATGACTGGTCATTCTTTATGGCCATAATTTTTATGCGTATAGACGAGACATTGACACAATCATTGCGAACCGTTGCTCATCAGAAAAAATGGGTGGGGCAGTGGAGTAAGATCGGGGCGATTTGGATTTTGCCTTTGCTGATTTTTTTGGGAGGATGTGTTCATGGATTTTCTTGGCGCGCTTGGGGCGGGTATGGAATTTTGTTGATTCTATTGTGGCTTGTCACCATCACAACAGAATATCTGATTGGGCGCGCACGTCCTTTTTTAGTTTCCAAGCCTCTTCCTCTTTTACATCCTCTATGGAGCACCCCTTCCTTTCCTTCGGGTCACGCGGTCTTGGCATGGGCCGTGGTCGCACATCTTTTTGTCGTGGCTCCGTGGTTTGGAATCGTGAGCATCCCGATCGCTTTCATCATTTGCCTTTCTCGCGTTCTCGTTGGTGTCCATTATGTGAGTGATGTCATTGCCGGCGCGTGTCTGGGAATAGGAGGAAGTCTTTTACTCACGTGGTGGTTTTTATAATACCTTGCCGTTTCAACCTCTCAATGATATTTTATTGGCACATTCCTTCATGAGAAATTAGGAATTGGAAATTAAAAATTTTTATTCAATCTCTATGGCTGACATACAACGTACTCTCATTTTGTTAAAACCCGATGCCTTGCAACGCGATTTGCTTGGCGAGGTTGTGCATCGCTTTGAGCGCAAAGGACTCAAGATCGTGGGCATGAAACTCATCCGTCTTACAGATGATCTGCTCAATGAGCATTATGCCCATTTGGCTGATCGACCTTTTTTTGGAGACCTCAAACAATTCATGATGCAGACGCCGGTCGTTGGCATGGTGTTTGAAGGATGGGATGCGATTGCGGAAGTGCGAAAGATCGTGGGGTCCACCAATCCTCGCGAGGCAGACGCAGGAACCATCCGTGCTGACCTTTCCATGAATACACCTTCCAATCTTGTGCACGCATCAGATTCTCCGGAAAATGCGTCCAAAGAAATTGATCGTTTCTTTAATCAAGATGAGTTGTTCACTTACGAAAAGATTTCCGATCGGTATGTTTTTGGACAAGGAGTCTAAATAAAAACAAAAGTCGTTCCACAAAGGTGGGACGATTTTTTGTTTACCACGCCGAAGTCCAGAAGGACGGAGGTAGGTTTGACGCAGAGAGAGTTTTTCCGTACGGTGGAGGCCACTTTGGAAGGAGGATCAAGTGCAACATCTTTCCGTTCTTTCAAACCTGTTTGTCGAGCACCCGGATACAGATCCCGATACTGTTTCACATATGATCGCGGATTTGTGTGAGGCCGTGCATATTCCTATCGAAGCGATTCCGTTTGTGCAAACAAGTCTTCTGCGTCAGGCAAAACGTGTGGCCGGAAGGGATCCACTTTCCGTTTCGGTTCATCAGGTGATCGGAGAGTATGTGACGTTTTGGAACGGGGAATTTTATCTGGCTTTGAGTGCCTTGGCTGTGGCAGAAGAATGGGGATTTTCTTTTCGTCATCCACGAGAGGGGAAGGCGATCAGTCAAGCAGCTTGTGAAATGGTTGAAGTGGCTGAAATGTCCGGTTTGCCGGATATGAAGGCAACTCCTCGGTGGACCTATGATTTGTACACAGAAGTGATGCGACTTTTGGGAGGCCAGCGAGTAGAGGAGTCATTTGAAGATGTCGAAGTGTCTACCGACCTTGTCCGCCTTGTGAGTCCGCTAAGCGACATCCTTTGGCATCAACGAGAGATGCTAGGGGAATTTCACGGACGTCTTTGTGAAGATCCTTATTTTGTCAAACAAGCTTGGCAGACCTTGTTGTGGTGTGGACGTCATCGTACAGATTCGCGATGGTTCATCCAGCTCCTTTCCGCTTACTCGAGCAATTATTATCCTCTGTTTTCCGCGCTGCTCGAAGAAGGTCGTATGACCAAGGAATTGATAAATGCGCTCTGGAGTGTTTCCGAGGATCTTGCCGGATTTCCTCCTGTGATAATTCGAGACTGCGTGAACACGTGGCAGAGGATGCAAGGACAAAGAAAGAATTTTGGAAAAGCGATTGGGATCGTGATGCGTCAACGGTGCCGAACAGCACAATACTTGGATGTATGTACGCGCGATTGCGCAAATTGTTCCTTGGGCGTTTTGCGTATTAAGTACGAAGAGGTTTCCCCTTAAAGGACCTCTTTTTTTCTTGCTCAAAAAACAGGAGCACGTTAGTCTAATGTCAGCTCTTTTCAAGGAGACGTTCATGGAACGAAACAAAGAGGGGAAACCTTCAGGGTTTTTAAGGCCTTATCAAGAACTTGGTGGGCGTGTGAATGATGAAGGATGCGTAACAAGCGCTTTGCGCAACCTTTTGTTTGAAGTGCTCCGTGTGCCTTGGTCTTACGAACCCATTCTTGTTCTGGCTATTTTGCGTCAAGCCCATCATGAGGTGGCAAAGAAGCAGTACACCTATCTTTCTCATGCTGTCATGGCCGTGGTTTCCCTGTACCGTTTTTACGACAGGGGAGTCCCTTTGCGCGGATTTCATCTTTTGTGGATTATAGAGTGTGGAGGATGGCAGATGCATCAAGTCAATCACACCCTGTCCATGCTCCGCGATCTTTATGGTTGGGTTGATGGCCTTTTGGATTCTACAGACGGACACGCCGTTTCTGTAAATCCCCATCATGTCCTGTCCACACAAAATGCAAATGACCTTATAGCCAGAGGAGTTTTGTCTTCGACCACGATGTATCTTCCTGTCCATCTTTCCCGCGAGAGTTGGATCCATCAGATGATCGCCTGGATGTTTGGCGAGTATGCCCAAGATTTCCGTGTGTATGTAGATCAGCGCGCTCTCCCTATTGCGATCAGCTCGCTTGTTGTTTCCTATACCTCAGAGTTGTTTGGACTTGTGCTTGTGACTCGCAGCTGTGAGGAAAAAAAAGGGAGGGTCACACCGGATTTCTTCATGACCGTGTTTACGGAACAGGGACTGATTTGTTGGCGTGTCTGTCTTCTTTGCCATGCTTCGCGCGGACAGATCAATCATCGCCTGATCATGTACCTTCTTCACATGTTTGATATTTGGTGGCTGCATGGAATTTTGGAAACACTTGAGCAAAAGCAATTTGATCCATCCCTCGCGGACGTGATGGTGGCTCATCCAGAATTGTTTTTTGGAAAACGATGGGAAGAAGTGTGGCCCATTCTTCTTGCATGGAGGGAAGGGAAGAAGGATATCGGTGATCTTCCAAAGATGTTTCATGAAGATGGATAACGGGAAGAGTTTTACGCGACAGCCGTTTGCCACGGCTGTTTTTTCTATCTATCATGAAGGGCATATTCATCTTAACCAAACATTTTATGAGCGATCCGGAACTCGCTTCTCATTGGGAAGCAATTTTAAAGAAAGAAGGTTTATCGAGTGATGTTGGTGTTGATCGTGGAGCCGCGGCTTTACGAGAACAGAAAATGGCAGAGGCAGGGATTCCTATGCGAGATATTCAAAACGAGGTTCGTCTTTATTGGCTTTCGCGAGATGAGGGAAGTGATTTTGGAGCTCATGTTCAAAAAGCTCGAGAAATTGCTCATCGTTTTAGTGTGAGTGAAGAAATTGTTGACAGTGATTTTATGCGCTCTATTGAAGATGAAATTGCCGAAGCACAGAGAGCCGTGCAAAGTGCAGCCGATGAATTAACGTCAAGAAGCGCCTCCTTAGCCTTCAGACCGGAAATATTGCGTCGGCAGTTAATGACAAAAATGACCGAGAGTTTTGGCGAGGATTTTTCCCGAAGCGTTATCAGTGCCTTGGTGGATGGATATATCAGTCGACTTGATCTTCAATAAGGTTTATAGAAAAACAGCCGTTTGCCACGGCTGTTTTTTTGTTGTGGGGATAACGGTTTATTTTAAACCTTTTATGGGGGTAAGCTAAACGCATCATCACAAATTTAAAGAAAACATTTATGCCAGAACAACAAGGATATGTCCCACCTGAAGCCAAACTAACACCCACGACTGTCACCACAGAGACATCAGAGATAGTTTTTGGGCCCGATGTGTATCTCGCTCTTTTTGATAAGCCTGCTGATATCCTTGATTCTTTGCCTGAAATACACCGCGGATATTTTGTAACTCTACGACAAGAGATCATTGATTTTATGCAAGGTCGCGGGATTCCCAGAGACGCACTCACCAAACCTGATGCTCTCCGCGAGGCTGCAAGTGAACTCTCCGCCCCAGATCTCACCCAACTCGCGAATATTCTTGAACGCTTTGAATATCTTCTTAAAAACAAAGAACCCAAGAAAGAGGACTACACCGAAGCCCTTGAACATGCTGAACGTCTTTATCACCTCAAAGAGCAATATACTTCCCAAGTCTTCCTTCTTGAACAAGTAGGAATTCTCAAAGAAGGAGAGATCACAGGGATAGACGGAAACGATTATCCCATCCCCACACTTGAAGAGATTGCCACTCGTCTCTTTGAACAACGTGAAACCCTCAAAACCAAACATGACCAAGGCTTTACCAAACTCCTCCTTGTTCCTTTTGGCATGAGCCTTGATGCTCTCCAAGAAACCCTCAAACAATTTCTCTTTTCCTACAAACAAAATAATCCTTCCTTTTATCTTGATATCAACCAACCTCTCTGGGCACGGGGAGAATATCAAGGAGCAGATATTGGAGATTCTCCCAAGCTTGTTTATGAAGTTAGGTCTTTCGAAGCTGATGATCATCAAGGAAAGACAAAGATAGAGATACTCGAAGAAGAAAATACCTTGTATCGAGTCCATGGTGACGGAGAACGTAAAGCTTGGACCGTTCATCTCCTTCAACCTTCTGACCCATCGAATCCAGATTCCCTTGGCTTTGCCCCCATTCCACAAGAAGGTCAAGGAAAAGTCCAAGGAGACCTCACTCCACGTCCTCCTTTTGAAGCAGGTAAAACCCCCAAGGAATATCTTTCTATTTTTCAAGAAGCTCATGACGATCCAAACTCTCCTTACTTCCAAGAATCCGGCATGACTCCCGAAGATTGGATCATGGCTTTTATGACGCATCTTGAGGAAATAGGAAGACCTTTGGATGAAGATCAATACACCTGGCTTACGGGAGCAAGTTTTTCAAGTTCCATTGACGTTCCTTCAGTCGGGTGGAGAAAAGATATGCGATCGGTAAGTTTAGTTTGTGGAGATCCTCGTGCACGTTATAGAGAGATGGGGACACGTTCAGGAATCATTGTTTAACATCAAGTTTTTATCAAAAAGAGATGACACAGAGATGTCGTCTCTTTTTTGTTGTGAGTGGATATAAATCCTTGCTTGTTTTGCATTTGATCTCTACAATCTCTGTGACGGGTTATCAGGATGTCGCTCCCCCGGGCCGATCCGAGGGATTCACGAAAGGAGGTAACCACGTACATCCTGTCCCCGCGCTTCAAAATGATCTGCGGTTACGGCGGCTGTCGCGCTCCAGAGGCGCCAGCCTCCGCCTACCTCCCGAGCCATGATCAAGGGCGGAATGAGATACTCGGTCAGCCAAGGACTTGGATGCTGTTGACTAAAGATCATCTGTCGCGTCGTGGCCCAATGCGGCAGGCGTCGTGGGACATGTCAAGATCCAAAGTGCCGGCCGTATTCCCCATGGGAGGGTAACGCCGGCACTTTTTCCTCTTCTTCCCACCAACAGGAGATTTCCAGCCACATGCAAGAAGGGTTTCGTTCCTTCACTTCACCGCGCGGGCAGCACATTCTTTCCATGTTCCGTCGTGTTCTTTTCTCTCAATGGGATGATGCCTATTTTGTCCACGCAGTCGAGGCGTATCTGCGCGTTCGAGCGCGAGAACTCATGGAACAAGATCGTTCATGCGGACTCGCCACCGCGCTCCGTCAATCTCTGATCGAGTGGAGAGAACGCGGTACCCTTTCTCTACAAGAGGAAGCGAAGGCTTCATCGCCCACCATTTTTCCAGAGCACTTTGCTCCACCCCCTGCCTAAGGGGAACGGCTCGCCCCAACCGGCGAGTTTTTCTTTTGGCAAAAGTTGAGTTTCTGAAAGGAGCCGTTATAATACCAGGCATCAGACGAGAAAGAGACAGATCATTCTTCATCATTAAGTCGGGCTATAGCTCAGTAGGCTAGAGCGCTTGCATGGGGTGCAAGAGGCCGCCGGTTCAAGTCCGGCTAGCCCGACTTAGGGATGAAGAATGCTATCAGACCATATTTCAGCCCCGACGCTTTGGTCGGGGCTCTGACCTCCACCAAAGGTGGAGCGTCGGAGTACGCTAGAGCGTCCCGCCTGTGGCGGGAAGGCCGCCGGGTTCCACCGTCGCTCTATCGAGCTTTGGCGGACAAGCAAGTCCGGCTAGCCCCCCTTAGGGGTGAAGAATGCTATCAGCC
>Ga0082335_1002141_pt1 | contig 37993 bp, 42 predicted proteins | sample Subgrocontami58m_FD_72375 | JGI IMG/M metagenome (GOLD analysis project Ga0082335, IMG submission 72375) | Subsurface groundwater microbial communities from S. Glens Falls, New York, USA - GMW37 contaminated, 5.8 m (SPADES assembly) (version 2) ...
ATGTACCCTTGTTTGCTTCGCCTCGCTCGGTCGAGCTGAGCTCGACGCTCGCTTGTGGCTCGCAATCAGAATCTGCGAACGTTTGCGAGCCGTACCCTCACCGGAGAGCGAGTAAAGGTTGAGTGACTGAATCGAAGGAATATATTCCACATCCCAGCCCGCCGGAACATTGAACTCGAGGGGGAACACGTCACGCCCGTCATAGGCCAAGGATGAAGAAGAACGAACAATAATGTCCGGCCGGACATAATCGTATGGGTTTAACCAGTCCTCGACAGCCTCCTCGCTGGCCTCATATCCCTTGAGCCGTACGTCTTCCCCCTCGTACGCCGCAAAGTGCAAATGCTCACGTTCTCCGTCTGTTTCCTCGCCTTCCTCGCCAAGAACGGCAAGTTGCTCACCCTGCGCGACTGACGCACCGATCGCGCGCAACGATGACGGATCGAGATGTCCATGGACGAACAATAATGTCCGACCGGACATTATTGTTCGTACGACCATCACCCCTCCATATCCAGACACCCAACCCGAATAGACGACTTCACCATCATCGACCGCGTAGACCGGTGTATCCGCTGGCGCCTCCAGATCAATGGCGACATGATAGCCCGAGAAACGATCCTCGAAGTACTCACCGAACCCTTTGTACGAAAGCTGGCCGTCGATGGGGAGTATCTCCTCGCGGAGGGCAACCTCCCACCGCCCCCGCCCGAACGTTCCGTTCGGAACGGGCGTGGCCTCCTCCACCTTCGCCAAGGCTTCCCACTTCGCTCTCCGAGCTTCCGCCGTCGCTCACAGAGCTGTGGCGGACAGGTCGAGGGACAAGTCGGTGGACAGGTTGGGAAGGAGGGGGGTCGTAGTCGTTTCGGTCCTCCCTCTTTCCAAGGGTCGTTCGACTCTGAGCTCACGGTCGAAGAGGGAGTTAGAGGGGGTTGCCGACGCAAAACACCCAACACCTACAAGGAACAAGCTAAGAATGAAGAAGCGCATAGAGAGTTCTGAAAAAGTCGTTTAGTGGTTGAGTGGTTTAGTCGTTGAGTTACTCAATCACTCAACCACTAAACGACTTAATCACTTTTCCAGAGGTCTCCATAGTTACTTCTTCAACACTCTCTTTAGATACTGCCCCGTGTAACTCTCCTGATGCCGCGCCACGTCCTCGGGCGTGCCGGCGATAACGAGTTCGCCGCCCAAGTCGCCACCCTCGGGCCCAAGATCGATCACCCAGTCAGCCGTCTTGATGACGTCAAGGTTGTGTTCGATCACGACCACCGTATTCCCCTTGCTCACGAGTTCATGCAAAACCTCGAGTAATCTCTTCACGTCCTCAAAGTGCAGCCCCGTTGTCGGCTCGTCAAGAAGATACAGCGTCTTTCCTGTCTGTCGCTTGGCAAGCTCGGTTGAGAGTTTCACTCGCTGTGCCTCCCCTCCCGAAAGCGTTGGCGCTGGCTGGCCGAGTTTCACGTAGCCAAGTCCAACACGCTTGAGTGTCTCGAGTCGATCAAAGACGGGCGGCACGTCCTTAAAAAACTCCGCGGCCTCTGTCACCTCCATTTCTAGAATCTGAAAAATGTTCTTCTCCTTGTACGTAATCTCCAGCGTCTCACGATCAAACCGTCGGCTCTTGCACACATCGCACGTCACATACACCGTCGGCAAGAAATGCATCTCAATCGCAATCAGGCCATGCCCCTCACATTGTTCACATCGTCCACCTGGACGATTGAAACTGAAACGTCCTTTCTTGTAGCCGCGGTATCGCGCCTCGGACGTGGACGCGAACATATCGCGGATCGGATCCCATGCTCCCGTGTACGTTGCCGGATTGGAACGCGACGTGCGCCCGATCGCACCTTGGTCGATGAGGATGGCTTTGTCGAGGTATTCGACGCCAAGAATCGCTTGGTGCGCGCCGGGATGTTGTTTTCCTCCGTAGAGTTTCTGTGCGATCGCCTTATACATGATTTCGTACGCGAGCGTGGACTTGCCCGACCCCGACACGCCGGTCACGCACACGAACCGACGAAGCGGAATCTCCACGTCGATGTTCTTGAGATTGTTCTGGCTTGCCCCCTTAATCTTGATCACATCGCGGCCAGGCGCGCGGCGCTGGGACGGCACATCGATCTTTTTGTCGCCGCGCAAGTAGGCAGCCGTGAGGGACTTCTTGTCTTTCAACGCCTCCGCCGTCGGCGCAGACACGATGACCTGTCCCCCATTCACGCCCGCTCCTGGTCCGATCTCTACAAAGTAGTCCGATGCGAGCATCGTATCTTCATCATGTTCCACGACGATCACGGTATTGCCTATGTCGCGCAAATCTTCGAGCGTCTCGATGAGTCGATCATTGTCGCGCTGGTGTAATCCGATGGTCGGCTCGTCGAGCACGTACATAGCCCCCACCAAACGAGAGCCAACTTGCGAGGCAAGACGTATGCGCTGTGCCTCTCCACCCGAGAGCGAACCGGCCATGCGGTCGAGCGTGAGGTAATGGAGGCCGACGTCCATCATGAACGTGAGACGGTTTTGGACTTCCTTTAAGATAGAGCCGGCGATCTGTGTATCTTTTTCGCTCAAGCTCAATTTCTGAAAGTACTCCGTCGCGTCGGAGATGGACATGTGGGAGATATCGACAATCGACGTTTTGGTCGGCAGCCAAACATATAACGCCTCTTGTCGAAGTCTTGCGCCCGAACATTTTCCACAGAGTTCCTCCGAGTACAACTCCGCGGTTCCAAGGCCGGTACATTCCGGACACGCCCCATACGGTGAGTTAAACGAAAACAACCGCGGTTCGATCTCGGGAAACGAGAACCCGTCCTTGGGACAGCTGAACTTCGCCGAGAGAAGCTGCTCGCTCCCATCGGGATAGATAATGTTGGCAACGTCTTCTCCGCGATCGACGGCGATCTCGAGGGCATCAGCCAAACGTTGACGGGCGTCGATGTACGCTTGCTCGGTAGCCCCAGGCTTTAGCCTGGGTGAATGCTCGGAACGCAGCCCGGGCTGAAGCCCGGGTCTACCTCCAAACAAACTCACCGGGATCGTGTCCACGACGATCTCGATCACGTGTGCCTTATACCGTGCGAGTTTGATCGGCTGGTCAAGACGATGTTCTTTGCCGTCAATCCGCACGCGAGCAAATCCTGAATTGTAGAGATCGTAGAGAAGCTGGTAGTACTCGCCCTTTCGTCCTTTCACGACAGGAGCGAGTACTTTCACCGAACCCTTCCCCACCCTTCCACCCTCCCACCTTTCCACCTTCCCAATCACAACATCCACCATCTCCTCATTCGAGAGCTTCTGAATCTTCTCCCCACAGGTCACGCAGTGCGGTTCGCCCACACGAGCAAACAAGACGCGCAGGTAATCGTAAATCTCCGTGATGGTCGCGACGGTTGAGCGAGGATTGCTGCCATGTGCTTTTTGGTCGATCGAGATCGCTGGGGAGAGTCCTTCAATCTCGTCGACATCTGGTTTCTCCATCTGCCCCAAGAATTGCCGTGCATACGCAGAGAGCGACTCGACATAACGACGTTGTCCTTCGGCGAAAATGGTATCGAACGCCAAACTGGACTTCCCCGATCCAGATACGCCAGTGAAGCAAATCAGTTTATTGCGCGGCAGCTCAAGCGAGATGTTCTTGAGATTATGCTCCCGCGCGCCTTTGATGGTGATTTTGTCTTGCATATATGTTACGAATTCGATGTGAGACCGTTGACATAGAATAAATCATGAAACAACGATCGCATACCATTTGTAGTAACCGAACAAGCCTCCTCCTGACCAGAAGGTGAGGAGCTCGGAGGGTGACCATACCTCCCTCCCCACGACTTCCTGGTAGCCGCAGGCTACCTTTTAAGTTCTTTGGCGAGCAGCGCGATCTCGTCTCGCAGAATCGCCGCGGTTTCGAAGTCGAGCTTCTTGGCCGCCTCTTTCATCTCATGCGTCTTCTCCTTGATGACGTGTTCGATCTCGTGGGGCTCCGCGGTCATCTCGAGCTTCAGAATCTCCGCCGTCGACTCCTGTGCGCCCAACATCGCTCGAATATCTTTAATCTCTTTGTGGATCGACTGCGGCGTGATGCCGTGCTCGACGTTGTACGCAAGCTGGATCTTGCGACGACGGTCGGTTTCTTTGAGCGCGCGCGTGAGCGAGCCGGTCATCTCGTCGGCGTAGACGATCACCTCGCCCTTCACGTTTCGCGCAGCGCGACCGATCGTCTGTATGATGGACGTTTCCGAGCGCAGGAAGCCTTCTTTATCTGCATCGAGAATGGCAACGAGCGTCACCTCCGGGAGGTCGAGTCCCTCGCGCAAGAGGTTCACGCCCACGACCACGTCGTAGGCACCGCGTCGCAAGTCCGACAGAATCGTAATGCGGTCGAGTGTCTGAACATCGGAGTGCAGGTACTGAACCTTGATCCCTTTGCCCGCGAGAAACTCGGTGAGATCCTCGGCCATCTTCTTGGTGAGCGTGGTCACGAGCACGCGCTCTTTTTGCTCGACACGCTTCACCACTTCAGAAATTAGATCCTCAACCTGGCCTGGATACTCTCCTTTCTCCGTTACTGGCCGCATGGTCACCACCGGATCCACAAGTCCTGTCGGACGAATAATCTGCTCCACGACCTTTGTCGACTTCTGGGCCTCGTACTTCCCAGGCGTGGCGCTGACGAATACGACTTGCTTCACCCGTTCTTCAAACTCGTGGAACTGCAATGGTCGGTTGTCTTTCGCACTGGGCAGACGAAAGCCGTGCTCTATGAGCGTCTCCTTTCGAGCACGGTCGCCGTTGTACATGCCACCGACCTGCGGGACGGTCACGTGGCTCTCGTCGATGACCGTCAAAAAGTCATCGGGGAAATAGTCGATGAGCGTGTACGGCGGCTGGCCTGGAGCGCGGCCGTCAAAATGGCGCGAGTAGTTTTCGATTCCGGAGCAGTAGCCGATGTTCTGGATCATCTCCAAGTCGAAACGTGTCCGACGGCTAAGTCGCTCGGCCTCAAGCACCTTCCCTTCCTTGTCGAACAGAGCAAGTCGTTCCTCGAGCTCTTGGCGAATCTCGCGCAGCGCCTCTTTCTGGCGAGGTTGTGAGACGACGTAGTGCTTGGCTGGAAAAATCCACACGTCATCGAGCTTGTCGATGAACTTGCGTGTCACCGGGTTGAGAGACTGGATGTCGACGACTCTCTCCTCCTCGAAGAGTACTCGATACACAACCTCCTCATTCATCGGCATCACCTCGACAATATCTCCCCGCGCTCGGAAATGCCCCCGCGTAATATCCGCCGTCGTGCGCTCAAACTGCATCTCGGTCAACCGTCGCAACATCTCGTTACGGTCGAATCCTCCTCCCCTTGCTAAGGGTCGTTCGACTCTAAGCTCACGGTCGAAGAGGAGGCCGGGAGGGGTCTTGTCTACCTCCACGTGCAGCACCGTCGCCTTGTACTCCTCCGGACTTCCCAGCGCGTAAATGCACGACACACTCGCCACGATGATCACGTCGCGCCGCGACAGAAGTGCCTGTGTTGCCGAGTGACGGAGCCGGTCGATCTCCTCGTTGATCTGCGATTCCTTCTCGATGTACGTGTCCGTGCGCGGCATATACGCCTCGGGCTGGTAGTAATCGTAGTAGCTCACAAAGTACTCGACCGCATTGTCCGGAAAGAACTCGCGGAACTCGTTGCACAACTGTGCGGCCAGCGTCTTGTTGTGGGCGATGACGAGTGTCGGCTTCTGCGTGTTCTGGATGACGTTGGCCATCGTAAACGTCTTTCCCGAACCGGTCACACCCAGCAGCGTCTGATACTTCTCGCCAGCCTGAACTCCGGCCGTCAGTTTTTCGATGGCCTTGGGCTGATCGCCCGCGGGTTGGTAGTCGGACTTGAGATTGAAATTCATAAGTAACGCATAGACCCCCGAGAACCGGAGTTCCAGGGGGTGGGATCTGTGCCTGTCCCCCGACTTGTCCCTCGAGGCTCGGAGAGCGAAGTGGGAAGCCTCGGCGAAGGGGGATCTACACGTCAATAAGGTTAACACGACAATCGAAAAACTCAACCAGGACGGAAGCTTAGCTTCCACCTGTCGGAAGCTAAGCTTCCGACCCGCTTAGCGAAAATACACTTATCCACAGGTTCGGAGCTTAGCTCCGCATGTTCGGAGCCTCATGTTCGGAGCTTAGCTCCGAACCTGAAGCTCGCTCCGAACCTGAAACTCGAAAAACTCAACCCTGTCGGATATTAAATATCCGCCCTGCTTAGAGAAAGTGTGCGTCTGAATGCAAAGACCGACCTCGCAAATAGAAAACCGCGACTCGGATGAGCCGCGGAGCGTTGTTGATCGCTGGGCGCTAGGCCGCGACCTGTTCCTCGTCGAACGACCACTCGCGGTAGCCGTCCTCCAGGGAGATGTCGGGAGTCATGCGGGCGAGGTACGCCTCCATGAGCTCCACCTCGCTGCGGGTCAGGCGCTTGCCCTGCGGTCGGGACACGCGCGGGGCGAACACCGACCGCCACCTCACCGTGTCGAAGTGGTGGAAGACCAGCCTCGTCTGCTCGAACTCTCCCATCCAGTACAGCTTCCCGTCCCGCCGCATGATGCGCCGACCCTGGCGCAAGCGGTCGATCCGCTCGCGGCTGGGAGCCGCGGTCGTCTGCTGCTTGGCCTGCGCTCGCTTGCGGCGGCGCCAGACGTTTCGCTCCTCGCGCGCGCACAGGATGCCGGCCTGGTCCACGAAGAATCGGCTGCCGGTCTGCTCCACGAGGTCGACCTCGTACGGGACGTGCTCGCGGACTTCGCGGCCGACGTACTGCCGGCTGTCGAAGATCTCGCAGAGCTTGGCGTAGACCTCGTCCCAGGGCTGGCCGCACTGGCTCTGAAGCCACGGGCGCATGCGCCCGGCGCCGACGTACCGGTTGTGGTGTTCCGCGACCACGTCCACGATGGGCGTGTCCACGAGCTCGGGTTGCGTCTGCACCATCTTGTGCAGCTCCACGCGCCAGGTGGTGCGCTCCGAGCGCTTGAGTCGCCGCCTCCACCCTCCGCGCGAGTTCTTCCCCCTCCTGGTCACGCGATCCCTCCAATCGTGCGCCTTCTCGACCCTGTGCGTCCTCAATGCGCTCACGCGCACGGGATCCTCGAGGCAAGAGCCGTCCGGGGATTCGTCGATCATCTCTTCTCCTCCTTGAATCGCGCCTATCGCGACTGGACAAAACTACACGAAAAACCGACTCGTGTCAAGCGTGGTGTCGAGACCGTTGAAATACTCTCGTTTGTCATTGCGAGCGCCGCCGAAGCCGCGAGCGAAGCGTGGCGGGAAGCAATCCTTCGATTGCTATGGAATCAAGGGATTGCTTCGTCCCGCCACGCTTCGCTCGCGGCTTCGGCATACTCCTCGCAATGACACAGTTTTGGAGTATTTCAACGGTCTCCTCCCGCCCTTGTGAGGCGGGAGTACGTGGTTCTGTCACAATCAATTATATCCGATCGGCAAACGAAGTGAGCGATCAATTATGTCCGATCGGACATAATTGATCCGAGCGAGTGCAGGCGATATCCGCCGAGCCACGCGAGGTGATATCGGACATAATTGATTGGAGCATCAAGACAGGTAGTTTACTTGATTTTGTACATCAACACATTTCCATCAATTTCTTCCGGTTCCCAGCCAGGGATTTTGAAGGCGTGGGAGACGACACGTGAGCCGGGGGCGAGCTGGGACTCGAGGAGGTTTTTCATTCGTTTCATCGCGTAGGGGATCTGGTAAAGGAAGACGAGTGTGACGCCCCCAAGATCCGCATTCCACATCGAGCGGTTGAGCACCTCGGCCGTGTCGGCGAACCCGGCTCTTCGTAAGTTCCAATTCGAGAGCCGAACAAGGCCTGGATGAATTTCATAGCCGACTCCTCGTCGGGCACCGAGCGTCATTGCCGCAACCACCAGTCGACCATCGCCCGATCCCAAGTCCACGACGACATCGTTAGGCTGAATGTGTGCCAGACGAAGCATCCGTTCCATGACTTCCGGTCGCGTGGGGACATACGGCGCTCCACCAGCGATCAAAGGGATAAGCAGGGAGCCGAACCAATAGAGAGCCGCAATGTTGCTCGCCACGATCAGGACTCCCGCAAGAAACAAACCGAATGTGATAAGATCCATAAATATCAGAGGTCGGTAGTCAGATATCAGAAGTTGGAATATTCGAGAAAACTATGGAAAGGATATCACGATCGGTGTTGCGACAATATGAGGTCGGTCGCATTCGTAGAATCAAACTTGTAACCGATGGCCTCGTGCACAAGACGTACGAGCTTGATACCACGACGGGGCAGTACATCCTCCAGCGCCTGCATCCGGTGCTTGCGAGTCAGGCGACTGGGCAGGATTTTTTTGCCGTGACGCGGTTCCTTGCGGAACAGAACTTTCCGACTCCCAAGGCCGTGTTGTCGAAGAAGGGAAAGATGCTCGTGCGCGAAGGCAAGGACGTCTGGCGGATGCAGACCAAGCTTGCGGGCAAGACGATTCATGTGCTCAAGGATGCAAGGATGGCGCGAGCGTGCGGGGAGATCTACGCGAGATTTCACCGAGTCATGGACGGGTTTCCGTACGCTTTTAAGTCGACGAAGATCCTGCACGAGACAGAGAAGGTGTACGCGAGTTTTGAGGACGTCGTCAGCAAGGTAGCCCCAGGCTTCAGCCTGGGCGAGGCGGCAATTGAAGTTGAGTTTGTTCGTCGTGAGTTGCCGAAGTACTTCCTGCCTTCGACTTTACCGATGCGCGTCATCCACGGTGACCCGAAGATCTCGAACATTCTCTTTGACTCGCAAGGACAGGCAAAAGCGATTATCGATCTTGATACCTGCAATCGCCGGCCGCTCCTCGTCGAGCTCGGCGACGCGTTCCGCTCGTGGTGCGGGGGTGCCGAAGACGATCCTCGTAACACCTTCAGCCTTCCCATCTTCCGCGCGGCATGGGCCGGATACAAAAAGGGCGCCGGCGACATGATGACCAAGCGCGAGCTCCAGTACGTCCCCAAAGCGATCGGCACGATTACGCTCGAGCTCGCCGCGCGTTTTCTCACCGACTACTTCGACGATAACTACTTCGGCTGGGACTCTTCGCGCTATCCGTCCCGTCGCGCCCACAACCTCGCCCGTGCTCGAGGTCAGATCGCGGAGTTCCTTGATTACCAGAAAAAGCTGCCGGCGATAAAGAAGATCGTCGAACGATAGCGTGACAAGAATGCCAGTTATCACTACAATCCATGCCGTTATGGAAAAACATCCCCTCCATCTTAAAAGCCCTGAACTCCAAACTTCACCAGAGGTGCAGAAGGCTGTTTCTCGGCAAGAACGGCGCACGGGCGATCGTGTTGCGAACGACCCCGCCAAACGTATCGAAGCGTATACGGGTCGGTTGGAGAATATCTTTCTCAATCCCGACAAGCGCGTCCGCGAGCGTAATCTCGAACTATTCCGCCGGCGGATTTATGACGCGCTCCTCATTGAGCGAGAGAACTTTCCTGAAAGCTATTTTGCATTGCAGAAACGGGTTGCCCGTGAGCGTGGTCAGGCGGTCGAAGAAATTCCAGCAAACGTCCGTGAGCAAATGAAGGACGTGGCCATTGAAGATCAAAAGCACTCGCTCGATGCCTGGATTGATTATCTTTCCTCCGAGGATGCCGTCTATCCGGCGTGGTTTAAGTATTTTGTCTGGCGCAATGTCACGAAGCTCTCACAATTCGACAAGGCGCGTGGCGAGTTCAAGAAACGCACCGAAAGCACCGTTGCGCCATTTCCGGACATCTACCGTGAGCCACTTGCCCAAATCGCCGACATCTACGAAAAAGTAAAGACGGACAATAAGAACCTCAAAGACGCAGAAATTCGTGAAGCGTTTTCCAAGAAATTCCCAGCCCTCTACGCGGAACTCATTCAAAAGTCACTCGCCGCATCATTGGAAAACCGCGAGGAGGTTCAAGGCCAGTGGGTAAAGTATGAACGGGGTGATAGGACGGCCGCGGAGAGACTTTTTGCATCCTTGGAGGGGAAAGGAACCGGTTGGTGCACGGCAGGTCGTTCTACCGCGTATACGCAGATTACGAGCGGAGATTTTTACGTGTACTACACGAACGATGCGAGCGGTACGCCCGCTCAACCGCGCCTTGCCATCCGCATGGACGGGAGCGATCGCATCGGCGAAGTGCGTGGCATTCTCCCGCACCAGGGTGTCGAGCCGGTCATGCAGGAAGTGCTCGATACAAAACTGGGCGAATTTGGCACCGAAGCGGATGCCTACCGCAAGAAGAGCAAAGACATGCGCCTGCTTACCGTGCTTGAGGCGAAGTATGAGCAAGGCCAAGGGCTCACCAAGGATGACCTCCTCTTTCTCTACGAGATCAATGCTCCCATTGAGGGCTTTGGGTACAAGAAAGACCCGCGCATCGCGGAGTTACGCGGACAGCGGAACACGAACGAAGACATGCTCGTCGTCTTCGAGTGCAGCGATAGCCAGATTGCGCGCTCAAGCGACCAGATCAATGAATCAACCAAGGCATACGTCGGCAAGCTTGAACCCGGCATCTTCGACCACTTACCGGAAGGCATCGAGCACGTCTACACTAAGTTTCCCGAGGGTCGCATTCGACGTCGAAGCATTGAGATTGGTGGCAAGACCACAGAGGAACTCAAAACCCTCATCACCACGCAAGGACACAAGTTTGATCCTAACAGTTTTGCACAGCGCATGATGGATTCCGAAGACTTCCAACGCTCAATTAGAATTGAAGATCCAGAAGAACCGGATTACAAGAAGTGGAAGTTGAAACCTCGAGAAGAAATCAAGCTCGTTCGTCTTACGGTCGCCGACCTCGGATTCCCAAACGGGGCAACAACCCAACAAATCTTCAATCGCGCTACAGAACTTGGTCTCGACCTTTGTCCACCCGAAGTCGGTCCATATTATCGCTTGCAATACATCGACCAACCAATGGGTGAGTGGGTGCGAATCGGTATGAAACCAATAGCCGCTTCCGACGGCATCGAGCGCGTGTTCCGCTTGGGGCCCGATGGCGTCGAGTCGTGGCTCCGCAGCTATTGGGCGCGTCCCGACGATCTCTGGGATGCCGGCCGTCAGTTTGTGTTCTCTCTCCGCAAGTCTGACACTTAATTCTTTTGTTCCTTTTCGGGTTTTGACTCTTGGAGTTTTAGATCCTTTGGAACTTTGATATAATTTTGGAAGATTGGTTCTATCGGTCGGTTACGGCTTGCCGAGACCAATTCGGCACACATACATTGAGAGCGCAGACGGTCATGACTTTCTGCGGTGGGTGGATGTGTTGTCACACGAAAAAAGAAAGACTTGGTATGGTGCGCTTGGTGATTTTCGATCACGCATAAAATTCAACCCGACCTCTGGTAGATAGGCGGGTGGTGGAATGGATGGCCCACCATGCGATACGCAACCGATTCCGACGGCAACGAGCACGTGTTCAACTTGGGACGCAATGGCGACGAGTCGTGGCTCAACAGCAATTGGACGAATCCCGACAATCACTGGAATGCCGACAATCAGTTTGTGTTCTCTCTCCGAAAGTGTTTCTTTCCGCATGCGTTCGACTATCCGAGTGCTGTGCGGTTTTTCTTTTCTGTGTTCACGAGACTGTTCTTCCATCCGCCCAACATCTTCCCAATTTCATCAAGCTTCTTTGCGACATCCTCACACTGCTTGTTGGAGATGAGCTTACCTTCCCATGCCGTGGTAATAAGAAACTTCACGATGTCGAGGACGAAGATGCATTCGGCGATCTTTGCCGGTTTCTTCTCTTTGTCGCTGAAATAGGCTGCGTAGCTTAGCTCCAAGAGATCAAGGAATTTACTTTCAATCCTGGCGCCGATCGTAAAACGTGCCCCCTTTGCTATATGAGGCGCAATGTTCATCCAAACCAAATATCCCTCTTTGATGCGCTGGAGAATCGAGGCATTTCCGGCACGAGAGAGAGAGAGAGTTAGGACGCGGCTTCATAGTATGTATCAGGATATCATCTCCGTTGAGAATTTGCTTGCCGCCTGGCGTGAGTTTTTGTCTGGAAAACGAAAGCGGGAAGATGTCGCCGCCTTTGGATTGAATCTCATGGATCACATCGTGACTCTGCACCACGATCTTGCGAACAAGACCTACCGCCACGGCGGATATCACGCCTTCAAGATCAACGATCCGAAGCCGAGGGACATTCATAAAGCGACGGTTCGCGACCGCCTTGTGCATCATGCGATCTATCGGATCTTGTATCCATTTTTCGACCGAACATTTATCTTCGATTCCTACTCATGCCGTAAGGGGAAGGGAACGCACCGTGCCATTGACCGTTTGCGAGCATTCGCTTGGAAGGTTTCCAAGAACCAGACGCGGACGGTATGGGTCTTAAAGTGCGACATCAGGAAATTTTTCGCCAACATCGATCACGAAATTCTCCTCGACATCATCAAGCGGCATATCGACGACGCGGACATTCTTTGGCTCCTTACGGAAGTGATCGGGAGTTTTCACACGGATGGCAAGCCAGGTGTCGGACTGCCGCTTGGCAACCTTACGAGCCAGCTGTTGGTCAACATCTACATGAACGTGTTTGACCAGTTTGTAAAGCGAAATTTGAAGGTAGTGCATTATATCCGCTACGCCGACGACTTTGTCATTTTCCACGAATGTCGAACCTACTTGGAAAACCTTATGCCGCAGATCGGTGAGTTTTTGGAGACAAGGCTTGGACTGGCACTCCACCCAGGTAAGGTTTCTATTTCCACACTTGCCTCAGGTGTCGACTTTCTGGGCTGGGTTCACTTTCCATATCACCGAGTTCTGCGAATGACAACACAACGCAGGATGATGAAAAAACTTGGACAAGAAATGAAAAAGGGATCGGTCTATTCGTATCTCGGTATTCTCGGTCACGGCAACGCCCACACGTTGGCTGAAAATATTCGTGCGATGTCACAAAAAGCTCAAGAGCCATCACAGTGACCCGAAATGTCCGAACAAAATTTTCAAAGGACATGGATTGGCACAGCGAGCTGCGCGGTGCATACCCTTGATTTTGCCGTCATTTTTTAGTACGATTACGGCGTATGAAAAACTGGTCAACAGACATCAATGCGCTCATGAAGGATCCTGAAGCGTATGCTATTTGGAAGCTTGAACAGCAAGTTAATTTTGGGTTGGACGGGGAGAAGATCAACGAATCGGATCTTCGAAAGTATTGGGATCGATTACAGGTTGATCCGGCACGGCGAGCGTTCCTGAAGATTCTCCTGTATGTCTGATATTCTCACGGCTGACCAGATCGCGATGCTCAAGGCGGTTGGTTCACAGCCTGAAATGGTTAAGGTTTTTTACCTCACTGGCGGTACTCCGCTCGCCGCTTTTTATTTGCATCATCGATATTCGGAGGATCTGGATTTTTTTTCTGAAACAGAAGTCGACATCGCTGCCTTGAATGTATTCTTTGCTGCGTCAAAAAAGACACTCGGCTTTTCCAGTATTGATTATCAAACAAGCATGAATCGAAACTTGTTTTTTCTTGACTACAAGAGCGGCACGCTCAAGATGGAATTCACGTACTTCCCATTTCCTCGAATCGAAACCGGTTATCACGAATACGGCATGAGCATTGATAGTCGAATCGACATCGCCGTCAATAAGCTTTTTGCGATCTATCAGCGGACAAAAGTGCGCGATTACATTGATCTCTACATGCTTTGCCGGCAAGGAGGATATGCTATTGCCGATCTCGTAAAAAAGGCTCGGATTAAATTTGACTGGCACATCGATCCCATTCAGCTTGGCACTCAGTTTGTGAAGGCTCAGGACGCACAAGATGTTCCGCGTATGATTACACCTCTCGTTCCTGAGGAATGGCATAGTTTTTTTCTTGAGGAAGCGAAGAAGCTGAAACCGGAGGTTATTGAATCGTCGTAAAAACTTTTCCGTAACCTCATTCACGCTGCGGCCAAATTCCGTAGTTCCTCGATTACCCGAAAAACTAGTATGTCTGTCTTTGCACGCATTGGCATGGGGGTTCTTGTCCTTGCGTGTTTTGGTTTAGGCATTTGGATGGCGTCGCAACCATCTGTCGATCGCGTGAATCAATCGATTCCAGCCGACCGCGGGCAGATCTTCTCATACACGTTTGCCTCCGATGTCGTGTTCGAGCGCGCCAACGAGGCTGCGGCGAGCATTGAGCGCACGGGCGTGCGCTCGGCCATCGTCGCGCATCATCTCCTCGTCGGCGACAAGATTGCTCAACAGGTCGCGATGCTTGGAACCGGTCGCGAGGAGACGGTCGTCGTTCTCTCGCCCAACCACTTCTCGCAAGGACGGTCGGCATTGCAGACGACGACGGGGACATGGCGGACATCGTATGGCGATCTAGATGTTGACGAGTCGGCCGTCGAGTCACTGCGCGAGCGTGTGCCGTCGTTGTCGCTGGAACCAGAAACGTTCAAGACAGAACACGGGGTCTCCGCGCTCGCGCCGTTTGTGAAGAAATGGTTTGCGCAGGCAAAGATCGTCCCGCTCGTGATCCACGACAAGGCGACACAGGAAGAAGTGGCCGCGCTCGCTGTTGCCCTCGAGGAGATTGTTCCCGACGCAATCATCATCGCCTCCATCGACATGTCGCACAACCTCCCGTTGCACATCCAGTCGTACCACGACGAGGTCACGGCGCGCTCGATCGCGCGTGGAGTCTCCGACTTCGATCTGGAGATCGACGCCAACGATGTGTTGCGCACGCTCCTGGAGATCAACCGTTTGCGCGGCACGCAACAGTGGATCCAGACCTATCACGGCAGTTCCTTCGAGATGGCGGCCACAAACGATTGGCGGGAGAACACCAGCCACATCCTCGGGCACTTCCTCAAGGGCGCGCCTGTTCTCGAGCCGTTCGTGAGCCTGCACTTCGTGGGCGACGTGATGCTCGACCGTGGCGTGCGTGAAAAGATCGACGAGTTCGGCGTCGAGTATCCATGGGAAGAAGTGTCGCGCTATCTCCTGGGTTCGCAGTATCGCATTGCGAATCTCGAGGGCACCATCAGCGAGAAGGCGAGCTTGTACACCCACGAGCCGCCGTTCATCTTTACGTTCGCCACCGAGTTCGTCGAAGCCATCAGGCCGTTCATCGATGTCGTGAGTCTCGCAAACAATCATGCCGACGACTACGGCGCGAGCGGAGAACAAGAGACGCGCGCACGACTCGATGCGCTTGGCATTGAGTGGTTCGGCGGCGCGACCGCGAGCGATAGGGTCTATCGCATCGACAAAGAGGGGATGGCGATCAGTCTGATCGGCTACCACCAGTTTGGTGCGAGCCTCGAGGAGCTCGAGGAGGTGATCGCACAGGAGGCTCTCGCGGACCGCTTCGTCATTGTTCTCCCGCATTGGGGCGAGGAATACATTACGTCACCGCAAAACGGTCAGCGCGCAAAAGCGAAACGCATGATTGCCGCGGGTGCCAACCTCATCATCGGCTCGCATCCGCACGTCGTGCAGGGGATCGAGATCATCGACAATGTTCCAGTCATCTACTCGCTGGGCAACTTTGTTTTCGATCAGGAGTTTGGCGAGACCGTGAAGGGACTCACGGCCGGAGTGATTTTGGAGCCTGGACGTGCTACCTTGTATCTGTCACCCGTTTCCACGCGCGGCGCGCAGCCCGAGCCGCTCTCGGATGAGGAGACGAGCGAACTTTTTTCTTCACGTGCTATCTCGGACACAATTATCACTATTTTTTATGATGAACCTTCATCCCGACCATGACCCCGTCCCCTCCACACCTTCCTCGCGTGCTTGGCTTCTTTACGCCGTCTGCGTCGTCCTGTGCGCGGTCGCGTTTGTCGCCGGTTTGACGCTCGCAAACTTTTTGGCGGATCGGGGAGAGGACGGATATACAGTCCTCGAGGAGGAGATTGCCGGTGAGGTAGTCGATGACGATGTCGACGAGGTAGCCCCAGGCTTTAGCCTGGGTTCGGATGAGGACGAAACAGACGAAGTTGCTACCACTCCAGCCGGCTCGCCTCTCACCATCGCGTGGATCGACCCCACGCTCCAACCGACGACCGCGTTTGACTCCGCGCTCTATCAGGCGTTGTGTTACAGCGTTTCTGTGAGTGTGAGCGTCGAGGAATTTGATCTCTCCCAAAATTGGTGCGGCTCTCCGCCAGACGTGCTCGCCTATCGACTCGGTATGGTCGTAGGCGGCGAGTACAACGGGCGGTACCTCGAGATGGCCACGGCGTCCCAGCCAGGCATGGGGATTTATTATGAAAGCTATTATCTTCTTCGCGACCCTTTGGGCGATGCGCCGCTTGTCTTGCTTGATCGCCACACCCGCTCGACTGGCAATTTTGCGCCTTCAACAATGACGTACTTAGCAACCGAGATGTTGGGATGGAACGAGCGCTTAAAGCTCCTTACCGGCTATCAGATCGACACCCAGTCCGTTGTCCCAGAGCTCGCATCCTTCGACAGCGAGCTCACCGACACGCAGGGGAATCGATACCTCTTCACGGGATACTGGATGCGCATCGATTCCTCTGACGCCTCCGCGCTTTCGCAAGCGAACCGCTTTGCCTCGCTTTCTGACACTCGACGGCTGGCGCTTTATGATCCATTGCGTGACAGCAGTGGAGTGCTGCTGGGCGGCGCAACCGCGATGGGTGACAATCAGTTTTATCTCGTGGACGAGGACGGACGTGTGTTGTGGTATGACCTTGCTGTGCCATTTTTCGAGTACCAGGAGTTTGATAATAATCTCAGCGTGACAGGCGGTCTCCCGAAAATTCGTTGGAACGATGGGAGCATGAATACCGACGCCTATTACATCAAGGGCGCGATGGGCGGATGCGGTTTTTCGCAAGTGACACGCACGCTCACGAGCGAGACGTTCACGCAGCTTCCTCCAATGGTTCGCATGGGAGTGGGCGTGGCGGATGATGGGAGCGGGACGGTGATCTTCGAGCCATCCACCTACGACCACGAGTATTACGACACGGCGTTTAATGCGATCAACACGACGATGTTTGTCGAGGAGGGAGAAGAGGCGCCGCCGGAGAAATCGTACGCAGACTTTGCGCATCCGTACCTGTACTTTCAGGATGCTTTCAACCGGTGGATCGAGCTTTCCAGCCAGGAGATCATCCCGCCCGTGGAGTGCGGGAAGCCGGTGATCTATTTGTATCCAGAGTCCACGATGGACATGAGTGTGTGGGTGCGCCCTCGTGGTGGGTTCTCGTTCACACAGCCCGAGTACGGCGATGGATGGGAGGTGAGCGCGTATCCGGACGGACGTCTTGTGAATCGCGCGGACGGACTCGAGTATCCGTACTTGTTCTGGGAAGGCCGCGGGGGAATGTACGCGCCGCCTTCAACGTATTGGGTGGTTGCACAGTCGGAAGTCGACGGTTTCTTGCGTGAGACACTCGCAGCCATGAACCTCAACGACCGCGAGATCGCGGACTTCCTCGAGTTCTGGCTGCCGCGCATGCAAGTGTCTCCCTTCTACAAAATTGGTTTTCACGATACGCGCATCATGAACGAACTCGCCCCGCTTGCGCTCTCGGTGAAGCCAGACAACATCTTTCGTGTGCTCATGGACTACGAGGGGATCGAGGCATGGCAACCATCCAAGCCTCCCGTTCGCTTGCCTCGCGCGAACCGTGATGGCTTCGAGGTGATGGAGTGGGGAGGGGTGTTGAGATAGTTGTTTCTCGGCAGATCATATGTCCTTGGCGTTGGGACCACCTTAATGTTTGCTCGTCGTGGGGGTGGATAGGAGGCTTGTATGGGAGGCAGTTCATCCAAAGGTGAGACCTGGCAAGGATGCTTCGGTCTCGGATGTGGATGCTTGACGTTCGTGCTCACAGCGGTCGGCGTTCTCATGACTGTCGCTGTCGCGCTCGCCGCAGGGTGAGCGGTCGTCGGCGACGCCGACAAGTTTCTCGAAGATGCTGAGGAGTGAGCACAAGCTGTATCACGCAGGCGAGGGCAAAGGCTCTCGTCTTTTTCTGTTGTGGAAGCCAGGGTCTCTCCCCCCTTTGTCGTCTTGAAATTTTCCAGACTTCCTGCCACAGTGAGGCGCATATGGCTAATGAAACGCGCGTCAACCTCAAACACCTGCTGGAAGACCTGCGCGATGCGTATGCCTCTCCTGTGGAGGAGGTGATTGTGACGGAGCTTATCGCCAACGCCCTGGATAGCGGGGCGTCGAGGATTCGACTTGAGTCGGATCCCTCCTCGCGCACGTTTCGATGCATCGACAATGGCAACGGGATGAACCGCGCGGCGTTGCGCAGCTATCACAATATTGCTGCGAGCACAAAGGAACGAGGGGCCGGGATCGGGTTTGCCGGCGTGGGGGCGAAGCTGTCCCTCCTTGTGGCCGAGAAAGTTGTGACGGAAAGCCGAGGGAAACACGGCGCGCAGGGGGCGGCGGAGTGGTTTTTGAAAAATACGTTTCGCGCTCCGTGGAAGTTTGTCCCATTTAGCGGCGTGGTGGAGGAAGGCAAGGGGACAGCGGTCACGATCGTTCTTGCGCAGGATACGAATCAACTCTTGGATCCAGCCTTTCTCACAAAAACTGTTCAGCGACATTTTTATCCGCTGGTGAGTCAGCATGAGGCCATGGTGAAAATCCTCAAGGGACTTTACAGGAAGCCCATCGAGATTTTCGTCAATGAGAAGAGCATTGTCGTGGAGCCGCTTTCGAGCAATGTCCGGTCGTTTTTTGTCCATCTTGGGAAGAGTCGAAAATCCGTTGGAGGCGGGTTCATTGAGCGCGCCGCGATGGACGAGAATTTTTGGCAGCGATTGTTTGGCCGCGACGCGGTTCGCTCTGGGGATTATGGACTGCGCATTTCGACGTATGGGAAAGTGATCAAGGGAGGGTGGGAATGGTTGGGGCTCTCGCCCAAGCATCCCGAGCTTCTTTCTGGTGTGGTGGAAGTCCCCGCGCTCTCGCAGATTCTCACGACGAACAAGTCGGATTTCCTCTCGGATCCAGCATCGCTCAAAAAGTACTATGAGGTGCGCAAAGCGGTTCAACGTGCCGTGCTGCCTGTGTTGCGAGAGCTTGGTGAGATTGACGAGAAGAAAGAAGGTTCCAAGACTCCATCATCGTTCAAACCGCTCACGCAAGATATTGAGGGGGCGCTTTCGCTCATGACCGAGACTTTTCCCGAGCTCGAGGCACTTGTGGGGGAGCACTGGCGCCGCCGGCTGGCCAGCGAGGGAAAAGGGAAGAAGAAACGAACTCGTGGAGAGGTTGAGGTTATAGTGGGTGCTGCACGAGGGATTCCCGTGGCGAGTGATGAGGATCTTCTCACCGCGACCAAGCGTGATAAGGCGAGCATGAACCTTCGGGAAGATGCCAGCGGTGAACGCGAAAAGCGCGTTCGGCATCCTGGCATGGAAATCGTGTTTGAGGCGTTCAGCCAGGAATCTGAACGCGGGCTTTTGGGGAAGTTTGTCGAAGAGAAGGTCATCATCAACACCGCGCATCCCGCCTGGCTGCGCGTCCAGCATCTGGGACAGGAGCCGTATCATGTGTTGCTCACCGTCGCCCTGACGCTTGGAGAGTACATCCAGTCTCCACAGGGCACGACCGCTTTTGTCAGTGATTTCTTAAAGGCGTGGAGCGAGGCCTCGGAAAAATCAGGGCGACTCCTATAAGGCGAATACAAAACACCCGAGCCTAAGCTCGAGTGTTTTCATGTCCGAGGTAGAAAGTGCTGTTTCAGGCTTGCAGTGTAACTTCATCCTGTTCATCTACTTGTCTCTTGTGCGGCTGTGTCTCAGACGAATCTTTCGATATGAACGTTAGCTAAACGGGTCATCGCGATTGAACTCCGATAAGCGGAGTACTGCACAAGATGGAAGGATACCAGAGTTTCTGGAATGCGTCAAGGCCGCAGGGGTTAAAATGAGGATTCGTGGGATTTTTGGTCGATTATGCCTCGATGTTGCGTCGTCGCCAGTCGATGAGTTCGGCGGCGGCCATGGCAGCCTCCACGCCTTTGTTGAAGGCGTTGTCCTGGCTCCTGGCCTCGAGCTGCTTCATATCTGTTATAGGAAGAACCTCCATGATAATCGGCACGCCTTCCTCGAGCATGACCTTATTGAATCCATCGGCGCACATGTTCATGATCATGTCGAAGTGTTTTGTCTCGCCTTGCATGATGGCGCCAAAGCAGATGATGGCGTCGTATTTCTCCTTGCGCATGAGGGCTTGAGCGGCGAGAGGGAGCTCGAGTGAGCCTGGCAAAATGTGAACTTCCGGTTTGGGACAGTCGGCTGCCATCAGAAGTTCAATCGTTTTTTGCACCATCTTATCGATGTGCTCGCGATACCACCTTGCTTGAAGAATCGCGACTTTCGCACCTGGGATTTTTGGCATGGCGTTGGGAGCGAGTTCGACTTGCATAGGAAAAATAAAGTGAATGAGGAAGTATTTAGCTGACTTTAACACAGAAAAATTGTTATTGACACTTCCGTCCGCCCCGCTACAATGCCCTCACTATGGAAAACCATCTAAAGCGCGTTTTGGCTCTTGTGCGGAAAACCGGCGATACGATGATTGTCGTTGATAAAGAAGGGGATGACTCCTTTGTTGTCATGGACCTCGACCAGTACGAGATGCTCCTGGACTCCCAGTTGGGTTACGAGAACGACGGCGAATCGCTGGATTTTGAAGAGATCCAGGAGGAAAAACCCGGAGTCGGAGCCAAAATTTGGGATGTTATGCAAGGGGCAGGGGAAGAGGGCGATACATGGGACATCGACCAATTAAGCCAGGAAGAGTACGCGGATCTAGAAAAACAGTATCAGACCTTTGCCAGTCGCCAGGTTCAAGAGACTGTCGAGGAGGTACAGAAAGCCAAGGAACAGAAAGAGCCTTCAAAAGCCCAGGAAAGAAAGCAGGACGATGAGTATGGCGAGGAACAGTTTTATCTCGAACCGGTTGAGTAAAATGTGCTGGGTTGAGTGACAATCAGAGTCGTCCCCAGTCTGTTTATAAGTCGCAGGTTTAAGACTTGCGTGTTCTGGAGGCCTCTGTTATACTGCCGCACGTCTTCGAAATCTCAAAAATTCCATTAAAAAGGTAACTTATTTTTTTGGGTACATTGCCCAGCACTTCAACCATATGGCTGATGTCTTCCAGCGAACAAAGCCGCACGTGAACGTCGGTACCATTGGTCACGTTGACCATGGTAAAACCACCACGACGGCCGCCATCCTTGCAGTTTTGAACGCAAGGGGCATGACTGCCCAGACCAAGGGCGTTGATGATTTGGACAAGGCTCCAGAGTCAAAAGCACGTGGAATCACGATTGCCACGGCTCACTGTGAGTACGAGTCGCAGAAGCGACACTATGCGCACGTCGACTGTCCAGGTCACGCCGACTACATCAAAAACATGATCACCGGCGCCGCCCAGATGGACGGAGCGATTCTTGTTGTGTCTGCCGCTGATGGTCCCATGCCACAAACTCGTGAGCATATCCTTCTTGCAAAGCAGGTCGGGGTGCCATCTATTGTGGTGTTTTTGAACAAGGTTGATCAGGTGGACGATCCAGAACTTATCGATTTGGTTGAGGAAGAGGTTCGCGATCTTTTGAAGCAATACGAATTTCCAGGTGATGAAGTGCCCGTGATCCGTGGATCGGCTCTTAAGGCTCTTGAGAATCCAAAAGACGAGGCGGCCGCAAAACCAATCATGGATATTATCAACGCTTTGGATAACTACATCCCAGAGCCTGTTCGTGACACAGCCAAGCCATTCTTGATGCCAATTGAGGACGTGTTCTCCATTGAGGGACGAGGAACCGTGGTGACCGGTCGTATTGAGCGCGGAATGGTGAAGATCAACGAGGAAGTCGAAATCGTCGGTATCAAGGAAGAGTCTTCCAAGACGGTTGTGACGGGTATCGAAATGTTCAACAAGCAGCTGGCGGAAGGACGTGCTGGCGATAACGCTGGCGTGCTCTTGCGCGGTGTAAAGAAGGAAGACGTGGAGCGCGGAATGGTCTTGGCAAAGCCTGGATCTATTACCCCACACACGGAGATTGAGGCCGAGGTATACGCCCTCTCCAAAGAGGAAGGTGGACGTCACAAGCCATTTTTCAAGGGGTACAAGCCACAGTTTTATATCCGAACCACGGACGTGACCGGTGAGGTGACCCTGCCAGAAGGAACAGAAATGGTGATGCCAGGAGATACTGTCAATCTCACCATTACGCTTATTCATCCAGTTGCTCTTGAAGAGAAGTCGAAGTTTGCAATCCGCGAGGGTGGTCGAACAGTCGGCGCTGGAGTTGTGACAAAAATTATCAAGTAATACATAGGGAGGAGCCCGAGCATATCGTGGCTCCTCCTTTCGTTCTTTCTTACACCTGTGTCAGACGACAAGAAAAAAACAGAAGAACAACCACGCATTCGTATCAAGATCCGTGCCTATGATCATAAGATCATTGATCAGGCCACGGAGACGATCACGAAGACGGCCGAGCGTTCCGGAGCCCAGGTCATTGGACCGGTTCCGCTCCCAACGGAGAAGCGTAAGTACACCATCAACCGATCGACGTTCGTCCACAAGGACTCGCGCGACCAGTATGAAATGCGTGTACACAAACGCTTGATCATTATTACTGATCCGACGGAGAAGACGATCGACTCGCTGATGAGCCTCAACCTCCCGGCGGGCGTGGATGTCGAGATCAAGACCTAAAATCAACCAGTGTGGAGAGCGGAAAGAAGTGAACGAATGTTGACTTCTCCCCGCTCTCCACTCACCAATTGACTCAAGCGAACAAGGAAGAGAGATCTCGCGTCCTGCGGTAGATCCATCGGAGAAAACCTTCCTGAGCTTCCATGAGTCATGTACGGAGACTCGCTTATCACAACCTACAATTCCTCCGATTCAGTCGCGAGGCTAGAAGCCGACAGGGAACAGTTCGTTCTCTTTCGACTTCTAGCTTTTATGCTAGTCCTCCTATGCCCTTCATTATCGGCCGCAAAATCGAGATGACACAGCAGTTTAAGGAAGACGGAACCGTCGTTCCGGTCACGCTGATTTTGGCTTCTCCCAATACGGTGACGCAGATCAAAGACGTAGAAACGGACGGATACGCGGCGATCCAGATGGGAAGCGAGGAAAAGACGAAGCTTCCCAAAGCGTCTCGCGGGCATCTTCATGACCTTCCTCTCGTTTCGACCCTCAAGGAATTTCGAGTTGATTCACAAGGCGAGTTCAAACGGGGGGACGTAGTGACCGTTGAAGCCTTCCAACCTGGAGAGCACGTTGACGTCATTGGAATCTCAAAAGGTCGCGGGTTTGCCGGATCAATCAAACGCCATCACTTCCACGGAAAGAACGCGACGCATGGAACAAAGGATCAAGAGCGCATGCCTGGATCCAATGCATCGCAGCGCCAAGGAAAAGTGATCAAGGGGAAACGCTTGCCAGGACGGATGGGCACACAGCGCGTGACCGTCAAAAATTTGGAAATCATTTCAACGGATTTAGCACGCCACGTCATTGCAATCAAGGGTGCGGTTCCAGGTCCGCGCGGAGGATTGGTTATGATTAAGGCTCGCAGCGGCAAAACGATATGGCACGCGTAACACTTTATTCAATGGACGGAAGCAAGCGTGGAGAGCTGACCCTTGAGGACAGCCTGTTTGGCATCAAGGTCAATCCCGCGCTTGTGCATCAAGCCGTTGTTGCGCAGACGGCGAGCTCACGAGCTCCCATCGCGCACACCAAGACGCGCGGTGAAGTCGCGGGAACGGGAAAGAAACCGTGGAAACAGAAGGGCACGGGACGCGCCAGGCATGGATCGCGCCGTTCGCCGATTTGGGTGGGCGGAGGAATCACCTTTGGTCCTCGATCTGACAGAAATTTTGCTCTGAAGATAAACAAACAGGCTCGTCGCAAGGCACTAGCAATGGTCTTGAGTGATAAGGTGGCACATGAGCGGTTGATCGCCGTTGAGGATCTCACGGTGGAAGGCAAGACTCGAGAGCTTGCGCAAATGCTGTCGCGCCTGCCAGGCTCTGGGAAGAAAACGCTCGTGGTCACGATTCCACAGAACAAGCTTGTAAACCGCGCGGCTCGCAATCTGCCTGCCGTTTCCACGCTTCCGGCTCATGCGCTCAACGTCGTTGACCTTTTGCGGTTTGACTATGTGCTCATGACGCAGGGTGCCGTGGCCATGGTTACGCAGCTGTATAAGCGCACCTAACGTATGGGAATCTTCGATCGATTCAAAAGAACGAAACCACCGCAGGCGCAACCGCCAGTGCATCCGCGCCCTCAACCGCAAACGGGAAGCGAGATTCCTGTTGTTTCAGGGAAACAGCTTGGGGCGGATCCGTCCGACAGCATCGTGAGGCCGTTGATTTCAGAAAAGTCGGCGCATCTTGCGGGCTCACGCCAGTATGTGTTTGTTGTGCGCAAGGACGCGAACCGTGTGCAAGTCCGCTCTGCCATCAAGTCGATGTATGGCATTGCGCCCGTGTCAGTCAATCTCCTCAATGTGCGCGGCAAAAAGGTGAAGTTTAGTTCACGTCAAGGAGCGCGCAGCGATTGGAAAAAGGCGATTGTCACGTTGCCTGTGGGACAGACAATAAACATCCACGAAGGCGTGTAATTGTATGGCAGTGAAACGATACAAACCAACATCCGCTGGCCGACGCATTTCAAGCGTGGACGACTTTGCTGATCTCACGAAATTTGCCCCGGAGAGGAAGTTGACCATCAAGCGCAAGCAGCATGCCGGTCGCGCCAATAGTGGAAAGATCACCGTCCGCCACCGAGGCGGCGGGGCTCGTCGACGTATTCGCCTGGTCGATTTCAAATGCGACAAGTTTGATGTGCCGGCCAAGATCGCCGCCATTGAGTACGACCCAAACCGAGGGGCGCGCTTGGCGCTTCTGCACTATGCGGACGGGGAGAAACGCTACATCATCGCCCCAAGCGGTCTAGGAGTCGGTGCCACGGTTCTGTGCTCTCTCAATCGTGGAGAAATCCAAACGGGAAATCGATTCAAGCTTGAGCACATCCCCATCGGCATGGAGATTTATAACGTGGAGCTGCGCCCAGGAAAGGGCGGACAAATCGTCCGGGGAGCGGGAGCATTTGCCCAGCTCATGGCCGTGGAAGGAGCCTACGCAACCGTCCGCCTTCCCTCTAGCGAAGTACGCATGGTGCCAAAGGAATGCATGGCCACGCTTGGCCACGCCTCTAATCCAGACCGGCGCCTGATCCGATGGGGAAAGGCAGGACGCACGCGACATCGCGGGTTCCGGCCAACCGTGCGTGGAAAGGCTATGAACCCAGTCGATCACCCGCACGGAGGCGGAGAGGGTCGCAACTCAATCGGACTCAAGTCTCCGAAGACCCCAGCTGGAAAGCCTGCGCTTGGCGTGAAGACTCGCAAGAAGCGGGCATCCACAAAACTCATCATTCAACGTCGCAAGCCAGGACGTTTTGTCGGCGGAACATAATATGGCACGAAGCCTCAAAAAAGGACCCTACGTCCACCCCAAACTCCTCAAGAAGATCGCCGCGCGCAAGCCGGGTGAAGGAAGCCCGATCAAGACCTGGGCTCGTTCTTCGACGATCACGCCCGAGATGGTCGGCTTCGTATTCGCCGTCCACAACGGAAAGGATTTCATCAGCGTGCGCGTGGTGGAAAATATGGTCGGCCATAAGCTGGGAGAATTTGCCGCCACGCGCAAATTTATCCGTCATGGCGGTACCGTGAAAAAGGCTGAAGGAGAAGGGGAAGCTGCCAAGTAAATCGTATCAATCGTATGGAAGTAAAAGCCACCGCGCGCTATATCCGCATGTCGCCTCGTAAGGTGCGACTTGTGATTGATGTGATTCGAGGCCTGGGGATCCAGGAGGCTCGCTCCCAGCTACGCGTGATGAAGAAGGCTGCTTCTGAACCTGTGTTAAAGCTGCTTGAGTCTGCGGTGGCAAACGCGACGCACAACTTTCAGCTTGACGGGAAATCGATGTACATCAAGAGCATCACCGCCGATGGTGGCCCTGTGCTCGGACGCTGGCGCGCGCGCGCGTTTGGGCGAGCCGCCCCGATTCGTAAGCGCACGACGCACATCTCCATCACTCTGGAACCAAAAGCAGTCACCTCCCGTAACGCACACGCAACCTAACCTATGGGACAGAAGGTACATCCAAACATTTTCCGGCTCGGCGTGATCCGCCAATGGGATGGGGTTTGGTTTTCTGGTAAAAGTGGGTTTCGGACGCAGCTGAAGGAAGACGTGGAGATCCGAGTGTTTTTGCGCGCGCTCCTCAAGGAGGCGCTCGTAGACCGCATCGAGATCGAGCGATCGCGCCAGGAAGTTCGCCTCATGATTCACGCGGCAAAACCAGGCGTCATCATCGGACGCGGGGGAGCGGGGATAGAGGAGTTGACACAGAAACTCAAGAAGGAATTTTTCCGCGGTCGGCGCGTGAAGATGAGCCTTAACGTGAAAGAAATCCAGAAGCCGTCGCTGTGTGCGCAAGTCATTGCCCAGCAGGTCGCCGCGGAGATCGAGAAGCGCATGCCGTTTCGTCGCGTGATGAAGATGGCGATTGAGCGCTCATTCAAGTCTGGTGCGCAAGGCGTGAAAATTACGATCTCGGGACGATTGAACGGCGCGGACATTGCTCGGCGCGAGACGATCGCCCAGGGAAAGATTCCCCTGCATACGCTGCGTGCGGACATCGATTTCGCCTCTGTGGCCGCTCGGACCATCTGGGGTGCGATCGGTGTGAAGGTCTGGATAAATCGCGGTGAAGTGTTCGAATCATAGGATCTATGCTTATTCCAAAAAAAGTTAAACACCGCAAGTGGCACAAGGGTCGTGCCCGTGGCAAGCGGCTCGCCACGACCAAGATGAGCGTTGCGTTTGGGAGTCATGGGATCAAAGCGACGACCGGTGCGTGGGTCACCTCGCGTCAGATTGAAGCGGCTCGACGCGCGATGACTCGCGCGATCAAGCGCGGAGGAAAAATTTGGATCCGCGTGTTTCCCGATAAGCCCGTCACCTCGAAGGGATCCGAAATGCCAATGGGAAAAGGGAAGGGAGCCGTGGATCACTACGTCGCCGTGGTCAGACCCGGAACGGTCATGTTTGAAATGGGGGGCGTGGACGAGGCACTCGCGAGGAAAGCGCTCACACTCGCGTCTCATAAGCTGCCGGTCACGTGTAAAATAGTCTCACGAGACGTGACCTAATTCTATGGATGCACAATCGCTTCGCGCCAAGAACCCTGCAGCGCTTCTCAAGCAGATAGAGGAGGCGCACGTACGCCTCAAGGAACTGCGCTTTAAGCGTTCCTCCAACCAAGTGAAAGACGTGCGCGAGATCCGCGAGCTTAAGCGTGGCATCGCGCGCAGTAAGACCGTCCTTGCCCAGGGATCCTTCAACGAAGCGCCCAAGCCCAGTCTCTAATCTATGACACCCAAGACTACACAACGAACGCTCATCGGAAACGTCGTCTCCGCCGCGATGGACAAGACGCTTGTGGTACGCGTGGAGCGTACGGTGGTACACCCCAAGTACGGGAAGCGCTACGTCCAGAGCAAGAAGTATCATGTACACGATGAGCACAACGCTCATCAGGTTGGGGATCTCGTAGAGTTTCAAGCCAGCCGTCCCTATTCGAAGACGAAGCGTTGGCGAGTTCTTCGTAAGTCGTCATAAACGATATGGTTCAACTGCGAACAATGCTCAAAGTCGCGGATAACACTGGAGCCAAAAAGCTCCAGGTGATTCGCGTTCTTGGAGGTTATCAAAAACGCTACGCGATGATTGGAGATATGTTTACGGCGGCGGTGAAAGAAGCGGTTCCGCACGGAAACGTGAAGAAGAGCGATGTGGTGACGGCGGTTCTTGTCCGCGCGCGGAAGGAAACTCGGCGGAAGGATGGCACCTACATTCGTTTTGATGAGAACGCAGCCGTGATCATTGACAAGAAGTCCAAGGAGCCGAAAGGGACGCGTATTTTTGGGCCGGTTGCCAGAGAGCTTCGAGGACTTGGATTTACGAAAATCGTTTCCCTCGCCCCCGAGGTGCTGTAATCCTATGCATATCAAAACAGGTGACAAGGTCCGCGTGATGGCGGGAAAAGACAAAGGCAAACAGGGAACCGTTCTTCAGGTGTTCCCCAAACTTGAGCGCGCCGTCGTTGAGGGGGTGAATCTCATGCAGAAGCACTTGCGCAAGCAAACGAATCGTCCCGGACAGAAGATCGAGTTTCCCGCCCCCCTGCATGTCTCCAACCTTCAGGTCGTTTCTCCTAAGACGGGACTGACCGGACGCGTTGGATACAAACGGATACAGCAGAATGGCAAAACAAAAAAGATCAGGACGATTCATTCCAAAGGTCAGACAGAGGATCTCGAGTAACCAATGCTATGGCATTTAAAACGTTTTACAATCAAGAAGTTGTCCCAAAACTCATACATGAGTTTGGGTACAAGAACAAGCATGCGGTGCCTACCGTCACATCGGTCACGCTGAATGTTGGTTTGGGCGCGGGATTGAAGGAAGCAAAGATTATCGAGACCGCGGAAAAAACCCTCACGCGCATTACGGGGCAAAAACCCGTTTCCACGAAAGCGCGCAAATCCATCTCCGCCTTCAAGATTCGCGAGGGGAACGTCGTAGGGATGAAGGTGACCCTGCGCGGCAAGCGCATGTGGGACTTCTTGGAGAAGCTGATCAAGGTTTCGCTGCCGCGCGTCCGCGATTTTCGAGGGCTGTCGCCAAAGGCATTCGACGGACAAGGCAATTACTCCATCGGCTTTCGGGAGCACATCGCCTTCCCAGAGATTCGCAGCGACGAAATCGAGCTCATCCACGGACTTCAGGTCACGATCGCGACCTCGGCCAAGGATGATACGCAAGCGCGATCCCTCCTCAAGCACCTTGGCCTCCCCCTCAAGACAGACTAATCTCGTTTTTCCTCCTTCCAACTTCTAACATCCATTCACTGTGGCCACCGAAAATCAAATTGCAAAATCAAAGCGACGACCCAAATTCTCGACGCGTATCGTGAACCGATGCTGGCGTTGTGGGAGACACCGCGGGTATATTCGCGTCTTCGGCCTCTGTCGAATTTGTTTCCGGGAGTTGGCTCACCGTGGGGAAATTCCGGGAGTAAGAAAATCAAGCTGGTAATTCGTAACGGCAGGCGTTACGGATGTACGGATCGTACGGATATACAGATAGAAAAGAGCTGTCTCATCCGTATATCCGTACGATCCGTACATCCGTAACCAATCCTATGATGACTGATCCTATTTCAGATATGTTGACCCGTATTCGCAACGCGCAGGCTGTGCGCAAAGGCGAGGTATTGTTGCCTTACTCCAAGGTGAAGTTTGCGATTGCCAAGATTCTGGAGCAAGAGGGATATGTCGCTCGCGCAACGCAGGAGCACGAGGCGAAGTTTCCCGTGATCCGCGTGGAACTGCGATACCAGAACAACCAGCCCAAGATTCACATGGTGCGCCGCGTGAGCCGACCGGGCTTGCGCGTGTATGCGAAGTCCACGGAATTGCCGAAGGTACTTTCTGACATGGGCATCGCCATCGTTTCCACCCCAAACGGTTTGATGACGAATAAAGAAGCACGCTCGCGACATCTTGGAGGGGAAGTCATTTGCGAGATTTCATAATTCTACTATGTCTCGAGTCGGAAAAAAACCCATTGTCATTCCTCCAGGAGTCAACGTCACTGTGGACGGGAAGACCGTGCATGTGAAGGGGCCAAAGGGGGAACTGACGGAAGTCTTAAACGAGGTCGTGGGGCTCGCGCTCGCCCAAGGCGAAGAAGGCCAGGAAGTGCAGTTTACGGTTGCCCAAGAACACGAGAAGAACGACCGCGCCCAGTGGGGAACGGCTCGCGCGCTTGTCGCCAACATGATCGAAGGAGTGACGCACGGATTTACGAAGAAGCTGGAAGTCAACGGAGTTGGATACCGTGTCAGTCTGCAGGGACGCACATTGGTGCTCGCGGTGGGATTCTCCCACGATGTTCGCGTCGAACTGCCCGTGGGAGTCAACGCGGAAGTGGACGCAAATTTTGTCACGATTACAGGTGCCAGCAAACACGATGTCGGATCATTTGCCGATGCGGTGCGAAAAATCCGCAAACCAGAGCCGTATAAAGGGAAGGGGATAAAATACGCCGAAGAGACGATCCGCCGAAAAGCGGGGAAGACTCAAAAGGCCGGAGAATAGTATGAGAAACCCAGTTGAAAAAAAACGCGCACATGCGCGACTGCGCGCCGCGCGCACCCGCGCTCGTCTGCACGGCACAGCCCAGGCACCACGCTTGAGCGTGAAGCGCAGTCTCAAGCACATCTACGCCCAGCTCATCGATGACGATGCGGGAAAGACTCTTGCGGCTGCTTCTGATAAGGATGTGCAGACGAAGGCCGCGCCACTTAAGGTGGCACGCGAAGTCGGAACAATCATCGGAACAAAGGCCTCGGCACTGGGAATCACGAAAACCGTTTTTGATCGAGGATCGTACCGATACCACGGACGCATCGCGGCTCTTGCCGATGGTGCTCGCGAGGCAGGACTAAGCATATAGTATGGCAATGGAACACACACAATCAGCAAACGCCCCGGCGCGCCCAAAGCGTGAGGGGGGTCGAGGTGGACGTGGCGAAGGGGGGGGCGATCGCCGAGGCCGCGGTCGCGGACGCACAGGGAAGCGGGACGAACGCGCCCCGCGTGAGTTTGAACAAAAGATTCTCGACTTAGCTCGTGTCACGCGCGTGACCGCCGGCGGAAAGCGCATGTCGTTTCGTTGCGCGCTTGTCATTGGAGACAAGAAAGGTCGCGTGGGGTTTGGCGTGGCCAAGGGGGGAGATGTGCAGATTGCCATTGAGAAGGCGTACAAGCAGGCCAAGAAACACGTCCTTACCGTTGCGCTCACAGGCGGCACCATCTCGCATCCCGTCTGGGTGAAATACGGTTCCGCGCTTATCCTTGTGAAGCCGGCTCCCAAAGGGACGGGGCTCAAGTGCGGCGGGGCCGTTCGAATGATTCTGGAGTTTGCCGGCGTGCCAAACGCTGTTTCCAAAATCGTCAACTCAAGCAATAAGATCAACATTGCCAAGGCAACCTTGGAGGCTCTCAAACAGCTTCGCCCGCGCGAGGAAAAAGTTCCTGCGACCAAAGCCGTCGAGGTGCTTGACCCCCAACCGGTCGCGGATAACATCTAGCGTATGCCGCTTACACTTCATACAATCCATCCGAAAACAGGTTCCACGAAGGGCAAAAAACGCATTGGACGAGGTCTTGGGTCAAAAGGAACGTACTCCGGCCGTGGCGTGAAGGGACAAGGTGCTCGTTCGGGAGTGTCCGGGCTCCAGAAGCTTGGCATCCGCCAGGTCATGCTTGCCACGCCAAAAGCGCGCGGGTTCAAGAGCCGTCGTCCAGACGCGCAGGTCGTGAATGTGGGCGATCTTTCCAAGCAGTTCGGCGCCGGCGCCAAAGTCTCCCCAGCGATCCTCGAGAAAAAAGGTCTCATCGGCTCATCAGTGCTCCCGGTGAAAATTCTCGCCGCAGGAACCATCTCGATTGCCATCACTCTTACCGACTGTGCGGTTTCTGCCGCGGCCAAGGAGAAAATTTTGGCAGCTGGTGGAACGGTCGTATAAATCGGTTTCCAACTTCCGACTTCTAACTTCCAACTTCCATTCCTTATGAACACGCTTGTCAGGATTTGGAAAACTCGCGAGGTGCGCAACAGCGTCCTCTTTATTCTCGCCATGCTCGTGGTCTTTCGTATCACGGCTCACGTCCCCGTTCCTGGCGTTGACGCCGGGGTTCTCCAAAACATTTTCGGCGGGAACAACCAGTTCTTTGGCCTCCTCAATATCTTCTCCGGCGGAACGCTCGAGAGCTTTTCCGTGGTCGCCATGGGCGTCATGCCCTACATCACCGCATCCATTATCTTTCAGCTCCTGGGCATGATCGTGCCTGCGGTTGAAGAGATGCAAAAAGAGGAGCAAGGCCGACAGAAGATCACCCAGTGGACTCGCCTGGCCACGATCCCGCTCGCGTTCGTCCAGGCATACGGACTCATCCTCCTTCTTTCCCAGCAAGGCCAGGTCTTCTTGGACGCCAACGTGACGACGATCGTGTTTGCCATCGTGAGTCTGACCGCCGGGACGATGTTCCTCATGTGGATGGGAGAGCTGATTTCAGAAAAGAACGTCGGCAACGGCATTTCGATCCTCATCCTTGCCGGCATTGTCGCGGGTCTCCCCACGTTTTTGAGCCAGTCGCTTGCCGTGTATGACCGTAGCCAGCTCATCACGATGATCGCCTTCATTGTTGTGGCGGTAGTAACCGTTGTGGCGATCGTGGTCATGAACGAGGCACAGCGCAACATTCCCGTGCAGTACGCGCGGGCGGTTCAGGGGTCGCGCCTGTCAGGGGCGGTCAGCTCCCACATCCCGTTGCGCCTCAACATGGGTGGCGTGATCCCCATCATCTTCGCCATCTCGATTGTCTTGTTTCCAACCGTGCTCGCCCAGTTCTTCCTCAACGCCAAGACCGACTTTCTGCGCGACGCGGCAACGTGGACGCTCCAGGTGTTCCAGAACCAAACCGTCTACGGCATCGTCTACTTTGCCCTTGTGTTCCTCTTCGCCTACTTCTACACCGCCGTTATTTTCCATCCTGACCAGGTCGCGGAGAACATTCAAAAGCAAGGTGGCTTCATCCCTGGTATTCGTCCTGGAAAGCAAACGTCCGATTACCTGGGCTGGGTCGTGAACCGACTCTTGCTCACCGGCGCGCTCTTCCTGGCGCTCATCGCGGTGCTCCCGGTCATCATGCAACAGGCAACCGGCAACACGAACCTCGTCATCGGGGGAACGTCCGTGCTCATCATCGTCGCGGTGGTGGTTGACTCTGTGAAGCAGATCGAAGCCCAGCTCACGATGCGGGAATACGAAGTGTAGTGAGGGAAAGTCGTTGAGTGGTTGAGTCGTTGAGTGGTTGAGTCACGGAATCATTCCGATACTCAACAACTCAGTCACTCAACGACTCAACGACTTTTTGTTATACTGGCCGTCAGATATGATCTACAAAATTCTCATGATGGGCCCGCAGGGGAGCGGCAAGGGGACGCAGGCGGAGATTCTATCGCGTGAGCTTGGGATCCCTGCCTTTGGAATGGGCCAGCTCATCCGCGACGAGATCGCGACGGGGTCGGAGTTCGGCAAGAAGCTCTACGACATTATCCTGCCGGGGAACCTTGTGTCCGATGAAGACGCGGCGCATCTGCTTAAGTTGCGACTCGCCAAACCCGACGTTACTCACGGCTACATTCTGGACGGCTACCCTCGTAACCTCGCGCAGCTCGCCCAGTTTACGTTTGATACGCCCACGCATGTTATTGTCATCGATATCCCGCGCGAGGAATCCTTGCGTCGGCTCGGCGGTCGATTAACCTGCCGCGGTTGCGGGAAGGTGGGGACGATGAGCGACGCGATTCGGTCAGGTGACCGATGTGCGTGCGGAGGGAAGTGGGAGCAGCGAGCCGATGACACGCCCTCCGCGATCGAGCGACGCCTGGAGATTTACGAGAACGACACGGCTCCGGTCATCGCCAAGTACGGATCGCTTGTGAAGCATATCGATGGCGTTGGTTCGGTCGAGGAAGTGTTCGAACGCATATTGGCCGCATTGAACTAGTATGGCGCTCACGAAGACAAAAAACGAAATCGACTCCATGCGCCGCGGCGGCGCCCTGCTTTCTCGTGCGCTCAAGGCAGCGGTCGACGCCGTAGCGCCTGGTGTGACGTTACGCACCCTCGATCAGATCGCCGAGCGTGTCATCGTCGAAGGCGGCGGCACGCCCTCGTTCAAGGGATACCAATCGAGCCCTACCGATACGCCGTTTCCAAGCACGGTGTGTATTTCCGTGAACGAGGAGATCGTACACGGTTCGGGTACGCGTGATCTTGTGCTCGAAGAGGGCGATGTGGTCGGGCTCGATATCGGGTGTTGGTTTGAAGGGTTGTGCACGGACATGGCTGTGACCGTCGGCGTGGGAACGATCACACTGGAAGCGCGCAACCTCATCGAGGTGACTCGCGCCTCGTTGTTGGCAGGCGTGGCGGCGGCCAGAGTCGGCGGGGAAATCCGCGACATCTCACGCGCGATCGAAGAGCACGTCAAACCTCACGGCTACGGTATCGTGCGCTCGTTGGTCGGTCACGGTGTCGGCCATGCCGTCCACGAGGAGCCGCACGTCCCCAACTACGTTTCTGATCGCTACCCGCGCGTCGCGATCCAAGAAGGGATGTGCCTCGCGCTGGAGCCGATGCTCGGGTTGGGCGGCAACCCGGACGTGGAGACAGGGCTGGACGGCTGGTGCATCGTGATGAAGGATCGCTCCGTGGGCGCTCACTTTGAGGTGACGATTGCGGTCACCCGTAAGGGTGGCGCGGAAATTTTGACGCCACTGCCTAAGTAATCCGTATGCCGAGCATCTGTCGGACTTTTGAATCCACAAATTTTGACGAATTTGTGGATTTGGTTTACAGTCTTTTTGTATGATTCAGCGCATTTTTTCAGATTTGGAGCCATTTTTGCAAAAAGGGCGAGTTCTCGTGATGTATGGTCCTCGACGTGTAGGCAAGACAACGCTTATCCAGGAGTATCTCAAAAAGACCACATGGAAGTACAAGCTTGATTCCGGTGACAACATTCGCACGCAGCAAATCCTTTCATCACAGAACTTTGAGACGATTTTAGGATACGTCGAAGGCTACGAGTTGCTGGTCATCGATGAAGCGCAACAGATTCCTCACATTGGGCAGAGCCTGAAGATCATCGTAGATCAACGTCCAGACCTTCGTGTGATTGCTACTGGGTCGTCGTCCTTTGACCTATCCAACCAAATTGGCGAACCGTTAACAGGTCGCAAACGTACGCTTACGCTGTATCCCGTATCACAGATCGAGCAGCGTTTCAATCATAATGAGCATGAACTCCGCGAGTCGCTGCCGGAGACACTCGTGTACGGAAGTTACCCGGAAGTCTTGACCGCCAAAACAAAAAATCAAAAGCAAGAACTTCTGACCGAATTGGCGCATGCGTATTTGTTGAAGGACATTTTGGCGCTTGAGCAGATAAAGGGGTCTAAGTATCTTTTGGACTTGTTAAAACTTCTTGCCTTCCAGATTGGGAAAGAAGTGTCCTATCAAGAACTCGGTCGACAACTTGGGCTTTCTGTCAAGACGGTTCAACGGTATCTCGATCTCCTAGAAAAAGCTTTTGTGGTTATTCGGGTTGGCGGGTTTAGCCGCAACCTGCGTAGTGAAGTGGCACGCAAGAGCAAGTATTACTTCTACGATACGGGATTGCGCAATGCGATCATTGCGCAATTCAACGATCTCGATCACCGTTCCGATGTTGGGGAACTCTGGGAAAACTTCCTTTTTATTGAACGACTGAAAAAACGCGCGTATCAAGAAATCTATGCGACGCCGTATTTTTGGCGGACGTATGAAGGCCAGGAGATCGACCTCATTGAAGAAGGTAATGGAGAGATTCGTGGGTACGAGTTTAAGTGGTCGAAGAGACCGCAGGCCATTCCTTCGCAATGGCTCGTCTCATACCCCCAGGCGAGCTATGCTACCATTCATCCTGAAAATTACCTTTCCTTTGTCCTTTGAGAGCACAAAAAATACTTCGTCAATACGATTGTATGTCTGAACATCCTTCCCCAGAGCACGGCGACCGGCGCGTTGCCAGAGAACATGAAACCGCTCCGGAAGAGCGTACGCGCTTTGATCTCTCCACCCTCATGGGGATCAATGTGGTTGAGGTTCTTGTTTCGCCCAAGACACAGCAGAAAGCCCAAGAGACTCTCGCGGATTTGCGCACACAGGGCGCTACGCCCGCTGCGCGCGCCGAGCTTGCCTGGGCGCTCCGCCGTCAGTTACAGGAAGACCTCAAGAGCATGGTCGCGTATACGGTGCGCGGAGCGGAGCGTCGAGTGAACCCATCGAAAACCACGCTTGGCAGGACGCGCATCCTTCAAGAAGATCCGTCCCACGCCTTTTCGCTTGCCGTCTACCGCGAGTTGCTTGCCGACTCCAACGTCGCCCATGTCCTCCAACGCGAGCTCGCTCGCCACGAACGGGAAAAGAATGAGATCAACGGCACCTATGAAGAGTTCAAGACGCTCGAACAAAATCTTGTAGAGGAGCGTGCGCAGCTCAACGCGCTTTTGACACAGATGTTCAAGCGCGCCGGCCAGGAGCCAAAGCCCGTGCACCTGTTGGAACGGGCAAGATTCGAGTCCCGCATCGCAGAGCTAGAATCCAGCCTCGATGTTGTGAAGAAGAAAGACCCTTCCGTCGTGGCTCTCATCGAATACGACACCATTCGCGACTACGCCCGTCAGCTGCGCGAGAACGGCTTCATCTGGACGAAATCCCGCCAGAAACTCCTCCAGGACGTTTTGACCGGCGTCCTTACCAGTCGTCCCGTGGCTGCGCTCATGGGAGAGACGGGAACGGGAAAAACCGCGCTTGCCCGTGCCGCCTCCCTAGAGCTCACCTCGCGCGAGCATGAACGCACTGTTGGCGGAGATGACGAAAAGTTTGTCCGGCTTCTGGCGTATCAAACGTTTGATCCCCAGAAAACGTACTATAAGTACGGCCCTCTGCTTCGCGCCATGACCGGGAAGTCTTCCTCTATAGACGAGTCTCCCGGCAAAGGCGGTGGCATTTTTTTTGACGATGAGTTCAACACCCGCCCCACCTCGATCCAGCGGCAGATCCTCAAGTTTGTTTCAGAAGCCAGAGCAGGCCGCACGGTTACGGTTCCCGGCACCTCGCTCACCGTCAAAGTCGAACCCGGTTTCCTCTATCTGGCCGCCGGCAATCCGCCTTCGGAGCGCTATGAGCGCGAGGAGACCGGCATCGAGACCACGCGTGAGTTCGCCGGAAACGTCCTCAACGTCGAGTACCTAGAACAGACCCCTGACAACCCGGAGCTTTACCAAGTCCTCCTCGCCTCCCTCATGGACCAGAAAACAGGACGCCTGACGGCCGTCACCCCAGAGGAACTCGCTCCCGCTTGGATCCGCGATGCCGCCACCGGCGACTCCTCCCTTGATCTCGCCCCGAGCCATGGGGCGTTCCTTTGGCGATTCTCCCAAGCCTGGGGCGAGTTGTTCAAAGCGTTTTCTCACAAAGACACCGTTCTCCATCAGGCGAACCCAGGCGACACCAAGGGCAAATGGCACCTACCCTCCTTCATCCTTGACCCCGGCGTTGTCCTTTCTTGGGTCGACCAGTACAAGGCCTCTCCAAAAGACCACAAAGCCCATCTTGCTACGTTCCTTGAGAGCAAGCTCACCACCTACCTTTCCCAGTTTCCCGAGGATGAACAAACGACTGTTTTGGCCTATCTCGACCACTTCGGCATCCTCGTCGATACATCCGAGAAACTCGCCAAGCCCCAGGCTCACGTCCTCACTCCCAAAGACATCGGCCTCTTAAATCCCAACGTCCCACGTCCCAAGGAGAAGGGGGAACCGCCGCACTCCAAAGCCGTCGATTTTATTGATCCAGAAACAGGCGAGGTGGCGTTCCAGTATGTGGCCAGACTCGAGGCTGCTCACACAGGAACACGCGTGAGGAAAGCCACTGCCGATGCCTCTTTCCCTGATCGTGTGACCGTCCTGGGGGTTGTCTATGATCCAGAAGCCCAGAGACCCGATGAAACAAAGATAGCCCTCAAGACGCCCGATGGCGCCGCGCTCATCCTTAACCCCGACGAGCTTCTTGCCTCCTACGAGGTCGAAGCCCCCCCCCCCCCCCCCCCCCCTCCCCCGCACGGCCCGCTCCCCCGCGTTGCGTCCCCCCCCCCCCCCGC
>Ga0082335_1002143_pt1 | contig 37982 bp, 43 predicted proteins | sample Subgrocontami58m_FD_72375 | JGI IMG/M metagenome (GOLD analysis project Ga0082335, IMG submission 72375) | Subsurface groundwater microbial communities from S. Glens Falls, New York, USA - GMW37 contaminated, 5.8 m (SPADES assembly) (version 2) ...
TTCTTTTGAAAATCATCGACGACCTTCTGGGCATCGCAAAGATTGAAGAGGGGCGGTTTGGGTATGCCTTCGCGAACACGGACCTTGTGGAGTTTTTGAATAAAATTCTGGGGCAGATTCTTCCTATTGCGCAGCATGCGAGCGTTTCACTTTATTTCGACAAGCCCGCCGAGGCGTTCCCGCCGGTCATTGCCGACCCGCAGAAGCTCGCGATGGTGGTCTCAAACCTCGTAGAGAACGCCATCCGCTACAACGTGAAGAATGGGAGCGTGACCGTTGGTCTGAAGAAAGCCGCCGAAGGGCCGTTTGTGGAAGTGACGGTGAAGGACACCGGCATTGGCATGGGGCCGGAGGATATGAAGAAGCTTTTCACGAAGTTCTTCCGCGCGGAGAACGCGGTGAAACTCCAGACGGAGGGGAGCGGCCTCGGGCTCTACATCGTGCGGAACATCATCCAGGCGCATGGAGGAATGATTTGGGCGGAGTCCGAACGCGAGCGGGGGACGACCTTCCACTTTACGCTTGCAACCGACCCGAACCGGGTGCCGCGGCATGAGGTGCCGCTGGGGTAGGGATTAGCCATTAGGACTTAGCCATTAACAATCTTTGGACATCGGACTTCCCGGAAGAAGTCCGATGTCCCCACATTGGGGGTTGTTGGGGAGCGCGGTTTCTCCTTATTTTGTAAGGGTTTCTAGAGTGCTTGACAAAGCACCTAATCCGTGTTAATATCTAACCAGTGCAGTAAACAGGAGTGTTTCCTGTTCTGCGACTTGAAAGGGATAGTATATGATAGAAACTCATGCAGAAAAACTACTCGAAGTCTTCTTGGCTCCCATTTTAAAAAAGAAGATGGAAAAGCTGCAGAAGAAGCTCGTACGCGCCTCTCTGGCCAGCGCGGTGCCAGTGGTGGAGTTGAAGAAGATCCTCAAGATGTTCGTCTACAAAGCTATGGACGAATTCTTCGAGGAGAAGAAGTGATTGAGGTGGTAGGAGCGTAAGCTCCCGGGACTTGTAGGAGTCGCCCGTTATTTACGAACCTTCGTTATTCTTCGCATGAGTTAGTGGGCAGTTAAGTAATTTTATGAGCCCAAAGATCCTAAAGATCCGCGGGCTCTTCAGTTTTTTAAGGGCTTGCGTTCTTTTCGATAATGAGGAGAATATATGCATTATGGCAGCGGGGAAGAAACAGGATAAGAAGTATATTTTTATAGTCGGAGGAGTAGTGTCCGGTGTGGGGAAAGGTGTCGCGGCGGGTGAGTAATGTGGCATCATCACCGCGAGCGTGATATGATGTCGGCATGACCGTAGCCGAAATTCAACAGAAGCTTTCTCCTCTTTTCCGGGCGCACAAAGTGTCGCGGGCGGCGGTGTTCGGTTCGGTTGCCCGCGGCGAGGACGTGCCCGAGAGCGACGTGGATGTGCTCATCTCCCTCGGAGAACCGATGGGGCTCATTTCTTTTACTCGATTTGTCGAGGAGGCGGAAAAACTTCTCGGACGGCGCGTGGATATGGTGACCGAGCGGGGACTGAATAAGTTTGTACGCCCCCATATCCTCCGCGACCTCAAGACGATCTATGAAGGATGACCGTGTGTATCTCAACCAAGATCGGGCAATTCACAATTATTTCGAGATTGATCTCGAAATTGTCTGGCAAACGGTGCAGAAAGACGTTCCGGAATTGAAAGGTGCACTGCGGAATTTTCTTGTTTAGTAACATCTCCCCATGCAGAAACAACAAAAAAAGTATATCTTTGTCGTGGGAGGGGTCATGTCCGGCGTGGGGAAGGGAATCGCGGCGGCTTCCATCGGGCGCGTGCTCCAATCCCACGGACTCGAGGTGACGGCTTTGAAAATTGACCCTTATGTGAATGTGGACGCGGGAACGATGAACCCCACCGAGCACGGCGAGGTGTTTGTGTTGGACGACGGGTCGGAGTGCGATCAGGACATGGGGAATTATGAGCGTTTCCTCGACCGCGATTTGAGCATCACGAACTATATGACCACGGGGAGCATTTACCAGAACGTCATCAACCGCGAGCGGAATCTTGAGTATGGAGGGAAATTTGTGTCGGTCGTGCCATACATTCCCATGGAAGTGATTGATCGCATCAATAAAGCCGGAGCGAAGAGCAAGGCGGATGTGGTGATTACCGAAATCGGCGGAACGGTGGGCGAATACGAAAACATCCTTTTCCTCGAGGCGGTGAGAATGATGAAGCTCAAGAATCCCGATGACGTACTTCTTGTACTGGTGAGCTTTGTTCCAGCCATTGGCGCGGGCGGTACGGAACTAAAAACAAAACCTACCCAGCACGCCGTGCGGGACTTGAACCGCGCCGGCCTCCACCCCGATTTCATTCTCGGTCGTGCGCCGGTGCCGCTCGATAAGAAGCGCAAAGAAAAGTTGGAATTTTTCTGTAGCATGGGGAAAGGCGGCGTCATCTCCGCGCCGGATGTGGAATCCATCTACGAAGTACCCGTAAATTTTGAGCGCGACAAGCTCGGTGACCGCATCTTATCCAAACTCTCTCTTAAATCCAAAAAGAAAGATTTCGGTGCATGGAAGCGGTTGGTATCGGTAATCCGCGGAGCAAAAAAAGAGGTAAAAATTGCGATTGTGGGGAAATATTTCGGGACCGGCAACTTCGTGCTCACTGATTCCTATATCTCCGTGCTTGAGGCGGTAAAGCACGCGGCGTATGCGCTCAAGGCAAAGCCGGTGATTGAATGGCTTGATGCGGAAACGTTTGAGAAGAACCAGGGTGCCCTCAAGGCACTTTCGCAGTATGGCGGCGTAATCGTGCCGGGCGGTTTCGGCAACCGTGGTATTGAGGGGAAAATCGCCGCAATCCGCTACTGCCGCGAGAAGAGAATTCCGTTTCTTGGTCTTTGTTATGGCATGCAACTCGCAACCGTGGAGTTTGCACGGAATGTGGTGGGGTTGGCGCATGCAAACACGACCGAAATTGATGCAAAATCCCCGCATCCGGTGATTGACATCATGCCGGAACAGAAAGAAAACGTGGCGACAAAGAATTATGGCGGCACGATGCGGCTTGGCGCCTACCCCGCCCGCCTTAAGCCCGGTACTGTAGCTCACGCGGCCTATATGGGATCCGGCTATAACCTAAAACCTAAAACCTCGAACCTCATCAGTGAGCGGCACCGGCACCGCTACGAAGTAAACCCGAAGTATATCGAACGGCTCGAGAAGAAGGGGTTGGTGTTCTCCGGTATTTCGCCCGACCGGCGACTTATGGAAATCGCGGAGCTTCCTCGCGAAAAACACCCGTTTTTCCTGGGAACGCAGTTCCACCCGGAGTTCAAATCGCGGCCGCTTCGCCCACATCCGCTGTTTAGGGAGTTTATTAGGGCCGCCTTACGGCGAATTTCTAAGTCCTAATTTCCAATTTCTAACAAAAGGCCTAATGCCTAATTCTTCAACGAAGGTCTACGACCTTGAGGAAAGAACGGCAAGGTTTGGGGAAAGTGTTATTGAGTTTGCAAAAGCAGTACCTAAAAACATCATCACTATTCCGATTATCGGGCAGTTGGTGCGAGCAGGAACAAGCGTCGGCTCAAACTACTGCGAGGCAGACTGCGCGGAATCAAAGAAGGACTTTGAACACAAACTTGGCATTTGTAAAAAAGAAGCAAAAGAAACCCGCCATTGGTTAAGAATGGTTGCAAAAGCGGTGCCGGAGCTAGCCCATGAAGCGCGGGAACTTTGGAAGGAGGCAAACGAGTTACAGCTTATTTTTATTGCGATTGTGAAAAAGTCCCGTTCCCATTAAGCATTTCATTAGAAATTAGAAATTAGATATTAGAAATTGAAAAGATGATAATCTTTTTGTATGGTCCCGACGACTATCGCCGCACAAAGGAAAAGCGGGCGGTGGTGGAAAAGTTTTTGAAGAAACACTCTCCATTTGGAGTAAAGAAAGTTGACGGCACTGTTGAGAGAGCGGTTGAGGAGCTTCGGGAATTCGGAAAGAGCAGCGGACTTTTTGACGCGCAGCGGCTTGCGGTCGTCGAATCCGCATGGGAGGCGCCCGAAAAAGAGTTGAAAGAGTGGCTTGAGTCTGTGCGCGACGCGAAGCACATAACCGCACTTTTCTCGGAGCACGCCGCGCCGAAGAAGGATTTTGCATTCCTGAAGAAAGAACCGGTTATTGCGAAGGAGTTTGATGCGCTTGAAGGGAGTACCTGGGAGAAGTTTATTGTTGCGGAAGCGAAGGCGCGCGATGTTTCGCTCGCACCCGATGCGATGCAGTTCCTCGCCCAAGCGTATGCAGGGGATAGCTGGCGGCTCGCCACGGAGCTCGACCGTATTGCCCTCCTAAATTTTGCGGAGCAAAACTTGGGAGGGCGAGCCTCGTTTGTAGAGAGGGCGGTGACGCGGAAGGACCTTGAGGCGCTCGGTATCGAGATTCACCCTGAATTCTTCGGGCTTGTCCGGCAATTTGGGTACGGCGACCGGAAGGTGCGCCTCGCAACGCTTGAGGAGCTCCTCCTCACGCGTGACCCCGCGGCAAAAATTTTTAATGTGCTCTCGGCGATGGTGCCCGGCGCCACCCGGCGATTCGCGGAGTATGATGTGGCGATAAAAAACGGAAAGCTGGAATACGAAGAAGCATTAACCGACCTCGCGCTAAGTTAAAATAATTCATTGGAACAATTCTATAGAATTGTTCCATAAACTTTCCCTATTTACTCCCCCTTGGAGAGCGAGTATATTTTTGGCGTTCATTAACAAGTTAACCAAATATACGATGTATGAAAGCTTTGATAGCAATAACAGCAATGTTCAGTGTGCTTGTACTCCACGCCGCTGAAGCCGCATTTGTCACCTTTTCCGCAACGAAGCCGGTGATTGAGCGAGAAACAATCACGGCATTATGGGCTCCGGCCGCGAACTTCGATATCACGAAGTGGATTGAGCTCGAATGGCGAGGGTCCAACGAATGGCTCACGATTGAACGGAAAGTAACGGCGGTGAGAAATGGGGGCACGACCTTCACCGTACCCGAACCGGGAGCATACCGGCTACGCTATGTGGACCGCTCCCTCGCGGGAACTTTCCAAAGCGAACTGGCCGTGAGCGGAGTACTCTCTGTTCTGGAGGTAATTCCAGACCCTCGACGCGTGAAGAATTTCCCGCCGAAGGATGTAGCGATTGTCTTCACGGGAGACAGTCTGGTAGCAGGGAAGGGAGCTTCCTCTGGAAACAGTCTCCCTGCGCAGCTTGAGCGGTTGCTGGGCATTCGAATCGTGAACGCGGGGAGAAGTGGCGACACGACTGCGCAAATTCTTGCGCGCCTCGACGCCGATGTCCTAGCCCATAAACCCGCGCTGGTGCTCATACTCGCGGGGTGGAATGATTACCGCACGGGCGTGCCGAGCGACGCCACCTTCCGTAATCTGCGGGAAATGACGAGACGTGCGCAGGAACGGGGGGCGATGGTGGTGATTGTCGGAGTCCGAAAACCTTTTTTTGACGACTTTGAGCATGAGTTCCGCGCGCTGACCGACGAAACGGGAGCGGGCTATGTGCCCAATGTCCTCTGGGACATTCAGGACAACCTTCGCTTTTGGAATCTCGGCGTGGCGCATCCGAACGATGCGGGGTACGCCCATATGGCGGAACGCATCGCGCCGGGAGTACGGAAACTTCTCGTGGCCCCGCCCGTGCTCCATGTAGGGAAGGAAGCGAATCATGTTGTGATTTCCTGGCAAAGTCTTTTCGGAAAAACGTACCGCCTGCGGGAGACGGAAAATCTCGTGGTGCCGATCCAGTGGAGGGAAAGTGTTTTCATCGGCTCCGGGCGTGTTATGGAAGTATCCAAAATGCCCGCCATGAACCGTTTCCTTACGCTCGCGGAGGAGTAATCTACGAGATTCGAGTGGTTTTAAAAACAAAACGCCCTGTTCCGATTGGTTTCGGAACAGGGTCGTTCGTTTTTATTTTCCTCCGTATAGTCTGGTCCACAGGGGATTCTCTTTAGGACGAGGTTCCCCCTCAAAGTAAGTGGCACTGCAAACTTTAGTCCCCACTGACTCGCGGCGCATAAACTTAAGGATGGTATCCTCGTCTAGCTTTAATTTTGCAATCGCGACCGTCATGTTTTCCCCTGCGCATTGATTAGCAGCGATAACTTTAGATTCCACCCCGCCTCTCCCCATGATATCAGTAGCCCCCACCAAAAGGTGTTCTGGAGTATGGCAACGATCGACTTCAACATATCGGCGCGCGGGCTTTCCCTCTTTCGGATTTCTTTCATACAAGCCATCCTCGTCCGAAAGGAATAATATGGCGCTTGCCTTGATCTTACGTGCCACTTCTGATGCCAGCCAGTCATTGTCGCTGATGCCCTTGTTCTTTGCTCGGATTTCCGCATCCGAGAGCACGTCATTCTCATTGACTATAGGGATTATCCCATGGCGCATATATTCAAGAATACTATCGATAAATTTTTCCCCTTCTATAGCACTGAATAAGGAAGCAAATGTAACGAGAGTCTGTGCAGTCAGAACGTTATGGGATAAAAACGCTTCTTGCCAATATGAGAGAAGCGGCAATGCTCCGATACCTGCATACCCACTTTCGGAAAGTTCTTCTTCGTCGGGTCTCTGAAACCAGCGAGTTTTTTCCTTCGCGGATTTACCGGCGACAATCGCTCCCGAAGTGACGAGCACCACTTGAGTCCCTTGTTTAACGAGCGTAGAGACTTGAGAGGCAACACATGCTGCCACATGCGCATCGAGGCCGGAACCTCCGTTCAGCAGAGTTTTTGTTCCTACTTTTACTACAAGCATATTTTTTCTTATTGAATTGTGAATGTGCGAAAGTTGGTTGTTCCAGGGAACTCGCACGCTATTCCCTGACGGAAAGACTTTTATATGAAGAATCCTTTTTTCGTCAGAGAGTAGGAATAATAAAAACGCCCTCGGGTGCGCTGAGGGCGGGAGGAGTTCTTTAAAAAAGCTGCCGCGCTAGGCGCTTGAGGGCGTTCGCGGTGCCGGCGGGGCAAGCTTTATGGAAAGGCGGGACTTGAGGCGGCTCGCCTTCTGGCGGCTGATGGCGTTCGTCTTTGCGGCTTTGTCGAGCGTTTTATAGACCTGGACGAGGGCGGCTTTTGCTTCATCAGACTTCTTCGCGTCGAGGAGCTTCTTGTAGTTCTTTACTGCGTCTTTATACGCCTCTCTGCGCAAGGTGTTTTGCTTTTTATGAGTAATGCTCTGTCGGAGCGCCTTTTTGGCGGAAGAAGTTATGGGCATGTCTGGATAGGTGTTAGGTGAAAGGTTTTAGGTTTTAGTGGGGTTAGCATACTTCATTTCAGGTAATTGTGCAATTGTTTCTCGCGCGCTGTTTGGGTGGTACTATACCTCTAAAGGTTTCTTGCGTTCAATCTAAAACCTATAACCTAACACCTAAAACCTATGCTTTACACCCTCGAAGGCACGCTTACGCTCAAAGGCGACCGGTTTGCGGTGGTTGATGTGGGCGGCGTGGGATTCAGAGTGAATCTTCACGGGCAGGCATTGGGCAAGCTTCCGCGCGCGGGCACCCGCGTGAAGTTTTTCACCAACCTCCACGTACGCGAGGATGCGCTTGAGCTCTACGGGTTTCCGACCGAGGAGGAGCTTAACCTTTTTGAGATGCTTATTTCCGTCTCGGGGGTGGGGCCGAAGTCCGCGCTCTCGGTGTTGGACGTTGCCGAGCGGAAAGAAATCGAAGCGGCCATCAAGGAAAACCGCCCCGACCTCCTTACACGCGCTTCTGGCGTGGGACGGAAAACAGCGGAGCGGATTATTCTGGAGCTTAAAGGAAAAGTGAGCGCACGCGGAGCGAGTGCGACCGTGGGGCGCATGGAGACGGACGCGGGCCTTGTCGAAGCTCTTACGGGAATGGGATACGGACGCGAGGAGGCCCGGGATGCGCTCGCGAAGGTGGGTGCCGGGGAGAAGGACTTGAGCGGGCGGCTCAAAGAGGCGCTTAGGATTTTAAGCGGGCGGAGAAAGGATGCTATTTGAAGAAGTTCGCGGAGAAACGCGGTTTGACCCCGCGGGGCTCACGACGCATCCGCCATTCACCCAATCCTTCGCGTATGGGGAGTGGCAACGCGCCGCGGGGCGCAACGTGCGGCGGTTTATCGGCATTCGCGACGGCGCGTGCATTGCGGCGCTTCAGCTTGTGCAATACCCGCTTCTTGCGGGACGAAACTATTTCTACGCGCCTTACGGACCAATAGTGAAGGAGGGTGAGGGCGGGGATGTGTTGCGCGCTCTCTGTGATACGGCGCGGGATATCGGGCGCGGGCGCACCGCGTTCGTACGCTTCGATTTCTCCCCGCCGCTTCGCGGTGATTCCCTGCGAAGCGCGGAAGGCATGTTCCGGCGCGCGCCGCGCGCAACGTATCGCGCGTCGTCGGCGCAGCCGCGGGCGGAATGGGTGCTCAATCTCGCGCAATCTGAGGAAGAACTTCTTCGCGGGATGCATCACAACACGCGCTACAGCATCCGTGCGGCGGAGCGGCGCGGGGTGCGGACGGAGGTGGTGGGCGCTCCGCTTCTTTCCCAACGCTTTGAGGAGTTTTACGGCCTAATGGGGGAGACTGCCGCGCGCGACGGATTTTCTCTCCATCCCAGGAGTTATTATGAGGTGGCATTCAGGGTTTCCGCCGAGGCGGGGAGCGCATTTCTTATTTTTGCGCGCCACGAGGCGACGCTTCTCGCGGCGCACTTCATCGTACTTTATGGAGGACAAGCGAATTTTGTCTTCGGCGGCTCGAGTTCATCGCAGCGGGAGTTTTTCGGCTCGTACGCGGCTCAATGGACGGCAATCCGCGAGGCAAGAGCCCGGGGCGCCACACGCTACAATTTTGGGGGAGTTTCAAGCGGCGCCGGAGAAAAGGAGGGATGGGAGGGATTATCGAGTTTCAAGCGCAAGTTCGGGGGCACGCTTTTTGCACATAGTCCATTCTTCGATTTTGTGGGAAACAGATTTTGGTATTATGCGTACGGAGCATACAAAGCAATTACGTAATTACTTGTTTACCCGATTACGGGTCTTAATATGTTCAAATCCAAACTTCGAAAATTCATCCCCCGCTTCATGTTGTCCGCCTACCATTACTGCATGGCACGCCTCGCGGCGATGTGGTACGGGTTCCCTTCGCGGCGGATGGTGGTCATCGGCGTTACGGGCACGAAAGGGAAAACAACCGCGGCGAATTTCATTTGGGCGGTGCTTGAGGCGGCGGGGAAACCCGCGGGTCTTTTGAGTACGGCGGTGATCAGGATTCACGACCGGCAGATGCTTAACCCGTACCACATGACCATGCCCGCTCCCTTCACGCTGCAGCGTTTTCTTCGCGAGATGGCGGATGAAGGTTGCACGTACTGCGTGGTGGAGACGACGTCCGAAGGCCTTGCTCAATGGCGGCACGCGGGCATCTGGTATGACTTCGCGGTACTCACCAATCTTTCTCCGGAGCACATTGATTCGCATGGCAGCTTTGAGGCGTATCGCGCCGCGAAGGGGAAGCTTTTTGCTTCGCTTATGAAGCATCCCCAGAAGCGCGTGGAGGGGGAAGAGGTGCCAAGGATAGCGCTTTTGAACAACGATTCCGAACACCGGGATTTTTTCCTCCGGTTCCCCGTGGAGCATGTGGCGACATTCGGCCTGGGACGCGGGCCTTCGCCTCGCTGGGACTCCGGCGAAGCGGGCCAAAGCGGGTTACTGCCACGCGGAGGCGGGGCGGACTATGTCGCCGAAGATATCGCGCCGGGGTTGCGCGGCGTGACGTTCCGTGTGAAGGGCACGCACTATGCGCTGCATATGCTGGGGGAGTTTAACGTGCGGAACGCGCTTCCTGCAATCGCAATCGGGGAGATGCTCGGTATTTCTCCCGCGACGATTGCGCAGGGGCTTGCGTCGCTGCACACCATCCCCGGGCGCATGGAGACGATTGATGAGGAGCAATCCTTCGGCGTGATTGTGGACTACGCGCACGAAGGGGTAAGCATGGAAGCGGCGCTTACGACCGCCCGGCGGCTTGTAAAAAAAGGCAAGCGGGTAATTGTGCTTCTCGGCGCCGAGGGCGGGGGGCGTGACAAGGCAAAGCGTCCTTTGATGGGCGAGTGTGCGGGGAGGCTTGCTGATTATGTGGTAGTGACGAACGTTGACCCGTACGACGATGACCCGGGGGAGATTATCGAAGATATTGTGGAGGCGGCCGAGGCGGCGGGGAAAGTGCGCGGGAAGAATGTGTTTGCCATTGAAGACCGGAGGGAGGGTATCCGCAAAGCGCTCTCGCTCGCCGAGAAGGGCGATATGGTGTGTATCACCGGGAAAGGAGCGGAACAGTCTATAATCATAAAAGGCGAGTGTGCGCTGTGGGATGACCGGCTCGTGGTGCGGGAGGAATTGAGGAGATTATTAGGAGTGGAAGAGTAGGGGTGTTCCGGGTGGGGCATAAGTTGTTGGGCTTGGAAGCGAGCCAGGTCAACCGTCATAGGTCTATGGAGTGTCTCATACCAACAACCAAAGACCATCCACCTTACTCGCCTCTAAAACTTATAACTACAGACTGTCCCAATACTCGCTTCCAAAACTTTCAACCAATAACTTATTATTAACGCATGAAGTTAACTTTCTGGGGCGGGGCGGGGTCCGTTACGGGGGCGAATTACCTCCTTGAGTGCGGGGGGAGAAAGTTTCTTGTGGATTGTGGCTTGCACCAAGAGGGCCACTATGCAGAGCACACAAACTTCGAACCGTTCCCGTATAACCCGCGGGAGATAACGGACGTATTTATTACCCACGCCCATATTGACCACATCGGGCTTATTCCGAAACTGGTGAAAGACGGTTTCAAAGGCCTCATTCACTCCACTCCTCCTACGCGCGACTTCGCGGAGTTCCTCCTCCTCGACTCTGAACATATCCTTATGAAAGAAGCGATGCGCGAGAAAAAGCCGCCATTGTATGTGACCGAAGACGTGGGGAAAGCCATGGAGCAGTGGCAGGGCGTGCCGTATCATCAGGCAATGGAGTGCGGTCCTGCACGGGCGACCTTTTTTGACGCGGGACATGTGCTTGGTTCGTCAATTATCCGCATTGAAGCGGAGGGCAAGACCGTATTGTTTTCGGGAGACCTTGGGAACTCGCCTCCGCCCATTATCCGTTCCACGGAAAAACTGGAAGCGGCGGATTACTGCGTGATTGAGTCCACCTACGGCGACCGCGCGCACGAGAATGTGGGCTCGCGGCGGGAGATGCTTGAAGATGCGGTGGAGGAGACGGTTGCCTCGGGCGGCACACTCATGATTCCCGCCTTCGCGCTTGAGCGCACGCAGGAACTCCTCTTTCACCTCCACGAACTTTTCGAGCAGGGGCGCATACCGAAAATCCCCGTGTTTTTGGACAGTCCGCTCGCCATCAAGCTTACCGAAGTGTACCGGAAGTACGAGAGTTACTACAACCACGATATGCAACGCCTCGTGCGCTCGGGCGACGACTTCCTGAATTTCCCGGGACTCCGGCTTACCCTAGCCACCGAACAGTCGAAAGAAATTAATGATGTGCCCTCGCCCAAAATCATCATCGCGGGGTCGGGGATGTCCCACGGCGGGCGCATCGTGCACCACGAGCGGCGGTATTTGCCCGACCCGAAGAGCGCCATTCTCTTCGTGGGATATCAGACGCATGGTTCGCTTGGGCGTGCCATCATGGACGGGGCGGAGACGGTGAAGATTTTCGGCGAGGAGGTTCCCGTACGGGCGAGGAAGATTCAGATTGCGGGATATTCCGCGCATGCCGACCAGCCCCAGCTTTTGGAGTGGCTCCGGCCGCTGCGGAAGACGCTAAAGAAAGTCTTCGTGGTGCAGGGCGAGTCCGGCGCGAGCGAAGTGCTTGCGGCAAAAATCCGCGACGACCTTGCGGTCATGGCAGTTGTGCCGAAGAAAGGGGAAAGTTTTGAGCTGGCGTAGTATAATCCTTAATATGCTAGAGAAATATCTTCAGGACATCGGCGGAGCGGGAGAATAACCATCGCGTGTCAGCGCGTGAAGTAGTTTGAGCGGCGCAGTCCCTTTCCGATGCTCGCGAGGAAATTCTTGTTGTACCGCCTTGTGCTTTTCAAGGCCTGCATGACGGCGCGGCGGTTTCGCACGGGCGGTGCCGCGAAAAGCTCATCGGTTGCGACGGCAATGATGCGGTCGTACGCCTCGGCTCGCCGCTTGAGTGTTGTATATTCGGTTTTGGAAATGGTGACGGTACTCATCGGTTTTGATTCTAATATGCCCCGATATTTTTGCAAATTGGTGGTATACTAAATCCATGCCAAACAAAAAGAGCTCCAACGGCACGCACCGCGGGAACGGGCTGAAGTACAAAATCTGCATCTCCGGCGCGGCGGAGACGGGAATGTGCGCGCCGGATGCGCTTGAGAAAACGGAGCTTTTGGGGCGGCTTATCGCCGAGCGGGGGATGATTGTGGTGACGGGCGCGACTACAGGGACGCCTTACTGGGCGGCGAAGGGTGCGAAGGAGGCGGGGGGCACGGTAATCGGCATTTCTCCCGCGTCTTCGAAAATCCATCACGTGAAGACATACCGCCTTCCCACCGATTATCACGACCTTATTATTTATACGGGGTTCGGGTATTCGGGAAGAAATTTGTTGCTTACGCGCTCCGCGGATGCGGTGATTACCATCTGTGGGCGTATCGGGACGATGAATGAGTTTACGGACGCCTTCGAGGACGAGAAGCCGCAGGGCGTGCTCACGGGCACGGGCGGCACGGCGGACATGCTCCATGATTTTCTGGACAAGGCGCATCGCGGGTATGGGAAGACGGTGTTTGAATCGGACCCCGCGAAACTGCTTGATAGAGTGGTCGTGCTTATTGAGGCGGAGGAAAGGGAGATAGAATAATAAGAATGAGCGTTGGAACGTCGTCGGTCGTCGGTCGTCGGTTGTTGGTTGTAGAAGCGAGTCAGGTTGTCGGTGATAGGTCTATGGGGAACATCCAATAACCAAAAACTATCTGCCATACTCGCTTCTAGAACTTTCAACCAATAACCCATCATAGGAAAGGTCGGGAGATATCAAACAACATGCCAACAAAGAAAACGGTAAAAAAAGTTAAAAAAGCTCCGGCGAAGAAAGTTGCGGCGGCGAAGCCCATCGGCGCGGTGACGCATTTCTACAGCCATATTTCTGTTGCGATTGTGAAATTCAAAAAAGCGGTGAAGGTGGGAATAAAGTTGCACTACAAGGGTGCAACCACTGATTTTGCGGAAGTGGCGAAGTCCATGCAGTATGACCACAAGCCGGTTGCGATGGCGAAGAAGGGGCAGGAGGTGGGGATTAAGGTGAAGAAGAAAGTGCGGGAGGGAGACGAGGTGTTTGAGGTGGAGTAACTCCATTGGTTAATGGTTTGAGGTTGTAGAGGCGAGTATGGTGGCTGGTATTGGGTTTTCTATCAACCTACGACGGCTGACCTAGCTCGCTTCCAAACCCAACAACTAACAACCTGTTATCGGTTATGAGCTATAAGATATTTCTGTCGCAGGTTGCAGTAATGGTGGCGACGACGGTGGGCGCGGGCATGTTTGCGCTCCCGCACGTCTTCTCCGTGTCGGGGTGGGCTCCCGGCATTTTTTATTTGATCGCGTTCGCGATTATTTTGTCATTTATCCATGCGGTATATTTTCTTGTATTAAAGAAGGTGGGCGAGCGGAAGCGGCTCGCGGCACTTGTGCGGGAGGCGCTCGGTCCCGTGCAGGGAGTGGTCGCGTTTCTCGCGGTGGTGGTGGGGCAACTTCTCACGCTGCTCGTATACCTTATCCTTGGCGAAACATTCTTGAAGCTTCTTGTGCCTGCGTTGGAAGGGATAGGCGGAGTGCTTCTTTTTTGGGTTATCGCGTCAGCCCCGCTCTTTTTCGGGTTGCGTCGCTTCGCCTGGGGTGAGGCGCTCGGCGCTCTCGCAATGAGCGCGCTTATCCTGGGGCTTTTTGCGGCGAGCGACGTTGGGCAGGGATTCGCGCGCGTCCCCGTGGCGGACACCGCGCGTCTCTTATTTCCCTTTGGCATCATTCTCTTCTCGCTTGCGGGGTGGACGGCGGTGGAACCTGTTTATGAGTTGAATTCCCGCGTAAAGGGGAGAGAAGTGCGGTATTCACTTATCGCGCTTGCCGCAGGAACCGCAATCTCGGCGGCTCTCTACGCCCTTTTCGTACTTGGTGTGCTTGGCTCGCCGGTGCCGATTACCCCCGACACCGTTTCCGGATTTTCCGCGCCGCTGTGGCTTGGGCTTTTGGGCGTACTCGGGCTCTTCGCGATATGGACTTCCTATGTGCCGGTAGGGCGCGAGGCGGCGCACGCGCTTATGGACAGGGGATGGAAGCAGGGCACGGCGCTCGGGTTTGTGGCGTTCGTCCCGCTCCTCCTCTTCGCGGCAGGACTCTCGGACTTTGTGCGGATGGCGGGCTTCGTGGGCGGGGTGTTTCTGGCGCTCGTGTATCTTTGCATCGTCGCCGTCGGGAAAAAGTTATTAAAACCGAAGGGAACCACGCGGGTGCTTTTTGTATTGCTTTATATTATCCTCGCCGCCGCCGTGGCGTATGAACTGTATTACTTTATAGTAGGGTAATTACCTTGCTGGTACCCTTCTTGCATGGTCTCGGAATCGGCTTGATTATATTGTTGGCTTCTCCATTCTAATCCTATTCAAAACAAACAAACTGATTAGCAAAAGCAACATGAGAGAAATTAATCCCGTCTGATATCCCCAAGCCCCTTCGCCTACCGTGATAAGAGCGATACTCCATACAACTGGTCCGACAAAAGTAGCGAATCTCTCAGCAACAACATAGTAACTAAAAGAAGAGGCAACAAGATGAGGTGGGGCAAGTTCTCCCACTAAAGCTCGGCTTATACCCCATATCGGTCCGAACAATATTCCGGCAAATAGAAAAATCGGAATTAATGCCTTAAAGTTTGGAATCAAGACCATGGCCAAAAAAATGAAGCACCAGAGGACAAGAACAACTTTCAATGTTTTTAGATTCCCCTTTTTATCTGCAATCTTGCCGAAGACGATTGCTCCGACGGCTGCAAGAATAAGAATGCTTGCGGTAAGAAGGGATTTCACGGTATCGGTCGCCTTATGCACTATTTCCAAATAGAGCGGAAAGTTGTTGGCGAACGTAAGCATCGCGTCGCTGAATAGAAAGTACGCCAACAAAACAAGAGCCAAAGGTTTATGAGAAAAAACTTCCTTGAAGAGAGAAGTCATATTAGGACGATTTCTGGTTTGAGGAATATTGAGAGGAGCATCATTGTTTTCTCGGTAAAATACCAACATCGGCAACGCCAGTAGTCCGAAAATAAGGGTCGCGGGCAACAAGGCTTGAGCCCTACCCGGGTCACCGATTAGTGTCAGTCCATTTACAAAAGGAAGCGTGACAAGAACTCCCGCGACTTGTCCAATCGAATTTGCACCTTGGCCGATGCCTGATATCCATGAGCGATTTGTATCACTCGATAAATCATTCAGCATCGGTGTGAAATAGCAGAAACAAACCATATAGGCGTAATTGGAAACTGTATATAAAACGGTAGTCACGAACTCCATACCATCAGTCAATGCAGCAAGCAAAGAGACGATAATAAAACCCGTAAAAGAAAGCATCGTCCACCATCTAAGACCGATGATTTTAACTTTTGTTACATCTATCCTCTTGCTTATAATCGGTGCGGTAACGATAAAGAGAGCCGAAGAAACAATAAGTGAAACGTTATACCACCATGCAGGCTTTCCTTGGTCGATCACGAGCCACTGGGAAAAATAGAACAGAAAAGCCATCAAAACAACGGAATTGGCGAAATCGTAAAGAGACCAGAGAAACAGTCGTTTTTTGTCCATGGGACTAATTCTAGCTTGGGTTTCCTTATTCCTAAAGCTAGTCGGCAACTTTCAACTGTCTCGGTTTGCCTCACTAAAGAGTGCGCCCGCGAGGAATTGAACCTCGATTTCATCCTTCGGAGGGATGCATTCTATCCGTTGAACTACGGGCGCTTCAGCGTCTCGTTGAATCCCGACGCTCCTTCGGAGGTCGGGACCCCGACCCTGCGGGCGTCGGGGCTACGGGCGCGTAGAGCAACCTTAATGTACCCGTCTTTTACCATTTTCTCAACAACAAGCATTTTCCGCGTCGCTTGACCCTGTGGGGGTTTCCCCGTAAGGTGTCCGCAGTGGCGTGCCGGATGGCGCGTCAGATAGATGAAAAATTGCGATATTATGTCGCACAACAGCTGGAGGAGTTAATTATGGAAAGCAATGAAATGGAGTTCATTCTTGCCGATCTTGGAAAGGTTCTCTTCGACGGCGGGATCAAACTCCGGAAACCGCAGACCGAGGTAGCGTGGGGGTGTGAAACCGAGGTTGGGGTGATTGGGCAGAAAGATGGCGACCTTGTGTTGCGACGTCTCTCTTCCCTGATGGAGGAAAAGATAGAGGGGCAGGATTTCGAAGGGGCGGCGCGGGTGCGCGCGACGCTTCGATGCCTTCTTCGATTTCGGTTTAAGTCGGAGATCGGGAAGGCGGGATTTCAAGATGCTGACCTTGAGAGTGGGAAGTATCATCCTGTGGTCCGGAGGGATTGGAAGGTCGTCGTGATTAAACAGAGCGAGAGGACGCGTCGTCCGTTCGGACGCGTGCTCGGCCCGAGTGGGAAGCCGGTCATCAGCCATCTCGGGTAATCGGGATACAATCTGGAAGCCGCGAGGAAACTCGCGGCTTTCGTATTTTGATATAAAATAATGATCATGAATAAACGCGAAGCTGTTCGAGCCATGAATCGCATTTATCAACTTAAAATCACCCTGAATGATAGCTCGCCACGGATATGGAGGAGGATTCAAGTGCCGGAAAACTATACGTTTTTTGATCTTCATGTTGCCATTCAAGATGCTATGGGTTGGACGGACTCGCATTTGCACGCATTTTATATAGCGCAGAAAGGCGCAACTCAACACACCACCATCCGATACCCCGATCCCGAGGTCGGTATTTTTAATGATCCTTATCTTGACGAGAGGAAAGAAAAAATAAGCGCTTACTTCGGAAAGATCATCAAGCAGTGTGTATATGAGTACGACTTTGGTGATAGTTGGAACCATGTCGTGCTTTTTGAAAGAGAACTCCCGGTTGAGCCAAGGGCAAAATATCCTTTATGCGTGGTTGGAGAGAATGCTTGTCCTCCAGAAGACTGTGGAGGTGTTGGTGGCTACGAGAGATTGCAAAAGATTATCAAAAGTCCCAAACACTCGGAGCATAAGGAGACGCTCGAATGGGTAGGGGTTGAAAGCGGAGATAAATTTGATCCAGTCGATTTCAATCCGCAGGATGTCTATTTTGAAAATCCTAAGAAACGGTTGCGAGAGTATCGAAAAGGGTTTGGAGTGTGGTAGTAACAGAACACTGCAAAAAACAACCCTCGTTCGTTATATCTTCCGATATCTGGTACCCGCCCCGAGACCGATACGCTCGACCCTCTTAAGCTTTAGGAGTTTGGTAATGGCTTGGCTTACGGTCGGGCGCGGGACTCCGGTTACTTTTGATATCTCCATTGGAGTTGCTTCGTGGACTTTTTCCAGATGCTTCCAGATAATTTGCTGCTGTTTAGACAAAAGCTTGTCGGTTTCCTCCCTTGAGAGAAGCGCGATTGCCCTTTTTGACTGTTCAAGAAGTGTGGCGAGGAAGAATTCCAGCCACGGCGTTACGTCTTCGTTTTTAGTGTCGCCCTCCTTCGCTGAAGCTTCGGCGGGTAAAAACGTTTTTTGGCTTTGCCGAAGGGCAACATAGTACTCCGGCTTATTGTCCTCGATAAGCTTTTCGTGGGAAATATAGGGCATGTAGAGATAGCCCTGCTGCAAAAGCAGGAGGTTTGTGAGAATGCGAGACAATCGTCCGTTGCCGTCCTCAAAGGGATGGATTTTCAAGAACTGTACCAAAAAGTTGGCGATAATAAGCAAAGGATGAAAATGCTTTTCGGCCAGCGCTTTTTGGGTCCACTCGGTAAGTTCCTGCATTTCCTTGGGCGTGAGATACGCGGGTGTCGTGTCGAATATTATTTTTGTCTCGTCTCCAAGTGCCGCAACTTTATTCTCACTTTTCTTGTACTCCCCGCGGTGGAGCTTGTCTTTCTCCGCATATTTGAGAAGTTCCCGGTGAAAGAACTTGATGATGCTCTCCGAAAACGGTATCGAGCCGTACGTTTCAAAGATATTACTTAAAAGTTCGTAATATCCCTTAACTTCCTGCGTGTCGCGGTCGGTGAATTTCTGGATGGAAATTCCCCGCATGAGGCGTTCAATATCTTCATCCGACATCTGCGCTCCCTCAATACGGGTCGAGGCGCCGGTCGAGGTTATAAGTACTGATTTCTTGAGTCGCGTCAAAACCTGCGGATCAAGTTTTGCACCAACCGACCACCTGCTTTTTAGCTTGTCGATCTCGTGGATTTTCTCCCAAAGGCGGGAACTTTCATCCTCAATTCTCTTGGAAAATTTGTAATTCATATTTTTGTATCTCGTATATTCTATATATGAGATTATATGCGATGGCATGAGGAATGTCAAAAAACTCTTGTAGGGCCTCATTCCTACAATTTTGAGACTATGGGGGAGCATATAGTGTACAATAATTTTATGGACAAACGAGAAACGCTTGCAGCCCTCGAGCAGGAAATGCGGACGGACGCATCTCTCCAGTTCCAGACGAATCTTGTGTTCGGCGAGGGGAATCCGGACTGCGACGTGCTTTTTGTCGGCGAGGCGCCGGGGCAGAACGAGGACATCCAAAAACGGCCCTTCGTGGGGCGCGGGGGACAATTGCTCCGCGAGTGCATCCGTGGCATCGGATGGAAAGAAGCGGACGTGTATATCACGAATATCGTGAAGCGCCGCCCGCCCGAGAACCGCGACCCGTTGCCGGAAGAGCTTGCTGCGTATACGCCGTACCTTACGCGCCAGATTGCGATTATCAACCCCAAAATTATCGTGCCGCTCGGGCGGTTTTCGATGAACTATTTTTTGCCCGACGCGAAAATCACGCGCGACCAGGGGAAACCGTTCCACGTCGAGGGGCGGCTCGTCGTGCCCATGTTTCACCCCGCAGCCGCGCTCCGCGCGACGGGAGTGATGCAACAGTTCCGCGAGGGGTTCACAAAATTGCCGCAGATTATTGCAGGGGCGGTGGTTCCCGAAGTGGCGGCGGTTCCTGCAGTATCTCGCAAGGAAGGCCCGCCGCCGCAGAAGAGTTTGTTTTGAGCATCAATCTTGGGAAGTCGGATTTCCTGCAGGAAGTCCGACTTCCTCACATTAAAAATCGGAGTAGAATAGGGGTATGCATCCCGTTAGAGATTTAAGCGGGGGAAGTCAACAGCTACGGTTGGCCATTTTTTATCGTATCTTGTCAATGACAAAGTCGGAGTTTGCATATCTCTAACGGGATGCATTTCGCGTTCATCTTCATCCTTCACCGTGCGGTGTTCCGTGTTACGGACTTTTTCCGTCATTGGTATATTGACGCTTCCCGCGCGCTTTTTCACAGTTTTCTTTCGGCGCTTGAGGCAGCTGACAGCCGCATTGCGTTCCGGGTGACGCTCCTCCATTTTTTTGAGCCGTTGTACCAGGATTACAGCGTGGTCGGCAGGGCGTTGGGTATCGTGTTTCGCTCCGCCCGCGCACTCATCGGCGCGGCGTGCTATGTGATTATCACTGCGGCGTACGCGCTCATTTTTGCGGCATGGTATGCCGTTCCCGCCGCCCTTCTTTTCTATGCAATCAAGGGACTTTAGTATTGTTACGCTCCGCTTCGACGACCCGCGCCTGCGCATGACGAGCGTGGGACGGCTTCTTGTGCGTGTCGTCTCTTATATCTCCCTGCTTTTTCTTGCGGTTACTGCGGCGACGCTCACGTTCTCCTCGGATATTTTCCCGCTGCGCGCTGCGGGGCTCCTCCTCTTTCTTTTCCTTGCGGACCGGGCGCGGCACGCGGGCGAGGGGGATTATCCCATCTCCGGGCTCCCGAAGCGCGGCACGGTGAATGTGGGAGTGTGCGTTTCGTCGCGCTCATTCGCGGTGATCGAGCGGGCGTTCGAGCGGAGCGGCATTAAGCGTACGGACGTATATCTTGAAATGCTCCGCGAACTGATGGGCGTTGCTGAAGTGGCGACCGGGTTTGAACGGCTTGAGGTGAATACGGAGGAATTCCGCGCGCGGCTTGATACGCTTCTTCGTCCGGGCGAAATTCGCGATTCGCAGGAAGAGCGTATACGGAAGCTTGAAGCGCTTCTCTCCCGCGCGTTTTCCAGAGCGAACGCCGCGCATCACGAATTTGTGGAGCCCACGGACCTCTTCGCGGCATTTCCTTTCCTTGACGACCAGTCGGTGGCCCGGCTCTTCGGTATCTTTTCGCTGGGCGCCACGGAAGTGAACGGTGCGATACTTTTCGGCGAACTTGTGCGGCGGGTGTCGCGCCTCGCGCCCCCGGAATCGCTGGGAGGTTTCGCGCGGGTGATGCGGCGCGGCTTGCGGCACCGCGTGATGAACCGCGCATGGACGGCGCGCCCCACGCCCACGCTTGACCGTTACGGAACGGACTTCACCGACCTCGCGCGGGCGGGTGCGGCGGGTTTTCTTGTGGGGCACGCCGCCGAAATGCAGCGGCTGATTGATGTGCTCGCGCGGCCGCTCAATCCGAATGCGCTTCTCGTGGGAGATGCGGGTGTGGGGAAGGAAACGCTTGTGGCGCATTTTGCGTGGCTTCTCACCAAGGATGAAATTCCGTCGGCGCTTTTCGACAAGCGGCTTGTGGGTTTGGACTTGAGCCAGCTCGTCGCGGGGGCCGCCGCGGAGGAGCTCCATGCGCGCCTGCAGCGGATTGTGGAGGAGATTATGGAGGCGGGGAACGTTATTCTCTACATCCCCGACATCCATAACCTTGTGAAGACATCAAGCGCCGCGTATCTTTCCGTCGCCGATGCGCTCATGCCGGTATTCATGGACAACGCGTTTCCCGTCATCGGCACCACGTATCCGCGGGAGTATGCCGCGTTAATCGAGCCGCGGAGCGACCTCGCGGGAGCGTTTGAGGTTATCCGTGTGCAGGAAATTTCGGAAGAGGAAGCGGTTACCGTACTGGTCTATGATGGCGTGATTCTCGAGCGGCAGTTCCATACACGCGTGACGCTCGGGGCGTTGCGGGGTGCGGTGACGCTTGCAAAGAAATACTTGCGGGAGAAGTTTCTCCCTGCGAGCGCGGAGGAACTTTTGAAGAGCGCGCTTGCGGAGGCGGCGCGGCGCGGCGACCGTGTGCTCAAGCGGGAGGACGTCGTGCGGGCGCTTGAGGCGCGGGTGAACGTGCCCGTGCACGAGGCGACTGGCGCGGAAGCGGAGCAGCTCCTCCACCTCGAAGAGATTATTCACGAGCGTATGATTGACCAGGAAGAAGCGGTCAAGGCCGTTGCGGACGCCCTGCGCGAGTACCGGAGCGGGCTTGCGCGGAAGGGGGGTCCCATCGCCAATTTCCTTTTTGTGGGGCCCACTGGCGTGGGGAAAACGGAGCTTGCGAAAACGCTTGCGAGAGTTCAGTTCGGCGCGGAAAGCGCGATGGTGCGGTTCGATATGACGGAGTATCAGGATGTGGGAAGCATCAAGCGGTTCATCGGGGCGCCAGATGGCACGGTGGACGGGGCGCTCACCCGCGCGGTGCGCGAGCGGCCCTATTGCGTAGTGCTCCTCGACGAGTTCGAGAAGGCGCACACCGACATTTTGAATCTTTTTCTACAAGTCTTCGACGACGGGCGGCTCACGGACAGCATGGGGCGGGTGGTGAGTTTCGAGAACACGATTATCATCGCGACCTCGAACGCGCATTCGGATATCATCAATGACTCGCTGCGGCAGGGGAAACCGATGCAGGAAGTCGCCGAATATCTGAAGAGCCGGCTTACCGACGTGTTCAAGCCGGAGCTCGTGAACCGTTTTTCACGGATTGTGGTATTTAAAAACTTGAGTCCCGAGGACTTGCGGAAAATCGCGGGTCTCCAGATTAAAGAATTGGCGAAAACACTCGCGGAACAGGGGATTGCGTTTGTTGCGGACGATGCGGCAATCGCGCTTTTGGTGAAGCTCGGCTATGAGCCCGCATTCGGCGCGCGCCCCCTGCGGCGCGTACTCGAAGAGAAAATCCGGGCCCCGCTCGCAGAAAAGATTTTGAAAAAAGAAATCATGCGCGGCGGAACGGTTACGCTTACGGCAAAAGGAGAGAATTTCGAGTTTGTTGGTGGGGAGAGCTAAAGGTTCGACCTTGGGGGTCTTAAAGGTCGAACCTTGGCATATTGGCTCGATTTCGCCTTGTTTTGTAAGGTTTTTTGGCGTGATTGACAGAACGGCATAAAGTATGCTACATTTATGGCGTTATTTGATAATGCTGTTCTTAAACCACCGTGCCACCTCGTGTGAGTTGATAACGGAGAAGCCATGACGGCTTCATTGGTTTAAAAAACAGCGCAAAACTCCATTGCTATGAAAATATATACCAAGTCGCTGGCGGTCTCAATCGAAAACGGAATCAACAATGATTCCGAAATCGGCGGGAGTTCCTTCTCGTCGGTTGCCATGATGGTCGATTCTCCTTTGTCCGGAAAACCGGAGTGGGCGGAATTCCGCCTTCCGTGGGCACGGAAGGGCATCGAAAACCTGGCGGCCGAGGTCGCCAAGCGCGACCAATGCGACAACCGGGTCTGGTTACGCGCCGGTTCCGCCTGCAAACTTGTTTGCGGACCAATCGAATCGGTGGACGCCGAAAACGGCACTATCATGGTGGAACAGCCGTGCCACCACCAGTTCGTGAAGTACCCGACCTGCAAAGGTTGGGAACAGCCGGACTGGAAGGGGTACATGATGTGCCTCGTGGATGGAGCTTACAAGTCCATCTGCGACGGGTCTGCCGATGTCTCATTCTGTGTGGATTTCGACGGCGACACGCTCGTCGAGTCCACCTTGTTCAAAGGCAAGGAAACCCGAGGGTTTCAAGGCGGGGGCTCGGCAATTTTCCCGAGCACGGGTTCGTGGAGTGAGTACGAAGCTCTGCGGGTCGTCAGGGACTATGGAAGCTTCTCGGCGTTTGCCGAGGGCCTGCTCTCGGTTAACCCCGGCCGGACAATTGGGGACCTCCTTTCCGGAAACCTCCTCCGTCGGCTTCGGGAAGAAAAAGCCGCCGCGCCCGCCGCCGAAGTTTCGCCCGTTCCCGCGTAGGCGGAACGGCTCGCCGGAAAGGCAATGGAGTGACTCGCCCCACGCGGCAGGGCAAGTCAGGTGGAGTGGGGAATTAGCACCCCGCTCCACCGCAATCTGTTGCTAAACATCAAATCGAGACGACCTTACAAGTCGGCTCTTTTTGTTTCTCCAACTCTGGACTCGGGTCAATCTTGGGAAGTCGGACTTCCCGGAGGAAGTCCGACTTCCTGAACATTAATTCCGGTATAATGGTTGTATATGCGCGTAAACCGCGTCGTAAAAATCCTCATCTATTCCGATTTGATTCTCGTGACCGCCTTTGCGCTCTACGGGCCGATATTCGCGATTTTCATTTCCCAGCAGATTGTGGGGGGCGGCGTGCGCGTGGCGGGGCTTGCGGCGGCGTGCTATTGGGTGACGCGGGCGATCGTGCAACTCCCGATCTCGCGCTACCTCGACCGGCATGACGGCGAGCGCGACGACTTCTGGGCGCTCGTGGGAGGTTCCCTCCTTGTGAGTTCCGTCCCCTTTCTCTATCTCTTTGCGAGCGAGCCGTTGCATGTGTATGTGATTCAGCTTCTCTATGGCTTGGGCGATTCTCTCGCGGTGCCGACCTACCTCGCGGTCTTCGGGCGGCACGTGGACCCGGGACATTCGAGCGGCGAGTGGGGGCTCCGTTCGACGATTGTGGGCGTGGGTGCCGCGATTGCGGGCGCGGCAGGAGGCATTCTTGCCGACAATTTCGGTTTCCCCGCGGTGCTTGTCACGACAAGCATCCTGTCTTTTGCTGGTTCCACGATGCTCCTCCTTCTCTACGGGTTTATGAAACCGCGGGCGAAGGGCGGGCACGGGATGCGGGCGCATGCGCCGATTAAGGAACACGGATAAGGAGTAATCGCTAATAATGCGAATGGAGGCTAATAATGCAAATAAGGACGTTGTGTATCCGGAATTAAGTTTCAAGATTATCGGTGCTGCCTTCAGCGTTTTTAACGAGCTCGGATGGGGGCTTTCAGAGAAGCAATATCAGCAGGCACTTGCTAAGGAACTCACAGATTTGGGAATAAGTTTTAAAGGTAGTTTCGGTGTTTGGGTACATCCACGCGAAGCAAGTATTGGGATATCTTCGTGGTGGAAATTTGCGTTTGGGAATTCTGGTCTACTTCACAAAAGAGGGAGTGAAATATCGTCGTATCTTGAATTCTCGAGAGAGATGATTCGCATTATTTAATCCAGATTTGCATTATTCGCGATTACTCCAATGAGAGAGGTCAACAACGCAGACATTACTAAAGTTCTCCACGAGATTGCGTTCTATCTCGAGATGCAGTCCGTGCCGTTCAAGCCGCGGGCGTATGAGAAGGTGGCGGAGGTGATTGAGGGGCTCGCGGAGCCCGTCTCGGGCATCTATGCCCGCGGGGGACTTATGGCATTGAAAGACATCCCCGGCGTGGGCGCCTCAATTGCGGAGAAAATTGAGGAGTTTCTCACAAAAGGGAAAGTTGCGGAGCACGAGGAGCTCAAAAAAAAGACACCGGTGGATTTGGAATCGTTTTCCGGTATTGAGGGCGTGGGCCCGAAGAGTATTTTAAAGCTCTACCGCGAGCTCGAAATAAAAAACGCGGATGAACTTGAAAAAGCCGCGCGCGCCGGGAAGGTGCGGGGTATTCCGGGGTTCGGTGAGAAAACGGAGGAGAAAATCCTCGCGGGCATTGCCTTCATGCGCCGTTCCGCGGGGCGGCTTATTCTTACTGCCGCAATGCCCGAAGTACGGGAACTGGAGCGCCGACTCCGTGCGGTGCAAGGAGTGGAGAAGGTAACAGCGGCTGGCTCGGTGCGGCGCAGGAAGGAAACCGTGGGTGATATTGATATTCTCGCGGCGGCGAAAGAGCCGGAGCGGCTTATGGAATACTTTGTCGGGATGAAGGGCGTAGAACGGGTGCATGCGCACGGGCCCACGAAGTCCTCGGTGCGTCTTTCGCTCGGCCTCGATGCCGACCTTCGCGCGGTACCGGCGGAGTCCTACGGCGCGGCTTTGAATTACTTCACCGGTTCCAAGGACCACAATGTGGCGCTCCGGCAGATTGCGATAAAAAAGGGGCTGAAGCTGAATGAGTATGGGCTCTTTGAGGCCCGCGGAACGACGCGGACTGGACGCGGAACAACGCAGAAGGAAAAGATGGTGGCGGGGCGCACCGAGGAAGAGATATATGAGGCGCTTGGGTTGGATTACATCGAGCCGGAGTTGCGCGAAAACACAGGCGAAATCGAGGCAGCACAGCATCATGCGCTTCCGCATCTTATCGATTATGGGGACTTGCAGGGAGATTTACAAATGCATACGACGTGGACCGACGGGAAGTATTCGATTGAAGAAATGGCAAAAGCCGCCGCCGCGCGGGGCATGAAATATATTGCGATTACCGACCACACGAAGCGGCTTGCGATGACACATGGGCTTGACGAAAAGCGCATCCAAATGCAGTGGAAAGAAATTGATGCGGTAAATAAAAAACTGAAGGGGACCATCACCGTGCTCAAAGGCACCGAGTGCGACATTTTGAAAGATGGCACGCTTGATCTTCCCGACGAGATTCTCTCAAAGCTCGACATAGCCGGCGTCTCCGCTCACTCGTATTTCAACCTTCCCCGCGAGGCGCAGACGGAGCGTATCGTCCGTGCGATGCGCAACCCTCATGTGGACATGCTCTTCCACCCCACGGGGCGCATTGTGGGGAAGCGCGCTCCGTATGAGGTGGACATGGAGAAACTTATCCGCGCCGCGAAAGAAACGGGGACCGTTTTGGAGGTTGACGCATTTGACCGTCTCGATTTGAAGGATGAATATATACGGAAGTGTGTTGCCGCGGGCGTGCGGTTTGCGATTGACTCTGACGCCCACGCACCGGCGCACTTTGAATACCTCGAGTATGGCATTGCCCAGGCGCGGAGAGGATGGGCGACAAGGGAGGATGTGATAAATGCGTGGCCGCTCGAAAAGATGCTACAATCTCTGAAAGGGAAGTGATGAGATCTTGTCTGTGCCGCGCACGCGCCTGGTACGGATTGTTAAATAAGCTCGAAACATGCGACGGGAAATATCCGCGGGCATCATTGCATATCGCAAGACCAAAGAAGGGCCGAAGTTTTTGATTTTATATCACGGGCACGATTACTGGAATTTCGCGAAGGGCAAAATCGAGTCCGAGGAGCAAAGCCTCGCCGCCGCGCTCCGCGAAACGCGGGAAGAGACGGGGCTCACGCCGCGGGATTTGCGGCTCGCGCAAGATTTCAAAGTATATGAGCGGTTCTCGTTCCGGAGAAACGGGCAGCCCGTGTTTAAAGTAGTCATTTTTTACCTTGGAGAAACGGACATCGAGACGGTGAAGCTCTCCTCCGAGCACCAGGGGTATGGTTGGTTTCTCTACCGCGAGGCGCGGAAAATATTAGGGAGGTACCGCGACAGCCAGCGGGTACTTCGGCAAGCCTATGAATTCTTGCGGCAGAAGCGGTATGGAACCACGCCGCGGCCTGCGACGCAGCCGCCGGGCGCCGGTTCACAGGAACAGGAATAAAAACCCCTCACATATGCACAGTTCCCGGAATTCTTCAAGGTTAAACCTTGGGAACCCACAAAGGTTTAACCTTTTGTGAGCGTCACGATTTTTCTAAACACCTCTGGTTCGTGCGCGGCGAGGTCGGCGAGGATTTTCCGGTCAAGCTTTATATTCTTCTTCTTGAGTGCGGCGATGAGCGCACTGTACGTCATGCCTTCGGCGCGCGCGGCGGCGTTGATGTGCACGTTCCAGAGCGCCCGGAAATTCCGCTTTTTTTCCTTCCGCCCCCGGAACATGTGCGTCCATGCGTGGAGAAGCGCTTCCTTCGCGGCTCGCTCTTTGGATTTTCGCCCCCAACGGAACCCCTTGGTATATTTGAGGGTTTTCTCCCGCCGCTTATGGGCGTGTACTCCGCGTTTGACTCGAGGCATGGATAAAATAACTAATAACTAATGACCTATAACGTATGACTAATAATTGATTATTGTTTTCAGAGGATAATCAAGCGAGCGCGTTTTCCGCTTGTTCATGATGCTTTTGCTTGTCTGGCGCGTGCGGAAGTGGTCCACGGCCATCGGACGGCGCACTATCTTGCCGTTTTTGGTGATACGGATACGCTTCGAAACGCTTTTCGACAGTTTATTTTTCATTTGCGTTATTCGCGCTTGCCCGCCTCTGGCGGGATTACTCCTCCCGGCTTCTTGATGATGTGCATGGCCAACCCCCGTCCTCCGAACTGCGGCGTATCAATTGCCTTGTATTCCACGGTAATCATGCCGAGAAATTCCTTCAGCCGCTCAAGCGCCCATGGCCTGTTATACTTTTCGCGCCCGCGGAGCCGGAATTGTATTTCCACCTGGTGCCCCTCGCCGAGGAACTTATCCGCCTGCCGCGCCTTGATGAGGAAGTCGTTTTTATGTGCGCGGCCGCTGGTTTGCACGTGTTTCAGACCCGCCACGCGCTTCGCTTGCCTTTCTTTCTTGGTCCGTTTCTCAAGCTCATAGCGGTACTTGTCGAAGCTCATGAGGCGGGCCACCGGAGGGTTCGCAGCGGGCGCGATTTCTATCAGGTCCAGTCTTTCCTCCGGGCGCGCGAGTTTCAGCGCATCCTCGCGCGCCATGACGCCGAGGTTCTCGCCCCCGGCTCCAATCACAAGGAGCTGCGGGGCGATTATTTTGCTGTTGATGCGAGGATTAGTGATGGCGGTGAAACAGAATGGATACTTCTCCGCCCGAGGCGGATCCGCCTTTGGCGGAGAAACACGCTCCATCATACCCCTCGCCCTTCATGGAGTCAACTTTCATAAAAAGTTTCCGGGCTTTCTTTTGAGGTGCGGCGTTTAGAAAGTTACTTTCCGCACACCGTTTCAATCAGCCGCGCGCAGACTTTGTAGGGGTCCATGTTTGCGGCGGGGCGGCGGTCTTCGAGGTAGCCGGCTTTATTGTTTGCGGTGTTCATCGGAATCCGGATGGAAGCGCCGCGGTCGCTCACGCCGAAGCGGAACTCGTGGATGCTGCAGGTCTCGTGTTTCCCGGTGAGGCGCTTGTCGTTCCCCGCGCCGTAGACTTCGATGTGGTCCTGGTGCTTTTTCTCGAGTTTTTTGCACGCCGCCTCAACCGCCTTGATGCCGCCGGTTCGGCGCATCGCTTTCGTGCTGAAGTTCACGTGCCCGCCCGCGCCGTTCCAGTCGCCAATGACGGGCTTCGGGGAGAGCGTGACCGAGATGCCGTATTCTTCCCCGAGCCGGTGGAGGAGCCAGCGCCCGAGCCAGATTTGGTCGGCGACCTCAAGCGGGCCAAGCGGGCCGATTTGGAATTCCCACTGCCCGGGCATGACCTCCGAGTTGATGCCGGACACCTTAAGCCCCGCGAGAAGCGTCGCCTCAAGATGGTCTTCCACGAGTTCTCTTCCGAAGATGTGGTGCGCGCCCACGCCGCAGTAGTAGGGACCCTGGGGTGCGGGGAATCCCTTCTCGGGGAACCCGAGCGGGTGGTTGCCTTTGAAAAGAGTGTATTCCTGCTCAATGCCGAACCATGATTCTGCCGCAGCATATTTTTTTGCCGCTTCGCGGAGCCGTGCGCGGGAGTTCGATGCATGTACCGTTCCGTCCGCGTTCAATACTTCGCACATGACGAGAAGGTCGCCCTCGTCGCGCAGGGGGTCGGGGAAAAAAGAAACGGGCTTCAGCTGGCAGTCGCTGAAGCGCCCTTCCGCCTGCTCGGTGCTTGAGCCGTCAAATCCCCAGTCGGGGATTTGCGGTAGTTTCGTTACCGGCCCCGGAATAATCTTCGTTTTTGAACGCAATTCCGCGGTCGGTTTCTGCCCGTCAAGCCAAATATATTCCGCTTTTATTGTTTTCATGAGAGTTTTTTTCTCATTTTAATAACATAGTGGAAATACTATCATAGTCGCTCCGAAAGAATATCCACAAGTCATTAGAAAGGAGGTTTGATTCTCCGGCGGTGGCGTTATACACTCAAGCTTCAGCGCTGTTTTAAAAGTCAAAACGTGGAGGCGCGATATGAAGACAGAAACGAACCAGCTATGCGGTTGTGAGTATCCCAATCTGGTCTGGCTGCGAGACAGGAAAAATCCTAGAGGAGGGACGCTTAGGACTTGTTACTGCTTCATTCATGGGGAGCAGGAAATCCAAGTCGAGGGTGACCCAACACTGGGAGAGAATCCTATTCCTACCAAGGAGTGGCGGCAGACAGAGAAGCGGATGTTGATAATTGAGAGTACCCTGCGTCAAATGCAGGGCGACTAACACGTGGCAGGAGTGAGAAAAAAACCTCGCACACCGCCACCTACCTGAACCCGATACGGCAACGTAGTGGGTTGAGGCAGGAAAATAAAATTACTCCATTCTTATGGCACGGTGATTCTGAAGCTTGATGAAGCAATGTCGCCGCAATAGCCGCGCGGCTCCGTGTCTCTATACCCCCTTATCACTATTGCGTACTTCCCCGGCGGCACCGAATCCGGCGCCTCAAACGTTACCTGCGTGGCGGACCATGAGGCGATAAGTATGGGTGGGACAGCAATGTCGTTTACGAGTGGATACCCGCGGATGAATATCGCGGACGAACCCGGGTTGTTGGTGCAAAAACCTTGGCCGGTGATTGTAAAAACGCGGGGATTTGTTGAAGTGGAGACGGTGGGGGTGGAAGTCGCCGAGAATGAGGCGATTGAGGCCAGAGATGAGGTTGCAGAGGAAGTCGCAAAAGCAATGGTGCTTGAGGTGGGCGTAGAAGTGGCTCCCGCAATTGACATCGTAGAGGTTGGCGCGGGCGGTTCGCTGGCGGGCGGAGGCATGGCGACCGACGAAGATGCGGGTATGCTTTTTTGTTTGGTGGGTAGAGTTGAAGACGCCTCAAGAGCGGCTGAAAATGTTTCCGCAACGGTCGCCGCCGTTTCGGTAAACGTTGAGGTGGGGGTGGAGGTTGGCACGAGGGGTTCCAAAGCTGATGTTATTGGTTCGAAGAAAAGGAGTGAGAGCGGTGCAGTGCCGATTGAAGAGAGCGATGAGGATTGTTGAGAAGGTGTGGCGGAAGGTGCGGTGACGGCGGGGACTGTTGCAACCGAGGAAGTTGTTACTGGTGCAACTGCGCGTGGTGGTGAGGCGGCAAACCATCCTCCGACAAACATCACCGGGGCAACAAGAATAGCGACGATTTTTCCAATTACACTTCCCAGAAAGCTCATTTGGTTTTATTGTAGCGTATTGCAGGAATATGTTGACAGACAAGTATAATATAGTACTCTACGCTTCACGGGGATGATCGGCTTCGATGAAGCTGGAATGCATGCCTGCGAGCCGAGCGTGAACCTCGATAAACTTCACAAAACCTATTAACTGCCAACTTTAAAGTTGCAGCTCCGGCGTACGCATACGCGTAGCCCGGGGGATCGCATCATCGGGGTCTCTTCGGTGAACCGCGGTCTTATATAAGGAGACTCGTTTCGGCGCGATGATTCTAGCGTCGGGGCTAAACAATGAATCACTACGTACTACTTTTGTAGCACTACGCTCGTAGAGGGTATGCATCACCCAGCTTCAGACGCGCGTTCGATTCGCGCCATCTCCACCGAGCTCAGCTCGGTCCTTTCTGAGTATAAAATAACGCAATCTAGATTGCGTTATTTTATTGCAAAGCTAAGCTTTGTGTATGTACTTCGTGTACGTTCTGTTCAGCGACAAAGATAAACAGTTATATATCGGGTATACCAACGACCTCAAAAGGAGGTTGGCTGAACACCAAAGCGGGAAGTCAGCGGCGACACGGCATCGGTTACCACTGAAGATTATTTACTATGAAGGTTATTTAAAATGGTCCGACGCTAGGCGCCGAGAAAAGTATTTAAAGGGCGGCAATGGGAGGGGGCAGCTCAAAATTCAGTTGCAGGATATATTGAAGGACATGGGCTACCGGCATCTTGAGTCCGCAACAAAAATAACTTAGCGAGTGAATAGTGAAATGCCCAGTCTTCTTATGATTCGTTCGGTCATCTTCGACATCGACGGCGTTCTTATTGATTCATTCGAGGCGAATTTGAAGTTCCTTCAGGACATGATGCAGCATGCGGGGTATCCGCTTCCCACAAGGGAAAAGTTTGTGGATCTTTTCTCTCTGCCTTTGCCGGATATAGTGCGGACGATGACCGGATCAACCGATGAAAAAGCAATTCACAAAATAGTTATCGCAGGGAGGGATCGAATCGTGCCGTACCCTGTCTCGCTTCTTGCATATCCCGAGCGAATGGAGGAAGTGATTCGAGAATTGGGCGGAAAGTATCTCTTGGGCATTGCAACAAGCCGCGGCAGAACGGGAGTATATGAACCTCCCAAGCTTGCCGCGCTCCAGGCGCATTTCAAGGTTTCGGTTGCGTACGAAGACACGAAGAATCACAAACCTCACCCGGAACCGCTCCTTCTTGCGGCAACGCGTCTGGGGGTGCAACCGGAGGAATGCGTATATGTGGGTGACGCGAAAACCGATGTGCTCGCGGCGCAGGCGGCGGGCATGAAGATTATCGTCTACTCCCAAAATAGTATTGAGGGGGCGGACCGTATGACGGCGCGCTTTCGGGACATTCCGAAACTGGTGGGGGAGTTGTGAGTCCCTCGTTCATAGCGCGGATGCGCTACAATACAGAGTAATGATTCGCTGGGTGGTCATAGGCGTGTTTTTCGCGGCAGCCATCGGCGCGTTTGCATGGTGGCGGGGTTCGGTACTGGAAGACCTTCCTCCACCGTCGGCCCCGGTGGAAGTACCGGCGGTTGCGCCTCTTCCCGTCGTGACGAACCGCGATGAGATTTTGAAATCCGAAGAAGACTGGTTGCGGCAGAAGGCGGCGGACGCGGGCGTGGAATTTACCACAAGTACGCCGGAGGCGCCCTCGGTGACCTCTACGCCGGAAAAGGCACTCTCCGTATTCTCCACGGCGGAAGAAAAGACGGCAACGAGCACGCCGACTTCCACGGAAGTTGCCACGCGCGCCGCAGGGATTACGACAAGCACGGCGGCGGTTGCAACGTCCACATCTGTCGCGCCGGTGGGAGCAACAAGTACGCCGCCGAGTTTGTCCGCCGCCGGGGCGTTCTCTACGGCAACCTCGACGCCGCCTGTAGCAGGCAATCCGCGTAAGTTTCAGATAGACGGCGCGGGGTTCTGCGAGTACAACACGGGAGTTTCTTCGGTGATGCTTTCCGGTTATCCGCTCGCCACGGATGCCGCGGTGAGCGGCAGCTGGATTACCACATGGACGGCGACACAGGTGGTGTTTGTTGCCCCCGACTCGGTACCCGCGGGCACATACCGGGCGACGGTGCGCGGCGTGGGTTCGTCGGGATATTGCACGGCGAGCGCGTCATCGCCGCTTACGATAACGGTGCCGTAATTTTCTATTATGACTCGCTGGATTCTTTTGGGGGCGATGTTCGCGGTAGCGGTGGGTATCTTTGTGTGGTGGCGCGGGGGAGTGCTTCATACACTACCCACCATGGCGCCTACGTTTTCGACTTCAACACTCACACTTCCGCCATTGACTGCGGAGCGCGGAACGTTGCTCAAGTTTGAGGAGGAAAACCTCGCCGCAAAGGCGAAACAGCTTGGCGTCCGGTCTTCCGTCGGCACGGATGCGGGTAGTGCGACGCCGGCGCCTGCGCCGCAAAAGGTGACAAGTACATCTGCTCTCGCCGCGCCGAGAGCCGCCGCGACCACGTCCGTTTCTTCTCCGCCCCCCGCTCAATCCACGCCCGCTTCTTCGAATACTCCCGCAGATGCCGTTCCCGCGACTCTTTCATCGAGCGTGCCCGCCATGCCGACGACCACTACTCCCACAAGCACGCCCACCGCAAGCGCGGCGACGGGCACTCCTATTTTCATACCGCCCTCTGCGGCAACCTCGGCGCCGCCAACGTACCACGTGGCAACGCGGCAATTTTTGGTGGACGGCAAGGGATTTTGTAATTATGCTGCGAACTCTTCCGTGGTACTCACGGGGTACCCGCTTGTAATAGACGCGACGGTTCAGGGCAGTGATATTAAGAACTGGACGGATGACCGCGTCGTGTTTTGGGTGCCGGATTCGGTTCCGTCCGGCGTCTATCGCGTCATCGTGCGGGGGGTGAACGGGTGGGGATATTGCACCGCGAGCACCTCCTCGCCGCAGACGATTAGGGTACAATAGTTTCTATAGCATCATGTTTAAGAGCGCGCTCGGGATATTTATAGCGATTGGAGTCGTTTTGCTTGTTGCCGGGGGAGTGCTCTGGGGCATCCGCAGCGGGAAACCCGAACCTGTGCTTTCGGCGCCGGGCGGTGCGGGATACCGGCAGGTTGACCCTGTGGCGCTCGATAAGGAAATTGAAGCTCTCAAGGCGATGCGGAACCACCTCCTTCCGCTTGCGCCCGCCGCGCCGAAGCCCTCTGCGTTGCAGACGGAGCAGGGCACGGGTGTGCTGGAGGTGTTGGGAGATTCGGGGGTTATGGTGCAGCCCCCTGCGCCGCCGAAGGCAACGGGCGGCACTCCCACTTACACCGCACCTCCGCTGGTTTCTGCACCTAAGACATCACCGGCTCCCGTATATGTCCCTCCTTCATCACCTGCCCAATCATACTCGCCGCCCACTTTCGTCTACGGTTCTTCGTACAGCACTCCTAACAGCCCCGCGCCGCAAAACCCTACCTCCACACCACCCTCACCCCCGCCCGCGCCCGTGTTTCTCGCCGCGCCCGGCACGCGCACATACATTGTGACGACGAACAGGCGTTTTTGCGAATATGTGAAAGGCACATCTGCGGTGTTCCTTTCGGGATACCCTTTTCCGCAAGACGTTGAGATATACAGTCAGGATATTCTGCAGTGGTCTATGACGTCGGTCACGTTCCGGCTTCCCTTCTCATTTCCCACGGGCAGCTATGCGGTCACTGTGCGTGGGTATCAGAAGTATGGGTATTGCGACGACGTGAAGCCCGGGTTTATTAAGGTGCAGTAGGAAGCTCGAGCCGTTGTTATCCTGGCGCACTTATCTGCCACAACGCCTCGAAATAGTTCCTATGCGCTTGGGCGATGTCCGCGCTTTCAATCAAAAGCCCGAATGTTTCTTTTTTTGAAGAGAGGATAATCACTTTGTTGTCGTACACGTAGGTGGTGATGGGAAAAACCATGCCGGGCGGGGCATAGCGCATCTCGCGGAGGTCGCGCGGGGTGGATGGATACACGTTCGGGGCGTCCCGTTCGCGGGAGCGGATGACACGCAAGGGGATTCCCGCCTTTATGCGCCGCGCCACCATTTTGTCCGCATACTCGCGCCCCAGTACCTCCCATATATCTTGCACCGCGAAGATGCCGAAGAGCTTTCTCTCCTTCGTCGTGAGCGAATCCTCGTAGACGCGCTTGTACCCCTCGATGCCCGGGTAGTAGAAAATGCGCGGTTTGTGTTCGGTGGTCGCGTGGAGCGACTCGAGCTGGGGCACGACGTCGGCGAGCGTGTTTCCTTTCTCTGTGAGAATTGTTTTGAGCACGGCGGGGGGCTGTGCCACGAAGAGCTTCTTCTTCCCCTTGGTCGAAATACTCACGAGCCCTTTCCCGACAAGCGCCCCAAGCGCATCATACGCATTCGTGCGTTGGATGCCCGCATCATCCGCAAGCGCTTGCACGGGGGAAGGGCCCATGCGGAGCGCCGCGAGGTAGAGCGCCGCCTGCTTCGGCGTGAGGCCGAACTCCTCAAGGAATTCTTGTAGGTTGCCCAGTGTGTATTTCTTCACCATACGAAATATATAACAAATTATACTATGTTTTTCAATAGTTCAAATAATTTTGTATAAAAATATACGAAAAAGGTATTGATTTACTTGACATGCTTGAGGACAACTAATAACCTATAACTTATGACGGGAGCGGGAAAAGTGTGTTCGAATTGCAGCACGCTGTTTATGGTTGACGCCGAAGACCGGGTATTCTACGCGCGCCTTGAAGTTCCGCCGCCGACCTTTTGCCCGCGGTGCCGGATGATACGGCGGCAGATGTTCCGGAATGAGCGCGCCCTCTACAAACGCCCATGCGACTTGTGCAAGAAAAATGTGGTGAGCATGTACGCGCCCGACGCGCCGTATGCCGTCTATTGCGTCGAGTGTTACCAGTCCGACAAATGGAGCGCCCTCGACTACGAACGTGAGTATGACTTCTCGCGTCCGTTCTTTGAGCAGTTTGATGAGCTTATGCACGCGGTTCCGCGGCGGGCACTCTATATTGATTTTGCGACTGCAAGTGACTACACGAACTGGGGCGTGCATTTGAAAAACTGCTACCTCGTTTTCGGCGGGCATCACTACGAGGACTGTATGTACGCGAGCCAGAGCATTTACCTCACCGATTGCACTGACGTAGACTTTTGCCAGCGGAGCGAGTCATGTTACGGCTCGGTGCATCTCCGGCGCTGCAGCCGCGTGCGGATGAGTGCATTTTCCGAGGACTGTTCGGACTCGTGGTTTCTCTACGGATGCCGGAATTGCCGGAACTGCGTGGGGTGCACGAACTTGCGGAACGCGTCGCATTGCATTTGGAATGAGCAGTATTCGAAAGAGGAGTACGAGCGGCGCGTGAAAGAGCTTGCGCTCGACACCGCCGAGGGCGTTGCGGCGGCGCGCGAGAAGTTTGCCGCGCACACGCTCCAATTCCCGCGTAAGTTCGCATGGGCGCGGAATGCGGCGGGTTCGACCGGCGATGACCTCGATAACGTAAAGAATTGCAAAGAATGCTTCACCGCCGCGGAGAGTGAGAATTGCCGCTATTCGTTTTTCATTCCCACAGGCGCGAAAGATACCTATGACGTGGATCATGTGGGGATGGGTGCGCAACTCACGCTCGAACTGGTGAGCGGATTTGGCACCGAGCGCGTGGCGTTCGGCAGTCGCGTGTACTACACACATGATGCCTACTATTGTGACGATTGCTACAACTCCTCGAACCTTTTCGGGTGCATCGGGCTGAAGAAAAAGGAGTACTGCATTTTGAACAAACAGTATGCGAAGGACGAGTATGAGAAGGTGAGAATGAAAATTGTGGAGCAGATGAGTGCGATGCCGTATGAGTCGCGTAGAGCGAATAGCGGAAAGCACATAGCGTATAAGTTCGGTGAATTTTTCCCGCCGGAACTTTCGCCTTTCGCGTACAACGAAACGGTGGCGCAGGAGTACTTTCCTTTGAGTAAATCAGAAGCGGAATTAAGGGGTTTTCGTTGGAGAGAACCGGAGGCTCGGCAGTATGTGGTCACGAAAAAGCCGGAAGAATTGCCGGAATGCATCAAAGAGGTACCCGATTCAATCACAAACGAGGTAATCGGCTGTGCGAATGCCAAAGGTTCGACCTTAGAGAATTCTTCAAGGTCGAACCTTGAGGGATGCACGACGGCATTCCGCATTATTCCGCAGGAGCTGCAATTTTTGCGGAAGCTCGAGGTTCCGCTCCCGCGGCTTTGTCCGAACTGCAGGCACTACGAGCGACTGAAATCAAAAAATCCCGTTGAACTCCATCGAAGAAAATGTATGTGCGAAGGAGCGAATAGCGTAAAGCGTGTAGCGTATACCAACACCGCTGTGCATTTCCATAGCGACGCGCCCTGCCCGAACGAGTTTGAGACGCCGTATTCGCCGGAGCGAAAAGAAATTGTGTACTGTGAAAATTGTTACCAACAAGAAGTCGCGTGAGAGCAATTTTCATCCCGAGTATTCCCGAGGGACGGAATTGTTACCAATCTGAAGTTGCGTAGATTTTCCTTGACTGATTGGGCTCGGCGGATTACTATCTCGCCAGCCCTTTTTGATATGAAAAATTCTATTCGGAAAGGGCTGAAACGAAAGTAATAACATCAACACAGGAGAATCAGTTTATGAGTAGTGAATCAAATGGAAAATTCCCAGACCTCAAAAAAGGCCCGGCGGATCCCAAGCTGCATTGGGAAGTCGTGATTGCCGGAGTTGTACTGATGTCGGTGGGGTGTGCTCCCCCTGGACTTCTCCCCGATGGAGAGTTCGGTGAAAAGATGGAGAAAGGGTTCACGACGCTTCAGAAACGTGCGAATAAGAAAGTGGGACGGACGGGGAGAGGGAAAAAGATCGCCGTGACTGGCGAGCTCAACGCTGAAACGCGGGAGGCATTGCGTGTCCATTACGGACTTGACTTGGATTCCATCCCTCCCGCTCCCGAAGTCGTCTCGGTCGTTCCGCCATCTGGGCTGGACATCGTCCATTAGCCCGTAGCCCGCCCAATTCAAATCTGGCGCAGTTTTCCCCAAACGCGCCGGAACACTAAAAGGGGAGAATGGAGGTCAAAATTGACAGCGTCGTAGACAACTACGGCGCTCGTCTTGTTTTTAGGACCGCTCGCGCATCTCGCGCCGCGCGGACTTCTTTTTCATATCTTCCCGCTTGTCGTGTTTCTTTTTCCCGCGGGCGAGGGCGAGTTCTATTTTTATAAGATTCCCTTTGAGGTGGGCATTCAAGGGGATGAGCGTTGTGCCCTCGCGCAAGGCGCCCACGAGGCGCTTGATTTCGTCGTGCTTTAAAAGAAGCTTGCGGGTGGCGTCTACGGCAT
>Ga0082335_1002145_pt1 | contig 37949 bp, 28 predicted proteins | sample Subgrocontami58m_FD_72375 | JGI IMG/M metagenome (GOLD analysis project Ga0082335, IMG submission 72375) | Subsurface groundwater microbial communities from S. Glens Falls, New York, USA - GMW37 contaminated, 5.8 m (SPADES assembly) (version 2) ...
CGTCATCGTCATCACTTTGCTGATGCCGAGCACCGACAGCGCTTCGAGCGACATGCCGTGATTCTCCGCTGGATGATTGATTGCACCCGTCGCAATAATCGCACCCTGTCCGGGCATCAAGCGAGGAATCGAAGCGACCGTTCCAACAGTTCCGGGATTTGTCAGTGTGATTGAAGTTCCTTGGAAATCGGAAGGATCGAGAGCATTGGTACGTGATTTCTTTATGATGTCATCATACGCAGCAACGAACCGAGCAAAGTCCATCGTCTCGGAATTCTTTATGTTCGGGACGACGAGTGAACGGGTTCCGTCTTTTCTTGTAAGGTCAACGGCGAGGCCGATGTTGACGTGCGGACGTTCCGTTTTGTGCGGCACTCCGCCGATGCGTGCGAAGGCTGCGTTCAAGTTCGGATGTTCGCCCAACGCTTTTACCAACGCCCACGCAATGATGTGCGTGAACGAAAGCTTTCCGCCCGTTCGCACCGCAAGATATTGGTTCAGCAGTCTGCGGTTTTCTTCCAACACCTTTACGGGGATCGTTCGCACCGACGTTGCCGTCGGGAGCGAAAGACTTGCTTCCATGTTTTCAACAATCTTTGCAGCCACGCCGCGAATTGCTGTTGCTTGATCGGTAGGCGATAGCGAGGGAGCTTGAGGAATACTTGGTGTTGGAGTAGTGTCCGAAGGACTCCTTACGGAGGAGTGTTGTCCGAAGGACTCCTCACGGAGGAGTGTTGGTTGTGCTGTGGGTTGTGAGCCGTTCCCGTTTGTTGCCTTGACGATACCTGCGAAATACTGCTGCCATGTTTTGCTTACCGCGGCGGGATTCTTCAGGTACTCTTCAAGCATCTCCTCCACAAGTCCGGCGTTCGGACCGAATTCTTCGAGGATGGCCTGAAGTTGGCTGGGATTGGTTTCCATAACACACTCTTGCTAATGAACAGTTTGTCCGCGTGGAGCGCGGTGATTTGAGATGAATAACTGATGTTACGCAAATCGAAAGTCCCCTCTGTGTGAGAACTTGTGTGGAAGGGAGAGGGGATTTAGGGGTGTGTCAGTAAACAGCATACCACGCAACGAGTTTTGCTATTGACACCCCCCTAACCCCCTCTCGCCATCGCTACATCCTTCCACACAGAGGGGAATACGTAGTTAAAGTATGGTTTTGCGTAACATCAGTTATGAATATCAAATGACTTCATCATTCAGCATTCCTTGTTCAATATTCGGGATTCGGTCACGCAAATTTTTTCTTGACATTCCGCTGCATCCGTAGTACCTTGTTGCCAGACTTTTCCTGCCTCCCTCCTCACCGGTCGTGTTCTTTCATCAGTTGTGTGTTGTTGTGGATGAAACTTCCGTGTCAGGACGGAATGTTCCATTCGTTAAGTCAGATAAAGAACGACTTCTTCAAATATCGGCACGGACGCCATGCGTGTTCCCCTCACATGTTGCGTGCTGTTGGCTTTGTGGTGTATTCCCTCTTTTTCTCAGGGGCAGCAATACGCCTTCGACCGTCTCACGGTTGACGATGGGCTTTCACAAAACACTGTCCGGTGCATTCTTCAAGATCGAAACGGCTTCATGTGGTTCGCGACGGAAGATGGATTGAACAAGTACGACGGGTACAGCTTCACCGTCTTTCGCCCCGACCCGCAGAAACCCAATTACCTCTCGTATCATAATATTGGCGCCCTGTGTGAGTCACGCCAACCCGACATCCTTTGGATCGGCACGCAAGGAGGAGAACTGAATAGAATGGACACGCGCACAAATTCATTCACCCATTTCAAACACAATCCAAACGACTCGACCAGTTTACCTGATGACCAGATGGAAACACTGTATGAGGATTCGAGAGGAACACTTTGGGTTGGGACTCCACATTGGCTCGCGCGTTTGGATTCAGGCAGGACTCGTTTCATTCGATACAAACCAAATGCACTGAGTGCTCTAGACAATCATGTTGTGAGTATTCACGATGATGAGAAGGGCGGACTTTGGATTCTGCTTGAAAGTGGGGAGGTCTCTCACGTGCAAAGAACGAACGCCGGGGAGTATTCGTTCACGACGATGAGTGCGCGCTGGAAATCTTCTCACGATCTGCGTACAACTCGCGTCAGTACGGGTTGCAAAAGCAAGTTGTTTTCCCGCGATGGAATACTGTGGCTTGCAGTTGTGGGCGCGGGAGTCGTCCGGTTTGATACAAAGACGAGAGAGTCGGCTCAATTTGTTCACGATGCATTTTCTCCGAATAGCATCGCGAGTGACACAACTCAGTGCGTTTACGAAGACCGCCGCGGGCGATTGTGGGTCGGGACGTATCAAGAGGGAGTGAGCTGCTCGTACGGAGAGCAGAATGGCGAACGTGTGTTTCAAACATTTCGCCACGACTCGAAGAATGTCGCGAGCCTCAGCAGCAATACCTTGACATGCATCTACGAGGACCAGTCGGGAACGATTTGGCTTGGGACAAACGGCGGCGGCGTCAATCGAGTCACTGAACAAGAGATCAGGTTCAAGCATCATAGAATCGATGAAACGCGGCAGGCAGGCGCGCGGGTCAACAATGTGTGGGCGATTCAACCGTTGTTTGAAGACCGGTTGATGCTCGGTTCCTACAAAGGTCTCAGCGTGATCGAGCGGAATACCGGGAAAGTATTCTCGCCACTGCCGAACCTGACCGGTTCAGCCGTCGGCGTCATTCGACCGGATGCGCGTCAGCCGGAAAACATTTTTTGGATTGGAACTTTCAATGGTTTGTACAAGATACAAATCGAGAGGGGGAACGGAGGATCTCTGCACGCCAGCGAGTTGGCGCATTATCAACATATTCAGTCACGCGGAAGCGAATCTCCGAGCAATTTGATCTACTCGCTCCTTCAGGATAGAAAAGGAACACTCTGGGTTGGAACGAACGGCGGCGCGGGACTCCTGCAGCTTGACGCCGCGACAAACACGCTTCGGCCTCTCTTCGTGCCCCAAGAACATCTATGGGTGACGACGATTCACGAATCGCCGCTCGACGGAGACAATTATCTTTGGCTTGGGACATGGGAGCGCGGGTTGTTGAGGTTCGACAGAAAGTCTTTTGCCTGCACAAACTTCAAGTTGTCTCCAAGACTCGTGGCGCTGAGTGAACATTCTATATTCTCGATTCACGAAGATCGCAGCGGCATTTTGTGGCTTGGTACAAATGGAGGAGGGTTGCTGCGATTCGATCGAGCGAGCGAGGAAGTCACCCGGTTCACGCGGAGCGACGGTCTCCCCAACGATGTCGTGTATGGAATCTTGGAAGACAGCCTCGGTCATCTATGGCTCAGCACGAATCTCGGCGTCTCGCGCTTCGATCCGAAGTCACGGACGTTCACCAACTTCGATGTTGCCGATGGATTGCAGAGCACGGAATTCAATCTCGGCGCGTACTACAAGAGTAAAAGCGGTGAAATGTTCTTCGGCGGCGTCAATGGCGTCAACAGTTTCTCTCCATTCGAGGTCATTGATACGCTTCCTCCTCGCGTCGTGATCACGGCGATTCGAGAGCACGGGGAGAACGTGCTCGCGCAAAACCGATCAAGTGAGATTTCTCTCCCGCATGACGATGCGGCGTTCAGCTGCGAGTTTGTCGGACTGCATTACAAAGCTTCGCGCAAGAATACGTATGCCTGCATACTCGAAGACTATGATCGCAGCTGGGTTCAGTTAGGGACGAAGCGCGAAATGCATTACAACAATATTCCGCCGGGCGAGTATCTGTTCAAAGTGAAAGCCGCAAACAGCGATGGGATTTGGAGCGAGCCTGTTGCGAAACGCATTATTATCATGTCGCCGCTCTGGCAGCGCTGGTGGTTCATCGCTGCGAGCATTGGCCTTTTCACTGCACTTGCCTTTTCGTGGCATCGCTACAGAACGAACCTTGCAGTCCAACATGCGCTTGCAGTGGAGCGCGCACGGAAGGATGAGGAACAGCGCGTGCGCGAAGAAATGAAGGATGACATGCACGATACGTTTTCCGGCATCATAGCGAAAGTCTCCGCGCTCGCCAAGGATGTGAAGAATGATCCCAATTCAAATGAAGTTGAGAGACAAGAAAAGCTGGCGCGTATTGTAGATTATGCAGATGTGTTGCTGCAACGGTATGCCGATATCCAATGGGAATACGACCCGAAGAAAGATACGCTCTTTGACTTGGTGGCGCAGTTAAAACAATATGGCGACGTGCTATTCCACAAATCGCAGATTAAGTTCTATCTCGCAGGCGATGTTGGAGAACTGACAGATGTCAATCTCCCGCTGGAATGGAGAAAAGAGCTGCTGCTGCTTTTTTACGAGGCGATGAACAACACCGCCAAACACGCAACGGGCTGCACAACAGCCATTCTCTCTACAAACGTACAAGATGACATGCTGGAGATGTGTTTGCTCGATGACGGTAATGGATTCGCGGAAGGGAATGGAGGACGGCAGAACGGTTTGCCGCACATGCGCGGGCGCGCTGCAAAGCTGCACGGCGAGCTTCATATTCAGTCCGGCGAAGAGAAAGGAACGAAAATCTGCTTCATCGGAAAACTCGCCTCGAGGACAGTATGATTTTTCCTCCCGACGTTGTATGATTGTATCCAAAGTCAGACCTGTCCTAACCGGTAAAACGGTTTGCTATGTGGACCATAGTTCTCATTAACACCCGACTTAAGTCGGGTGTTAATGAGATAGATAACGTAGCCTAACCGCTTGAGCGGTTTCCTGACGGGGGCTGATCCCCAACAATCCGTCGTCGGTCGAAGACTCGACTCGTTGAGCGGAAAACAGTTCAAATCAGGTTTGAGATCAGCGGTTCTCAATGAGTCAATGAATTATTTACTGATGTTACGCACAAGACGACTTTTTCTGTTTACTCAAGGAACTCACCCTAAATCCCTCTCTTGAGAAGAGAGGGACTTTGTTGAATCCACCCTCAAACCTCCCCTTCTCTTCCCAAGAGAAGGGGTTGGCCTACGGCTCGTAGAGGGGATGAGTTCGCAGAATGACCACGACACTCTTCTCTAAAGAAGGTAGCTTTGCGTAACATCAGTTATGCAGGACAGCAGTGATCCAAAGCAATCCAAGCTCATGACGAGAGTAATCATTATTGATGACGACGCGGAAACACGCGACGACATTGCGGCTCGCATTAAGAAGGCGCAAGGGTTCACGTGTATTGGCTCGTATGAAGATTGCGAAACGGCAATCAAGTTCTTGTTTCGCGACAAGCCCGATATTGTTTTGATGGACATCGGTATTCCGGGCAAAATGTCGGGCATACAAGGCACAGCCGTCATCAAGCAAAAGATGCCGCAAGTCGAAGTTGTCATTCTCACCGTAAACGAAGGCGATGACAACCTGTTCGAGTCGTTCCGCGTAGGCGCATCGGGCTTCTTGCTCAAGACCGCCGACTCCGAAACAATCGTAAAGCGTTTGCGGGAGTTTGTTGATGAAGGTACGACAATGAGCATGGGCGTTGCGCGCAAAGTAATTGATTACTTCCACACCCAACAGCCCGCGGAACCTCTTACCTCACGTGAACAGGAAGTGCTCGCCCACTTGCTGCAAGGCGAAACCAACGAACAGATTTCCTCCAAGCTCAACGTCGATATTTCGACAATCAAGTTTCATAACAAGAATATCTTTCGGAAGATGCATGTGTCGAATAGGATTGAGCTGATGAGGAAAGGCAATCAGTCCTACTCTCATTGAAGCAACAGATTGCTTTTCCTCTGTTCAATCCACTTTCAAATCTTCGCAGCACGAAAATGCCTCATCGCAGAAGACTCTCCTCCGGGTGAGTTGCACTTGTCCCAATTTCATTGTATGTTTTGCCAAGAAGTTCTTGCTGTCCCCCACAATCAGCAAAATGTTATGCATCCCCGGAAGTATTGCCATTCTTTTTTTGCGCCTCTCCAAATTGTGTTCGCCCTTGTGTTCATCCGCTCAATCGGTCTATCGCGGCAAATTCACGACATCGATAGTCTCAATGCTGAGGGAAGTAAACTGTATGTACGAGGTGAGTACAAGCTCGCGCTTGAGAAGCATTATGGAGCGCTCTCGATGGCACTACGTTTAGACAACAACAATCGCACTGCAGAAACGCTTGGCTTTCTCGCTCAGGCGGAGATGCAGTTAGATCTCTTCGACAGTGTCGTTGTTCACTGCAATCGCATGTTGGGCATTGCTCGATCAACAAAGAATCCGAAATTTGAAGCGACGGCACTCCGTACTCTTGCCGATGTGCATAGTCGGCGTCGCGAATATCCGGAAGCGACGCGCTTCTATACGGACGCAGCAAGAATTGCAGAGGAAATCCCTGACAGCGCGGAGATGGCAATCATTTACGGCAACCTTGGCAACGTGTATGGCGATGTCGGACAGTTTGATACTGCACTGAAGTTGTACCGGAGATCCTTGGTCATCAACAAAGCGTTACGCGTGCCCCGCCGCGTTGCCGACGCGCTGCAGAATATCGGTATCGTCCATGTGCAACAGGGGAACCTGCCTTTGTCGCTTGTATACCTAGACAGCGCTCAAAAGGAATACACTCTCATCAAGGACTACGTAAGCGTCGGCAGAACTCTTTCGATTTTGGGATCGGTGTATGATGAGCAAGGTGCGTTCCCAAAAGGAATCGAATCCTTGCAACAGGCATTAGCAATGGCGGAGAAAACACAGATACCGTCCGACATTGCGTACGCGCTGGGAAATATCGGCATTCACTACTGGAATTTGGGAGAGTATGCGAAAACGTTACACTATTTTTCCCGCGCAAATTCGATCTTTGAACAACTGCATGACAATTACAGCGTGAGCATTACATACGCGAATCTCGGCGCACTCTACACATCGCTTGGAGATTATGCCCAAGCGCTTTTCTACCTTCAGCGATCGCTACGGCTCAAGGAAGAACTGAACGAACTTGCGGGTATTGCAATCGTCTATTCCACTATCGGAACCATATACGGCGAACTGGACAGCGTACAGCAAGCGACATTATTCCTCAACAAGTCATTGGAGATGTGCCGCCGCGTTGGCGACATGCTCACCGCAGCCAAAGTACATATCGCCATTGCCGGCATTCTCCTTCGCCAAAAGAAATTCCGCTTGTGCGAGAAGCACATTATGGATGGGTTGAAACTATTTCGCGCACACGGCGTGAAAACTCAGGAAGCCGGTGCGCTTGTCTCGTTGGGCGAGCTTCGACGTGCCGAGCACAAGCTGAACGATGCTGCTCGATACTTCGGCGACGCGCTTGCCATCGCGAAAGAGATCAATTCTCCTGAGTGGACATGGAAATCGCAGGCGGGGCTTGGCGTTATCCATGAAGCGTCTCGCCAATTAGATCGCGCACGGGCTGACTTCACGATTGCGATGGACGCGTTAGAGCACGTGCGAACAACAATCGAAGCGGGCGAGCTGCGCGCAACGTTTTTGGAGAGTCAGATCTCTCCCTACGAATCGCTCGTCCGCGTGTTGGCGACCATGCATGCAGTTTCGCCAACAAGAGCGTACGCGGATGATGCGTTCGTTGTTGTCGAGCGATTCAAATCTCGCTCGTTCGTCGAGCTTCTCGCGGAAAGCAGAGCGGATGTCCGCCGCGGACTCTCCGAGGAACAGAAGCTGAACGAATACGCGTTGCTTAAACGAATCACCCGCGCGCAATCGCAACTTGTCGGGAGCGGTGTGGATCGCTCGGCTATGGAACGTGCTTTGCAAGAAGTGAGTGCTGCGGAAGATGCTCTGCTTCTTCTGCAAACGGAATTTCGCAGAACAAATCCCGCGTACGCAAACTTGAAATATCCGAAAGCGGTTAATGTACATGCAGTGCAAACACGGCTTCTCGCTGATGGAGAACTTCTTCTCGAATTCAGCCTCGGCACGAAGCAATCTTTCCTCTGGATGATTTCTAAGGAATCGGTACGTCTTGTACAACTTCCTTCATCAAAAATTATTGAGGAGCAAGCCAGGAAGTTCGTCCATGAAATTCAACGTCGCCCGACAACACAAACCTACGATCTCTCGATGCGGCGTGTGCGCAAATATGGAATGCAACTCAGTGAAACGCTCTTCGGCAAAGCCATCAACGAAATTGCTGCGGCAAAGAAACTCATCATCGTTCCCGACGGCGTTCTGTTCTATGTTCCATTTGAAGCGCTCACGCTGCCGAAGTCTCTCGGTAACGAATATCTGGTCGAGCGTGTCCCGGTTTCGTACGTGCAGTCGGCAACCGTTCTCGATCAATTGCAGGAGAAAACTGATTCTTTGCGCCAACACGACGGCGACCGTTTTGCACTTCTTGCGTTTGGCGATCCGGTGTTCGCATCTGCCAGCCTTGCGAATATCAATGCCACACGATCGCTTCCGGATTTTTACAATATCGAACGGCTCATTTCTACGCGTGAAGAAGTCAAACAGATCGCAAGCTACTTTCCTGCTTCCAAAGTCCGCGTCTATCTTGGCGATACGGCAACGGAAGCGAACATCAAGAAAGAAAACCTGCGCGCATATCGGTATCTCCACTTTGCAACGCACGGATTTCTCGATGAACGAGTGCCGAGTCGTAGCGGACTTCTTTTCTCCACAGGAGGCGACACAACGGAAGACGGTTTGTTGCAAATGAATGAGATTCTCAATCTCGACATGAATCCCGATCTCGTCGTTCTCTCCGCCTGCGAAACAGGATTAGGAAAGTTGGTGAAAGGGGAAGGGATGATTGGCTTGACGCGGGCATTCCATTATGCAGGCGCACGCTCGTTAGTTGTAAGCTTGTGGAAAGTCGCAGACGTTTCTACGGCGGAGTTGATGAAGAGTTTCTATGCAACGCTTGCAACAACCCACTCGTCAACAAACGCGTTGCGCGATGCGAAGCGCTCGATGATTCGTTCTGCTGTTCCAATCTGGCGGCATCCGTATCATTGGGCGGCGTTCGTTGTTCAAGGCGACGGTGGGAGGACAACGCCGTGACATCTGAACTCCCCAACATGAACAACGACGAACTCAACTTCAAAGCGCTGCTCGAGTGGCTCGACGCCGACCCGAAACGCGCGGCCGGGCTGTATGAGGGTTTTCGTGTCAAGCTCGTGAAGTTCTTTGCGTGGAGGGGCTGCCGGCGCGCAGAAGAATACGCAGACCTAACGCTCGACAAAGTGGCGAAGAAACTTGCAGCGGGCGGTGTAATTCAAACGGAGGACAAATTCCACTACATCCATGGCGTCGCATTGAACCTGCTGTACGATTACTTCAGGACCATCGAAAGCAAAGTCATCCCTATCACGGGAGAGAACGTCCCGCCTGTTGAAGACCCGGACGAACAGGTTGACGACATGGAGATGATGAGGAAGTGCCTCCAATTTTTATCTCAGCCCGAATGCGATCTGATTACCCGTTACGAGATCGAGAAGCTTTTTGCCGAGCCTTCACGCCGGAGAGCGAAAGCAAAAAGCCTCGGCATCAGCGTGAAAAATCTCTATCTGAAAGTTCATAGAATCCGGGAGAAACTGAGGAAATGCTTAAAGGAGTCGCTGTTGACGGAGGAAGCCGGTTAACGCAGACTTCTCCCAAACGCTTCCGCTTGTGAGAAGGACTCTTGGAAACCGTTGAAACGGTTTGCGATGTGAACCATAGTTCTCATTAACACCCGACTTAAGTCGGGTGTTAATGAGATTTGATAACGTAGCCTAACCGCTTCTGATGTTACTCAAAACTATTCATTTTTGTAGGGACGTGGGCTTGCCCCGTCCCAAGCCCGAAACGGTATAGAAACCGAAACAAATGTAGTTCTCGGTGGGGACACGGCAAGCCGATGTCCCTACAGGGGCTTTCGTTTTGGTTGGTTTGCGTAACATCAGTTATTCAGGACATCTGTGCGGTTAATGCAGAGATTTTTTAATGAAAGATTTCCCCTTTCTCACCGTCTCTTCAATGGAGAAGGGGATACTACGATGAAAGAAACAACACAAAACCACGTCTCTTGTGGGTAAGGCATGAAGCGCGAAGGACCGGACGAGAAAACGATGATACGCTACCTCTTAGGCGATCTTCCCGAAAAAGAAATGGTGCAGCTCGAGCGGCTGTATTTCTCCAACGACGAGCTTTTTGATTTGCTGCTCGCATTGGAGGATGAGCTTTTCCAGCGCTACACGCATAACAAGCTCACTGTGCGGGAGAAAGGACTGTTTGAAGAGCGATGCAGAACCCGACCGTATGCAAAGGAAAGTATTGCGTTCGCGAAAACGCTTGCACGCGCCAGCACCGAGTTGGCAGGGCAGACACAGCCTGCTCATGCCCATCCCACACCCGGTTGGCTGAGACAGTTGATGGAAGACTTCTTCATGCTGAGACCTGTGTTCAAGTTTGCAGTTGCTTTCTCTGTTGTGGCAATCATGGTTGGCTCGTGGTTGCTTTTCCGGACGACAATATTCCGGCAGGAGTCCCAGACCCAGCAAGCACAACAGATTGCAACGCAACCGAAGGAAGAGCCAAAGTCTATCACGGAACAACCGCCGATAGGAAGCGAAGAGAAAGACGCAAGACAGAAACCAAAGACTGCAGTAATCACATTCGTTCTTTCGCCCGGAGCCATGCGCGATGTTGGCTCGATGCAGAGAATTGTCTTGTCGAAAACGCCCGCGATGGTTGAAATGAAGTTGGATTTGGAGGGAGAGAATGAGATTGAGAATTACGATGCGGTGTTGTACGACGAGAGAAACAAAATGGTGAAGCGATGGAAGGGATTGCGGAGCGTGCGAAGAGCAAATGGCTTGCAAGTGAGTTTATCGTTGCCGTCGACTGTGCTCGAGGCTCGGAGATACAGGATTGAGTTGATCGGGAAGAGGAGATTTGAGTATTCGTTTGGGGTTGAGGGGAGACGTGATTGAAATCTTATTCACAGGTACAACAAACAAATGGAGGTTACCATGCGTAAGACGTACACACTCGTCATATTGATTCTGGCGCTGTTGCTTGTTATTTCGGCTACCGAGAGCAATGCGCAAAGCCCTGATTCGGTGATCTATTTCTACGACTTTGAAGCCGGACAGGGTCTGTGGCAAGTCACGAATGGGTTGTGGAGCGTTGGTGTCGACCCGACATTGCCTAATCCCGTGTCGCGTAGCGGAAAGATGGCTGGAGCGCTGTTGGGAGGAAGTGTACCTGCGAATGGGTTCGATACCTATCTTATATCTCCTGCTATCACACTTCCCTTAGTCGGAAACAATGAAGAGTTGAGATTGGGGTTCCTGCACTGGTACAACTTCAATGGCTATGTTGTAGGGTTTGCGGTAGTGAGGATTGACTCAGGCGGGGGGCGATATGGCCCATGGGAAACAATTTCAGTGGCGTACACCTCGAATCTCAATTTTAATTACTGGCGTGCCGCATCTATCATCATCTCCAAATATGCCGGCAAACGAGTCAATGTAGGCTTTAGGCTTTATGGAACGTGCGACTACTGGGGATGTCAATACGGTGCTCCAAGCGGTAGAGGCTGGCGGGTTGACGATATCAGGATCGTGAAGTCGTACTTCAACAACAACAACGCACCTGTTGCGTGGGACTTCGATCAGGACTGGAGTAGAGTGGCAGATGCTGACAAGTGGTGGGATGCTTATGAACTATTTCAAGTTGGAGTTGATACACTTGTGAGTGTTCCGAGCAAACCCAACGTTGCAGGAACCTACCTCAACATACCAAACATACCTGGCTCGGCGTATACGACGCGGTTAGTCTCACCGGGAATCAACCTTCCGCTTGTAGGTCCTAACGTTGACTTGATCCTGCGTTTCCGATACTATCTAAACGTCAATGGTTATGCTTGGGCGGAGGTCACAGTTGCTGTCGATTCAGGCGGAGGCAAGTGGGGACCTTGGAGAACTCCTCCAATTGTTACTTTCACAACCTCAACACCTTGGATTAGATTCCCGAAGGTATTGCCTTCAGAGTATGCAGGGAAGCGTGTACGATTTGCATTTACGATTGTCGGGTCGTGCGACTACTGGGGATGTCAATACGGTGCCCCGAGCGGCAAAGGTTTCTATATTGATGAGGTTGATGTCTTTGCATCAAACTCAGCGCCGCAAATTCCGATCCTAGTGTATCCTAGAAACAACGATTCTCTCTACACAAGCGTAACGCCTCAATTGCGTTGGCGATTGTCGGCTGCAGCATTCTCATATCGCCTTCAAGTTGCCAGAGATGCTTCCTTCGGGATTCTTCTTGTTGATTCAACCGCGATTGAGCCTATCACAGTGTCGCTATCACGCGTTTTACAAGATACAAGCTCTTGGTACTATTGGCGTGTGAGATCTGTAAAAGATGCAGATTCAAGCAGTTGGTCGACCGTGTGGCGTTTCAAACCGAGAAGAGTTCCGGCTGCCGTCAGAGAGCTACCAGGACACATGCCAGGTGCTTTTGTTCTTTCCCAAAACTACCCCAACCCGTTCAACCCAACAACAAAAATAAACTTCAGCATAAAGGTCGCGAGCTTTACAACTCTGAAGGTATATGATATTGTGGGAAGGGAAGTGGCGACACTGGTGAATGAACGGTTGCAGCGGGGAAGCTACGAGACAACATTCGATGGGAGAGGGTTGGCGAGCGGGGTGTATTTGTACAGATTGCAGGCAGGCTCTTTCATTGAAACAAAAAAACTCCTGCTCTTGCGCTGACATTCACCATAGTTATTCTCACTCATTCAGTGGAGGCTATGTGATTCGGTTCTTCAACATCACATCTCTTTGTAAGCATTCTCTTGCGATTGTAATCGAATGTAACGGAGGAAGATTCTTATGGCAACATTCATGGATGGTTGTATGAGGGCCTTTTCACGTACTGTCTTTTCATTTGTGCTGGTGATGAGCGCGAACATGAACCACGCGCTGGCCCAGGCGATTCCGAACGCTGGATTCGAAACTTGGGTGGGAGGGTATCCCGTGAGTTGGGGTGTCTCAAGCATCCCACCGATCTTCACTATTACCCAATCAAACGAACCGCATAGCGGTATATCTGCTGCAGATGGCCAGGTCATCCCTTATCAAGGCGGTTTCTTGCGCCCCACCCTTAGTGCCAGCTTTCCGATAAATACAAGGCCTCAGGCTTTGCATGGATGGTATAAGTTCACAAGCATAGGTGATAACCAGTTCTATGTCAGAACCGAGTTTTACCTGTTAGGGGCGTACATCGGCGATGGGTACTTTAGTACAAGGACATCAACGGTAACCTATAGAGAGTTTACTGTTAGTATCGACTGGTATACAACATTGACACCAGATTCTGTAACTATCACAATATTCGTTCCCGGCGGAGGGCATCTCGGCACAAGATTCGTTGTAGATGATCTCACATTTCGCCTGCCAAGCGATGTGCATGAAAATGGATGGAGTATTCCACAAGAGTTTTCAGTCGAACAAAACTACCCCAACCCGTTCAACCCAACAACAAAAATAAACTTCAGCGTCCCAACAACCAGCTTCACAACGCTGAAGGTGTTCGACATACTCGGCAAAGAAGTTGCAACGCTGGTGAATGAAGAACTGAAGCCGGGAAGCTACGAGACAACATTTTCCGCCAAAGGCGGATCCGCCTCTGGCGGAGATGGGAAAGATTTGTCGAGCGGAGTTTACTTTTATCGGTTGCAGGCGGGGAGTTTTGTGGAGACGAAGAAGCTATTGTTGTTGCGGTAAAGGTTTGGGTCGTAATGAAAGGAGTTACTCTCGTCAATCGGAAGCAAGTGATAACCAAACAACATAGTCACAAAGAATAAGGAGGTCTTATGCGAGGGACTCATGTAATGAAAATACATTTGCTGCTCTCTTGCGTGCTTGCAGTGAATGCATGCAAGAACGACTCAACGGGTCCTGACCCGAACAACGTGCCACCAGTCATCGCGAAAATTTCTGTTGAGCGCCGTATGGTGGCGATTGGTGGCTCGGTGAGTTTGAGTTGTACTGCGTCCGATCCAAACGGTAATCAACTCTCCTACTCTTGGGTGCCAGACGCCGGCAGCATTATCGGCACTGGTGCAACCGTGTCCTGGCAGTTGCCTCCCGCGGTCGGCTGCTACAAGGTCTCTGTTTCTGTGGACGATCGGAACGGAGGAGTCGCTCTTGACTCTATGTATGTGAGAGTCGCTCCTCAGGACACGCTCGTCAAAGTCGTTATCGTCCGTTCCGATGGGAACAACTATCCAACGTTTTGGAACTCGCTGAACGCCAACTGGAGAAGCTACGGCACTACGCGACTTGCTGTTGATTATCTCTCATTCGATCATCAAGGCATTACGCTTGCGGAGCTGTTGACGTCGAACGCCGACGTTGTTTTCGTTGATGACGCACGGAACGGATTGGAAGGAGAGATCCTGACTCCGGTTGAGGTTGATGCCGTTGTGCAGTACGTGCAGAAGTGCCACGGTCTTTTGATCACCGGAGGCACATTCCGTCCCACGGAACATGCAAAGTTCATAAACCTTATCGGATTCTCGGCTCGGGTTGGCGGGCAAGTCTATTTCGGTGAATCGCAGGCTGATTCTATCGTCATCACTTTCGCTCATCCTGAACTTTTCAGAAATATCTCAACGTACAGAACTGCATCGCGAAATTTCTATTCAGGTTCGGATTGGAACCGCGATGGGACCGTCGGCTACCCTGAAGATTGGAAGACAGAATTAACGAGCACGAAAGCGCAAGCAGTTGCGTTCATCTGGAACGTGAACCATCTGACTAATCATTTTGAATGCGGCACGATCACCTATATCGAAGCGCCGACCTACCGCGGTGTATTCGCCGGACATAGGGCGTCGGGCTTCAGTGCGACGCGGGATGATTACCAGTTCTATTACAACGCGATTGTTTTTTGTGCTCGATGAATTCATTCCGTGTGGCACTAACGTACGAGACGACGTGGGCAGTAGGCGGCTTGGCGAGCGGCGTGTATTTCTATCGGCTTCACGCTGGCGCATATGTTCAAACGAAGAAGCTGATTTTACAAAAATAGAATCACATGTTGAATGTTGCAAATAATCAATCGGAGGTATTTCCCGTGAAAAATCCTTTCGAAATCCGCAGTGCTCTCTCAAAGTTCCTTATCAGCGCGATTCTCACTATGAGCATACTCGCAGGCTGCAAGAAGGACGATCCTGTCACTCCAAATCCGAATTCAGATATACCGGTGGACTCCGGAGGTGCGGCGCCTGCAACTACTGTCAATAACATCACAACTATCGGAGCGACATTCCAAAAGACCCCGGGTAATGAAAGCAGAGTACAGATCAATATGCTCGGCGTGCTTCACCCGATTACAGGCCAGCCGATTCAATTCACAGCGAACTCAAGTGTGTGGGTTACTGAAGACTCAGTACTGAAAGGGATCAAAGTTACAGCGGCGGGCGGTGGTACCGTGTTGGGTGCAGACGTCGTTTTTGTTGTAGATAATTCGGGAAGCATGGGCCAGGAAGCGGACAGCGTTGCACGAAAGATTATTGCATTCGCGAATTTTCTGGAAGCAAGCGGATTGAATGTCCGCTTAGGATGTGTCGGACATGGTCGCGGTTCAGATCAGCGTGTGTACGGGGCGCTGAATCTCACGTCGGCGAACGCGTTGCAGACCTACCTAAACCGCACAACCGTAGCTTTGTCGCGAACTGTAGGCTTCAGCGGTCCTGATTCCGCGGCGCTCGCCGCCGCATCGTTGGCTGGATTTTACTCATCCGGAGGAGGCGAGAATAGCGTTATCGGTATTACGTTTGCTGACTCATTGTTTTCGTGGCGCTCCAATGCAAACCGCGTGTATGTTGCGTTTACGGACGAGCCGACCCAACCGGGAGGCAGCATGTTCTGGAGTACACAAGGTTTGATCTCACGGTGGACAACTGCAAAAGGAACAATCCATACCGTGTACAGTGAAGACACAGTCGGAAGAACGTGGACACCGTTGCAGAATGAACGTCCGTGGGACCTGGCAACATTGACCGGGGGAACGAAGAGGTTTATCCCAAGCAATGCGGCTGGTCTTGATCTCACAACTCTTCCGGTCACGACCGCATTGGCAAGCAGCGCGCTGATCGAATTCGTAAGCGCGAATCCGAATATCGCACACAATGTTACCATCACCGTTAAGGGGGCAACAACGGCAGACGGGAAGAAACGGTTTACAAATATAACGTATTGATCGAACACGTTTTGGGTTGGCGTTCTGTACGGTTCGCGTTCTGTAAACTCAAGACACAAACAGCCGGTTGGGAGGGTCGGCGTGCGGGTCATTTGCAAATGAAAGGAATCAATCATGAAACGAATGCTTGTCTTGTTGGTGGCAACGATTGTAACGATGAATCTTGCCTGTAAAAAAGATGACGATCCAAGCGGTGGCGGCGGATTGGGAGGAGCGATCATCCCTTTGAAGGTCGGCAACTCATGGACGTTTCGCGGAACATTCTATGACACACTCGGAGGCGTTCTCTCGATTCCGTTGGATGACCTCGTGATACGAATTACGAGGGATACAACGATCGGAAGCGATAAATGGTTCGGTGAGCAAGGGTCGTGGTTAATCAATAGACTCGATGGTCTTTGGAGCAGAACCAGCGCGGGACGCGAGTATTTGGTGTTCAAGTTTCCCGCGAACGTGAACGACTCTTACGATTCGAATGGCGAACGAGTGACTGTTACTGCGACGAATCAGTCGGTGACCGTTCCGCAGGGGCAGCATTCCTGTTACAAATACTCGTCCGGCGGAGGCTCATCAAGCGCGCCTGAGGTAATTCAATATTGCGCCCCAAACGTTGGCCTTGTGAAAATTGAATTCTACCAACGAACGCTGTCCGGTCGAAACTATCTTGCAGGAAGTTATGACTTGAAGCAGTTAACGCTGAATTGATTGGAGTGCCATTGTTCACTAATCAGAAAGGGAAAAAACATGTCGTCCCATAGTTACAAGACGAGCTTACTGGCTGGTATGCTTGTGTTCACATTCGCGCTCTTGCCAGAAACATCCGCAGCAGGTCTGATAATTCCGGCCTTCGCCGATTCAACGACCGCCGTCTATCTTAAAGATGGTCGTACGATCTACGGAACAATAATCTCGCAGAACGATGAAGTGATTCGCGTGGAAAACGCTTCGGGCGTGGCGGAGTTTCCGCGATCGTTTGTGAAATCTATCGAGCGAGTTGTTGCTGTTCAGAAAGAAGAATCGAAACTACCTGCGAGTGCGCCAGGAGCCACACTGTCTGGAAGTACTGACTTTCGATATCCTACTGCGAAAGGAAGCCTCCTCTTCGACATACAGCTAGTATACTCCAGCATCTCCCCCGACAAGGGAGACGCGTTGACGAATGTTTCATTTGTTATGAACGCGTCTACATTCGTCGTGCGAGGTGTTGGCGTTGGACTGGATATCGGCTACACAAGTATCGCGGGAATCGGCATTGGCAAGAGCACAAGCACAGTGTCAGCTTTTCTCATCGGTCCCAAAGTCATGCTTGCATTAGGCTCAGAGAAGAGTTCCGTATTTCCGTATATGCATCTCGCGTACAACCACCTTACTGCCACCGTTGAACCAAAGCGCGGAATATCGAGGAGTGAAGGAGCGAATTCGGTAAAGGTCGGTCTTGGTTTTCTCTTCAAACGGTTCGGACATGTCGGTACCCCGCTTGAGTTCGGTGCGGAGTTTCAAAGTTTCGACAAGACGACTATTACTGTCTATTCTATCGGTATTGGTATCTCGGGGTTTTTGTATGGCTTGTTCTAATTTGAGAGACAAAAGCCGGCATTGGTGCATTTTATTCTATCGCAACATCAAACTGAAAGGCTGAACATATGAAACGAACGAATTCAACATTGCTAGTTGGGCTGTTACTTTTTGGAGCAGTTTTGGGGCAGGCACAGAGTCCAGACAGCGCGAAGATTCTATTCACAGAAAAAGGAAGTCGTCTCACGAGTCTTGCCGGCAGCTTATCTCATCAAACCCAAGAGAACAGGGAGTCGGTGACGGCTATCGAGTTGGGGTTTAGCTTTGCAGGGTTTGCTACGGACAATATCGCTCCCGGAGTGGACTGGAAAGTAACGCGATTTTCACTGGGGTCAAAAGCAATTACCCAAATGGGATTCGGACCGAAATTCATAGCTGCGTTCAGTGTCCCTGAGGTTCCCGTCTACCCATATTTCGGATTTGGGTACAACTTGGTTCTGACTTGGCAAGGTGACGACACAGGTTTAGGTCACCTTTTGAAAGTCGGGCTCGGAGTAATCGTCGAACCGGTTGAGCATTTGGGAATCCCGCTGGAGTTCACGATAAACTTTCCTGTTGGTGAAGATTCGGATTTCAAGATTTATGGATTTAGCATTGGATTCGCGGTTTTGGGATACTAACGAGTTGGTTGAATCCACACGGTTGGGAATAAGGCGATGAGGTTCAATGGCACGGTTAATTTCATTCCTTCTGTTCATTACTCTGTCAGTTTCCCATAATGCGGTAATCGCAGTTGGCGCTCATATGGGCTCGCGGATGAATGTCGATACAACTATTGCGTTCACATTCATTCCACCCTACGGGCAACTTGATATCTTGCGCGGTCGCGTCACAGGGGTTGACCCTTCACGCTACAAGGTCGCGGTGTACATTTTCATCGAAGGCATCGGCTGGTGGTCGAAACCGTTTCTTGATAGTGTGGTTGCGATTGACTCCAATTCAACATGGACGTGTTTTGTACGACCGGTTCAAAGCGATACCCTTGCAGTTGAATTTCATGCGGCGTTACTTCCTAACGGCAATCTTGCTCCTCGCGCGGAAGGCTCCCGGTTTCTCCCAAAACGACTTGATACTATCGCCGTCGCCCGCGCCGACACGTTTAGATTCGGGCGTTCTCTCCGACCTCCATGGAATGATTGGTGGATAAAGAAGAGCGTCGTCAGAGTCGGTCCGGATACAAATTATTTCAGCGAAAGAAATGCTTTCGTGGACAACCTCGATCGTTTGCACTTGAGAATCACGAGAAGAACGGATGGCAGGTTCGATTGCGCGGAAGTGATAAACAAGAATTCGAGTGGCTACGGAAGGTATCTTTGGCAGATCGAAAGCGGGGTGGGACGTTTGGATCGCAATGTGGTTCTTGGATTGTTCACGTGGGATAATTACGCGAGGGATTACAATAGCGAGATTGACATCGAATTCTCGCGTTGGGGGATGATAGCAGACTCAAATGCACAATATGTTGTTCAGCCGCATACGGACGCGAATCGAATTCGAAAATGGATTTTTCCACTTACTCTTGATTCATCAACTCACTGCTTCGACTGGCAGCCAAACAGCGTCTCGTTCAGAAGCGTGAGGGGATTCAGCAACGACTGCTCTGGACCGTCGCTGTTTTCGTGGACGTATGCAGGGCCGAACATTCCGACGCCGAGTCGAGTGAAGAAGCGGATGAACCTTTGGCTTGTACGCTCACTTCCACCGAGCGATAGCGCGGACGTTGAAGTAATACTGCGTGCTAGTACGATCACTTCGGCAGGCGATGTCAGTCGAAGAGTGGAAAATCCCCCCACTGGGTCTTCCTTGGGACAAAACTATCCCAACCCGTTCAACCCAAGTACAGAGATCAGATATCAGATATCAGAAGTCAGTCACGTAACGTTGAAGGTGTATGATCTGTTGGGCCGTGAAGTGGCGACGTTAGTGAACGAGCGTTTGCAGCCGGGGAGTTACGAAACAACGTTCGATGGCAGCGGCCTGGCGAGCGGGGTGTACTTCTATCGGTTTCAAGTCCATGCTACAGATCCTTCGCTTCGCTCAGGACAGGGCTTTGTGGAAACGAAGAAATTCTTGCTATTGCGTTGATTCAACGAAACCGAAGCTGACATCCAGCGTTTCAAGCATCAGTAGGGCGTCCCGCCTATGTTCGGCGGGACGCCCTACGCGCTTGTGAGGCGCTGATGTCTCGTTCCGTTGCGCCGTTTCAACATTGGTTCGTTGCTCTTCCTCCTCATGTGACCTCTCTGCGACGATAAAACTTGCCGAATCCTTTGCTTTTCTCCGTTTGTCATCGTTCTCCGGACTGGTACAATCATTGCACTACACTTCGCTGCGCGGGTGAGATGAAAATGTGGGGATGACCTCGCGCTTCTTGCCTCGTTTTTTTCCCCGCTCCTCTACGAGGTCGTAGACCATTCACCAACCTAAAGGAGGAAGTTGTATGAAAAAGTTTCTTCTGCATCTCTTCGTCATCTGCTCGGCGATGATCGCCTTGCGAGGCGTGCTCTTCGCTCACGATGACGTTCTCTTCGTTTCTCAGCCTGTGCTCGTTGCGCAAGTCGGACAACTGTATGAGTACCATGCGCAGGCAATCAGTCAGCGCGGCGATCCGATCACGTACGAGCTGCGCCACAGTCCGTCGGGCATGACGATCCACCCGCAGACAGGATTGGTGCTCTGGACGCCGGCGCAAACGGGAACATTTCGCGTTCGTATTCGCGCCGAGGCTGGCGGCGATAGTCCCACAGGTGGAGGTCACGCAGATCAAGAGTACACGCTGCGTGTGCTCAACGGTCGTCCAAGCGTGTTGCGCGGCGCTGTTCGCAACTTGAGCGGGCAGGGAATTTCCAACGTTCGCTTGCGATTGTTTGAAGGAGGAACGAATCATTTCCTCTTTAGCGCAACGAGTGATTCTGCCGGTCGTTATGCGTTTCCCGCGGTGAATGCAGGAACGTTCCTGCTTCGTGCTCAACCGCGTGACAACAGCATCTACGCGTCGCAATGGTACGATCGCGCTCGGTGCATTCAAGATGCAACGCCGATTTCAGTTCCGGAAAGCTCGACGGTTATCATCAACGTTACGTTGCTCCTGCGTGATTCGGCGAATGTAACATTCAATCTTTCGGGCAACGTCAGCGATACGAGCAACGCTCCGCTTCGTCAAGCGAGAGTGTCCATCTTCCGCGCTCGTCAGCATGGTGATTTGGACAATTCGGGTTTGAATTTTGAAGGATTGGATAGCCACCACCGCGACCAAGAACTCGAAGCAAGAGTACTGACCGATAGCAATGGCAACTATCGCGTTCGCCTGCGTCCCCGACGGTACATTATCATGGCAGAGAAGGAAGGATACGATCAACAGTTCTGGGACCACAAGTCCACTGCGCTTGATGCGGACAGGCTGAACTTGATACGCGATACGACGGGAATTGATTTCGATTTGCGACGACAGCAAGCGGCGACCGGCTCCATTGCGGGGAGAATTAGCACGGCAGGCGATACAAACGGCGTTCGCGCCCACGTTATCGGCTTCCATCGCTCGACGCCGAACGGCAACTTCAGCGGATTCATTCGCGAAGCACAAACCGATTCACTCGGTCGCTACGCACTGCCTCAATTGCGAAGTGGTTACTACATTGTGCTTGCAGTTCCTCAGGGTGAATTTCTGCCCACGTTCTATGATACGACGGGCGGGACGATAAATCTTTCTCGTGCATTTCCTGTTCCTGTTACGAACTCTCTTGTCAACAACATCAACATCCGCGTCTTTCCTGATACTGTGACGGGAATGAATCGCGTGCGGGGTGTTGCAACGGCGGTCTACGACCTCGTAGAGGGCGCCGTTCCGCTTGCAGGGACAATTGTGTACGCAGTCTCGACAGATGACAACGCGGTTGTTGGCGCGGCGGTGTCCGAAAGGAATGGAACGTACACGCTCGTCGGCATTGCACCCGGTTCATATTTTCTCAATGCAGTGAAACCGGGCTACACCCAGTCTGCTGCTCCGTCCGTTTCTGTCACGCAAATCGGTACACTGCCGACGACAGTGTTGCAGAGCGTGCTTCTTATCTCGACGCCAACCGGCGTTGGAGAAAGAGGGACGCCTGTTGAGTTTGCCCTCGAACAAAATTATCCGAATCCGTTCAACCCAACGACAGAGATCAGATATCAGATACCAGAAGTCAGAAGTCAGAGGTCAGAAGTCAGTCACGTTACTTTGAAGGTGTATGATGTGTTGGGAAGAGAAGTCGCAACGCTTGTGAATGAAGAGCTGAAAGCGGGAAGTTACGAGAAGACGTTTTCTGCCGAAGGCTTGTCGAGCGGCGTGTATTTCTATAAATTGAAAAGCGGAAATCTCTCTGAGACACGCAAAATGCTCTTAATGAAATAAGACCATGGGATGACATAGGGCGACGAAACTCGTCGCCCTACACTTTTTGCAACTCCCCCCGCATCCTGCTTGTTGACAACGATGGGCTGTCTTACTATATTGACTCACCATCTCCAACTCATCTCGACCACATTTCCCACAAATAAACATATAGGAGTCCCCACATGAAGAGACTGTTTTTTGTTTTAGCCTTCTTCCTCCTTGCAAGTGTCCTCTGCGAAACAGCGTCGGCATTGCCGCGTTTCGCAAGTCGCACAGGAGCGAAGTGTCAATCATGCCACATCAATCCTTCCGGCGGAGGAATGCGGCAAGCGTTCGGGCAGCAATACGGACGCGAAACGCTTCCTGTTCCGACGTGGAGCGACGCGTTTGCGCTCGATGATTTCTCCACGAAGTTGACGGAAGCTGTTTCCGTCGGCGCGGATTTTCGCACGCTGTTTTATCTCCAGCAAATACCTGACACGGCGCAAGGGGGTACCGGTGCTACATCAACAACGAACAACGCCTTCTTTCAAATGCAGGGTGATGTGTACATGAACTTCAAGCTTGCCAAAAAGGTAAGCATCTATCTTGACAAAGGAATTTATGCAGGCTTTGAAATTTTTGGCTTGCTCAATATTCTTCCAGGCAACGGATACATCAAACTGGGAAAGTTCGTTCCGAACTATGGCTGGAAGTTGGACGACCACAGAACCTTCATTCGGGATCTCACAGGCTTCAGCGCCGAACGCGGGCGCGCTGAACTGACCGGTGGGGAAATCGGATTCAATGCTGGACAATTCACTATTATGGGCGGAGGTTTTAATGCCGCGGATGGCTTCGGCGCCGGAGTCAGCAAGAACAAAGCGCTGCTCGGACGGGTAGATGGTATTTTCAAACTATCGGACGATATGAATCTTGGTCTTGGCGGCAACGTGTTTACAAAAGAGGTTGGTGTAAGCGACCGCATGACGCTCTTCGGCGGTTTAGGTACATTGAGCTACAAAGATTTTTCGGTGATGGGCGAAGTGGATTGGATAAGCAACAAAGTAGTCGGCAAAACAACAACAGGCATAGTTACGTACGTCGAAGCCGACTACGTCGCAACACCGGGACTTGATGTAAAGTTCATCTACGAGTTTGCTGATCGGGATATAGATCTAAAAACCGGATCGATGTCACGCTATAGTATCGGGCTTGAGTTCTTCCCGATAAGCGGTGTTGAAGTTCGTCTGCTCTATCGTTTCAACCAAGAAGACCCGAAGAACGTGTCGGACAACGAGTTCAATCTTCTCATCCACTTCTATTTGTAGGAGAGACGAAGATGACAATGAAGAAGTCTTATTTCATTTTGATGTTTCTGGTAATTCTTGCGCTCATTATTATGAGTTGTAAGGATTTTGGCGATCTGATTCCACAAGGTCCGCCTGCGTTCACTATTTCTCAAAACCCTGTGGACATTGCTGTCGGCGATTCATCAACTCAAACGTTGAGCGGCGGAACCCCTCCGTACTCGATTTCCACCAACAGCGATGCAACGAAGGCGCAAGCAACGCTGAATGGCTCATCGCTAAAGGTGAAGGGGCTTGCAGTTGGCACGACAATAATGGTTATTGGCGACAATGGTGCACCGCAAAAAACGGTGTCACTTACCGTACGAGTTGGCGCAGCGCCGATTCGGTTCAGTACACAGGTACAACCAATTTTCAATACACGTTGCGTGAATCCTGGATGTCATCCGGGAGGTGGAGCGCCATTTTCACTCCAAGCCTCTGTGAGCTATGCGAATCTCGTTAATGTTGCTGCAACGAACGCACCTTGTGCCGGCGTGCTGCGCGTAAAACCAAATGATGCTGCCAACAGCGCTCTGTACAAACGTATTGAAGGAACTTGCGGGTTCCAAATGCCGCTTGATGGTTCGGGCGCTTTGCCGCAAGCACAACGGGATTTGATTCGCGATTGGATTAACCAGGGTGCATTGAATAATTGATGTGTTGATTCTGCAACTATTTTACGCGGAACTTCGTTATATTTTTCGCAAGCAAGTTTGTTTCATGTAAGGAGAAAAGAATGAACATTCGTGTTGTATGGAACGTAACGATAGCAGTTCTGCTTTCAGCAACAATTGCTTTTGCGCAAGGAGAAAAGAAAGGCAACGTGTCGTTTAAGAGTGATATCTTTCCCATCATCAAATCGAAATGTCTGCCTTGCCATGCTGAAGACAATTTCAATCCAAGCGAGCTCAGCATGGACTCGTATGACTTGATGGTGAATGGTGGTAAGCATGGCGTGCCGTTCAAAGCGGGGAAATCAGGTGAGAGTCTCATGGTACAGAAGCTGAGCGAAAAGCCCCCGTTCGGTGACCGCATGCCGTTGAATTCGAAGAAGAAAATTACTGAAGGCAAAGCTGTGTGGCTTTCCGCTGACGAGATTAGGACCATCGCAACATGGATCGATCAGGGCGCGAAGAACAATTAAGGATGTGTGATTGTAGATTGTAGATTGGCGATTGGATGAAGCCTCGTTCGCACTAGCGGGCGAGGCTTTTCTATTTCCATCAATCCACTTATCCATCAATCCCCTCATTTCCCTCATTCATTGAGATTCTTCGGCACGACAAAAGAGGTCGTGCCTCAGAATTGAGTAACGTTGCTTCTCTTAGCCATTCTCCCGATATTCTCTAAGAAATTTTAGCATTTTCTCTCATGGCAGAAGACAAACCACGTTTTTCGTTCATCGACAAAGTGCACGGTCTAAAGTTCTCGGGCGCTCTTGCGGTGAAGGCGGCGATTGCTCTCGGGCTTATTGTTCTGCTCGCTGCTATGTTCCCGCGCGGCGAGGCAATTGAGCTTGAATACAAAATCGGCGCCGTGTGGGCGCAGCAGGATCTGTACGCTCCATTTTCTTTCCCCATCACTCGCGATGAGAAGGAATACGAGCGAGAAGTAGAAGAAGCAAAAGCGAGCCTCTATCCCGTGTTCGAGCGCGATGCAACAACGACCGAGAAGCAGCGACAACAACTTGACGGCTTCTTCGGACGGTTACAGGAGACGTTGAGCGCACGTGCAAAGTTACACGCGAGCGTGAAAGAACAATCGTCGTCCGTAGCGGCAGATTCTGTCCTCTTCGCGAAGCTCTCGACGCAACTGGAAGTGAAGTTTTACGAGCGTGAATGGGAATTGCTTGCGCAACTCTCCGGCGAACGCCTCGAAGAGATGCGCAGGGTAGTCGTTCGTTCAGCGGAAACATATTTGCAAAATGGAATTTTGGATGTTGAAAAGAAAACGTTCACGCGATCTGAGCTTGCACTTCGCAAAGGGACAGTAGAAGAAATTCTTCCCGTATCAAACTTTTATGACCAAAGTGAAATCGTTACGCTGCTTGGTAACGACCTGGCGGCGTTCTACAAGCGTGAACACGAAACAGCGGACATTGCACAAAAAATCGGCGTTCTGCATCTCGTTCCGAATGTAAAGCTCAAGGAAGAGGCAACACAGCTTGCAACAACAGCAGCGATCGAATCAGTGCCGCGCACAGCAGGCTATGTCGAAGAGGGCGACCGCATTATCGGGAAGAACGAGCGCATTACACCGGAGGTAAAACAGAAGCTCGACTCGTTGCGCAAAGCTCGGCTCGAACGGGGAACTGCGGCATCCGGTGCGTTTCAATATGTCGGCGTCTTTCTCCATGTCGCAATGGTCGTCACGCTGTTCGGCATTTATCTCCAGCTTTTCCGCAAGCTCATCTTTGGAAATAATCGTCGTCTTGCGCTTATCGCGCTCTTGATTTTGTTGGAGGGCTTCTTCGCGTATCTCACACGTGTCATCAATATTGCGTCGCCCGTAGAATATCTGATCTTCGTTCCGGCAGCGTCCATGTTGCTGACGATTATTTTCGATTCACGCGTCGGTTTCTACGGCACCGTGATTATCGCATATCTTGTGGCGGGAATTCGGGGCAACGATTATGCGATCGCACTTGCGTCGCTTGTTGCCGGCGCTCTTTCGGTGTACACGGTGCGCGACGTTCGCAATCGTACGCAAATCATCCGCTCGCTCGGCTTCATCTTTCTTGGTTACGCTATTACGATCATTGCGTTGGGACTTGAGCGGATCGAGTCATTCGGTGTTATCGTTGAAGAGCTGACCTACGCTCTTGCGAACTCGATCATCTCTCCCGTACTCACATTCGGGCTTCTCATCTTCTTTGAAAGATATTTCAAAGTCACAACCGACCTTACGCTCATTGAGCTTGGGCATTTCAATCACCCATTGATGAAAATGCTTTCCGAGAAAGCGCCCGGCACGTACCACCACAGCATGACGATGGCGAATCTTGCCGAAGCCGCCGCCTCGGCTGTCGGTGCGAACGAAGTGCTCGCACGCGCCGGCGCATACTTTCACGATATTGGCAAAGTGGAGAAGCCTACCTATTTTGTTGAGAATCAGAAAGGGACACGCAACCGCCACGACAAGCTCGCACCGCGCATGAGCTCGCTCATCCTGCAGAATCATGTGAAGAAGGGAATGACGCTGGCACGTGAATACAGTCTTCCCGAAGAAGTGGTTGATTTCATCCCGCAACATCATGGCACAACGCTGATTGACTACTTCTACCGAAAAGCACTAACGCTCGCCGGAAATTCGAGCGATGAAACGAAGATTGACGAAATCAACGAAGAAGATTATCGCTATCCCGGTCCGAAGCCGCAGACGAAAGAGACGGGCATCTTGATGCTTGCCGATTCGATTGAGGCTGCGGCGCGCTCGCTCGAAGATCCCTCGCCGCAAAAGTTGGAAGTCTTGATCGACGATTTGATTAAGAAGCGCTTCGAAGAAGGCGAGCTGGACGAATGCCCGCTGACGCTGAAGGATTTGACGAAGATAAAGAAAGCATTTCTCGGTGTGCTCGTCGGCGTGTATCATGGTCGTGTGAAGTATCCGGAGGTTGAAAAAGAAAAGGGCCAGAAAGCGGAAGATACCGAGCAGCCGAAACAACGAGAGCAAATGAGCAAGCAAGTTGCCAGTGCACAGCAGGCGAAGCCGGTGCCGGCAAGTAGTCCGAGCATAGATTCCGATACAGTCAGTGCGCCAAGCGAAGAACGGCTTTCGCGAACCATCAAGTCAATTGATAATCAGTGATTGAATACTGCAAAAGCTATTTACACTTTCTCGCGCTCGAGAAGAATGCTTCGCGCAACACGATTGCTTCGTACAAGCTTGATCTTCAGCGTTACCTTGCTTTTCTTGAACGGAGCAGCGTGCGGGACATCCGGGCAATCAACGAGTCGCACACGGCGCAATTTCTTTCTTCTCTACGGAACGATGGGTTATCGCCGCGCTCCGTAACACGGGCGCTTTCTGCAATCAAAGGCTTTCACAAATTTCTTATCGGTGATGGTGTCACGAAGAAGAATCCGACTGAAGCAGTCGATGCTCCGAAGCTTCCCCGCTCGCTACCGGATGTGTTGAGCCAGCACGAGATTGAAGCAATCCTCAGTCAGCCTTCGGCATCAACAAAGGACAAGAAGAACCTGTGGCTGCGTGACAAAGCCATTCTTGAAACAATGTACGCGAGCGGGCTGAGAGTTTCGGAAGTGATTGGCTTGAAGCAATCGAACGTCTTTGTCGCTGAGATGTTGCTTCGCGTGTTCGGCAAAGGCTCGAAAGAGCGCATCGTTCCTATTGGCGGCTCAGCCCTACGTTGGATTGAGCGCTACAAGAAAGAATGTCGAGCATTGCTCGCACGAAGGGGAAAATCAGAAGACGCGTTGTTCCTTAACGCTCGCGCCGCGCCGATGACGCGTATGGCGGTCTGGAACATCGCTCAAACGTATACAAAGAAAGCCGGCATTACAAAAGAAGTTCATCCACACACGTTTCGTCATTCGTTCGCAACGCATCTGCTCGAAGGCGGCGCCGACTTACGCGCAGTACAAGAGATGCTCGGACATTCGGATATTGCAACGACACAAATTTACACGCACATTGACCGCGAGTATTTGAAGGAAGTGCATCGAACGTTTCATCCGCGGGGATAAGAAACCATTTTGCCACTCCCGAAGGTCCTTCCGAAGGAATGCCTTCGGCAGAAGGACTCCTTCGGAGGATGCCTTCGGCAAAAAGACACTAAGGTTTCACAAAGAGAAACTTAGTGAACCCTTTGTGGTTAAAGCTTTTCTTTTTGGGTGACCAAAACAATTGTGAATGGAGAATTGTGAACGGTGAATTGTGAATGAAGAGCGCACACAACACCTTCTTGCGAAGGAATGCCTTCGGCACTTCGGACCTTCGGGAGTGGCAAGCGTTTCAATCTTAAGGAACGAGTCATGAGCAACCACAACGGTAGCACCAATAGGCTTCGCATCGAAGACCTTCGCAACGAAATCGTCGGCATAGACACAATGGTTCCGATGCTCGATGGCTCGATGCGACAATATGTGTTTCTTGATAACGCAGCAAGCACGCCAACATTCAAACGGGTCGTGAAGTGCATCGAAGAATTTCTGCCATGGTATTCGGGCGTTCATCGCGGAACGGGATTCAAGTCGTTGGTAGCGACGGAAGTGTTCGACCGGGCTCACGATGTATGCGGCGAGTTTGTTTGTGCCGACCTCTCTACCAATTGCGTTATCTTCACGAAGAACACGACAGAGTGTGTCAACAAACTTTCCAATCGTTTCAACTTTCAGCCGGGCGATGTTGTTATCACAACGCGAATGGAACATCACTCAAACGATCTCCCCTGGCGAAAGAATGCAACTGTTGTCCACGTTGGAATTACGGAAGACGGCCATCTCGATCTTGCGGCAATGCGGAAAGCGCTTGCCCAGCATCGCGGCAAGGTGAAGCTTGTTGCGTTGAACGGCGCTTCCAATATCACCGGCATCTGCTCGCCGGTTCATGATGTCGCAGAGTGGGTGCACGAGGTTGGCGCGAAGGTGTTTGTTGATGCCGCACAGCTTGTGCCGCATCGTAAGATTGATGTGCTCGACGACAGCGACCCGCGCCATATTGATTTCATCGCATATTCAGCCCACAAGATGTACGCTCCGTTCGGTACGGGCGTGTTGATTGGGTCGAAGAAGTTTTTCGAGCATGGCGAGCCGGATATGGTCGGCGGTGGTGTTGTTAATGTTGTCTCACTCCATGATGTTGCATGGAACGGTCCGCCGCATAAAGAAGAAGCCGGCAGTCCGAATGTGATTGGCGGTGTTGCGCTTGCCGAAGCCATCAAGGTGTTGGAAGCTGTTGGGATGGACGTGATTGCCGCACACGAGCAGCATTTGCTTGAGTACGCCTACGGAAAAATCAAAAACGTCGAAGGGATCAAGCTCTACGGACCAACGGAACAGTTGAACGATAAGGTTGGTGTCGTAACGTTCAATATCGAAGGAATGCACAACTCACTTGTTGCGGCAATCATCGGAACGGAGGCGGGCATTGGAGTCCGCAACGGATGCTTCTGCGCTCATCCGTATGTGAAAGAGCTTCTGCACGTTTCACCTGAAGAGGATAGAAAATTCACCGCAGAAGTTCTTGCGGGAGATAAATCCAACATGCCCGGCATGGTGCGCGCAAGCTTCGGCTGCTACAGCAACGAAGCTGATGTTGACGCGCTCATTGACATTCTTGAGCGCATCGTCCGCAGAGAATACAAAGGGCATTATGTACAAGATAAGTGTTCAGGCGCATTCCGCGCCGAAGGCTATGAGATTCCCTATCACAAGTACTTCTCGTTTATGAACTCGAACAAGCCCGCAAAAACGCGAGTGTTCTCGGAGGCGTCGTAATCGAGACCATGAATTCTTTTTTTTATGATGCCGGTTCCTTCACCTGTGAACAGGTTTCTCTCTCCAAAGTTGCAGAACAATTCGGTACGCCGCTGTACGTGTATAGCAAACGTGCAATTATCGAAAACTGTCACTCTATCGAAGAAGCGTTTGAAGGCTTTCCTCATCTAACAACCTACGCTGTAAAAGCAAATAGCAACGTTCATATCCTCAAGCTCATCGCTGAACAAGGTCTCGGCGCTGACGTTGGCTCGAAAGGAGAGATGTTCCTTGCGCTCAAAGCAGGATTCTCACCGGCAACAGTTTCGTTCAGCGGAGTTGGGAAGCGAGACGATGAAATTGAGTACGCGCTGCAACAAGATATTCTTGCATTCAATGTTGAATCGGAACAAGAACTAGAAGTCATCAACACAATTGCCCGGCGCGTTGGAACGAAAGCGAGAATCCTCCTTCGTCTGAATCTCGACATTGATGCAGGAACGCACGAGTACATTTCCACAAGCAAGAAACAAAACAAATTCGGTGTTGCGTCGCAGTGTGCCGTCGCTGTGTTGAAGCAGGCGCAGCAACTTTCCCACATCGACATTCGCGGCATTCACAGCCACATTGGCTCACAGATTACGAACGTCGAAGCGTTTGTTGCAGCGGCGAATGCTCTCGGCACACTCGTCGAAGAATTGAGAACAGAACAGATTCCTGTTCACGACTTGGATTTTGGCGGCGGGTTCGGCATTCAATATCACGGTTTCATCGCTCATCCCCAGGTTCCGTTCGAAAAGCCGGAAGCCAATGGTCTTTCAGCAGCGGCGTTCATCAAGACTGTTCTTCCAATCTTGAAAGAGACTGGCTGCAGCATTTCCATTCAGCCTGGCCGGTCTATTGTCGCGGATGCCGCGGTACTTCTTACCAAAGTGTTGTATCGAAAAGAAACAGGGGAGAGAACGTTTATTGTTGTCGATAGTGGTATGAACGATTTGATTCGCCCAAGCTTGTATCAAGCGCACCATCAAATTGTTCCAGCGGAATTGAAGAACGCGAAGTTTGAACGTGTGGATGTTGTGGGACCCTGCTGTGAGTCCGGCGACTTCTTTGCACAAGAGAGAGCTTTGCCGCGAGCCGAACGCGGCGATTATCTCGCACTCATGTGTGCAGGAGCGTACGGCTACGTGCTTTCGTCCAACTACAACGCACGACTTCGTCCTGCGGAGGTTCTGGTTGATCGAGAGAGTTGTTCTTTGATTCGTGAACGGGAAAAAATTGAACAACTCTTAGATTGAGTCTTCATGGCGCATCAAGAACTGAGATTCTTCGCTTCGCTCAGAATGGAGAAGAAAAGAAAAAGGGAAAGCATATGCGGTTGTATAACGTGGCGGTTGTCGGTGCGACGGGTTTGGTCGGGAGAAAGATGATTCAAGTGCTTGAAGAACGGAAGTTCCCGGTCGGCAACATCAAGTTTCTTGCTTCGGAGCGTTCTGTTGGAAAGGAAGTACAGTTCGGCGGGACAATCCATCCGGTCGGGAAACTCACGGAGCGCTCGTTCACGGGGATCGAGGTAGCGCTCTTCTCTGCAGGAGCGACGGTGAGCAAGGAGTTTGCTCGACACGCTGTGCAAGTGGGATCACTCGTCGTTGACAACAGCAGCGCGTTCCGCATGGACGCAACGGTTCCGCTTGTCGTTCCCGAAGTGAATCGCAAAATGATTTTTCATCACAAGGGAATTGTTGCCAATCCAAACTGTTCTACTATTCAAATGGTTGTTGCACTCAAGCCGTTGCATGACCGATGGAGAATCAAACGCATTATTGTTGCAACATATCAGTCCGTCACTGGCGGAGGACAACGAGGGCTTAATCAACTTGAGCAGGAGCTGGCAAAGGAGCCTGTTGTCGAGAAAAAGTTCGCGCATCAAATTGCAATGAATGTTCTTCCGCAGGTGGACATATTTCTACCGGACGGCTATACGAAAGAAGAACACAAAATGGAACACGAGACAAAAAAAACATGAATGATGATGCAATTAAGGTAAATTCGCCGTGATGAAACTATCGCCAACGGATTAGCGTTCTGGGTAGTGTCCGACAATCTTCGCAAAGGGGCTGCGACAAATGCCGTACAAATCGCAGAGGAATGGATCAAAGGCAAGTAACAATACTCAACAAACCAAAAGAGGCGTAAAGATGAAGAAATACATTATTGGTGCTACGCTAATCGCTCTCGGCGCGATTATCATGTTCTCACGCTCCGACACCGCGCCGACTCCATCCATCGAAGTTGGAAAGAAAGCGCCTGCGTTCACGCTGAAAGATGTGGACGGGAAAGACCATTCGCTTGACGAATATTTGAAGAGCAAATACACAGTGCTGATCTTCATCGCAACCCAATGTCCGATTTCCAACGCGTACAATGAGCGCATGGCGGCATTGCACAACGATTACACGTCGAAGCAAATAGCGTTCGTCGGCATCAACTCAAATAAGCAGGAAGATGTTGAAGAAATAAAAGAGCATTCAGCAAAAAACAGCTTCAAGTTTCCCATGCTGAAAGATTGGAATAACGTCGTAGCCGACGCGTACGGCGCGCAGCTCACACCGGAGATTTTTGTTCTGGACAACAAGGGAGTGCTTCAGTATCACGGACGGATTGACGACAGCAAGAACCCCGACAACGTGAAGACGAAAGATTTGCGCGAAACGCTGGATGCGCTGCTCGCAGGCAAGACCGTTCCGCGTACAGAGACGAAAGCATTCGGCTGCACAATCAAACGTGTGAAGAAAGAAAGTTGATGAAGACCGTTGTCGCTGTTCTCTCGTTATTTCTTGCATTCCAATGTGCACAGGCGCAGAAATTCTCTGCGCCTGTTCTCCTTTCTATTGATGAGAAAGGATTCGACGCTCTTCGAGCCAAGTCAAAAGGCAAAGTCCTTGTCCTCAACGTTTGGGCAACATGGTGCAAGCCCTGCGTTGAAGAGTTTGCTGATCTTGTGAAGCTTGAGAAAGCGTATAGCAAAGAAGGGCTTGATGTTGCTTTCGTCTCTGTTGATGACGATGCGAGGGCAAAGCAGAAAGTGATGGCGTTTCTTCGCAAAATGAGCGCAGCTTCTCCATCATACATCAAACAGACGGATAACGACGAAGCCTTCATCAATGCGTTGAACCCCCAATGGAGCGGCGCTTTGCCCGCAACGTTTATCTACAACAGAAAAGGGGAGTTGGTGAAGATGAAAGTCCAGGAATCAACATTCTTGGAATTCGAACAACTCATCAAGCCTCTTCTTCAAAAGTAATTCACTCTGACCTTCATTGAAACTCACCCACACTTTCGCTATCATGGATTGCACACTTACTCAATCCAATGGCTGCAACTCCCGAAATCCTATCTCAACTTGTTGATGTTTGCCATCGATTGTATGACCGCGGCATGGTCACTGCCACCGATGGCAACATCAGTGTTCGGCTATCAAACGGCAACATTCTTGCGACGCGTTCCGGCATTAACAAGGGAATGGTGACGCAGAATGATTTTGTCGAAGTGACGCTCGAGGGCAGGCAGGTTGGCGGCAGCGGCAAACCTTCGACGGAAGTGGGAATGCATCTTTACATTTATCAGCAGCGGCATGATGCGAACGCCGTTGTCCATGCACATCCGACATTTGCGACGGGTTTTGCAACTGCGCGCATTGCACTCGACTCATGCATGTTTCCTGAAGTGATTGTCGGACTCGGAGCCATCCCTCTTGCAGAGTATGCGACGCCTTCAACGCCTGAAGTTGCCGCATCGCTTGCGCCGTTTGTGAAGAACAGTGAAGCAATTCTGCTGGCGAATCATGGCGTTGTAACGTTTGGTCCGAGTTTGTATGATGCATATTTCAAGATGGAGAAAGTCGAGCATGCTGCACACATAACGTTTGTCGCTAAAATGCTCGGCGGCGCCCGCTCGCTGACTGAGGAAGAGCTGGCAAAGTTACGCGGCGTCAGCGTGCAAAGTTACGGCAAAGATTTTTCCAACAAGATTGCGTGTGAGTTTGGCGATACACTTTCACAAGATTTGTCAGAAACAGAACTGCGACAGTACATTATTCAAAAACTTGAAGAGCGCGGCGTCATGACACACCCCTAAATCCCCTCTCCCTCACGCTCAGGCTCTCGCACAGAGGGGACTTTTGTGGCTTGCATTACTCCAACAATCCATTACTCCAATACTCCATTGACAGAATCAACCGAAAAGAAAATACGCATCGGCGTTATCTTCGGCGGCCGCTCAGGCGAGCATGAAGTATCGCTCGTCTCCGCAACATCCATCATCGACGCGCTCAACAAAGACAAGTATGAAGTTGTTCCAATTGGAATAACGCAAGATGGTCGCTGGATCAGTTCGGGTGAATCGCTCAAATTGTTGAAATCGAGAAGCGGTCTTGACCAGGAGCCGGAGCGGTTCCTCGTTCCGGAACCGAACAGGCAGTCACTTGTGTCGTTGAACGGAGAAGCGCATCCGGAGATGCGACTTGACGTTGTGTTCCCGGTCGTTCATGGAACATACGGTGAGGACGGGACACTGCAGGGTTTGCTGGAGCTTGCGAACATTCCGTATGTTGGCGCAGGAATTCTTGCCTCTTCCGTCGGCATGGACAAAATCATCCAGAAGCAATTGCACAAGCACGCGGAACTTCCCGTTGTGAAGTACGAATGGTTCCTGTCGAGCAATTGCAAATCTTACCCGAAGAACGTTGTTGCATCAATTGAAAAGAAGTTGAGGTATCCGCTGTTCGTGAAGCCATCAAACACAGGTTCAAGTGTCGGCATCTCGAAAGCGCACAACAGAAAAGAATTGTTTGATGCCATTGCTCTTGCGTCAGACTATGACCGCAAAGTGATTGTCGAGCAGGGAGTGAAGAATGCTCGTGAGATTGAAGTGAGCGTGCTTGGCAACGACAAGCCGATTGCTTCCATCCCCGGTGAGATCATTCCCTCAAATGAATTCTATGACTACGATGCGAAGTATGTGGACGGAAAGTCGGTTGCAGTGATTCCTGCGAAGCTTTCGAAGAGTGTTGTGAAGAAGATTCAAGAGCTTGCAGTGAAAGCATTCACCGTGTTGGATGGCGCCGGAATGGCGCGAGTGGATTTCTTTGTCACGAAGAAGACGAGCAGGATCTATCTCAATGAAATCAACACCATTCCCGGGTTTACATCCATCAGCATGTACCCCAAACTGTGGGAGGCGTCGGGCATTTCATATTCAGATCTGCTCGATCGGTTGATCCATCTCGCCCTTGAACGACACGAGGTGAAGAATAAGATCCACACCACATATCACCCTGCGACTGCATGGTACAAATCTCCGCGGTAGCTCCCTTCTACGCAATTCAGCGTAGAAGAAGTGGCATTCTCGTAAAAAAATTCCGTAGCGCTGACCAATGCGAGGCTTTTCGCTATAGAACAATTCAACAATGCGACATCTGTAATCGGAAAACCAAAATCAATAAACACAAAAGTATTGTAAATTGATGACGAAGTAACTATATTCACTGTAGTAGGCTAAAGGTACTCTTCATACTACAGGGGGGATGAAAATCATGCCATTCACAATTGCCTGGACAGCCTGTGTTGCACTAGCGTCGATGATCTTCACGACGTGCGGCCAATCCGAATCGCACACACCCATCGACATCAAACGAGATCACGCCGAAATAAGCAAGCTACTCGACAACGTGTTGCTCACCGCCTCTCCCGTCGATTCATTTCAAGTCCTACTCCAAAAAGTCCGTTCGTATCCGAGCGTTGACAGCGCGTGGATAAACGGCAAGAATTTTTTTGTACAGTATAAAGGCGGAGGGATCGTCTCATGGACGGCCCCGACCATCGAACCAAAAACGAAAGGAGAACAAAAACAATGAAACCCAGTCGACATGTACTACTTGTTATGCTGTTCGCTGCATTGATGATTGGATGTAGCAAGGATAGCGGCCCCTCGGATCCCGGCGGCGGTGGAGGTGGAACCGGCGGAACAATTACCGAGGAACAGAAGCAAGCTATTCGTGCAGGCTATCAGGCTGTTGCTGCCTCAGCCGACACGGTTCTGTTGTCAACCAACCCATTGGCCGGTCTGCAATCACGACTCGCATCATATCAAGCAAACCCTAACGTGGAAACTGCGTGGATTGCCGACAATACACTCTATGTAACGTTCAAAAACGGCGGCACTATGAGTTGGATCGTCCCGTCGAGCCTTGTCGTGCCGCCATACGACGGTCCTACCGGACTTGATAACGCATCACCTTGCCTGCTCAAACCATCGGAGCTTATCGGTAACACGAACGCACTCCTGATCAACTCGCAATATGGTGATGAAAGCAGGCAATACAATCGGGACCTGATTACCTATCTCTCGGGAAAATTTCAAGCACGCGGGTTTACAGTGACAACGAAAAACGGAAGCGCTTCAAACGTCAGTTTCTTTAAGACCGGCCTGAAGCAGTACGGCGCTATTTTCTATATTGCTCATGGCGCGTACGACGGAACCAACACGTGGCAAACGACCGGCGAGGAAGGAACGCTCGATAGTCTCATGTCGCAGTACGCAGTGTTGTGGAAGTCGAAGCAACTTGGGCTCGGTACAGTTACTGAAACGCGTGGTGGAACGTCCAAGGCCATTAAGCTGTATATGTTCACTCAGCGCCTGATCGACTCCATGTACGCGGCAAGCGACTTCCCCAAATCGATGATCTATCTTGTCGCATGTCAGGGATTGAAAAGTCCAACGCGCCAGGTAGCGCAATCGTTTGTCAACAAAGGAGCGCGCGGCGTTATCGGATGGGATGAAACAAATTGCCTCGGTCAATCGACAGGCAAGCAACTCTTCACAACGATGCTATGCGGTGCGAACATTCGCGACGCATTCCGGGCGCTTCCTGCGGAAGCAAAGAACGACAAGTGTGAAGTGCCGGCCGGCGCGAACCTTCTGTACTATCCTGCAAATGCCGATACGCTTCGACTCGTCGACTCAGTGAAGGCGAGACTGTTATTCACGACGCCCAAGAAAGATTCAACCTATACAACCCGTAATCTCACCATTGCAGGTTCTTTGATCAGTGGCGATAGCATCGCAACCGGCATTGTAGAAGTCAATGGCGTTGCAACCCGTTTGACTCGCACGCAGACCGGCGGCAAATGGATCTCATTTTCGCAGCCTATCGTCATCGACAGCGGTGCGAATGCTATCCACATTTCCCTGAGCGGCAAACTCACAGATGGAAGGTGCGCGTACGTTGATACGACGTTCAGCGTGAAAGGAAATTTCGCGGCGCTCGGACTTTGGACAGAACTGCGATGGAACACAAATCTCTCGGATGTTGATTTCCATCTCCTCCCACCGAGCGGTACGTTTCCCGGTAGTTTCTGGACGACAACCGATTGTTACTACGGGAACAGAAGCCCATCGTGGGGAGGATTCCTTGATGTTGATGATGTTGACGGATATGGACCGGAACACATAACGATTCCGGCAGTGAGAGATACCGGAACCTATCGGCTCTTTGTTCACTACTACAGCTCGCACGGTGCAGGACCGGGTTCCGCATTCGTTTCGGTGGCAGTAAGCAACGGCCCCATCCGGAATTTTGGGCCATACGCTATCGCTAATGCTGCGAGCCGCGGTGGCGATGTGTGGGAAGCATGTACGATTCACTTCCCGGGTGGTCAGATCACGCCGGTGAACCGCAAAACAACATTGTCCGCGTACGACGGAAGAATTACTCGCTCGCCGGACCTCAAACGGAAAAGATAATTTCCGGTTACATCCAATTCAATTTATTCCAAGCCCTGGCACAAAAGCCGGGGCTTGGTGTTTGAAGACAAGGCCGGTGCAGTATTGCAAAGCCCTGAAATTATTGGTAGATTGCTTGGGTCATGGACAACCTCTTCTATCGCAAAGAGAAAAAGAGCTTCGGCTTCAAGGAGAAAGTTCTAAAACTTCTCAAGAACAAACGGTTTATGGTTCGGTTTGTTCTTGGTTCCATTGTCGTGCTCT